>ENA-ORBV01017002-ORBV01017002.1-microbial-mat-metagenome-genome-assembly--contig:-NODE-17002-length-10472-cov-5.841122_pt1 | contig 10472 bp, 6 predicted proteins | sample MGYA00237777_ERZ505514 | MGnify/ENA primary metagenome ERZ505514 (study PRJEB26160, sample SAMN06269048) | microbial mat metagenome | isolation source: Oligotrophic lake microbial mat | place...
CTGCTGCAATGAGGTGGGTTTCTTCGAGCAAGTGTGCAACATGTTTTATCTCGCACCGGTACTGCGCTATGGGAAGCGCCACAACTCAACAGAATCCACGTGGAAATCACAACAATGGCATTGCAGTCAGCGCCATCATTATTGATTTTATACTGGTACTTCAAAAATTACTACCTATTGGATTATGGTGGTCGACGGCAATAGGAACCGTGCCGATGATCTTAGCAGTGATGATGAATCAATGGACGAGGATGAAAGAGTAGCAATTGAAGGAGCAATGCGCAGAGCAGCGGCAGCTTTTCGTCAACAACAAGCTGCCCGAGCACCAGTGCAAAACAGGCAAGCACCAGTGCAGCAAAACAGGCAAGCAACAGCCGTCCAGACCATGACATTAGACAAAATGAAAGAGAAAGTACAAAAAAAGGATGACGATGGGAAGACCAAATGAAGTAGGAGAAGAGGTTGCAGCGAAATCATAGAAAACCAGACGATAACAACAAAACAATATACTTTTATAACAAGACGACTACTGTTTTCTACACACAAGTTTACAACAACATATCAACCTTAGTATTGGCTAACCACATATGTAATAGCCAGAAGCTATGGTGCACGGGACAACACGAGACAATGGTTAGAATAAATCCTTGCATTCTTGGGTCAAGTTCATGCCAGTGGCATCTTTGTATTGGGACTGCTCCGAGTCAGACGACTCGGACATCTTTGCTTCCTTGGATTTCTTTGTCGATGGCTTGGCGGCCAGCTGGCGATCGGGAACGTAGTGGGCTCCTCCAACAATGACAATGGTCAAAAGGAATCCTTGCTTCGATTCCAAGACAAGAACTGAACTAGTGAACGAGAGAAGCACGGCTTCTCGAAACTTGGCATGATTGGCAAGCAAGCGTTCATCGTCCGGACCGAACACAATCGAAGGGTTGATGACGACAAATTGCTGCACGCCACATTCTTTCTTATCTGCACGCGCGAGACCAAAATCGATGGATTCCCTGAGTTTGTTGAAGCTGACACCATCAAAAGGATGGACTGAGCGCTCCTCCTCAACATCGAAAAATGCGACCTTCATGTGGTCTGTGTTGAAATTGGTGCTCTTGTTGCTCCTGGCTGGAGTCCTGTTAATGTTGCGACGACGAGACATGATGAAGCAGTCTAAAATATATTACCTTTTGTTTTATGATCCGACTGAAGATTGTGATAATGATGTTGTTGCACAACCAAGAAATGGAGCAGTGTTCGGAGTCTCGCGATAAATTCCGACTTTTGGGTACTGGTGCCAGATTTCAATCGAATCAAATAATATTCTGCCGCCAACCTCAAACCTCCTGGCGTTCCGCTTGCAAAGACGAAGACGAGACTGACAACCATCTACCTGATGCCCACAACACAACCACAACATAACTTTGCATAACTTTGTTTATTACACAACAAACAACTACCACCATGAATCATTATTGGACCACACACGGCAAAATCAAAGGCACGTTGCGATGGTGGCGAACCAACAACCCCGATCTTTGGATAATGAAAGGTACTGTTACGCTTAGCCAATCATTAGATGGTGACTATTATCTCGGGTACGAAGGTCGTTGGGACAATCGATGTTCTTTCCGAAGTGGTGAAGCGATGGGAATGATCCCTCTCCCTTGTACGTCCGAGTGGACCATCGAGGATGCTAAATTTGCCACTGGAAACGTGAGGGCAAGGGCCATGGTTATTACTTTTGGCGGGGAGATCACCGCTCTCAAGAAGATACAACTTACGATTCCCATTGCTGACGCCTCGGATGGCGCATTTGAGAAACACTTTGTGAAAGCTTTCAAGAAGGCGTGCAAGGATGGAGCCACGAAATGATACATCACTCTACTTTCATGTCGTCTACTTCTAGTGGAATCAATTTATTTATTGTGCAGGCCCTATAACATGTATTAGGCGACAAGAAAATCCCCTCATATTTGCCAAATAAAGATCAATTATTATACTAAATTATAAACGCATTATGACATTCAACTGCTAGACTGCTTTCTCTTTCGTTTCTTGGCATTCTTTGCTGCTGCGATGGTGCCTTTTGTGACGATGCCAATCATCTCCACCAATTCCCCCCTATCTTCTGTATTGAATCTTTTCTTCAGAACAGCATTGAGCTTTTCAGTTTGCAACGAGCTAGCAAGCTGTTCCAAGAGATTAAACAACGCATATAACTGCTTCCTTTCAAGGTAGCTTGTCATCCATTTTGCTAGAGAGGTGGAGACATACTTTTGGCTGATCTTTTTCATCTCGTAAGTTCCATTCACCCTCAGAAACGGTACCACGTCTATCATTCCTAACGCAGCAAATGCTTTTTTCATGAATAAAGTCACCTCTAGGTACTCGTAGTTGCCCGCGCGCAAGATTAGAGCAAACTCTTCGGGCGTTGGCTTTCTTTTCTGATCTTTTTCAAATGAGCCTTGGTCTAGGAGCAACTGCTTTGCTTGTGCCAAGTTTTTCGAATCTTGGATTGTCCTTTGTTGTTGTTTTAGAGCTGACCAGTCAATTGTCAGTTCACCTTTGTGAGCTGCCTCCTTTGCTGTAGCATGCGCGCATTCAAGCAAAGATACCTTGTGGCAGGCCAATTCCAGCCAGACTGGTCCCGGAGACTCAAACTGGATTTGCTTCTTTTGATGTGTGCGAATTGGAGGTACTGAATCACCCTCGCGGACAAGATCATGCAATGAGGCATAACCTTGTTTGGTTCTCTTGCGCTTAGGTTTTGGCAAAGGGGGCGCAATGACAGCTTCGGCCTCCATTGTCGCCGCTTGTTCCTCTTTTTCTAATTCTTTTGCTTGCGTTTGCTTGTCAACACGCGCCTTCTTCACCACAGTTGTCTGTTTTGTCACCTTTCCAATAGCTTTTCCGATCTGGCGTATCTTTGGTGTATCGACTACTGGCGCATCCCGATCTCTTTGCGATCTTGTCCTTGCACCAGGCGTGCTTTGTGCTTTGGCTTCCGCCTCCCACACGGCAGCGTCCAGATCTTCTTCTAGCCTTTTCTTCTTCGCATCTAGCTGCGCTTCTTCTTCTCTCTTTTTCTCTTCTTCCTCCTCTAGTTGTTTCCTTTTTGCATAGCTTGCCTGAGCTCTCCTTTTGCCGCAGAACTTTTCAAACGACTTCTCTTGCTGTTCTTCTACTTGTGGCCACGAAACTGTAGCATAGAATACTAAGTCCATCGTGGAACGCACTGCCAACGGGTCTAGCTCAGGATTCATGAAATGGAAATTTGAGTAGAGCTGTCGACCTTGGCGCAAGATAGCTAGGAAACGTTTGAAGGAAAGTCTGGTTGCTGCTTTTGCTGCTCGGTGCAGATGCTCTGGTAGAGTGGAAATCGACCCACGGTCAGCCCAAAGTCGCTCTAGCCTTATGGTGTCATCTGTGCTGATATCATCTACCCGTGGAAATGCATCCTTCACAGGTTGCCCTCTTTCTTTTGTTGCCGGCCATTGCTCAAGCTTTTCTCTGTTCAAGGGCAATGCTAGCAGCAACGGGTCCTTGTTTATAATAAGTCCCCAAAACTCAACGGCTGCCATTGCCTTCATGTACTCCGTGTTGATCTCAAACACAGCAAGTAGGCGGTCAGCTCTGGCCGTTCGCTCAGCCGACTCTCTCAACACTTCCATGGCATGCTGTCCAAGAACCGATGGCAAACGAACTCTTTTGCAAAGCAGTACGAATCTTATAAACTTTGTGATCTTCAAAGCCGCGCTTGTTAGGTCAGCGTCTGTCTTTATCCATTTGCTGCCAACAAATTGATTCGCCCCTATCCACATCGACGCTTCTTTTGTTGCTTGCACGGTAAATGTCTCTTGATCATAAGTCTCATCCAGATGCGTTGGTGGACAGTGTGAAAGCATCAGTGCACATTTTCGCAGGGTAGAGGCATCAATTTCCTCTAGATCTTCTGGCCGTTCCTCTCGATCATCCATCGAACGCTCACCATAGAAAGCCTCGTGAAACATGTTGTAGAATTCTTCCGGAGAAAACTCATCTTTGTTGTCGTAAAGACTTGACATGTACGAGTGTAACAATTCACAGCATTCTTTGAACGCATCAATGTCAATATTGCTGTCAACTCCGTGCTCCTCAATTTCCTGGCTAAGGTCGTCTTTGTATTCATGCAGGGGGAGGATCGAAATTCTTGCAGCTGGTGGAGCACCCTTCGTGGAATCTTCTTGTTCTGGAGTGTCCTGGCCTGCTTGAGCCTTTGGCGTGGACTCTGGATTACTATCTTTTTGTTGGGAAGGGTCCTGAGCCTCTATTTCCATGGGCTCTTGATTGCTATCTTCTTTTTGTGGGGGAGGTAGAGGCTCCTTATCAGCTGTTTCCTTTGTCGGGGACTTTGTCGTGGAATCTAGAGGAAGTTGCGTAGCCTGTGTTTTATCAACTTCGGTATCCTTTGCATCGGACTCTGGTAGATCTTTCTGTTGTAGAGGATCCTTAGCATCGGTTTCCTTTCCCGTGGAGTTTTTCGGAGCGGGTACCTTTTCTAGTTCAGCAATGTCCTCCTGCCACAACGCTCCCATGAGTGCATTGGCGGCAAGCCATGGGTATGTGTATTCATTTCCTTGCAACCGTCTGCCCTCGAGATAGGTATGATAAATAGATGGCTTCGTGGCGCATAGTTCCAATGCAAAGATTTCAAACTGTTCGGAGTGTTCCTCTTGGTTTGCTGGGTCCTCTGCATTTGCAACTTTACCGAGCAACACTTTCTCAAAGATTGAACACCACGCCTTGGCATCCAGGCTGTCCTGTGAATTTCGCCTTGCTTTTATTTCAGTTGTCAGCACGTCACACTCCAGCTGAAGATCACCACGAGTGTTGAACCCAAACTCAGAAAAGCACGGCGGGTTGACTCCTACCGTGTAATGCGTCCTAAATTTGTCCAACTTGAATGGATTGCTTAGTGGCACAATGTGAACGCTCTTCTTGTTGCCACTGCCGTCTACATCCTTCACAAGACCTTTGACTGAAGACGTTTCATCCTTATCGTCCGCCATTTTTGTTTACTATGCTAACTAACAATATTTGACTTTGTGCTTGCCAAAAATATGAGCGTGAGCGTGTAGTACTGGTAAGTTTAGTGAGCGTGGACGGTGATGAACGGAAATTTTGGACATAGCACTGATTTCCCACGACTGAGACGTTCTGCTTTTTCAAATCTCGTATGATCCGAACCTGGTACTAATTTGCTGTAGAAACACCGTAGGTTTCAATTAGCGGTTGGCTTCCAATCAAATGCATGCTACTAGTACCGATAGGACGCAGTGCGTTACCACCATGGAAAAATGAGGCGATTGGCTATGCTGGACTGTTGTGACACAGGCAGATGAACTAATACTGAATTAATAAGCAAGCCAGATCTAATAATCAATCTTGATCGCTGTGTTCGCTGTCGCTATTTGCGTCACTCTTGCTACCACTGTTTTCACTGATGCTTTCACTGTCACTGTTGCTGCTAGTCTCACTTTCGCCGGTGGCTTCCTCGTCGTCATTGTCAACTCCTTCATCATCAACGATGCCGGACTCTTTGTCCATGTAGATTTCACTTGCAATGCTCTCAAATGCCACACCCTCAGATGCTTCTTCATTGACGGCTCCTGCATCAAATAAAAGATTGTTAGTCTCTGAAGAATGAACCGTCTCAACAAGCTTTGCTGTGACAGTTTCCTGCCGCAGACTATGCGCCCATTCGATCAACATTAGACCACGAGTCTTTGAGCACTGCTCTCCTTGTTCCGCCTGCTTCAAGGTTCCCTTTTTTGGCATCTGCTTTACGAGGTCTCTTGACGATGCATCGACCATCGTCCGACATTGAATAAATGCTTTCAAGAGTTGCGGCTTCAGCTTGGCAAATTGGCTCAGCGTTGCGTCTTCTAAAGAGCTGGACTGTGTGATTATTGACTCAGCTTCCTGATTGTCGTCTAGGAGTTGTTGCCCTCTCTGGAGTTTCACTTCTAGAGCCTCTTGCATAACTGCTCTGTTCGCGTCGTTATCTTTTTCTTCGGAGGCATGCTTGCGGCCAAAAAACTGTTTGACTTTTGATACGCTTACCACTAATCTTTGATCCCATCGATCTTTCAAAAGTGTGTCCTGAAGCACCATTACAGCTCGCTCCGCTGTGTACCGAACAGCTTTGTTTTTCACGCCTTGTCCGCTTTGAAAAAAACCCAGCAAGGCCTCTTCACTTTCGTCTGACAAGGAAAGATACGTTCGATTCTTCTTTCTTGCCCAATACATTTCAAGTTCCAGCGGCCCAGAATCGATATCAAGACTTTCTAGAAGGTCACTCCATTCACGGCGAATAAAGTTAACATCTGTGGCCCTTTCTTCTTGGTTATTCCTTTTTGTTTGTGCGTTGTTGGTATCGCTGTTGACTCCATTATACATGCCCGAACTGTGCCTCAAAAAGCTGCTGTAAATGCGGGATGATAGAAACTTAGGGTCGTGATATTCGGCTTCTGCTGTCACATCCACATCCAACGTTGGGAACGGAAAAAAGATTGGGTCCTTTTGATTGGCATGTCGATCAAGTACTTTTCCTGTGGGCTTGTTAACTGTGCAAGGCCAGCCGTCTGGCTCTAAAACCTTTCTGCCGGTGTCTAGATTTGTGTAGTTGCAAACCTCAACGTTGCTGAAATTCCAGGTGATGTCATGGACAGAGTTGATGCCTTTCCTATCAGTGACAGCATTCGAACAAAGGTCATAATACACTTGTGCGTCCTCCAATTCGTCAAGTAGCAATGTCGTTGTTGCTCTTGAGCCACCTTTGTACGAGAGCGCTTTGAATACACTCTTAGGATCAAGATAGTCGATTTCGCCTTCTAAGCATGCCGCAGCTAGTTGCTTGTTGAGATAGGCAAAGTGCGTGTTGAGCTGTGTTTTCCCTCATTGTGCTTCCCACGTTAACCATTTTGCGATATAGGGTTCCACACAGGTCTCCCAATTGCAAATTTTATTCTTGTATCGATTCCTCAGCTCCTCAAGATAAATATCAACAAGGTCACTGCCTTCGCTCTCATCACCGGTTTCAATGTTGTTCTCGTCAATGGTTTCGTTGTCGTTCTCGTTGACTGATTCAATGCTTGAAGCACTTCCAAAGTTGTTGACGCTTTCAAGATTGCTAGAACCTGCATCATCGTCGCTCTCGTTGATGGTGTCTAGGTTGGTGCTGGCCATGCTTGAGTTGTTCAGTGAGCGAATAAATGACAAGTGGCTAGCGGAAACAAGGGCGTTGTCACTGAGGAAAAAAAACGAATCTGTTTTTCCGGCAAGCTCAACGAAATATGGTTCAGTGAGCTCAGATCTGATTGTTTCGATCCCCGGCATGAGATCCCTTGCTTCCTGGCTGGAAGTGTTGTTCACAATGATGTCAATAAACCAAGCATTTACACCGTCGCATGCAATACCCTTGCGCTCAGCTCGTCCTGGCCAAAACACCATTGCACCAAGAACGCTTACACCGGCTTTTGAGAAATACGCTGACATTCCCTCAAACTTGCTTTTCGGGAGTAACTTGTTTTTGTGGTCCATGACAATTCCTTTTGTGCGTGGAAATTCATGGATGAGCTTCTTCATTTCATTGATAGCTGTGTCCTGCCACCACCCACGCATAAGGTGCTTTGCATAGTGAAGCATCTCTAGCGACGAAAGCTTGGCCAAGTCAATCATTGAAAGAAACTCATCCAACAAGCCTTCCAAATCTTCCTCTGCTACTGCATCCATCACTAGCTCAATGACATACACAAGGAGAATAGAATTGTTGAGAGCTAATGCAAGAGGGGCATCTTGTTTAAATTCCAATTGGGAGGCGTCAGCTTTGCTGTGACCGAGAGCATATGTGGCACTCAGCCATCCATCGTTTGAGACTTTTTGGATTTCACCGTAATAGTGATGGATAAGATACTCTTTTGATGCCTCGGTGTTGACTTTCGCTTTGCGAATCCAAAGTTTGACAGTCGCCTTCTTGTCGTTGCTAATTGTCATGTCCTTCGTGATCAAAGATTGGAGCCTCTGCAACATTGTCAGCACAACTTTGATCATATCTTGGAAATCCACATAGTAGTATGATAGTCCTTGATTGTAGGTTCCTTTGACAGTCGTGGCTTTCAAAACGTCTCTAAAGGCCTTCTCTCCAATTCGAAGTGGCTCTGGAGCAGCTAATGAATACGATTCATAGAGAGATGCAAATGAGCCATAGCGCATGTAAACTGGTAAGTTCTTCAATAGCTGCGACTCCTTGCAAAAGCGCACGTTTTGTGTCCTACCAGGTTGGAATTGGAAGTGATCAGTGATCCATTTCACTAGCCAGTCTATCTTTGTTGCTTTGAGGTTGCACGGTCGAATTGTGGCAGGAATGTCCCTGCCTTTTGATAAATATTCATTGTAGTTTCGTTGGCACTTTGCTCTAGCATTTCTATTGCTGAGCGGTCTTTTGATCGTTCGAGGCACAAACATTTGGAACGGGCTTGGTTGAAGTCCTCTTTTGATGGCTCGTCTTTGGCGTGCACGAACTTGAGAGATTTTGCGGTCATGAGTCAGAGTGTTCCGTTTTTTGCTATGCCCACTATTGCGGAGATAGTTGGTAACGCGCTCATTTGCCATGCTATGAATAAGCATTGCCTTGGTTGTTGCTTGGACGGCAGAGCTTCCAACAGCTGCCAGATGCAATGTCGTGTCCAATAGCTTCAGCGCATCTTGCTCTTTTGTGCTGGAGTCGCCATGACGTTCCTCTTTGCGCAATAGTCGATTGAAGAGCCGATCCTGGTGGGATTCATCGTATGTAAAATGCTGTGCTTTTAGTCTCCTATTTGAAACTTCTTCATCGACTGTTTCAAATAGAACCCTTGATCGTCGTGCTAGTACCGGACTACCCCAATCAAAAGTTGGTTCCACTGGCTCGGTTGTGCTTGTTTTGCTTCTGTTTGTGTCAACAAATAGGGCTCCTCTTATGGGCCGATTCGTCTCCATTTGGACTGGCGTGTGCCCTCCCCGATGTCTCTTTGTCATTCGTTGAATCGATTTAGAAACACGTTTCTTCATCGACGACAAAAGATGAACGCGTCGGCCTGCTTCACTGGCTGGGTTTTCTACTGTCGGAGTCATAATACTAGTTTGCCTTGTATTCATAGGTGTGTGTTGTACCAAGGGACTTGTAGCACCACGAAAATCCTCGTCTTCATCTTCGTCTGAGTAATCCTTGACGTTCAATACAATTCTACAGTTTTGGCAGTGCTCTTTGAAAAAAGCCCCCATGTCGCGAACTGGCTTGTGGTGATTGTATTTGTTCCCCCATGCATGTTGTAATCGTCCAACTAGCATGCTGGATTCCACCTCTTCTGCTGCTGGCAAGTTTGACTGGGAGCTCTCATAAGCGATGATCAACAGTGTCTGCACGCGAAAAATCTTTCCCTCCAGGAATGAAAGTTTTTTTTTGCTTTGTACTGTCTTGTTTTCAAACCACGCATTCAGGATCCAACCATCCTCTCCTTGGCTGGTTAACAGTTCCACTAGATGCGATGGAGACTCGATAGCATCGGAAAGGTCGGTTAGAGCTTGTGCGTTCATGATTTGAGAAATAGCAAGTGAACCCTTGCGAATCGGTTTGGGATGAAACATTTTTTCGAGCAATGCGAGGCTCATTGGACCATCGTGAGCATCGCTGCCCATCATCGCTCGAGCCAGTGCTCGTGAAAATGCCCTGTCTTCAAAACAGAAACACGCAAACAATGACCTCATGTAAAGAAAAGCTTCGTCCATGCTGATTGACGCTTCAACAAAATGCTTCCAATAGAACCACCCCTTTGGTTCATGCACTGACCTTGATAAAATGTATCGGGATAAAACATCCAATTGACTCTTCACTTTGGCAGCTTTCTTGCTGTACTTGAACAGGTCAATGAGGTCAAGCACCTTCTCTTTTTTCTTTTCTCTTGCCATGGTTCCATTTGTTGTTTACTGTTGACGGCCGAATTAACTGATGTTGCTTGGAGCCCTAGCCGCAGCCGTAGCTGCAGCAGAAGAGGCTTTCGGAACTCACATTGTCCTGTTACCTTATAAACCTGGCACATAGATGCATTAGAAATTGCAATGTGGAGAAGATCATTCCTTGTATGTTGTTGTTGCAACTTGGTACTGGTAGCAATGTGCTAAAGTAGTACTTGTAGAGTAGTAGGTGCGTAAACAGAGGTACAGAATGAAAATTCTTTGATCGACCAATTTTCCAAGGCTCCTACCTTGTAATCGAAAAATGAACTATGGTTTAGCACTGTTTGTTTTATCAATGAATGGCGTGTCAAATCTAACTGGGTATTGTTTAACGTGCCAAAACTGGTCATTTTTTGCATTTTTGGCCGATCGAAACTTTTTTGTTCTGTGCGTTTATGTGGAACGCACACCTACTCCCATGCCTATGCTCATTGCAGCAA
>ENA-ORBV01017003-ORBV01017003.1-microbial-mat-metagenome-genome-assembly--contig:-NODE-17003-length-10472-cov-3.989995_pt1 | contig 10472 bp, 9 predicted proteins | sample MGYA00237777_ERZ505514 | MGnify/ENA primary metagenome ERZ505514 (study PRJEB26160, sample SAMN06269048) | microbial mat metagenome | isolation source: Oligotrophic lake microbial mat | place...
TTCAAGCAGAAGACGGCATACGAGATTCGCCTTAGTCTCGTGGGCTCGGAGATGTGTATAAGAGACAGGAGCAGGAGTTTTCGTCGGTCGACGAAAACGACCCGAAGGCGATGGCGCGGATGATGCGGAAAATGGCTGACCTCACCGGTGAGAAAATGGACGGGCAAATGGAGGAGGTCGTCCGTAAACTCGAAGAGGGCGCGGATCCCGATTCCCTCGAGGATCAACTGGGCGGCGACAAGGAAGATTTTGAAGGCGACGGCGGTGGCACCGGCGAAGATGCCAGCGAGTTTGAGAAGAAGGATCCCAAGGAGCCGCGCCATCGTTTCCGCGTGCGCCGGGCTGCGCCCAAGCGCGATCCGAAGATGTATGACTTCGAATAACGTTTGATTGCGACCCGCCGGTTGAGGCGGCGGATCTTCCGCTCATTATCTCATGAGATTTAGACTTTTTCGGGGGGTAGGGCCCGACCTTGGTCGTGGCCTTAAACGTCGGGTGAAAACGAATCGGCCACGAGCGAGTTCGGGCCCTACTCGCCGATCGAAATCACATCCGTCGCGTCAGACCGCTTTCTGGCATCCACTTTTATTCGCGTCGATTCGCGGGCAACCGTCTGAAACTTCAAAATTCCTGCAGTCTGATACCATTATCTCAATGAGATTTAGACTTTTTCGGGGGGTAGGGCCCGACCTTGGTCGTGGCCTGAAACGTCGGGTGAAAACAAATCAGCCACGAGCGAGCTCGGGCCCTACTCGCCGATCGAAATCACATCCGTCGCGTCAGACTGCTCGCTCCATCCGCTTTTTATTCGCGTTGATTAGCGTGATTCGCGGGCAATCTTTATAATTTAAATTTCCATGTCGTCATCATCCTCCCTCTCCGGTCGTCGTATCGCAGTGACCCGCGCTCGGGATCAAGCTTCCGAACTGGGAACTAAACTTACCGCGTTGGGCGCGGAGGTGATCGAGTTGCCGCTGATCACCGTTTCCAAGTCGGTCGATTTGCATATTCTCCATGAGGTGCTGACGGAGCTCGGAACTTACGATTGGATCGTGTTCACGAGCGCGAATGGCGTGCGTTACTTCTTCGAGGAGTTTCACCGCATCTACGATGATATCCGCGCCCTCGGGCTGCTGCGTTTCGCGGCGATCGGTGAAGCTACCAGCAAAGCCATCAAGGCCCACCACCTCAAAATCGAATGTCAGCCCAAGGTCGCCACGGCCGCCGGACTCGCGGACGAGTTGATCGCGACCGGTAGTCTCGATAGCGCGAAAATCCTTTTGATCACCGGCAATCTAAACCGCGACGAGTTGATCACGAAGCTCGAAGAGGCGCGGGCCATTGTGGATACGCTGCAGGTTTACAAGACAGAGCAGACTGACTTGGCGGCCGACCCGGCGGCAGCTGATTTCCGGGCCCGCGGCGCCGATGCCATGCTTTTTGTCAGTTCGTCGGCAGTGCAGTCGTTTGTCGATCAAGCCGGCGCGCTCAAACTCGAGAGTGGAGCGAAGCGACCGCTGGCCGGCAGCATGGGTCCGCAGACGACCGAGACGATGAAGAAGGTGGGCATACCGGTCGACTTTGAAGCGAAAACGCCCGGCTTGGACGCGCTGATTGAGGCCGCCGTGAAAAAGCTCAAGGCGACGGCCAGCTGACCTCCGCGCTCAGTCGCGAACGTCTTTCCCCTCAACGAAATCGTGGTGATCGTTTCATGAAAGTTCCGTTTCTCGATCTTTCCCTGCAGCATCGTGCGTTGCGCGAACCGGCGTTGGCTGCGCTGACCGCAACGTACGACGCGACCCGGTTCTGCCTCGGCCAAGACGTCGAGCAATTCGAGCAGGCGTTTGCGCGCACGCTGGGATATCCTCGCGCTCTCGGGATGAATAGCGGCACGTCGCCGCTGCACGTGGCCTGCATGATGGCCGGCTTCGGCCCCGGGGACGAAGTTATCACGGCTCCGTTCACGTTCATCTCCTCGGCGTGGGGCATCAACTACGTCGGCGCGACGCCGGTGTTCGCAGACATCGAGGAAGGGACCTTCAATCTCGATCCGGCCAAGCTGGCGGAGGCGATCACCCCGCGGACCAAGGGCATCATTGTGGTTCATCTCTTCGGCCAACCGGCGCGCATGGACGAGATCATGGCCGTCGCAAAACAGCATAAGCTGTTTGTGATTGAAGACTGCGCCCAGGCAGTCGGCGCGCAGTACCGGGGGACGCCGGTCGGCCTCATTGGCGAGGTGGGCACGTTTAGTTTTTATCCGACGAAAAATCTCGGCGGATGCGGCGAAGGCGGCGCGTTCGTGGCGCGCGATGAGGCGATTCACACGAAGGCGCGACACATCCGCGTGCATGGTTCGGAACGTCGCTACTATCACGACATCGTCGGCGGAAACTTCCGCATGGATGGCTTTCAGGGCGCACTGCTCAACGTGAAGTTGCCGCACCTCGCCAGCTGGACTGCCCGCCGCCAGGCGATCGCGGCCCGTTACCTCGCGGAGATCACGTTGAGCGACGTCCGCAAACCGGATCAGCCGGACTACGGCCAATCGGTTTTTCACCAGTTCACGATTCGTCATCCCCGCCGTGACGCCCTCCGCGAGCATCTCGCGCAACAGGAGGTCGGGACTGATTTGATTTATCCCGTGCCGCTGCACCTGCAGACCTGTTACGCGGGGCTGGGGAAGGGGCGGGGTTCATTTCCCGTCGCGGAAAAAGCAGCCGACACGAGCGTCAGCCTGCCCATCTTCCCGGAACTGACCGATGCGCAAGTCGGGCACGTAATCGCGAGCATCAATCGTTTTTAAACGCGAACGCGCGCGGGCGTTGCACCCGGCGCCGGGCGTGCGATGATTTATTCCGATGATCGACGGCATCCGATTCAAAGTATGCGGGCTGACTTCCCTGGTGGACGCGGATTTCGCGGACCGCTGTGGCGCGGATTATCTGGGCTTCATCTTTCATCCGAAGTCACCGCGGTACATTTCGCTGGAACAGTTTCGGGCGATGGCGCCGCGATTACCGCAACGGCGGAAGGTGGCGGTGTCGGTCGAGCCAACCCTCGACGCCCTGGCGGCGATGCAGGCGGCGGGCTTCGATTATTTTCAGATTCATTTCCGTCCTGAGACGCCGGATACGCAGTTGACGGCCTGGTCCCGGCTCGTCGGCGAGAAACACTTGTGGCTCGCACCGAAGCTGCCGCCGGCGACAGATGTTTCCGCGGCGACGCTGGCCGTCGCCAAGTTCGTCCTTTTCGACACCTTTCATGCGGACGGGTTTGGCGGATCCGGCCAGACGGGCGACTGGGGCAAGTTTGAGCGGCAGCAACGGGCGCATCCGAAGAATTTCTGGATCCTCGCCGGTGGGTTAAACCCGGACAATATCGGCGAGGCGTTGCGGCAGAGCGGCACGCGCTTCGTCGACGTGAACAGCGGCGTAGAGTCAGCCCCTGGCGTCAAGGACGAGACCAAGCTGAAGAAGTTCGTGGTGGCGATGCACGAGGCCGCGACCCGCTGAGAAGCTTGGATCGATCGAACCCTGGGACCGCGGTCGCCCGGCCGCATGCAGCTCGGAATAACGACTGAGGATCCTGCGGAGCATGACGATCTTCCGGAGAGCGGCCGAGGGCGGCCGCGGTCCCAAGAAGACAGCTCGCTGAACGTCTCCGGTCGCCCGCGGATTTTTCGGATCGATGGGACCGCGGTCGCCCCGGCCGCATTCAGGCGCGTGGCACGCCCGCGCCAACGTTTCCTCCAACCCCTCAGCGTACCTGTCCCTTTTGTCGAACGCGGGCGAGCAGCTGCGTCAGTTCGGCCACCTTCGCTGGGTTTTCGGCGTAGAGATTGCGTTTTTGCGCGAGGTCCTCGGCCAGGTTGTACAGTTCGCCCGGCTGATCGTGCGCCACGTAGCCATTCTCCTGGTTGAACCACGCCGGCACGGGACTGTGCGCGCCCGTCTTCGCGGCGATCAGCACCCACTGGTCGTGGCGAACCGCATACGCGTTCGCCATCGTATTGTGAATGAGGGTACGCCGGGGACTCGGGGCGTTGTCCTTCCACGTGGCGAGGAGGTTGTGGCTGTCGTGGGCGGTGTTCGCCGGCAGCGGCGCTCCCACCGCAGCCGCGAGCGTGGCCATCAGATCGACCTGGCTCAGCAACGCATCGCTCACGGTGCCGGGCTTCACGACGCCGGGCCAGCGGACGATGAAAGGCAGGCGGTGACCGCCCTCGTACAAATCGCGTTTCAATCCGCGCAGGGGACCTGAGCTGCGGTGTCCGTGGTTGTGGATGCGTTCGTAGGCATAACGCTCGGAACCGTTGTCCGCGGTGAAAATGACAATCGTGTTTTCGGCGAAGCCATTCTCGGCCAGAGCCCGCAGGATTCGCCCGGCATGGGCGTCGGTCTGAGCCATGAAATCGCCGTATCCGCCCGCCTGTGACATGCCGGTGAATTCCGCGGCGGGAACGATCGGGGCGTGAGGGGAGTTGAAGGGAACATAGAGGAAGAACGGACCGGCCTGGCCGCGTTGCCGTCCGATCCACTCCACGGTTTTGTCGGCGAGTTTTGGCACCACCGCGTAGAAATCCCAGCCGGGCGCCATGGGACCTGGGCGGGTCTCCCAGTTTCCCTCGGCTGTTTTTGCCGGGTTTGTCAGCGGCTCCGTGGGCGCGATGAGGACGCGGTCGTTTTCAATCCACGTGTACGGGGGGAAATTGGGGACGTCGTCGCCGAAGTAATAGTCGAAACCATGCGCCAGCGGTCCCCCCGGGATCGGCTTGGACCAGTCGAAGGCCTGAGGGTCGAACACGGAATTCTTGCCGGACTTGTCGCGCGTTTCGGTCGCGCCGGACCGCTTGATGGCCGCCCAGTCCCAGCCCAAGTGCCACTTCCCGATGCAGGCCATGCGATAGCCTTGGCTCTTGAGCAGTTCGGGGAGGGTGAGCTCCGCGTCGTCGAAGGACGAGGGGCCAAATGAATTCACGATGCTATGAAATTTCCGCCAGTGAAACCGGCCGGTGAGCAGGGCGTAACGGCTCGGCGTGCAAACCCCGGAGGAACTGTGGGCGTCGGTGAAGCGCATGCCTTCCCGGGCCAGGCGGTCGAGATGAGGCGAGGGGATTTTCGACGTGGGGTTTTGAATGGCCAGGTCGCCGTAGCCCATGTCGTCGGCATAGAGGATGACGATATTGGGCGGGGCCGTTGGCGCGCCGGCCGCCCGGAGGAACGGTACAGCTAAAGCCAGGAGGAGGGCAACGAAGCCAGACAGGGACGTCTTCATGAACGAGGGGCAGGGTGGGCGACGCGGCGGAACGGGCGACCAGCGCGTCGACGCGGTCGCTTGCCCAGAAGTCAGCCGATCTTGAGCCAGGCTGCCAGCGTTAACCTCACTCATTTATTAGCAGGCAACTCGGTTTTAAAACCGCTGAACGACGCGGAGGGTCCAAATCCGATCCGCCCTAACGCATGGCATGCCCTTTTAGCCTCGGAGTCCTTCGCATCCGGCATCCCTCTTCACGGATTGCAGCCCGTTGAAAATTTATCTTAAAACGCAGTTGAACCACTGATTTTCACTGATGACCACTGATGCAAATAGAGTTGCGCGATGGAGGCTGTTCATCCGGTAAGTGAAGGGACAGTTCTATCCCATCGATCTGGATCTATTTGATCAGTGTTTATGAGTGCTCATCAGCGGTTACTTCTTCGGATGAATTTATATTTATGGGAATAAGCGAGGGGTGGTCTAACTCTGACGACTGATGCACGAAGAGGTTTTTCCCGCTTTGGTGGAGACTTACTACGCGGCGCTCTATCGTTTTGCGTTGAGCCTGACGCGCAGTACGGCCGATGCCAGCGACCTGACGCAGCAGACGTTCTTCATCTGGGCCACCAAGGGGGAATCGTTGCGCGAAGTGGGGAAGGCCAAGTCGTGGCTATTCACCACCATGTACCGTGAGTTCTTGCGCGGGCGCCGGAGGGATGCGCGGATCATGGCACTTGAGGATTTGGGGCCCGCCGAGCAGGACCCGGCGGCCGAGGACGTGGACGTAATTGCGAAAATGGACGCGCAACTGGTGATGGCGGCGCTGCAGGAAGTGGATCCGATTTTTCGCGAGCCACTGGCCCTTTTTTACCTGCAAGATCTAGCTTACATGGAGATCGCCGGGATTCTCTCCGTGCCGATTGGCACGGTGATGTCACGGCTGTCCCGCGGGAAAACTCACCTGCGAGCGCGGTTGGCGGAGAAGGCGAAGGGCGGGAAGGTGATTGAGTTTCCCCAAAGGAATGTCCGTTCATGAACAACCAAGAAGCTAAATTCATTTTCGGAGCCTATCGGCCTGACGGACGCGACGCGGGCGATGCGATTTTCGCCGAGCCCTTGGCTCAGGCCGCGCGCGACCCCGAGTTGCGCGACTGGCTCGAAAACCAGCAGAAAATCGATGCGGCGATCGCGGATAAGCTGCACGCCATTGCGCCTCCCCCGGGCTTGCGTGAGTCCATCCTGGCGGGCGTTCGGGCTAGTCAGCCGCGTCGGCGTGATGGGCACGCGGGCTGGTGCGCCGCGGCCGCAGCGATCGTGGTGCTCGCGGGAACGGCTTGGAGCCTGAAACCCTCGCCGGGATCACCGACGGCGGCACAGTTTACCGCGATGGCACTCAGTGATCTGGCCTCGTCCCATGATGACCACGTGGGCCGCCCGTCCGGGCTGGAGAGGGTTCAGGATAACTTGATCACTGGCCGCGAGCCCTTGACGCAGACGATGCACGTTGATGCCGACGAATTGCGGGCCAAGGGGTGTCGCACCGTGCGGGTCGCAGGCCGCGACGTGTTTGAGCTCTGCTTTTGGCGGGATGGCGTCGTGTACCATCTGTATGTGGGCCGGCGTTCCGATTTCGCTCCGGGCCTGATTGACCCGCATGCGCTCCTGGCGACACGAGGGGCGTATGCCGCCACGGCCTGGGCCGATGCGCGCAACGTCTATGCGCTCGTCACCGAAGGACCAGCGGAGGCGCTGCGGCGGGTGCTTTAGAGCCGCGTCGGAATGCGGCCGAGGTCCCAGGAAGGCAGCTCGCTGAACGCTTCCGGCTAAACGACGTTCGCCCGGGTCAGGCGGACCAACGTTTCTTCCTGGCCGTCAGCGGATCTGTTTGGCTGAGGGTAGGGGCGGTTTTCCGCAACCGCCCTCATGGCCCATCCGCCCGCCAATATAACGGACGTCCAACTCCCAGACCGGTTAACCACTGATCGGCACGGATAAGACGAATCGGTTAACGGAATGAAGCCCGAAGCGATCGAACCCTGGGACCGCGGTCGCCCCCGGCCGCATTCGGTTCGGGATTACGACTGAGGATCCTGCGGAGCATGACGATCCTTCCGGAGAGCGGCCGAGGGCGGCCGCGGTCCCAGGAAGACAGCAACCGCCCTCATCGCCCATCCGCCCGCCATTAAAACGGACGTCCCACTCCCAAACCGGTTAACCACTGATCTTCACTGATCAGCGCTGATGAGACGATGGAAGTGGAAGCCGGCGTAATCCCGATGATTCCCCGACCGAACAGCATCTCACTTGCGAGCTGCAGCGCGGCCGACGGCCGACGTGGTTTGTCGAGTGACGGAAGTCCCTCCTGAAATCGAGCCCGTTCCCGGCAAAACAAAAGTTCGCCATTCTCAAATTTCGCGACTTGGTAGGCGCCACTCATGGCTAATCCCTCTGTCTCATCTGAAGCGAAACTGGAGGAGTTTTCGCTGCCGCTTTTTGCCTTCACCGTCGTTGCGACCATCGCCGGTTTGCTGGGCGCGCTTTGGTTGATTGCGCCCAACGTGTGGGAAGGCCAAATGACTTCGCCGCTTTGGGCCGGCGTGGTGGCATTTCTCGCCATCAGTTTCGTTAACTGTCTGTTCGAGTATTTCTTCCATCGGTACGTGCTGCACCAGTCCTCGATTCCGTTGGTGCGGCGCCTATACCGCCAGCACACGTTGCATCACGCTTTGACGCGGATCGGGCGGAAACCCAGCCGCGACGGCCGGGGAATATTGTTCATCGAAAACAAGTTTCCGATCGTTGAGCCGGAGCAGGGCGAAGCGTCCTTTTTTCCCTGGTACACCCTCGCGGTCTTCACCGCGGTCCAGACCCCGCTTTTCATTTTTCTGCAGTGGCTCTTTCCCACGATTCCTTGGTTCTTCGGCGGGCTTGCGGCACTTGCGTCATCCCTGACGCTTTATGAGGTGCTGCACGCCATCAATCACTGGCCGTTTGAAAAATGGGAGCCACTGATTCTGCACAAGCAGTGGGGTTGGTTCTGGCGTCCCGCTTATGCGTTTCATCTTCGCCATCACGCGGTGATTGACTGCAATGAATCCATCTCGGGGTTTTTCGGGTTGCCGCTGGCCGACTGGTTGTTTGGCACCTGCGTGATGCCGAAGACGGTTTACGCCGATGGTGAGGACTGGCAGCAGGAGAAATTTAGCAGTCCGCGGCCACGCTGGTTGATCCGTCAGCTTGATCAGTGGTCGGAAGGCGTCATGCAGCGCCGCCGGGCCCGCGCGGGCGAGACGTCAGCCGTGACTGACGCTGTTGAGTCAAAAAAGAAAGAGCGCATCTACACGCGGGGCGAAGAGATCGCCAACTGGGTGACCCACGGCGTCGGCCTCGCGCTGAGCGTGGTTGGACTCACGTTGCTGATCGTGTACGCCAGTCTCCACGGCACGGCTTGGCACGTGGTGAGTTTCTCGGTGTTTGGTCTCGCGCTCCTGACGCTCTACACGGTCTCGACCATTTATCATGCGCGGCGCGACCCGAAGACGAAATCGCTCTTCCGGAAACTCGATCATGCCGCGATCTTTTTTCTGATTGCCGGTACCTATACGCCATTCCTGTTAATAAGTCTGCGCGGTCCTTGGGGCTGGAGTCTCTTTGGCGTTATCTGGGGCTTGTGCGGAGCCGGCGCGGTGTTTCAACTCGTGTTTGGTGAGCGTTACCGCCTCGCGTCGGTCACGGCGTCGCTCTTCCTGGGCTGGTTGGTTCTCGTCGCGCTCAAGCCGCTCACCGCCAGTGTGCCGCACGGGGGAGTAGTGCTGCTCGTGGCTGGCGGAATCTTTTACTCGGTCGGAGTGATCTTCTATCTCTGGCGCCAGTTGCGCTATCACCACGCCGTGTGGCACGCGTTTGTGCTCGGTGGCAGCACCTGTCACTTTCTGGCGGTCTTCCTCTTCCTGCTTCCGCGCGGCGCCTAGACCGCGGCGTTGGAGGCTGAACGATTTCGTTCCCACCTGCCCAAGCGAACCTCAGCGTTCGCTTGGGCAGTTTTGTTTACGTTTCGGCTCCGGGAACGATGGCCTGCGGGGTGCGGCGCGTGAGCGGGGGTGCTTTAACCGGTGAGCAACCGCGGGTTGCATTCTTCGGTTACAATTTCGAGACGGACAGCAAACGCGGCTGGCGCGTTGGCCCTCAATTTGCTAAGAACGCCTTCGTATTCGGGGTTAGTCCAAGCTCTTTCCATCACATGACAGCCAACAAAAAGTCCACGTCCAAAGTAACCAAGTCGCCTACCCCTGCGACGAAGCCCAGCAAACCTGCCAAGGCCAAGGCTCCAGCTGCCGCCGCGTTGCCGCCGGCTGCCGCAACGCCCGCTCCGGTCGCCACCGCGCGTCCGGTAGCCGCCGCCGCCGCGCCGAAGCCCGCTCCGGCCGTTAAAGCCTCCGCTGCAGTACCAGCAGTGGTGGCGGTCAGCGCTGCGCCCACGGCCACGGCAGTGGCTCCTCGTCCCGTCGCCGCGGTGGCCAGCAAGCCTGTCGTCACGACGATCACGGCCCGCGTCAACGTCGGCTTTGGCAACGCCCTTTACCTCCGCGGTGACGGCGCCGGCTTGAGCTGGAATCGTAGCGTGCAGATGACCTGTATGAGCGGGAACGAGTGGCTGATTACGATTCCTGAATCGGCTCGCCCGGTGCTCTTCAAGTTTTTGATCAACGACACGACGTGGAGCATGGGACCGGATTATTCCGTGATCCCCGGGACCAGCACGGTCTTGTCGCCGACGTTCGAAGGTTGAGCATTTCCGCACGGGAGCGGCTAGGCCGGATATTTCACCCTCTGATTTGTCATCGCGAGACGGCAAACCAAGCCCGAGCGCTTGGATTGAAAGGCCAATGAACCGATCCTGTCATGGCGAGACGCGTAGCGTTGTGGCGATCCAGCTGGATCACCGCACCCGGCGGAGCCGGGCTCGTGATGACAACCCATGAGTTCATTAGCGAGCCCGAGGAACGAGGGCGTGGCGATCCAGCTAGATTGATTGCTTCGTCGCTTCGCTGCTCGCACTGACAGTGCAAAAATTGAGGGCGATGGGTATAAACAACCCAAAACCTTTAACCGCGGATTACGCTGATTACGCGGATAAATCATCCGATCCAAACGCTCCATCTGGACTTGAACCCACGACTACCTTGGGCATCCGCTTCATCCGCGCTATCCGC
>ENA-ORBV01017004-ORBV01017004.1-microbial-mat-metagenome-genome-assembly--contig:-NODE-17004-length-10472-cov-2.898797_pt1 | contig 10472 bp, 1 predicted proteins | sample MGYA00237777_ERZ505514 | MGnify/ENA primary metagenome ERZ505514 (study PRJEB26160, sample SAMN06269048) | microbial mat metagenome | isolation source: Oligotrophic lake microbial mat | place...
ACCCCCGTCCACGTTTGAAAGCGGCGGCGACGACGGCGGCGGCGCGGGCGGCGACGGCGGCGCGGGCGGCGGCCATCCGAGCATCGACGTCGACGGCGCGCCTCGCCCAGTACTACGCTATGCACCAGGCCTCTGGAAAGGGGCGATGCCTGCGGGCGGTCACCTCCGGCAGCGACGATGTCGCCGGGGTGGGTGTCGGATCAGCAGCACACCAGCGACGCCGACGCCAGCCCGTCGCCACGTTGGCGCAGGGGCGACCCAGTGGGCCGCGCTGGTGCACAACCGTGCTGTCAGTGCTGCACTGCGGCTGGTGGCATGTGTCGCCGCCGCGTCGGCGCTGCGTGGCGGCCCGCCACGTGCGACGCGGTGCGTGCCGCTGCTGGACGAGGGGCAGCCCGCGGTGGCGAGCACCCTCGCGGCACCTACTGTCAGGCACGGCGTCGCGTTGTTTGAACCTGGCTGTGCCCGCCTCGCTGACTCGCGCGTATCGCCTCGTGTGCGATGCGACGATGCGTGGTGGCGCGGCGGTGGCGCAATCGCTGTCACGCGGCACCTTCAACTCGCAGCCCCCATCACACCGCACATTGCACTACCACCCGAACGCCCTCAGCCACTTACGGAAGTCGTTCTCCGACCGCCGGTAGAAGCGGAGCTGCCGCAGCGCGTCGAACGCCGCCGCCAGTGCCTGCGCGTGCGGGCGCGGGCGCCCCTGCATCTCCGCCGTGCAGATCGCCACCATGGCGAGTGTGGAGCTCGCATCGCGGCCCGAGTCCACGCGGGTGAGCCGGTCGCGCGTGACCCACGCCGCGTGTGGGTAGCGCGTCCGCCGCATGCAGTACCACTTGCCGTTGCGCTGGATCGCACCCGGTGCTGCCGCGACGGTCGCCAGCACCCACCCCGTCTTGACCTGCGTCGGGTGGACGGTGAGTCGGCCCGTCACCGAGTACTTGCTCGTGTACGCCTCGCAGAAGCGCACCGTCCACACGCCGCGGAGGAACAGCGCCGCCGTGATGCTGCGGAAGTTGGGCGAAACGCCCCCTTGGGCGCCGTGCGCACCCCGCGTCTGCCCACTCGACAGGCCGCTGCCGACGAAGAACACGCCAGTGGGGCCGTAGCGGGAGCCGCACAGCCGGATGGCCATCGCCGGGTATGCCGCCTTGCTGCGCCGCGACGTCGCCGCCTTGGCCAGCCGCAGCGCCTGCTTGAAGGGCGCCTGCAGCGGCGCCATGGCGTGGGTGAGCGCGCGCCACGCGTCGGGACTCGCCCGCTTCCGCACCTTCGCCAGCTCCGGCGCCGACATCACCGCATGAGCGACGGTGGCGCGGGACAACGGGTCGGCGGCGGGAGACTTACGTGCGAGGAGGTGCGAGCGCGTCTTACCGCCGGCGCGCGCTTGCGTCATGCTCGCGTGCATACGCGCGCTGATCGCCGTCGTGGGACCGTCCAGGGCGGCGAGTGTGGCGTTGGCGTAGCGCGAGTCCAGCACCGACCGCGGCGGCGCCGCCGCACACACGTGGCTCAAGTGGCCGGTGAACAGGTACCGCAGGCCCGGATCCACCGCCACCAGCCACCCGCTGCAGTTGCGCAGCAGCACCTGCGCCTCCGCGAGCACCACGTCGGGCGCCAGCTGCGCGGCGACCAGCAGCGGGTCGACGTGCGCGGCGGCGAAGCGCGCGGCCATCGCGGGCGCCGCCAGCGTCGCCGCCGCCAGGGCGCGCGTCTGCGCCGCGTCGACGGCGATGCCCGCGTCGTGCAGCGCGACGACGCGGGCGATGAGCGCGACCAAGGCGGCGCGGCCGTCGCTAACGACGCGGCGCCCGTCCACCGCCTCCCCGGCGGTCACGATGGTGCCGTCGGCGGTCAGCACGCTGGGCAGCCGCTTGCCGTACACCCACTGGTCGATTGCCTTGTGCAGGTTGTCCAACGACTTGGCGCGGGACTTGGCGGTCCGCCCGGTCAGCCATGTGCGCACGCGCGTGGCCACCGCGTCCTCCGTCGCGGTCAGCACGACGCCGGGCGCCGCCGCGGAGGGTGCTGCCGGAGCGGCCCGCGCCGGCACAGCGCCCGCGCCAGTCCGTCTCCGCTTGGTGGCCGGGGCGCTGTCGGCGGTGGCGGCCGCGGCCGCTTGCTCCGCCTTTGACTGCACCAGCGCCGCGTGCTGTTCGATGAAGCGGAGGAGGCGCGCGATGACGGATACGGCCACCAGGCGGGGAAAGTCGTACGCGGCGCGCAGCACATGCGCCGGCAGGAGCACGGTGGCGGCCGACTGCACCTGCGGCAGCGTCAAAACGTGGTGCTGCGTCGTGGCAGCGGCGGTGCGACCCGCGAACCAGGCGCCGCAGGGCGACTCCAGTGCCAGCGGCAGCACCAGCGATGCGAGGGCCGCCGCGTTGCGTGGAGCGGGCGCCGTCGAGGCGTCGATCAGCGTGATGGTGCGCCCGACGCCGGCGTGCAGCACGTGGGGCCGGTTGCGAGCCCAGTGCGGCGGCGTGAACGGGTTGCCGACATCGCCCGCGGTGGCGCCGGCACCGTCGGCCGCATCGCCCGTGGCGCCGGCGCCTTTGGCCGCTTTCAGGGCGGCCATGATGGCGGTGTACGCGCTGTCGTTGATGGCGTAGACGGTGAGGTCGCAGTCGCGCGAGGCGGCCGCGACCGCGACCGCGGCCGCGACTGCGCGGCCGACGACCACCGCCTCCCCGGCGGTGACTCGCTTGGTGATGCAGTCACGCAGCGCGATCGGCTTGAAGCAGCCCAGCATGGCGGCGAGCGCCGCGAGGTCGGCCGGGCGTGACGCCAGCGGCGGCGATCCACCGACAGGCGCGGGCGCGGCGGCGCCCATCGGCACGTCGCCGTCGCCGTCGCGGAGTGCCGCAGCCAGCGCGGCGGCACCGGCGGTCGAAGCGCCCATTCCCACGTCGCCATCGCTGTCAACGTGGGCTCTGAGTGCGGCCCGCGCCGCCGCCGTCTTGCGGATGTTGGCCGTGTGAGCGGCCGCCGCCTGCGCCATGACCGGCAGGCGAGCCACCGCGCCGGACGGCAGCGCGTGCATGCTGATCACGTGCGGCGCCAGGTGTGGCGGGCGATACACGTGGAGATGGAGCCGCACCGCACCATCGATGGGTGCGCTGGAGACGCGGAAGGAGGGGGCGAGCATGCGCCGGGAAACGTCGCCCCTCATGATATCCGCAAGCGCCGGCACCTTGGACACGTCGAACAGCGACGCCAGGATGTGCGGTCGCGCCCACGACTGCGTGAAGGTGTCGGCTAACTCGAATTGCGGCTCCTTCGCGCCACCGCCAGCGCCAGCACCCGCGCCCGCGCCGCCGCCAGCGGCAGCTTCGGCGCCGACAACAGCAGCCGCCTTCTTCGCCTTGGTGCTGGACCCGCACTGCACGCTCTTGTACCACTGCTCGGCCCACGCCTTCATCTCGTTCAGGGCTACCTTGCCGCCCTCTATGATGGAGGCGGCCAGGTGCGCCTTTGACGCGAACAAGATGAGCGCCTGCATGGGCGAGATGGTGATACCTTTCGCCTCCAGGTCGCCCACCAACTGTGTAACCGCAGTGTCGGAGCGAGTCGGATCCCCATACTCCTTCAGCGCCGCGTATCGCTGACCAGCGAGTCGCAGCAGACTCGCGCCGCCGTGGTACGTGAGCATCGCCGACGTGGCGTCGAGCTTCATCCCGACGCCGCTCATCACCTCGGCTGCTGACCGCACGCTGCCCTGCGGCTCCCCCGACTTGGCCGCCTTCGGCTGCTTCGGCGCAGACGCCGCCACCTCCTCCACCCGGGGCTGTTCCAGCTGGCGGAGGCACTCCGCCAGTGGCGCCCGGTGCGCACCGTCGCTGTCGGCCGACAACGAAGCCGCTTGGCGCCGACAATCCAGCACCAACTTATTGGCCACCTTCGCGACGCGGCTCCACTGCTTCTGCGCCATCAGCGTGAGGAGCTGCGCTCGGGTGTGCTCGTCCGGCGTGGCGCCGGTTGAGTCCAGCGACGCGCGCGCGGCGGAGACGTCGCGGGCGCTGGCCGCCGCGACGGCGGTGGTGAACGCATCGATGGCTTCGCTGGGTGGTGACCCGGTGGCGCGCGCCGCCGCGATCAGCAGCTGGTACCGCTCCAGCAACAAGGCGGCCGCCGCTCGGCCGCGTCCGATGGCAATCTCACCGCGTGCCGCCGCAACCATGCCCGCAACGATGGTGGCGTCGGTCACCAGGCGGGGCTGTGGCGGCGCTAACCCGGGCACGGTGTCGTCCACGTCGAGGGCGGGCGCGGATGCGCTCCCTCGAGTCGCAGCGCCAGCGCCAGCGCCAGCACCGGCGCCCCTCGCCGCCGCTAGCGCCGCGACCGCTGGCGCCGGGTGCGGGCGCATCATGGCCGCCGCCTCGCGCCACAGCGTGGGATCCGACTGCGACAGCCATGTCACCCGCAGAGTCGACGCGATGCGCTGCACGACCGCCCTCAACGAGGCGTGCAGATCGGTGAGGCGTCGCTCGATGTCTGGGTAGGTGGTCGCATCGACGGTGAAGTTGCGCAGGCGATCGCTGGCGCGCTTCATCGCCTTGGTGTACTTGCGGCCCCATGCAACCTCCACCAACCGGAATCGCGGATGCCAGTTGACGGCATTGACGATGGCGATGTAGTTGCGGATGTCGTCGCACACCGCGTGCACACGCGCAACCCCCTCGTTCGGCAGGCGCGACAGCACGCGCAACCGTCTGCGAGCGGGCGCGTCGCCGCCAGCAGCGCCGGCAGCAGCACCGGCAGCAGCGCCAGCGCCAGCGCCACCGTGCGCGCCGCCCACATCGACATCGCCGTCGCAATCGCCAGCGTCGCCAGCAGCAACAGCGCCACCGCCATCGCCGTCGCCATCGTCGTTGTCGCTATCGTCGCCGCCGGCGGAAGCCACCAACGCGCGCGCGCTCTCGATGATCTGCAGCGCGGCAGTGCGTGGGCAGCCAGCCCCGGCCCCACTGCCGGCGCCCACAATGCCGTTGATGCGCGCTGGCAAGGCCGCCACCCAGGTGTTCACCGAGGTCACCGCCACCGCCGCCGCCGTCGCATCGGTGGGCGCGCGCGGCGCGAGCGCGCTCGCCTCGTCGAGCGCGTCAATCAGCGTCACCACGCTCGCTGCCCTGCCGTGTCCCCGCATGCGCCTCCGAATCTCCGCCAGGAGCAGCAGCACGCGCATGCTGTCATCGTTGATGACGCTGATGAACTGCGTCACGCCGCGGTGCTGGGTGGCGCCCGGTGCCCGCAGCAGCTTTACGACGGCGGTGCAGACAGCAGCCACGTTGTAAACAGTCGCAGTGAAGCCGCCCCGCGCCGCGTGGCCGCCCGCCGCGCCATCGTCGTCGACGTCGCCGCCATCGTCGTCGCTGTCGCCCGCTTCGCCGCCGTCGCCGTCGCCCGCTTCGCCGCCGTCGCCCGCTTCGCCGCCGTCGCCGTCGTCGCCCGACTCCTGCGCCGCTATTGCCGCCTCCAACGCAGCGACGATCGCGCTGACGGCAGCATCGCTGACTTGGCCCTGCGCCGCGCTGCCGCTGGCGCTCGATGTTGCAGTGGCGGAGCCGCCAGTGCCGCCGCTGGGACGGGTGGCGAGGCGGCGCACGACGGTGTCCAGCGCGCCCGCGCACTCCTTCACCAGCTCGGTGACGATGAACTGGAACACGCCCCGCTCCAGCGCCTGCGCCGAGCCGTCGAACACCTTGGTACCGGCATTCTGATCCGTGCCGACAACCGAGTCCACCCACTGCTGCGGCGACTTGTGCACCATCCCGCCAACGACACACGCAGCCGCGCGCTTCAGCTCCAGCGTCGCAGCCGCCTTCACCGCCGCGGCAACCGCCTTCTCCGCTGCAGCCGCCTTCGTCGCAGCTTTGGCCGCCGACTTCACCGCAGCGTTGGCCGCCTTCTTGGCTGCAGCTGCGTCCGCCTTCGTCGCAGTTGTGGCCAATAAGCTCGCAGCAGTGGCTTCCGTCGCCTCTACCTCCGCCTCCTTCGCCGCCGCCGCCGTCACCGCCGCCGCCGCCGTCGCCTTTTCCGCCGTCGCGTTCGCCGCCGCCACCACCTTCTTCGTCGTCGCCGTCTCCAGCTTGGCCAGCAGCGCCGCGCTCGCGGCCGTCCCAGAGCTCACGTCGGCCTCCGACAGCGCGTACGCGAAACACAGGATGCGCTTGCACTCCGCGTCCGTCAGCGCGGAGTGCAGCGCCGGGGCACCCGCCACCACGCGCACCACCTCGCACAGCACGCGGCGCAGCAGCCCGCAACGAGCGATGTGCGCGGTCAGCACGGCTTCACCGTCCAGGTGCAGCATGAGGGTCGACAAGTGCGCGTGCATGCACAGCGTGCGAGCCACGTTGGCCTCGATGATGGCAGCGGCGGGAGACGCGCTGCTGGCAGCCGCCGCGGCATTGGCACCGCGCATATCTGGCGGTGAAGCGAGCAGCGGCAGCAGCGGGTTCGCAGGCGAGGCGGAACCGGGGAGCGCGCACTCCAGCCGGTACGGCGGCACCGGCATCGTGGGGTCCGCGCACAGATGAGCCGTCGCGTTGATGCTGGGCAGGGCGGCGAAGGCCTGCCCGACCGCGGCGCGGCTGATCCTGCCCACCAGCACGTGCGTGTCCGCGAAGACGAGGTGGCGCACGCCGTGCTGCATGATGACGATGCTCCCGTCGCTGCGCGACACCAGCACCAGCGGCTCATCCGCTTCACCGTGGGTTGCGAGAATGGGGTAGTCGCTGGGCCAATGATGCGGGACCGGCGAGGGCTTGCACGCGGCCTGCAGGCGCACGCCCGTGTCGTACTTCTGCTGCAGCTGCGCGTGCACGGCGCCGGGGGAGTCGACGTCGGTGTTGCGCAGCAGGTTCGCGTGGTCCTCGGACAGGCAGGACACCGCGAACACGACAGTCTGCATCTCGATGGCACCCGCCGGCTCGCAGGTGACTTGCAGCTTCACCCGGTGAAGGGGGTGGGCGACGGCGCGGGCGGTGCCACCAGCCGCAGCGGTGCCGGCGCTGGTGGCGACGGCGCTAGCGGCAGCGGCGCTGGCGATGGTGCGAAGGGACTCGGCAGCAGTGCGGTGCGAAGTGGCGCCAGCCCCAGCGCTGCTGACGAGGTCGCTAGGCGCGGCGAGACCGCCCATCACGGTGTCGACAGGGTCATAAGCCGCGGCGCTGATGGCGCCGCCAGCCGCGGCGCCACCGCGACCGCCAGCTGCGGCGTCGGTGAGAGGGACAGCCACGATCCCTGCGCGACGGGGTCTGGCGCCAGCGGCACCGGCACTGTCGAGACTGTCGCTGGCGTCGGAAACGCCGGCGCCACGGCACACCGCGGCGCACTCGTACCTCAGCGCAAGCAGGGGGTTGGCGAGGCCCTGCAGCGAGGGGAGGTTGGAGATCGCATCGCAGATGGTGCGCAGCGCCGCGGTCGTCGCCTCCACCAACGGGGCCTGCACGCACAGGTCGCTGCCCATCGCGCCGTGCTTGTACAGCGCACGTGCGACTGTCAGCTGCTGCCGCGCCTGCTTCACCAGCTGGTGATGTCGACGCGCAGCGCCGAGGGCGCTGGCGTCGCTGCCCGCGCCCGCCACCCCGCTACCGGTGGGCGCTGGAGCGGGTCGCATGAGCCGATTTACATCGTCCATGGCGGCGTCCACAGCAGCGAGCACGATGGCGAAACGGTCGTGATGCATCGCCGTCGTCACCCACCCCGGCCCCAACAGCGTGTTGACGATGGTGACCACGCTACCGCCGCCGCGGGGCGCTCGGGAGGTCGTCGGGAAGCGGGCGGCGACGAGACCCACCACGAGGCGCGCGGCTTGTTGCGCCGCGTTGACGGCGATGGCGATGGCGCGCGTGTCGACGGCGATGAGCGGCAGGTCGCCGAGCACACGCGCATGCTCCGCCGCGGCGTCAAGCGCCTCTGCAATCTTTGCAAGCATCGCCGCCGTCCACAGCTCCGGTACCGCCTCCTGCGCGCAGTCACCCAGCGCATGCAGCGCGCACACGGCGCGGTAGATGGGCTCCACGATGACATGCAGCTGCACCGTGCCGCTGTCGGTCCGCAGCGGCGCCACCGCATCCCACAGCCGCGCCGCCAGTAGCTGCAGCACCTTGAATGGGAAGGCGAGCGACATGCTGGGGGGTGCCGACACGAAGCGGTGGAGCAGGCGCAGCGGATCGTCGGCGCGGGCCGCCACCTGGTGGCTCGATAGGCGGCTGGCGCCCGCATTCGCGCGGTTGGCCATGTCGATGTGGTGGCTCAATTGGGCCTCCAACGCCGCCTCATCGACGAATGCTGGCACCGCGGGTGGGGCCGCCAACGGTGACGGTGACGGCGCGGGCGGAGGTGCGGGCGCAGGCGCCGCCGGGCCCAGCGCCGATGACAATGACGGCGTGAAGACTGCGGCGTTGGGGTTTAAAGCAAACCGCCCGAGAGCCAGGGCCGCTACCGCCGCCGTCCCAGGCGAGGACGTGGACGACGATTCAGAGCCCGCCCCTACTGCCACTGGCGCTAGCGGGTGTGCCAACGAGAACACGCTCGTCGGCGCCATCGCTAGCGAGTGTGCCGCCCCCAACGTCGACGTCGCCGTCGCCGCCGTCGCCACAAGCAGCGATGATGCAGGTGGCGGGAAGGCGAGGAGCGAGCCAGCCGTCGCGAACGGCGATGACGCCGCCGTCGCCGCTGACGCCGCCGTCGCTGCTGACGCCGCCGTCGCTGCCGTCGCCGCTGACGCCGCCGTCGCCGCCGCCGACACCGCCGCCGCCACCGACTGCTGCAACACTGTGCGGTTCCACTTCGCCGCGAGACTGCAGTGCACCAGTTGGGGTTGACGCTGCAGCAAGGCGTGCCCCAACTTGTCCGCCACCGCCTCCATCGTCATGCCGCTCAGGCTCGCGGCCTCGCATCCGATGACCTCGCACAACCGCCTCGACAGCGAAGCGGCGCACTTGGTCTTGCACCAGTCGTCAATCGCCCCCGGCGCCGGCAGCTTGGTGTCGCGCCCCACGATGTAGTAGTATCGGGAGCCGGTCACCGCGATGCGGAAGATGTGCAAGCCCTCGCCAGCACCGCCGCCGCCGGCACGCACCAGCAGCGTGGCGTCCCGCTGCACCGCCTCGCCGCTACCGTTGGGCACCTCCTCGCCGCAGCCCCACAAACGCACGGGTCGATGCAGGATGGCGGCCAGCCCCTCTACCAACAGCCCCGCCACCTCATCCGGCCTACCGTTGATGGCCTCGGCGAACAGCGCCATCGGGTTGGCGAGCCACAACACCGCAGCCTGCAGCTGCGCCTTCGGGCCAAACCGCCCGGGCTCCACCGTGCTCAGGCGGCACAGGGCGCCCAGGACGTCGGACACGTCCGGCGCGGGGATCCGCGGGGCCAGCACGGTCGGCGGCCCGGTGTGCGCACCCGCGCCGGGGTCCGCGCCCGCACCCGCGCGCGCGCCTGCACCCGCGCCCGCACCCACCGCAGACGCAGACGACGCAGGCGACGCGAGCGGCGATGGCGCTGGCGACGGAGAAGACGACGAAGGCGAAAGCGCGGAAGCAGCCTGCACCTCGACGAGGCTGGCCGCGTGCGCCAGCAGCTGCAACGCGAGCGCGCCCACGATGCGGAACAGCTGCTGCGACTCGGAGTTGCTCCGGCGCCACATCGCGTGCGCCACCGCGAGGAGCAGCTGGAGCGCGCCGTCCTCCAGATCGACCGGAGTCATGCCAGCGTCGCCGTGGCGCACCGTGACGGCGCCGCGCGGCACGCCTGCAGCAGCGGCGGGGGGCGGCGTTGGCGGCGGAGGAGTCGGCGTCACCACAGCGGCGGGAAGATAGTGCGTGAGATCGAGCACATCACCCGGCTGCTCGCGAGGCCGCGTGCGGCCAGCCACAGATGTTTCTCCCGTCCTCGCAACTCGCCCCGACAAACGAGAAATCTTGGCATCATACGAGGCCGTCACATGTCCGCCGACACCGGCGCCGCCACCGCGGCCGCGGCCGCGACGCCTGGCTGGCGACGCCGAGGACGCGGCGGTTGGGGAATCACGTCCAGCGTGGCCACCGCGACCCGCGCGGCCGCCATGGCTACGACTGCTGCCGCCACGAGCCCCGCCGCCGCTCGTACTTGTGTCCGAGCCAGCAGCGACGCCGGCGCCACCGGAACTGCGGTCGCGACGCCTGGCTGGCGACGCCGAGGACGCGGCGGTTGGGGAATCACGTCCAGCATGGCCACCGTGACCCGCGCGGCCGCCACGGCTACGGCTCCTGCCGCTGCGAACGGCGACACGTCCGCTGCGGCCGCCACCGCCCTCGCCGAGGCCTGCCCACTCAAGATCATTCTCGTCTTCCGCGGCCTCGTCGTCGTCCTCGTCGTCCTCATCCTCGTCGTCGTCCTCATCCACCTCCGCCTCCCCGTCTCCTTCCCCCGCCTTCACCTGGACCTCGAAACCCGACAACCGGACGCTTCGACGCCGCGTG
>ENA-ORBV01017005-ORBV01017005.1-microbial-mat-metagenome-genome-assembly--contig:-NODE-17005-length-10470-cov-5.306937_pt1 | contig 10470 bp, 9 predicted proteins | sample MGYA00237777_ERZ505514 | MGnify/ENA primary metagenome ERZ505514 (study PRJEB26160, sample SAMN06269048) | microbial mat metagenome | isolation source: Oligotrophic lake microbial mat | place...
GCATACGAGATTCGCCTTAGTCTCGTGGGCTCGGAGATGTGTATAAGAGACAGGCGCAAGCGAAGTAACAGCGCTTTCCGACGTGCTGGGGCCGCTGCGGACGTTAATGCGTTGATTCGCCGTGACCACGCCAAATTGCACAGGTTCGGGCGTGGCAGGCGCAGTGGCGGGTGCTGTCGGCGTATTGGAGGGAATGACCGTCGCAGTGGGCGGTTCGGTTGCGGTGGGTGGAGAAGTAGAAGTCGCCGCAGCTTGGATTTCTTCCGTCGCGGTGGGGTTAATCGCCGGAATTTCTGTCAGGGGTTGAGCCGTGATTTCGGCAGTCGGCTGCGGAGTCGGCGCGATGCTTTCAGATGTACTCTCAGGCGTGATTTCTTCCGTCGCAGGGATGCTTTGCGGTGTGGTGGGGATAATGCCGCCTAAGAGCGAAGCCAGCATTGAGCGATAGGTATAGGCATCTTGGTAGCCGACGAGTAAACCGGAGGCATTAGTCAGATACGGCTCGACTAGCGTCGCGGCGGATGCACCTGTAACGACCAGCATCGGCGTGCTGGTGATCGGGGCGATCTGCTCCATCCAACCGCGCACCGTGTCGGCTCGCTCGGCGATGACGATAATGGCGGCGAAATCATCAAGGGAGTTAAGCGTTAGTCCGGTAGAATCGCCGCGCACGTCCGTGCCGACAAAATTCCGAATGTTCCCAGCAAAGGCACGTAAGCCGATGGTTTCTCCGGTAAGATAGCGCCCGACGTAGTAATCCTGATTACGCTGGAAAAAGTCGCCAGCGATGGGGTCTCCGATGGGGTCTCCGATGGAGTCTGCGATGTTGCCTGCGTGGAGCAACCCAGCGGGATTTCCGCCGACGATCACGGGTTTGAGTCCGCGTGCGAGTAAATGGCGTAGGACGGCTTCCGTCGCCTCGTCGAGTTCCGCCGCGCCTGTCGGGGCGTATTCCGCCGCGACCAGCACATAATCACCATCGAGAGTATTGACGGTATCGAAGAAAGCCTGCTGGCGTGTCCCTGCCGTGAACAGCGGCGGCGGCAGCTCACCAATTTGGAGTGAATCCACAAAGAACGGCAAAATCACGGCTAAAGCGAGTAACGCCACAATGAGGAGGCGTTCCAGCGGCAGACGTACAGCGCGGCGGGTAGGTGCGGCGGCGGGAGCTGCTTCACTTCGGCTGCCGACGATAGATTGCAGTAAAGTGGAGCGGGTGAGTTGGTTTTCCGTCAGGATGGCTGCGCCGGGGATGCCGAGAGTAGAGGAATCGACGCGCACGGTGGGAAGGGTATCTCTGCCGATGGGGAGAATGCCGACGCTGGCTTCTCCAGCAGCGGGAAGATCAAGACCGCGCTCGTGCAAGGCTTTAAGGCGATCTGGCAGTTCTTCCAGCGGACGGTCTTTTTGCTTGCGGACGATGGAGGCCGCCGAGAGCGCTTCCCCCACAGAAACCGACAGTCCCGCTAACCAATCGGGCGCATCTGCTGGCGCGAGGGGGCGGGATGTAGCACTTTGTTTGCCGGCTTCGCCCAGATCGCTGAACATGCTGTCCAGGTCAAGATCGACATCGGCTTCCAGTAGATCATCATCTTCTTGGGCAGCCGCGAATTCGCCTGTATCAATCGAGGCGAGGAAGCTGTCGAGGTCGGTAAAGCTGGTATCGATGGCGACTTTAGTGCGCGTTAACGGGGCAGGTGCATCAATGCCGAAATCCGCTAGGAAGTCGTCGTCAGCGGGGAGTAAGTCCCCGTCGTCGCTGTCATCTAAGGCCAGCGTAAAATCATCGCCAATTTCGACATCTTGCAGCCACGCCATATCGTCCCCTTCAGCGGCGGAGGCGATGGGCGAAGGCTGGTTTTGCTGCTCGAACCAGCTTAAGAAATCGTCAGCGGCGGACTCGGCTTGCGTGGGTTGGGGGAAATTGCCAAGACCGAGCAGCGCGTCAATGTCCATATCGTCATTCTGCGCCGAGTCGTCATCCTCTTGATCTAAGAGGAAGAAATCGGCGGCGGTGGCGGCAATAGGCTCTGGATCATCCAATAGGAAGGCGGCGAAATCATCTTCTGGTTCTTCCGCATTGAGCTGCGTGAGGAAGTCGAAGTCATCGACGGCTATCGGCTGCGCGTCTTCATCTTCATCAAGGTCGTCAACGAATTCGGCGAAATCAAGTTCATCAGCGACGGCGGTGGATTGTGGTATATCGGCAAAGAGGGCGGCGAAATCATCTTCGGCTGCATCCTCGGAGTCGCCTGCTGCGCTGAGTTCGCCTAAGAAATCGAAGTCATCAGCGCCTTCGGTCAACTGACCGAGTAAATCAAAATCGTCGTTTTCGTCATCAGCAAAAGTGGCGAAAGCGGGTTCTGGCAGATCATCAGAGTCACCGAAAAGGCTGTCGAGATCAAAATCGGGTGATGAGGCGAAGTCGGGTTCGTCGTCTTCTAATTCTGCTGGCGCTGCGCCCATCAGCCAATCGGGAATCGCGTCCAGATCGTCTTCGCTGTCGCCGTCGTCATAACTTGCTTGCGCGGCTACAGGTTCAAGATCGGCGCTCCGCATCCAATCGGGCATCGAGTCATCAGCCGATGCACTGACGGCTAGAGCTTCATCCTCGTCTTCTTCATCATCAAGGGTGGCATCGCGCATCCAACTGGGCACAACGTCGTCGTCGTCATCGTCGATCTGTTGGGCGCGGACAGCAGCAGGCGCTCTGTCTTCTTCAGCAATCGCGCCGCGCATCCAATCGGGCATCGCGTCATCATTGGACGCGGCTTGTTCAAAGGTGGATTGTTCATCGTCGTCTTCAGCAATTGCGCCGCGCATCCAATCAGGAAGATCGATGGGGACTGATGCTGTAACTGCGGCGGGTTCATGCTCATCTTCATCATCGTCTTCGGCGACTGCACCACGCATCCAATCGGGCATGTCGGCCTGCGCGGCAGCGGGTTCATCAAAGACCGATAAATCCACTTCCTCGTCTTCAGTGAGATCGTCCGTCATACCCTGCATCCAAGGGGGGAGTTCTCCCATTGCTTCATCTGATTCAGGCTCATCAGAGTCGTCGTCATCAAATAACGAGGCTAAAATGGGCGGTTGTGGCGTGCGGGATGGCGGAAGGATAATTTGCTCATCCTTAAGCACATCTTCAAGTTGTGACTCGAAAAGTGAACGGGCTTCATCCTGCGGCGTATCGCTTTTTGCGGCTTCTTCGGGTTGCAGCCAGCTTAACTGCCCGGTCACACCGCTTTTGCCGGACTGCTGCGGCGTGGATGCGTCTCCCTGAGTCATCCAGTCGAAGGACTCATCATCGCCCGATTTTTTCGTTCCGCCTGCCGCGTCTTCGTGTTCTTGCAGCCAACTGAGTTCGCCCGTTACGCCAAGACTGCCGGACTTCCCGGAGGAATCGGCTTTTTTATCGCCTTGCCAATCAAAAGCAAGTTTATCGTCATCGCCGGGCTGATCGGAGTCGTCGTCGGTGTCTCGCAGCCAGTCGAGGTCATCTTTATCAAAATCGTCGCTCATCGCGCCCACCTAATCTATTCCCGGTAAGAACGATCCTGACCGATGAGTACACGGACTCCGGTCACAATCGTCGCCAGCGCAATTCCTAAAAGTATCCCCCGCGCCCCGGCACTGACGGGAACCGCCAGCAGCCAATCACGGGCATCCGCAAAAGCACTTAATCCTGTCAGCGGCAGCGCACCAATCAAGACGATCAGCAGCACCACCACGAACCAGAGTCCCGTCCACGACATGCGGCGACGCAGCATCCGACTGGCTCCAACGACCAGTACGAATAACAATAGTCCCGCTAAAGCCGATTCGACGGATATTTGCACCGTTTCTAATAAAATCATACTGGTGTCGCGGTCAACAATATAGGTCGCGACCACCAGCGCAAAACTGAGGAGTAAGACAACGCTGTAGACCGCGCCTTTTCTGCGCCCGAAAACGCGCCCTAGATGCACACTCAGCAAATTGACCACGCCGATAAGGATGGTCAGCGCGAGGGTGATCGTCACGAGTTGCAAGAATGCGTCCGTGATGCTGCCCGTAATGGGGGCAAGTTGCGAAAGTGGCCCTAAGCCGTCGCCTAAAAGCAGGCCGAGGACGGTCACGAGACCGACTGCGATGGTGATGGCGGTTGTTACCGCCGCGCCTAATCTGAGCTGCACGTCAGCCTCCACCGTTATTGAGTATGCCAATGATAAAGGCCGCGAGCATCGCTAGAATCAGCAGCCAACGGAGTAAATCCATCGTGATGGCTTCGGCAAGCTGCACCGCGCCGCGTTCCAAATAACTGCCTGCCGCGAAAATTTCTTCACCGATTAAAGGCTCATCCGCCAGCGCGAAGGCGACGGCTTGCCCTTCCAGTTGATCGCTGACAGCGATGGTCGGCTGCTTGCGTCGGGCGGCGGAATCGAGCATAAGCGCCAATTCCGCGCCATAACTTCCGGCGAAGATGTTCGCGCTGATTTCATCATCCCCCTGTAAAGCGGTGATGGCGGCAGCGAAAGCTAATGAGCGCGTCCCTGCCGGATACCAACGGACTTCGCTGGCGCTGTAACGCTCGACTAAACCGCGTGACTGATAAGCGCGGCGCAGCGTATCCTGCCCTAATGGGAAGGCGCTGGCGGAGGTAAGCGTTAAGATGGGCGGCGCATCACCAATGGCGGCCTGCTGCACCACTTGATAGGCCAATTCCGCGCTGGCGATAGCAAGCAACGTGCTTTCACCACCGATTCCCGCGCTGCCGAGCGAAATATGCAGCGGACGGCTGGACTCGATGGAACGCCCCACGAAAGACGGCAGCGCCTCATAAGCCGCGATAGGACGCAGCGTAATGAGATTGCGCCGCTTGCGGATAATCGGCGAGATAACGGCGATGACCGCCAGCGTCAGGACGATGACGATAATACTCAGGCTGGAGACGGTGGTATCCATAAAAAAACCTAGTCTCGATCTGGCAAATGTTTATATGCCTATAATTGCACAGAGTAATTCTAGCAAGATTTTTACTTCCGCGCTTTGTTTTCTATAAATTGTTTTTAAATTCATGCGAATGGCAAAAATATTGGGTAGGGTAGCGGAAGAAAATTTAACCTTCCCCATCGTGTAATTGGGCGCGTAGGGCGGCGATTCCCTCCGGGGTTTCCAGCGATTCCGCCAGCGCATGGACGGTTTGCGCCGCGCTTATTCCGCCGATGAGACGGAAGGCAGGCTGGGTGATCCACAGGAGTTGTGCGCCCAATGGCCCTAGCGGTGCAAAAATATCTAACGCGGTTTCTATCGCGCTGCCGAGTCCGCGTTTTTTGGCTTGGATGATCCAGTCATTTGTCGTCATTGGGAAATGGGTAGGGCTTTCTTTTATTTACCTCACCCCCAACCCCTCTCCAAGTTGGAGAGGGGAGCAAGATTCCCTTTTATTGAGGTGTTTGCGGGGTGAGGTGCGTTTTCAATTTATGGATTATTATTCGACAACTTCCGGCGCACGTTTAATCGCGGGATCAGTGAACAGATCGTTTTCGTCGGTGCTGCGTGTGCTGAATTCCGACACCACCGCGCCCTCTGGCCCACCTTGGAACCAATGCCACGTTTCGGGATAAATCGTATATTGTTCGCCGGGACGCAGGACAATCTCATGCCAGACGGTATACGTATCCGCACGATGGGCGGGCGGTTTGGCGATGGGATTGGGTGTCGGTTCGCCAGCCACATACAAATACACTTCTCCCCAACGGCAGCGGAACGTTTCTTCTTTGCCGGGTTCGCCATTCACAGGCGGATGAAAATGTTCCGGACAAGTCTGCCCCGGAAACAGCACCAATTCTTTAGCGCAGCAGCGATCCGTGTTGATGTAGACCACTAAGCAAAGCCCCGTCGTCTCGAATTCGCCCAAGCCTAAATCGGCAACTTCGATGTCTTCGGCTTCACTCGGCGTGAGGATAAGCCCCGCTCTATCAAGATATTCTTTCGCCCGATCTTGATAAACTTTATGTTGTTCGCGTGTAACGGCCATTATATTTTCCTTTCAATCTTTATTTTGATCGCCTTACATAAGGCAATAAAATCCGACCAATCTTCTGCTTCATCTATTAGCTTTGCTTGGCGGATGATATCGTTTGCTACAATATTATGAATTCTATAACCGTATAAGCGGCGAAAAATTTTAATGTCCAATATTTTCGAGTCAATCAAAACTTTGATTCGCTCAAAAAGACCCATATAGCTATCTACATCAGCCCACTCAGCAGCCGATATCGGTCCGCTATCCTCTGACCAATCCCCACCGGGACGTAAACGGCGATGAATTGGGTCGTGGTGACGCATCAATTCATCAAGATGTAAGAGAAACTCACCTCGATTTACTTTGCGACTGATAGATGTTGTTACGAAGGCATATCCTATTCCTATAGAAGTAACAAGGACAGTAAATGCAAGCAGGGTTACTTCTCGATCCTCAGACAATAAGTTAAAAAGGTCAGTCATCAAATTCCCTATATATTGCATCAAGGTTACTGTCCACATAGTAGCTTCTATCAAGCTATATCTACGACCTGCCCCTTTTTTCCCGACTCTAATGCTGCCGTCAGAATGCGGTGATGCTGATGCGTTTCTTCGGGCGTGGCGCAGTAAAACGGCTGTTTCATATTATCGCGTCCATTCGCCAGTTGATCGCAGAATGCCGCCCACATTTGCAGCAGACCATCGCTAAAACCGAACTCGAAAATCCCGCCTGTGATGGTTGGGTAAGCCGTCTCGTAACCCAGATCGAGATGCTTCCACGCCTGTTCACCGCCAGAAGTATATTCCATCATCTTGAGCGTCTTGGGATACTTGGTCGAATATTCCGCGCTGAAATGCGTACCGACGACGCGCAGATACCACGTATTTGTCTCGCCGGGGGCGATGCGATAGGTTTGCAGATAAAGTGGAAACTGTTGATCGCCCGTGTTCACTTCGCAAGCCAGCGTCGCGTTATCCCATGTTTCGCACGGCACGAGGTTCCCACTGGCATCGGGGCGTTGCGTGACAATGTTGCTCAACAGTGCGCGGACATTTTTGGGCATCCATCCCGCCCGAATCGGGACGTGCAGCGCGTGCATTCCCAGATCGCCCATGCAGCCATATTCGCCATTCATGGCGACCATACGCTTCCAGTTGATTTTCTTGTTAGGATCGAGGTCGCTGCTGTGGAGTAAACCGCACGACGCTTCGATAATCTGCCCGAAGCGATTTTCGTTGATGTAGCGGATGATGCGCTGCGCCGCCGGGAAAAACGGAAATTCCGACGAACACGCCACGATCACATCAGGATGTTGGGCGATCACCTCTAAAATCTGTTCATTGGCGGCGAGGTCGATGCCGAAGGGCTTCTCGCCGAGCAGATGTTTTCCGGCGCGGAGGATGTCTGCATACACTTGAGCGTGGAGGTTATGCGGTACGGCGCAGTAGATCGCGTCAATGTCTGGACTGTTGAGCAGATCATGATAATCCGCCGTGCGGACTTTGATCGTGTCGAAATTCGAGTCCCACCAGTCGAACAGCGCCGGATTGGTATCGCAAATCCCGGTTACGCGGGGGACAAAATCCAGATTGAGCAGATGGCACCACCGCGCCGCCGCGCTGCCGAACTCGCGCCCCATCAGGCCGAGTCCGATAATGCCAAATCGAAGTTCTTTTTTATTTACAGTCATAGTGTCCCTAAAATTAAGTTTGATGAGCAAATTTAAATGCTTGGATGAGATACCGGATTATACCCGATACCCACCCAACTCTGCCTGTCTTTTGCTAAAAGTGCGATCCAACTCGCCTAATTTTGAGTATTCTTTGTGACCTCACAAAAATGAAAAGCAGCTATAATTTATCTGATAGTTCTCAAAAAATAGCATTATATGAGGTGTCCCAATGGATGAATCTGCAAATAACGATATATCCTTACCAGCGCAAACGCCTTTTGAACGCATTAAATTAATTGATCCCGATGATAATGAATTTTGGTCAGCACGCGATTTAATGCCTACGCTGGAATATGCAAGTTGGCAAAAATTCAAAGGTGTTTTACTCAAAGCCCAAATCGCCTGCGAAAATAGTGGTTATGATCCCGCTGAACATTTTATCCAAGCGGTTAAAATGATCGCCATTGGTAACGATGCAAAACGCGAAGTCGAAGACATGCACTTATCGCGTTATGCGTGTTATCTGATCGTTCAAAATGCCGATCCTTCAAAAGAAGTTGTCGCCCTCGGACAGACTTATTTTGCCGTTCAAACCCGCCGTCAGGAACTCACTGACAAAAAAGCTATGGCGGAACTCACCGAAGAGCAGCGGCGATTACTGCTGCGCCAACGTGTTAAACATCAAAATACAGACTTAGCATCTGCGGCTAAAAGTGCCGGAGTCATTACCACCCAAGATTTTGCAGTTTTTCAGAATCACGGCTACAAAGGACTCTACAACGGCTTAACCGCAGACGATATTCGCCACAAAAAGCAGCTTAAGAAAAGTCAACACATTCTCGACCACATGGGCGCTACGGAACTGGCCGCCAATCTCTTCCGCAGCACCCAAGCTGAAGACAAGTTGCGGCGCGATAATATTCAAGGGAAAGACACTGCAAATCAAGTCCACTACGAAGCGGGGATCGTTGTTCGCCGTGCGATTGCTGAACTGGGTGGAACAATGCCCGAAAATTTGCCCACTGTGGAAAGCATCAAGAAATTAGAACGCGCCGAGAAAAAGCGACTCACCACTTCCAAAACTAAAGCCAAAAAAGAATAAATGCTTTTGAGTCTCATTCCCCCTATACGGTTCGTTTGTCCGCTTGAATGACCATTTTGACAGCTTCGACAAAATGGTCACGCTGCGACTCTTAGCGTTCTTCGCGCCTCAGTAGACCCATGAAAGTCGTTTACTTTTTAACCACCAAGTCACCAAGATCACCAAGAAATTTCCTCATAAACATCTTGGTGTCCTCCGTGTCGTCGCTGCGCTTAGGTGGTTCCAATTTTTGGATTACTTTCGTCGATTCACTTCTACGGCGAATCTTTATCTGCCCATCCAAGCGGTTAAAATGGTTGCTTAAAAGTCCTGTTCCCATTCCACATCGCCTGTATAGCCACACTGACCGACACACGGTGAATTTACAACGGGCAGAAAATATTTATCCCCATCTTCTTCTGATGCTTTTTTGGCGCAATCTGCACAGAACCAGTTCGGTTCGTCGTAGTAGCAATCTGAACAAATATGGGTGGCTGGCTTTTGTTTACAGATTTCGCATGTGATAGCAGGTGCTTCACTGCGTGACATGATGAAGATGTCTTTGGTATGCGGAACCCCGATATGTTCCGCCATAACTTTTAGCGTGAGGTCTGTCGTCGTACCAAAGTCATATTCATGATGGAAAGTATCCCCCGGTTTTACAGCCTTACTCAAGGCGAAATTCATACTTTTTTCTTCAAAGCGGGCGGCGAAGCCAAAGTAGCCGAAATCAGCATCGTCGTTGGGCATAACCGAGTAATGGATATTGCCGACGATGAATTGGCTAAGATGTCCACAGCATTCCAGCCACATATCGCGCAAAAACTGATCAAGTGTTCCCAATTTTGCGCTCGCTGGCATTTCGAGGTGCATCCAGTACATATTGGCATAGGTTCCCAATATGGCAAGGTGATAAAGCGGAACGGGCTTACCTTTACTGCCCACTGCGACTTCCTCATTTTTGGCCTGTCGTGCCTTACACGACGTTAAATGACGACTGATGCCCGCTTTAGCAAATTCCTTACCGCAGAAAATACACTTTCCGACTGACTTTAGTTTTTCTCGCTCGTCACTCATGAGTTATTCCTCGCGCATTACACTTTTTCTTTGCGAATCTTAGCGTCCTTCGCGCCTTTGCGTCAAATCCTCTAATTGATGTAATTCAGCGCGTTTTCTACTGTCGCGCCTTCATGGACGATTGCCATCAGCGCGCGTGTCATACCCGCCGGATTCTTGTGCTGGATGACGTTGCGCCCGTAGACGATGCCCTTCGCCCCTTGCTGCATCAGGTCATGTGTGCGCTGGAGGATTTCAACATCCGGCACTTTACCGCCGCCACGCACCAAAACGGGCTTGCCTGCCGCCACTTGAATCACCTGATGATACTGGCTTACATCGTCGCAGGGATCGGCTTTGATGATGTCCGCGCCGAGTTCAATCGCCTGACGGACAAGCGGCAAAATCTTGTCAATGTCGCCATCGACCATATAGCCGCCTGCGCTGGCGTTGTCTTTCATCACCAGCGGCTCGATCATCAACGGCATCCCGTAACGCTCACATTCCGGCTTGAGCGCACAGATATTATCCACACACTGCTTATGGACTTCCGGCTGATTCGCCAGATTAAAAAGATTACACCTGTCTCTTATACACATCTCCGAGCCCACGAGACTAAGGCGAATATCGTATGCCGTCTTCTGCTTGAAAAAA
>ENA-ORBV01017007-ORBV01017007.1-microbial-mat-metagenome-genome-assembly--contig:-NODE-17007-length-10470-cov-4.676994_pt1 | contig 10470 bp, 9 predicted proteins | sample MGYA00237777_ERZ505514 | MGnify/ENA primary metagenome ERZ505514 (study PRJEB26160, sample SAMN06269048) | microbial mat metagenome | isolation source: Oligotrophic lake microbial mat | place...
CACAATCCAACTTTCTGCGCAGCATGTACCGAATGACCGTATCCGGCCGGGCTGGCGCAGGCTCGTGGAGTTCTTGGGCAACCTCGACGGCGCGGAACATGGGGTCGAATTCCACATCGCGATCCCAGCCGCCTGAGTGCTCTAGGAGTTGGCGAATGGTGACTGTACGAAGGCGCTCGTCCAGTTCGGGAACGTCGTCAAGATTGAACTGTGGTAGTCGATCGAAGGCGCGATCGTCCAGTTTGAGTTGGCCGACGTCGACCAATCGCAGAATGGCGACGCAAGTAATCGGCTTTGAGACGCTGGCGATGCGAAAAAGCGTTTCGGGGCGCACTGCGTCGGCGCCGTCGCGATCTGTGAAACCGAAACCCTGGGCGTAGACTAGGCGGTCGTCCTTGGTGACGGCCACGGCGCCGGCCGGGACTTCGTACTTGAGCATCAAGGCCTTGACGCGACCGTCGAAGGCATCGGTCGGCGTGGTTTCCGCGCGCACCACGCGGCATGGATGAATCGCAATCGCGAAAAAAACTGCGATCCACGTCAATCCACGGATCATGACGCCGTCTCGGGGATTTCCCGCGGCGTGAAATGGAAGTTACGGCTCTGGCGGAAGAATTCGAGCGGGTTGTCGTAGACGACTTTGCGGATTAATGATTCCGAATGTCCGCGCATTCTCATCTCGAAAATGAAATCCGGCACGGCGGTCGGCTTCGACGGTCCCCAGTCCCCGGCCGAATTTACCAGCAACCGATCGGGCCCGTACAGCTCGACCATGTCGGCGGCGCGGGCCGGAGTGCACTTGCTAATTGGGTAGAGCGTCATGCCGGCCCAATAGCCGCGCTCCAGCACCGGGCGAATGGTGTGTTCCTCGACGTGATCGACGCAGACGCGCGTGTGATCGAGATCCGAAAAGTCGTCCAGCATGTCGAGAATCATGCGCGTGCCAGGGTACTTGTCCTGCAAGTGCGGCGTGTGGATCAGCACTTGTTCGCCGAGTTTGGTCGCGAGTTGGCAATGTTCGAGGAAGATGATCGATTCGTTGCGCGAATTTTTGTTGAGGCCGATCTCGCCGATGCCGAGCACTCCGGGTAGTTGCAAGAACTCCGGGATCATGGCGATCACTTCGCGCGAGAGCCGGACGTTCTCGGCTTCCTTGGCGTTGATGCAGATCCAGGTGAAATGCTGAAGCCCGTACCAGCCGGCGCGCTTCGGCTCGAACTCGGTGAGCTGGCGGAAATAGTCGCGAAAGCCATCGGCGCTGCCGCGATCAAACCCGGCCCAAAACGCCGGCTCGCTCATCCCGACGCAACCCATCTTGGCGAGGGTCTCGTAATCGTCGGTGGTCCTGGAGACCATGTGGATGTGAGGGTCGAAGTATTCCATGCGCAGGCTTTTGGCTCGTTACGGCGTGGATTGAGGCTGGCGCGGGGGGTAGATCTCGACTTCGTCAAACTCGTACCCGCCGAGCGTAGTGTCGTAAAGGACGGTCATGCCAGGGTATGGCTTGGGATTTTGCCGTGCAAAAGGACCATTGGGAATGCGCGGCTTCAGCTTTGCTGCGGCGTCATCTGCAGGTGAATCTCCAGGTTTGAGCAACCTAGGCTCAAACCGGTCGACGAGTCGATATGGCAGGTTGTCGAGAATGCCGTTCACGATTCGATACGCCTTCGCCAAACCATGTGCGACTACCGCCGATGACGTGAGGTACAAGTACCACCGTTTGTCATCGCTGGCTTTACCCCAGAAGGCGAACTCCACGGGAAATGAAGCGTCTTCAAGCGCGTCAATGATGCGATTGCCATACGCTTCTCGGCCATCTACCAGTTCGACGTGATCCATGAAAGCACTCCGTGTGTCGGATTGATGATCGCCTCGTGTAGCTGCTCCGCGTCCGTCTGGTCTATTTGATAGTAGCGTTTCTGTTCAGACCAACGCTCAACGATTTGCCAGTAAGACTTAAAATCACCATCCAGATCTTTTTTTGACTCGCAGTTCACGCGGAGTCCCGCGAGCTCGACAAGTGCGTTGATGTCGTGCGTATAACATCGCTCCGTAAATCGCTTCGCGGGAAACTCATCCACCGACATCAAATACTTGATAATGCACGACTTCAGCGCCAATTCCACCGCATATCCCATCAAATAATATGCGCCACTCCAAAGCTGGACATCTAGCAAAGCCTTGGCTTCCAGTAGCCGAACTGCCGTCAGTTGCTGGTAGTCGGCCCGCGTCTTGATTTCCTTGCTCAAGGCTGCCCCCTGGTTGGCATTGAATCGGGTTAGTTGCTATCGCGGAAATATTGCTCGTCCTGCTGTTCAAATCCCAAACCGATCCCGCCATCCCGCATCATACGGCAACGAGAAAACCTGCTGCACCGCCTCCGCGCGGCCGTCGTCTGGGGATAGTAATTGCTCGACGCCGGCGCGGATTTGGGCGAGGCGGGGGTCGCTCTCCAATTCGCCGTCGGCGCGGTCGAGGCGGTCTAACGAAGCGGCGACTTCCAGGATTTTGGCGCGGATCGTGAGGAACTCGCGTTCCAGCGTGGCGGCGGCCGTGAGGGGCATGGCAGGCTCGGTCGAAAGGCGGCTGAATAAGCAGGGCGCGCGGGCAAGTCGCCCAATCTCCAGTGTCCGCGCAGGCCCCTGGGAAATCAAGCGATTCCGGGCCGGCGCGATACGGGTGGAGGCGGTTGTGCCGGCTGCGACGATCGTGCGGAGTGCGGGCGGTGCTTGGCGACATCCAGGCGGTTTTCGAGCTAGGGTTTTAAGTGTTGCATCAAGCGGAGACTAGGTGTGCACCCTCAATTCACAGGCCCCGGCCCGGATCCGGCGTGAACCACGCATTGCAAAAAACGTTCGCGTTGCTGACCTCCAGCAACCATGCGGCCGTCGACGGCATGTTGCTGTCGGCCTTGGAATCGCCCTACGCGCCCGTGCAGGTCGGCGCGTTGGAGACTTTGCTGGCGCGGCGCAGCGCGGCGGGGGATCGCTGGATCCTGAGCCGCTGGCATGAATTCGACGAGCGCTGGCAACGGATGATCGTCGAGCGCGCCGGCAGCATGACGAGCGCCCTTCGCGAGGCGATCATTGGCTCCGATCAACGGCTCTGCGTGAACGCCTGCGATCTCGCAACGCGACTGGCGGACCACGATCTGATTCCTGCGCTCGTCAATGCCATCGAAAGCCCGGACCCGGTTCAATCGCAGCGCTGCGGCGAGACGCTGATGTGGCTCACCGCGGACTTGCGTCATGCGGCGGGCGCCACGACGTCAGCAGGCAGTCAGCCTGATTTGGAACCGGTGCGGCGGAATGTGCTGGCGAGCCTGGAACGCTACTTGAAGAAGTTCCAGCGTCACAAACCGACGCAGCCGCTGGAAGCTTACCTGGTGCTCGTCAACGCGGACAATGAGACCCTGCGCGGACTGCTGCTGGATTCTCACGACCCAGCGTTCGTGGCCGTCGTGTACTTGATGGCGCATAGCGAGCAGCCGGGCGTGATGCGGTTGTTGTTGCAGCATCTGGACGACCCGCAAACGCCGACGGCAGCGTTGAACGCGATCGGCCATCGGGCGGACGAAGTGTTCATCCGCCAAATGCTCGATCACGTGGGCGACGAGCTTGCTGAAGCGGTGCGCGGCAACCTGCGAAAAATCGAGTCGTTCATCTCGCTCCGCGAGGATCTCGCCTGGCTGGATCGTCTGGACGATCGGCAACAGGATCGCCTGGTGCAATTGCTACTGGCGTCGAGCATCAAGAAATCCGATCTCTATCACGTGCTGGAATACATCATTCAGAACGGCCATGCACTGGGCCGGCGAGCCGCGGCGCGGGCGTTGGCGGACTTCAACGGATCGGAAGTCGCCGCGCTGACGATGCGGGCTTTGGACGACGAGGACCCGCAAGTGCAGGCGGCGGCAGTGTCGCAACTGCGACAGCGCAATTTGTCGAACACGCTTTCGTTGTTACTGGGGCGATTGGAAAGCCCGCACCATGTGGTGCGCCAGGCCGCGCGAGCGAGCCTGGCCGAGTACAGCTTCAAACGGTATCTCGCGTCGTTCGACATCTTGAACGAAGTGGCGCGCCGTTCGACGGGCAAACTCGTCAAGCGAATCGACACGCAGACAATTCCGCTGCTGCGCGAGCAATTCGAGACCGATTCGCGGACGCGCCGTTTGCGGGCCGTGCAGATGGCGATCGTGATGGAACTCTGCGACGAGTTCGAGGACGAAGCCCTGGAATTGATGGCGGACCCGGATCACGTGGTGCGCGCGGAGTCGGCGCGACTACTGGGCTATTGCACGACGCCGACCGCGAAGTCGGCATTGAAGACGGCGCTCGCGGATGGCAGCGTCGTCGTGCGCGAAGCGGCGGTGGCCAGTATCGCCCGGCTGGAAGGGCAGCCGGCGTCATCCTCCAAGCCGAACGAGACGGAGGTGGCGCATGCTTGATGTTTGCCGACTTTACACGATCGCCGCGCTGTCGGCTGGCGACGAACGCTTGCAGCAGATCACGAGTGAGCTCGGCAACAATCGCCGGCCGATCTTGTGGAGCGAGGTGGCAATCGTCGTCGGGTTTCTGGTGTTGGCGCCACTGATCGCCTGGGTGGCCTTTCGCCGCTTCGGTACGTCGGAACCGCCGGAGCCCAGTTCCAATCCGCGCGGCTTGTTCAACGAATTGTGCGATGGCCACGAACTGGGCCGCGATGAACGGGAGTTTTTGGAGCAATTGGCAAAGCGCGCCAAGCTGGAGCCCGTGGCGCGCATCTTCTTGGAGCCTGATTGCCTGACAAATGGCGGCGCGGCCGACTTGCGACCTGCGCAACGATTGCTGTTGGCGGCGCTGAACGTGAAGTTGTTCGGCGGGCAACCATTGCCGACGGCGAATCGGTTTGCCGAATTTCCGTCGTAAGCGATAGCAGTTGCCTCGCCGAGCTTACGGTTTGGCCGGCTCGGCTTGCTTCTCTTGGGCGGGGCGGCGCTCGCGGAACAGAGCGGAAGTCTTGCCCGACGATTTCGGGCGATTGATGTCGCTACCTTTGTCGAGAAATTCCGCGGCGGTGCCGGGCCGGACGAAGTTCAGCACGCGGCGAATGTCGCTCCAGCCTGACCGCTTCAGGAACTGTTCCATCGAGATGGTCTTCAGACCGAATTGAATCGCCTCGCGACGCAACTTGGTGTACGCGTCGATCTGGGTGCTGTCGGCGCCAACCTGACGCGGCTCGCTGCCGAGAATCAGGTAGGTCGTCTTAGCGGTGATGGCGCCCTTGAGGACGCCGTTTTCATCCACTTCGGCGTCGATAATCGCGCCAGCGCCCTCAATCAGGCCGCGCAATGTTTCGATGTCGCTGCCGCCGTCGCCATTGAGGTCCATGCGGCCGGCCAACGCGACGTGCAACTCTTCGCCTGGCGCCCAAAGGACGGTGTGGATCTTATCGCCCGAGATGATGGGATCCTGAATTTCATCGTCGCGAATTCGCGCTTCGGCCAGATGCGGTCCGAGTACGTTGGTAACTTCGATGGTCGCTTTGCGCTGCAGGTCGTTTCCGACGCTGTTTTCATCCGACGGATAGACCGCGAACACGACCTGTCGGCGAAGATTGTCTTCCGAGCCGAGGTTGAGCCAGACGGTGCGGTTCCGTTGATTCACGAAGGTGATCTGGCCATGCGGGATGTCGAAGCTCTCGTTCTTCATGCCGTCGATCGTGACCGTCTGCTGCTGCACGACGCCGCCTAAGCGCTCCAACTCACCTTGAATCTCGGCGACCTTCTTTTCCGCTTCCGACTTGGCGGTCGCGGCGGCTGCCTGGCTCGCGGCGAGTTGTCCTTCGAGCCCGGTCTTGGCTTCGGCCAAGGTGTTGGCCGTGGTGGTGAATTCTTCCGTGCGCTTCTTCAATTCATCCTGCGCGGCGGTGAGCGCCTTGTTTAATTCGTCGATCTGGCCTTGCTTGGCCGCTTCACGCTGTTCGTTGGTGGTTTTGAGTCCGTTGTTCTCGGTTTCCAAGTCGGCGATACGCTTGATCTGTTCGGAATTCGTCGATTGAAGTTCCTGCATCAGCACCCGGTAGCTGACCGCGTCAGCCTGGCGGCCGGCGAGCAAGGGGTCAGTGTCCTTTGCGAAATCGACGGTGATTTTTTCGATGGCGTCAGTGTCCAGGAAACCGGCGAACCGCTTAACGGTGTTGAGTTCGCCTTGCGCTGTCGTGACCGCCGCCGTGCGGTCGCCCAGTTCCTTTTGCCGTGCAAGCAGGTCGGCTTCCGCCGCGGCCCACTGCGAATAGAACAGGTAGGTCGTCACGCCCAACCCGATCACCAAGATGACCGAGATGATCAAGCCCGCTTGCAAACCTTGATTTTCGGAGCTGGCCATGTTCTGTTCCTCCCGCGCGCAGCCATGCGGCCGCAGGGCAGTTGATCACCGGTTGGGACGCGGTGAAGTTCCGCGCCGCCGGCATGGGGACAAGCGCCGCGACCCACCCGGGCCGCCGGCAGCATTCTGTTCCTGGTCCGAAACCGCTCCGCGCGCAGGGCGCTAAGATGAATCGGTCCCAGCCTTTAGTCTAAGCGGGGAGGTCTGGGCGGTCAAACAAAATCCGGTGGTGCTGGACGCCTTCAACATTCGCTAGATTGGATGCCACGGGACCCTGGCAAAGGCGTCCGGGCCCGCTCGATGGCGCGTCGGGCTGATGTCACGAAAAACCATGGAAATCGAGATGAGCGGAGCACTTGCGCGGGCCAGGGAGTATCTGGCGAACGGCCAGTTTGAGCACGCGCGGGCGACGCTCGACGCCTATCTCAAGGGCCGTCCGAAAGACGCGGATGGGCTGCTGCTGCGAGCGTTCGCCGCGTCGTCACTGGGCCAGGCGGTGGAGGCTGCTGGCTGGCTTCGCAAGGCAACCAACGCCGGCGCGAATCGCTGGGAAGTTCATTTTGACGCCGGAATTGCTTACCTGGGATTGAACCGGCCGGAAGAGGCCTTGCTGCGTTTCCAGACGGCCGAGCGGATGGAACCAGAGATTGAACAGATTCCCCGGCAGATCGGCCGCATTTACCTGGACATGCTGAAGTTGCCGTCGCTGGCGGCGGCCGCGTTTCGTCGGGCAATCGCCATTGACGCCAACGACTTGGAATCGCAATACCATCTTGGCAAAGCGCTGTTCGACCTGGGTGACATCGACGCCGCGATGGATTTGATGCGTGAGTGTCGGCGTGTCGCAATGAGTGAGGACCGCGGCGATATCGCGGCCCTTTGTTTGCAGGCGATCGCCACCGCCATTCCGGGGGCAATGTCGGCTGACAATGCGGAGATCCTGCGGGCGCGTCGCGATTGGACGGAGACGCTGAACCTGCCGCACGGCGCGGCTGCGAGTTTCTCCGAGCGCGATCGGAACGCCGATCGGCCGTTGACGATTGGTTATATCTCCTCGTTCTTCGACAGTGAGAACTGGATGAAGCCGGTCTGGGGGCTGATCAATCAGCAGGATCGGGAGCAGTATCCAGTGCGGATTTTCTCTTTCGGCCCGGTGCCGGGCTGCGAGGAGCACGCACCGGCCGCGACGGCGTATCGGCCGCACGAGACGGATCGCGTGTTTGACGTGGACGGATTGGAACATGAGCGCATCGCCGCACTGATCGCCGAGGAAGGGGTCGACGTGCTGGTCGACCTGAATGGCTACAGCGATCCGCAGGGACTGCAGTTGATGGCGATGAAACCGGCGCCGGTGTTGGCGGGTTGGTTCAATATGTACGCCACGACGGCGCTCGGTTGCTTCGACTATCTGATCGGCGACCGGCACGTCGTGCTGCCTGAGGAGGAGGAGCATTACTCGGAGCGGATCGCGCGCGTGCCGGGTTCGTACCTAACGTTTGACGTCGGGTATCCGGTGCCGGAGGTAGTTTCTGGTCCGGCGGCGCGCAATGGCTTCATCACCTTCGGATCGCTTTGCTCGCGCTATAAGCTCACGCCGGAGGTAATTCGGGCGTGGAGCGAGATCCTGCAGCGTTGCCCCGCGGCGCGCCTCGTGTTGCGCAATGGCGGCTTGGAGAAAGCGGCGGAGCGGGAGTATTTGCTGCAGCAATTTGCCTCGCATGCTGTCGAACCGGGAAGATTGGAGTTACTCGGGCGAGCGCCGCATTTCGAGTTTCTCGAGACGTACGGACAGATCGACATTGCGCTCGATACGTTTCCCTACAACGGCGGCACCACGACGACGGAGGCGATCTGGCAGGGCGTCCCGGTCGTGACTTATGCCGGGCGCACCTGGGCCTCGCGTACGAGTGCGACGTTGCTCCGAGAGGGAAAACTTGGCGACTGGGTGGCCGACGATCTCGCCGGGTACGTGGAGCTGGCGGTTCGCTGGGGGAATGATCCGGATGCACCGCAACGATTCGCGGAACTGCGTACCGCGATGCGCGTCAAGCTCAGCGCGACTTCGGTGTGCGATACGGCTGGGTTTGCGCGGGCAATGGAAACGCTTTATCGCGGATTCTGGCGAGAGTGGTGCCGGCGGTAGGCTCAGCCGAAGCACAACGCACGGCTGCCGGAGTAGGTGTTTCGGTTCGCCGGTAACAAATGGGTCGCGGCTGCGCTGAGCAATGTACGTAGCTCAATAGGTAGAGCAACCGGCCTGTCTCCGACAGGCTCGGAGCGGATCGGTAGATGCGGGTTCGAATCCCGCCGTTTTTTGATTTCCCAGGACCTCAGTCGCGCTTCGCGCGGCTGAGGTCTATTTGTTTGCCGAGTCGTGTTGATCGAGGCGGCGATCGCCGGTCGAATGTCGCATGAAGCTGTTGCGGCGCCGCCAAACTGTTGTGTCACACAGTCAAACTGTTGTGGCACGGTCTCCCGACCGTGACACGGCGGACTTGCCGACGACCGGAATGGGAGACCTTCAGTCGGGCGGGCGGCGCGGTCGGAAGACCGCGCCACAACGGCGTTGGAAGAAAGCGACGAATGGGGCGATTAGCATGGACGAAAACCCGTACAGGTCGCCGGAGTCAAGTGGTGGGCCGCGACGCATCAATGTTGGGACGCTGTTTCGCAGACTCGCGAGGATCGTGCTGGCCGTCTTGGGAGTGGAGTTCGCAATCGCCGCAATAGTGCTGGTAATTCTCGGCCTCCCAAGTAGGCCATATTCAATTCCAGTTGCCTTCGCCTACGGCGCCATCGCCGCCGCCTGCTTCTACGGCGTGAAGCGGATTCCGCTATAGCCGGACGCCCAGCACCACGGTGTTAGGACACCGCCCGCCCGGCGTTCAGGTTGATTTTCCTCCCCAAGAGTGGTACTGATTGTGGGGGTTGTCCGCGCCGTTTCGCATGCCTGAGGCCACCGATGAAACGCTTGTTCCTCTCCTCGTTCTGTCTGTTCGCCATCGCCTTGCTGGCCAATCGCGCCGCGGGGCAGCAAAAATTCAAGGATGTCGTCGGCGCGGTACAGGTCGCGCCGGTCAAACAGAACGCGGCCAAGACGCTCGAAGTCCCCTACATCACGTGGGGCGGCGACGTGGCCACGTTCTACGCCAACGGCGGCCTCGCCACGACCAGCAACAGCATCTACGGCCAGCATGGCTTGAAGCTGAACCTCGTCGCCGGCGATGACTTCGTTGGCCAGGTGAAACGCTATCTCCAAGGCGACACGCCCTTCCTGCGCGGCACGTTCAGCATGATGGGCCTGGCCTCCGAGGCGCTCGGTAACGATCCGCGCACGAAGCCGGTCGTGTTCCTGCAACTCACCTGGTCCGCCGGCGATCACCTCGTCTCGCGCGAAGCCTTAAAGAAAACCAACGATCTCAAAGGCAAGAAAATCTGCCTGCAGAAAAACGGCCCGCACGTTGGCATGTTGGACGACATCCTACGCGTGGCCGGATTGAAATGGAGCGATATCATCGTCGTCTGGGCCGATGACTTGACCGGCGAGAAAGGCCCCGCGGCCCTGTTCCGTGCGGATCCCTCGATTGACGCCTGCACGGTGATTTCGCCCGATATGCTCGGCCTCACCGGCGCGTTGGACGGCACCGGCTCCGGGGCCGAAGGCACGGTGAAGGGCGCGCATGTGCTCGACTCCACGGCCTATCTGAGCCGCTCCATCGCCGACGTCTATGCCTGCCGCAAAGACTTTTACGACGCCAACCGCGCGACGGTCGAAAAATTCGCCGCCGGCTATTTGAAGGCGTGCGAAGAAATCGTGCCGCTCAAGAAGGAATACGATACGAACGGCGCGTCCCCCAAATACATGGAAGTGTTGAAGCTCGCCCAGAAGATTTATGGCCCAGCGGTGCTGCCGACCCTGGAAGTCGACGCCCACGGCCTGATCAGCGATTGCACGTTCGTCGGCCTGCCCGGCAACGTCAGCTTCTTCACCGAAAAGGGCAACCTGAACGGCTTCGAAGAAAAGCAAAAGCTCGCGCTGAACCTCGCCAAAGAGCAGGGCTACGCCGACGTCCGCACCGGTTTCTTCCCGGCCGAGTTCGATTTC
>ENA-ORBV01017008-ORBV01017008.1-microbial-mat-metagenome-genome-assembly--contig:-NODE-17008-length-10470-cov-4.256134_pt1 | contig 10470 bp, 7 predicted proteins | sample MGYA00237777_ERZ505514 | MGnify/ENA primary metagenome ERZ505514 (study PRJEB26160, sample SAMN06269048) | microbial mat metagenome | isolation source: Oligotrophic lake microbial mat | place...
GGTGGGGGTGGAAGTTTTGGCGGCGGTGGCGCAGGAGGGAGTTGGTAAGATGAAGACAAACGAATTTCTTAATCAGGTTGATACCGACAAAATCGTGGAAGCGATCAAGTTGGCCGAAGCGGGGACTTCTGCGGAGATCAGGATTCATGTCTCAAAGCAGAAGACAAAGGATCCCGTCAAGGATGCGGCTTTGCAGTTTATCAAGCTCGGTATGGCAAAGACTGAGGCGCGGAATGGGGTTCTGATTTTTGTGGCTCCAACCTCCCAGAATTATGCCGTGTATGCGGATGAAGGGATATTTAAGATATGCCCTCAAAAGGAGTGGGATGAAATGGCTCAAGCACTGGGCGCTGAGTTTCGGGAAAAGCATTTCACCGAGGGTTTAGTGGCTGCGATTCGGTTAGCTGGAGTAATGTTAAAAAGTCATTTCCCATTTCAGCACGGGGACAAAAACGAGTTGGACGATTCCATCAGCCACGATTGATACAAACGACATTGAAGCTCGAAGTAGAGTTTGTGATTCCCCAAGCCCGTCTTGCGCTTTGGAGTGGGTCCGATTAGGTTGAAAGAATGCCAGACGTCGGACCCCCAGAAATCAGTGTGCTTATTCCTGCTTTTAACGAAGAGGCACTGTTGGCCAAGACCCTTCAAGGAGTCCGAGCCGCTTTTGAATCACTTAATGAAACCCGCTACGAGATCATTGTGTGCGATAACAATTCCACTGATCGCACAGCGGAAATCGCCCGCGAAGGTGGAGCTGTTGTGGTTGTGGAAGAGCACAATCAGATCGGACGAGCCCGGAATACAGCGGCTGCGAGCGCCAAAGGAACATGGTACATATTTGTCGATGCTGACACGATCCTTCCTGCGGAAGTTCTAAGGGAAACACTGGTGTCCATGCGCTCCGGTAAAATATGTGCGGGGGGCGCGCTTATCAAATTTGACGAACCACAGGCTAATCTTTTCGGCGCCGCATTGGTCGAATTTTGGAGTTTAATCTCACGATCCTTTAATTACATGGCGGGATCTTATATTTTTTGTCGCGCCGATGTGTTTCAGGCCATTAATGGATTTGATCTCGACGTGTATGCAGGGGAGGAAATCTTTTTTTCACAAAAAGCCAAACGTTGGGCACGGAAAAATGGGATGAAGGTGCGAGTTCTGAGTCAATCTATTGTGACCTCTGCGCGTAAACTCAAATGGTATACTACCGGCCAAGCCATCCGCCATATTTTCCGGCTAGCGATTCCAGGAGCACTCAAAAAACGCGAAAACTGCGACCTCTGGTACACGCGACCCAAAAGCTAAACCAAACTCTTATTGGGTCTCCGACTGTGTTGATCTCAAGCAAACATTTAGATCACGTTTGGTTTTTTCCAGCACTGAATGATCGGTTTGAGTTCCGGGTCTAAGACAGCGTACGACGCGAAAGATTGATCAAGATCGAGGGCTCGGCGAAGGTGTTTTTTGCCGTTATTTATGTTGCCCATGACCGTTTCGTAACAGGCCAAATTATAATGGTAGGTGGCATAACTTTCCAAAGCTTTAGGGCCGGACAAAAGTTTTTCTCTGGCTGCCACAGTTTGATTTAATTCATGCAAACACACAGCCGCTTGAATATAATTCTCAGGGCGACCGGGCACGATACGGGATAAGCGATCCAAAATCTCGAGGGCATCTTGCCACCGCTTAAGGCGCATGAGAATCGCCACTCTCAAGCTTATGACAAGAAGGTTCGTTTTAAGGTTCAAAGTTATTTTATCGAGCTCCTTCCACGCGTCGATAAACATACCGAGCTCGAAGTATCCTTCTGCCGCCATCAAGTGCCTTTCAAATTGCATACCTCTGATATAGCAATCATCCTACCAACCTTTTAATTTTCTCATTCCAAGTCCATCATTAGGACGTAAGACACCTCTCAAAATTCGTTTGGAAACTTGTAAATTCCTTCAGAAACCTAGGGTATCTCGCTGCTCGCAACCCTGGGCTGGATGACGTAGCCATTCGGGGCTGAGGAAGAAGGCGCGGCGCTTTTGGTTCAATAAAGGGTATTTGAGGTAACCGAAAATAGGGGGGCTGGATTGCGTTACAGTAAAACTTATCTGATCATAATATTCTGTTCGATTAAGTCTCATAAATTTGGTATATTTCTGGTATATGGCTTCGATGACGGACTTCCAAAAAGCGCAGAATAAACGATGATTGATTCGCAAAAAATCTTTGGAAGGCCTTGTGACCCCAGATGACAAATTAAAAGCTCAAGCCAGAAATGCTTGGATCACTTCCGTTGATAAAAAGCAAAAGCCGAAGTCTTTTTTTCCAAAGGCTCTTTGGTGAAAGCTCAGCCCCCTGATTTTTTTGAGGACGGGATTAAGGCCATTGCAACAACTGGGTCAGTCCTCATTGGGGGGCAATGCATTAATCTTATCAGTCTAAAATACGACAAACCAGTTGAGCCCCACGCATTGTACCGATTTTACATTAAGGAAAACGCATACGTATCTGGGAAAAGAATGCAGAACGAGAAGTCATAAAGTTTATGGAAGAGACCATACGAGCGGGTGCCTTTCTGGCACCAAAAAAGGCGACTCTGAACTTGGCTGGGTATTTTTAATTTACCTGAGCCAAGAGCCAGAAGCGAGATGGCGTTGACGAAGAAGAGCGGGAAGTGGAACACTAAAACCAGGTTGATTGATGTTACCCCGGAAAGCGCGAGGGGAAGATCCGAAGATTTTTTTAAAGCTTTTGGAGAAGTGGTAAGGATCAAAGAAACCCAAGTCTGCCGCGATATCTTTAATGGGTCGCTGAGTGCGTGCGAGCAGTGATGCCGCTTCGTCTAGGAGCTCAAGACGTAAAGCACTGTGCGGACCTATTCCAAATGTTTTTATGAAATGACGATAAAGTTGGGCTTGGGATAATCCAGCCGCCTTGGCGAGTTCGGCGATCGTTGGGACGGCTGTTATCTTTTTGGCTCTACGAGAGCGTGCGAACCAAAGCGCACGCAGGACCGATTCAGGAAGACCACTGCGCATTTCCAGTTTAGTTTCGGTAAGACTATGTTCATACATCTTGAGCATGGTGTCGATGGCCCGGGTCAGCACCTCTTCAAATCCCGGCGGTTTTTCGTTCACAAGCCACATCACATGGCGGAACAAAGGTCGAATCACATCGTTTTCTAAAGGGTTCAAAATTGCGGGCATATTTTTAAACCGATAACCCTTCGCACCACTCTTAATATTAAACATGACATATAAATGGCGTGTTTGTTTGGAGGGATCCCAAAAAAAAGTTTGGCGAGTCCCCGGATGCATGAGGAACACAGTCCCCGGAGAAACCGAATGTTTGACGCCATCACACTCCCAAATGACATCACCCTCGATGATCCAGACGAACTCGAAACAGTTGATATGTGCAGGCCCAAGGACAGCGCCTTGGGTGTAAACGGCTTCAGCCGCAGCAAGAATTTCGAAGCGTGGAGATGTCATAAATGCAATTTAAATACATGTTTTAGCGAATTACCACCATTTTAACCGTTGAAAAAGGTGGTATCATACATTCACGGATTAATTAAAAATTATGGCTCAAGAACAGGAAATTAAATGGTATCGCTCTCCCATTGATCGCAAAGTGATGAGCGAATTAATCAGGCAAAGTAATTATCAAGGGTTTAAACAGGTGCTCCTCCAACTCGGACTCTCCGTATTTACCGGAGCATTAGCCTACTGGGTCTCTGGGTTAATTTCGATGAAGACATGGCAATGGAGTGTGCCGGTTTTTCTCGGGTGCCTGTTGGTACACGGGACGTTTTACGCTTTTTTTGGCGGGGCAGGCCCGATACATGAGTTGTCGCACAAGACCGTTTTTAAATCTAAAAAATGGAATGAGTTCTTTCTCAAGGTGTATTCATTTTTGAGTTTTCATAATTGGGTCGGATTTCGGGCCAGCCATGTTCGGCACCATCAAGTCACGATTCACGAGGACCTCGATGGGGAAGTGGTGCTTCCGTTCCATATTAAACCTATATCTTGGTTATGGAGTGTTGTGCCGCATCCAGTGAACATTTGGAATGTGTGGAAAATGTTTTGGTCTCACGCGCGTGGGATTTATGTAAGCGATTGGGAAAAGAAAATACTAGGAGGAGCCAAAGCAGAAACTAGGTTGCAGCATCGGAACTGGGCCCGGTTTGTATTGGTGGGGCATATAGGACTTGCGGCACTCTTTGTGGGGACAGGCCAGTGGCCATTGGTGGTCTTAGTGAGCCTAGCTCCATTCTACGGGGGTTGGTTAGCCGGACTATGTGTGTATCCACAGCACGCTGGATTAATGCCGAACAGCAACGATTTCAGGTTGTGTTGTCGGACGTATACGTGCAGTCGACCGATAGGTTTTTTATATTGGAACATGCAGTATCATATTGAACATCATATGTACCCGGCCGTGCCCTTTTATAATCTGCCGAAACTCCGCAAAGCCATTGAGTTTGATTTACCTGCGGCGCCCCATGGGTTAGTCGCCGCATGGAAAGAACTATTGCCACACGTGAACCGGCAGAAGACAGAGCCCAAGTATTTTTACGTCCCCGAGGTATCTCGGAAGGGAACAGAAGAACCTGTTTCGATGGAAGAAGCCGATGTGCTCGGGTAGAAGGTGAAGACCCTTTGTTTTCGTGCCCAAAGTGCTTTTGGATTTGAGAACAATATATTCTTTTAAATGGCCATGACTGAATTACCTTCCTGAGGTACATTTAATTCTTTATGAGTTCCATTTCGTTCCTTCCTGAAGTTGAAATTTTTTTTCGTAACGAACCCCAACACATGTTTATTGGAGGTAAGTGGGTTCTCCCTATCAAAGGCGGTTTTTTTGAGACGCACGATCCGGGGACCGGGGAAGTGCTTACACTGGTCAGTGCCGGTGACTCATCCGATATAAACCTCGCCGTGGAAGCAGCTCGGAATGCGTTCAAATCCAGTGGCTGGGCTACCATGTCGGCCCAGGAGCGGGCTGCGATCCTTAACAAACTGGCGGATTTAATTGATCAGAACCTCGAAATATTGGTGCAAATTGAATCGTTGGATGTGGGGAAACCCGCGGCGCATGCAAGAGCCTTTGACATTCCAAATGTGGCTCAATCATTTCGGTATTATGCTGATTTATCAGTTCAGTCCCATAGAAAAGAGCCCATTGCGGTTAAGGGATTTGAAGCGCATACGGTGCGGTCTCCATACGGGGTGTGCGGTTTTATTATTCCGTGGAATTTCCCTTTTTTGCTCATTGGCTGGAACCTTGCCCCTGCTCTCGCGGCTGGGAACACAGTCGTCCTTAAGCCTGCCGAGGATACACCCCTTTCGTCTCTTTACTTCGCGCGATTAGCCGAACAAGCCGGTGTGCCTGCCGGTGTGATCAATGTGGTCACAGGTTTCGGTCAGACAGCGGGGGCGTCCCTTGCTCAACACACTGATATTAATAGAATGGCTTTTACGGGGTCTCCGGAAGTGGGACGTCGTATTGCGGCTTCCTGTGGGAAGAACCTTGTCCCGTGTAAATTGGAGCTTGGGGGTAAAGGCGCGGCAGTTGTTTTTGAGGACGTCAATATCGATGCAACGGCCAAGGCTTTGGTTGATGCAGTCACGTTAAACGCCGGTCAGGTGTGTTGCACGGCAACTCGGTGGATGATCCATGAAAAAGTGTGGGAGGCCTTTGTGGATAAGTCGAGGTCCTACATGCAGTCGGTTAAAATCGGGCATGGTCAAAACCCCGAAACCCAGATGGGTCCTCTCGTCAGTTCAAAGCAAAAATTGCGAGTGTTGGATTACCTCAAAAAAGGGGTGGAACAGGGGGCGAAAGTCCTTCTTGAAGGGGGGTCTTTCGATGTCTCAGGGTACCCTAACGGGCATTTTGTAAAACCAGCTTTGTTATCCGGAAAAATAGATAACATTTGTGCGCGCGAAGAAATTTTTGGCCCGGTGGCTTTCCTCATCCCATTCAAAGACGAAATGGAGGCCAGTGCTGCTGTTAACTCATCATCCTACGGGTTGGCTAACAGTGTGTGGACAAAGGACTTGCAGCGCGCACAGAGGGTCGGTGAAGCCTTGGTTTCTGGCAACAGTTGGATCAATGCCCACAATCTATTTGCTCATGGTATTCCCTATGCCGGATGTAACCTGAGCGGATGTGGCGGGGGTGTGCTCGGACCGGAAACATATTTTGATTATCTGCGCCCTCAGTCGGTCGTGCGGGCGCTTTAATTTTCCGAGACGTTTGCGGACCCTAAGGCGCACCGGTTTTTTAGGGTAGTTTAAGGGGCAATTCGTGAAGGAATGGGACCTCGGTGTTAACGGTTCATTCACCTTTATATCCATTGTGAATAACATGGTGATAATTTGTGTCAGCCCCTCATTTTGGAAGCCAACAAAGGCCATTTTTTGCGTATACATACGGAAATTTCCCCTAAAACGCTGTCAGAATGAAAGTTTTATAACGGTCAACGGCCTACCCCTGTCGGGGTGGGGAATCGCGATCCAAGGTGTGGGGTTGGATAGCCTAGGGTAGGTTCGCAACCCTGGGATTCGTTGCGAAAATTTGCGAGCATCGTACATAATGACCACACCGGTGAACTTCGGCTTGCCCTAGAAAAAATGTGGATAACCTGAGAATAAATGCACAGAGGGATGGAATCGTGCGTGCAAGTGGGGTTTTCGCGCGCCCAATAAGATGAATAACTTAAAGTTGCGGCACAACGCTCACCCATTACATTGTTTTCATGGCCCAACAGTCCACATTTACACCCAGACCACCCGACTTTTCAAAAGCGAATCTTGATCAGAATCCCGTTTCCACGGACAGGCTTCCGCCGCAATCTCTCGAAGCAGAGATGAGTGTGCTTGGGTCCATCCTGCTCTCATCCAAAGAGGGCCTTGCCATTTGCCAATCTAAAGGGGTCACAAGTGCTTATTTTTACGATCCCCGGCATCAGATTTTGTACGAAATTCTCGCTGAGATGGTGAACCTACCCATCGACTTTCTGACGGTAAGTCAACGACTCAAGGACAAAGGATTGATCGAAAGAATCGGAGGTCCTTCGTACTTAACCAACGTCGTTTCGTTTGTTCCAACCGCCGCGAACCTTGAGTATTACCTTGAGATCGTGCGTGAAAAATATCTACTCAGACAGGTGATCGCCGCAGGCACGGAAATGGTTCAACGATCATTTGAAACGCCTGATAACATCACGGAGTTCCTAGGAGAAGTTGAAAGGAAAGTCCTATCGATCAATCAGGCCGCCGTAAAAACGAAGATGAAGCCCATCAAGGAAACGGTGATGAAAGCCATCGAAGATTTCGAGGCGATGTTTGAAAACAAAGGAAAAACCATCGCGCTGGAGACAGGGTTTAAGAAACTGGATGAGCTCACTTCGGGCTTACACAAATCGAACATGATTGTTCTCGCAGCCCGCCCCGGTATGGGGAAAACCGCGCTCGCGATGAATATTGCTGAGCACGTCGCGGTTTATTTAAACAAGCCCGTCGGGATCTTTAGCTTGGAAATGTCGGTTTCGGAATTGGTAAAACGCTTGATTTGTTCCATTGCCCGGATCAGCAGTTCGGATATGCGCCTAGGTTTAGTTCCCCAAGAAGAATTTGAAAAACTGACTACAGCGGGATACCAGCTGAGCAAGGCCCCCATGTATATCGATGATAGCGGAGGACTTTCGATTACGGATATTCAGTCCATCGCGCGTAGGATGCATCAACAATATAAAATTGAGCTTCTCATTATCGATTACCTTCAGCTCCTCAAATCAAATTCTCCAAAAGCGCGAGACAATAGGCAGAATGAAATTAGCGAAATTTCCAATGGGATAAAGGCCTTAGCGAAGGAGCTGGATATCCCTATCATCGTACTGGCACAGCTCAATCGTAAGGTAGAAGAACGCGAAGGCAACCGTCCTAAAATGGCCGACTTGCGGGAATCTGGAGCGATCGAACAGGACGCCGATATCGTGGGGTTGATTAATCGTCCCGAGAAAAATGAATCAGATGAGGATAAAAAAGCTGATTTGCGAGGGAAAGCCTTCCTTGATATCGTCAAGCATAGGAACGGTGAAACTAAGTTAATTCCGCTCACATTCCTTGAACAATTTGCCCGGTTCGAAAACTTGGCTCCAGAGGAAGTCACTCATTATAGCGAAGAGTCACCCTAGTCGTATGAGGACACATGAGTGAACGGTTCACGTTTCTCGTTGAACCTGCGGGGTGCAAATTTAAGGTTATTTCTCGTTGACTCTTACACCATGATACGGTGAGATGCGCCGCGCCGGTCAAAAGGTGAATAACAGGTAAGAGCGACATTGGAGTGCGCTTGCCGTTGTCCACGGAACGAAAATTCAACCATTTGGTTTAGTGAGGCCGACCTCAGGTTAAAACCGGCTGAGAAGAGTTAGAAAAGCGCTGAAATTAAGGCGAACCTTCGGTGGAGTAGACCTTTACATAAGGTGAACCCATTGAAAAATGAGGCGTTGACTTATTACAGTGTAGACAGTAGAAATTCAGGAACCCCATTATTTACGGTACATGAAAAAATTTTGCTTATTACTTTCGGCAGTCGTCCTTATGGCGTTGTGCCCCAGTGCGTATTCACAACAACAAACGACAACAAAGCCTGCAGCCCGGGATTTTTCTGGGCCAGTGGTCCGCGAAATTGCCGTGGAATATGCCGGACCAAAAACCGTGTCCAAGACAGTTATTCTTTCAAATATGCGCACCACAGTGGGCCAGCCCTTTTCGAAGGAAGCCGTTGAGGATGACGTCCGAAACCTTTACGCGACAGGGTTTTTCACTAATCTCCGTATTTACGACGAACCGCTACGTGATGGCGTAAAAGTTGTCGTTATCGTTCAGGGTAAACCACTTGTTCGCGAAGTAGTGATCAAGGGAATCTCCGCTATCTCGGAAAAAGCGATTCGTAAAGCCGTTAAGACGACGCCGGGAAGCACGCTGGACGAAAAGCAAATTGCGGCCGATGGACTCGCGATCGTTGAGCTTTATCAGAAGAAGGGTTTCCCAAAAGCCCGCGCCGACTACAAAATTGACACCAACGATCAGACCGGCCGTTCCATGGTAACGTTTAACATTTCAGAAGGTGGAAAGTACGTAATTGAAGGCATTCACTTTCGCGGGTTAAAAGTACTTCAAGAAAAGAAACTCTTGAAGCAGATGAAAACCAAAAAGGATAACATTTTTTCATTTTTCACCCAAGCCGGGCGCCTTAAGGAAGAGCAATTTCAAGACGATATTAAAAAGGTGATTCAATATGCCCAGAACGAAGGGTTTATCGATGCCGAAATTAAGAACGTTGAATACAAATACACAGACAAGAATCGCGTGGAAATATTTATGGATATGTTCGAAGGTATCCAATACAAAGTCGGATCTGTCGTTATCCAGAACGCTTCCATTTTTAAAGCTGAAGAACTTCGCAAGAAGTTGTTGATGACAGAAGGTAAAGTCTTCTCCCCAAAAGGACTTGAAGAAGATAAAAAGGCTATTGAAGATACCTACGGGACTGTGGGGTACATTGATACCCGGGCCATCCCCGTGCGCACTCCCAATATTCAATCAGGGACTATCGACATCGTTTATCAGATGCAAGAAGGTCTTCAATCGTATGTGAACAAGATCAAGGTTCAGGGCAACGATCGTACCAAAGACAAAGTTATCCGTCGTGAATTGGCAGTCAAACCTGGTGAAATCTACGATACAGTAAAAGTTGAAGCCAGCCGCGATCGTCTTAAAAACTTGGGTTATTTCTCCAAAGTGGAAATCACTCCCGAGGATACTAACGTACCGGACCGCAAAAACATTGTCATTCAAGTCGAAGAACAACGCACCGGTTCATTAACATTCGGGGCGGGGTTCAGTTCGGTTGATTCGATACTTGGTTTCGTTGAAGTTTCACAAGGCAACTTTGATCTCTTTAATTTTCCAGCCTTTACAGGGGCGGGACAAAAAGCCCGTATGCGGATTCAGTACGGAGCCAAACGTCAGGACGTGGATCTTTCGTTCCGCGAACCTTATTTCTTAGACAAAGAATTGGCGCTTCAATTTAACGCATTCTATCGCACAGCCACTTATTTCAGTAAACAGTACGACCAGAGTAATGCGGGATTTTCGACCAAGTTTGAAAAGCGGTTAGGCGAGTTTTTCCGGGGTGAATTGGGATACAAACTTGAGCAGATCGACATCTTTAATGTGAGCGACAGTGCCTCGAGCGTGATCAAAGAGGAAGCAGGAGATCGTCTGAAGAGTTCAGTCTTTGGAAGTATCGTGCGTGATACCCGCGATAACGTGTTCCTGACCCATTCAGGTAACAAAACCGAGTTGTACGGCGAAGTCGCAGGCGGCACGTTGATGGGCGACACGCACACGTGGAAAGCGACACTTGAAAGCAGTCAATATTTTGAAGTGTTTAAAG
>ENA-ORBV01017010-ORBV01017010.1-microbial-mat-metagenome-genome-assembly--contig:-NODE-17010-length-10469-cov-8.024827_pt1 | contig 10469 bp, 11 predicted proteins | sample MGYA00237777_ERZ505514 | MGnify/ENA primary metagenome ERZ505514 (study PRJEB26160, sample SAMN06269048) | microbial mat metagenome | isolation source: Oligotrophic lake microbial mat | place...
GCTGCATCTCGCGACACTGATACCAAAAGGCACGCACTGCGATTGACTGCGCAAATGAAGCCGTTTCGCTGCAGACCCCCCTCAGCCCCGCAAACGAAAAGTTCAAGCGAGACGCGGACTTACGCTTCCAAGGAGGAAAAGTTCGGTCTAATGAGGTGCAAACTGGATTGGGATTGATATCTCGGTAACGGACGCTTCGCATGATGCGAAGCGAGGGTATCCGACGCTGCGCAGCGCCGTCAGGCCCCTCGCCCCAAGTGAGGATGCGTCGGGCAACTCACAGTGAGAGCCTGCGTGCCCCGGCCTCAATCCGCAGCGTACAGCAGACGAATCACGCCACGCACCTGCGCTGCGGTATACGTGTCGATTTTGCCGACCAAGCCAGTCAGACGCGATTTGCTGAGTGTGCGAATCTGGTCCACGGCGATCTCGGAGGGTTTGCCTGCGCAGCTACAGGCAACCCGGCTTGCCCAGTGGGTATGCAACTGGCTCGTGAGCGGGCATACGACGACGGTCTCGATGCGCTGATTCATTGCGTCGGGGCTGACCACTAGCACCGGACGCGTCTTGGCGATTTCACGGCCTCGTACCGGGTCAAGCTCGGCCCAGTAGATCGCGTAGCGCTGAATCCTGAGTGGCTTTGCAAATGCGGGGGCCGGAGCCGGAGAGGCCCCCTTGCGGGTCACCATGGCAGGGTGTTCAGGCCGTCGCTTCGTGCGCCGTCCATGTCGCTCCAGTCTTCCTGCACTGCGGCCATTTCGGTGAAGGTTTGTTCCAGCGAGACTTTGTCTTGCCGGTTACCGCGCAACAAAATGCCGTCGGGCCGCTCTTCGATGACCAAGGTGTCCGCGATGCTGTACTTGCGTAACAGCTCGCGCGGCAAGCGCAGCCCGCGAGAGTTGCCCACCGGCACAAGCTTGATTTCTCGGACGAGGGTTTCTGAATGCATAGGTTCACCTCAATGTATGCACCGTGATTACATCACAGGCTCGCCGGGAAGCTCAAGCAAAAACCAAACTTCGTCAGGAGAGAATTGGTGCTGCGCAACCTTCCCGGGGACTGGATTTTCCCGGGAACCTTGCCCGCCGCCCTTGCGGCCTCATGAAAACACTTCAGCGGATTCCGGTTGCCGCTGTGAGATTGGTTGGATGTGCTCAGTTGCTGCCTGTCAATGTTTGCACACGCGCCCCGCTGGCGACAGATGCCTTGAGGAAGGCTTTCGGCCAACCCTTTGCGACCGACAACCGGCCTGGAGCCAACGGCATCATCGACACTGACGCCGCAGCCAATGCGCCGGCCATCGTGAACGCCGTCAACAAGGCAAAATCCGTTTCGTCTTTCAGAAGTTCCACTCAAGACGCCGGGCAATTCATCTGCGTGCGCCAACATGGTCAGCGGCCAGAGTCTTTCAGCCGTACCGTCGTGCCAGCCGTTTTCTCATGCATCAGGAGCAAACTGGAGCAGTCCTTGCGCCCCATGCCGGCTTCAACCGCCTGCCCCATGACGTCCATGGTTGCCTGGCCGACCGGGACCGCGCAATCGTAACTCTGCGCGAGCCCGATGGCGAGGCGAAGATCCTTGTGACCCAATGAGATCATGAAGCCGGGCTCGGTATTTCCGACAAGTGCAAACTGCGGGTAGACCTGAAGCGCCTGCGCGTTTGACGCCATGGTCGAGCCGAAAACCTTCAGCATGTGTTCAGGCGTCAGTCCCGCCTTCTTTCCGATGACAAAAGCTTCTGCCGAAATCGCATTGCAGGCCATCGCGACATAGTTGTTGACGCATTTCGTCGCTGTGCCATTGCCCAATGGGCCGCAGCGGATGAAGGTGTCCCCCAGAAGTTCGAAGACAGGCATCATGGCGTCGATGTCGGCTGGCTCGCCGCCAATCATCAGCACGAGCTTTCCTTCACGGGCGTGTTTGGTTGTGCGGCCAACTGGGCAATCGATCACCTTCACGCCTGCTTCGGCCAGCCGTGCGCCGACACGTCGCGTCGTGATCGGATCGATGGTGCTCATATCGATGTAGTAAGTCCCGGCCCTGATTCCGTGCAGCACACCGTTCGTACCCAGCGCCACTTCTTCAGCGTCCGGCGCATCGGGCACCATGGTGAACACCGCGTGCGCATGTTCTGCAGCCGCCTTGGGCGACGCCGCTTCGTGCGCCCCCGCCGCAATCAATGAGGCCATCGAATCTCGATTGACGTCGAATACCGTCAGCTCGTAGCCGCCTGCCAGCAGGCGTTCGGCAATCGGCTTGCCCATGGCGCCGAGCCCGATGAATGCAATCTTTTTCATGTCGAGTTTCCTTTTTATTGATCTTTCCGTAATTCATTACACCGTTCGGGCTGAGCGGTGTAATCCCCGCGAGGCGGCGCAAGGCGTTCAAGAAACAACGGGGCAATGTTGCTGTTTGCCAATTTTTCGTGTTTCGTAAGTGATTGATTTTTAACGATAAAAAAGCTGTTTCTTGAGAGCCTGTCGAAGCCCTCGCGAGCCCTTCGACAAGCTCAGGGCGAACGGGGAAATATTGTCGTGAAATATGGAAACCTCAACAGTTGCTGCCTGCGCCATTTTGACCCAGGGTCAATTCGTGGTCGGCGCCAACATCCCAGGTTCGACGATCTCGAGATCGCCATCGAGATCTTGCCGGCCCTGGCGACCATCCGCGTGCCGCGCCACGAAATCGGCCGCTTCAATACAATCCTGCTTCCAATTTGTCCAGCGCGGTAGCGCCTGAAGCGGGAGTGAGGAAAATGAAGAAGTCGCTGATCGTGACCGGCGCAAGCCGGGGTATCGGGGCCGCTACCGCCATCCTGTCGGCACGGGAGGGCTGGCAGGTCTGCGTCAACTACCGCAGCCATGCCGAAGAAGCCGAAGAGACACTGCGCGGCGTGCGCAAGGCGGGCGGCACGGGCATCGCCGTCCAAGCTGATGTCGGCGACGAGGCATCACTGGTCGCGATGTTCGAACGTTGCGACCGGGAACTTGCCCCCCTCGCCGGCCTCGTCAACAACGCGGGTTATCTTGGTGGCGAAAGCGACATCGAGGATTTCGACACCGCCGATATGCGCCGTCTGTGGGACGTGAACGTCATCGCCTATTTCGTCTGCGCGCGAGAAGCCGTGCGCCGCATGTCGACAAAGCGCGGCGGCAAGGGCGGCTCGATCGTCAACGTGTCGTCGATGTCAGCTGACAGCGGCGGCATCGGGCCGCGCATCCACTACGCGACGACGAACGGTGCGCGGCGCACCTTCACTTTCGCGCTTGCAAAGCAGTCCGGCGCCAAGGGGATCCGCGTCAACGGCGTCATGCCAGGCGTCATCGATACGAATTTCAACGACGATTTCGACAACGATGGCCGCAATGATCGCCTCAAGCCGTTGATCCCTGTCGGCCGCGTCGGCACGGGCAACGACGTCGCGGAGACGATCGTCTGGCTGCTGTCCGACAAAGCCGCCTATGTCAACGGCGCGGTCATCCCAGTGAATGGCGGGTTTTTCTAACCGGGGTTTAGTCGATAGCTTTCGTGCGGGATCGGTCGTCAGCTTGGGGGCATCGCCCGAACGAGAAACCGCCAGAGCTTTTCGTTGATATCCCAGTCCGGTGCAGCCTGGCCGGTGCGCACGACGATGAGTTTGCGGCTGGCAACAAGGAAGAGCGTACGGTCCAGCGCGCCTATTGCGGCGACCATGTCGGCGGGGGGCGGACGCAATATATTGCCCGGGGCGGCGCGGGGAGTTGACGCCGACGCCTACGGTTTCGGAGCCGCCGTTGAGCCACCAGAGGTGGCCGTAGGAGGCGTTCGTCTTCGTGCGCACGAAGAGGGCGTCGAGCTGGCGCTTGGAGATCACGCGTACACCAGTGGGGGTGACGCCGCCATTCAGTACAAACAGCCCTATGCGAGCGATGTCGCGCGGGGTGGTGACGAGGCCGGTCGGGTTGCCGACGTCCACGAGTTGTGCCGGGCGCTTGCGCCAGGCGGTGTCATGCATGGCTGCCGGGCGCGCAAGCCAGGCTTGGGTGATCTCGTCGAGCGGCTGCTTCGTGGCAGCTTCAAGCACCGCCTTCATCAGCGCAAAGGCCGGCGTGTTGTAAAAGAATTTCGTGTCAGGCGCCGCGTCAAAGCGCAGGTCTTCGTTCAAACCCGAATTCATCTGCATCAGGTTGCGGACCGTGATCGCAGCCTCCTGCTGCGGCGTTGCCTTGGACCAGCGCGGGCCGATGTAAGCCGAAACGGGTCTTGAGAGATCGAGCAAGCCCTTGTCGATCGCGATACCGGCGAGGATTGCGACAAAGCTCTTTTGCTGCGAGGCGACGTCCTCGAGCACTGCGCCGTCGGAGGCCGTGCCGTGCACGAAGGTAGCGCGGAATCTTTCGGCGTCGGCGGGTAGCGGCCAAAGCTTCTCGGCAATGGTCTTGTTGTCCTGGATGATGATCAGGCCGGTCGATTTCTGGCTCGCGACATAAGTGATCAGCTCGGCCAGCACCGCAGCGTTCCAGCCTGCGGCGCCGGGATCGACACGGGCAGGCGTGGCGCACGCCGACAGCATCAGGGCCGCCAGGATCGTTGCCAGGAATTTCAACACGCGTGTGGGTCCGTTGGGTTTCTTGCTGCACTGCGCGGTTCCCGCGCTTCTTTCAGGCGAGCGCTACCTTGGGTGTCAACCCCAGTTTGCCAGCACGTCGAACAAAAGCCCTCTCGAAGGTCATCATCTAGTTCCCGCTCGGCACATAGGCAAGCCATGACAGAACCCCCCTTGCCGGTAGAAACTTGGGAACAAGCGCTGGTAAGGGTCGGGAACAGGTTGGCAATAGAGATTGACATTCCCTGTCTTGTCAATACACTGGCAGTACAAAATCATTAACTGAGGGCATCAACATGTCAACCAAGCCCGATGTCGACGCAACCATCCAGTTCCGCATGAACTCCACCATCAAGGACGGGGCCTTTGCCGTACTGCGCGAAATGGGTATCAGCCCGTCTGAGGCCATGCGGGTGTTCATGACCCAGGTCTACAAAACCCGCACACTCCCCTTGGTCATCGCTGCCGAACCGGAAAATGCCGGCCCGGGGGCCGAAGCAGGTTACACCGAGTGGCTGCGTGAGCGCCTGCAAAAAACCATCCATGCGCTGGACAGCGGAGAAATGAAGAGCTATTCGAGTGAAACGGCAAACGCCGTTTTACATGCACGCCTTGAAGCCCGTCGCAGCAAACTGAATTTGCCGGCGTAAGCCACACAGGGCATCCATGTATGGCGATTCAGTGGTCTGATTTTGCGCTGGAGAGTCTGGAAGAAATCATCATCTGGTATGAGCTTGAAGCGGACCGACAGGTTGCCGACTCCGTTCAAAACCGGATTTGGCAGCAGGTGAAAAAGATCGATGGCTTTCCCATGAGCATCCCAGCGAGCGATCAATTCCCCGGAACCCGCAAGCTTGTGATTTCGAACCTGCCTTATGTGACGTTCATCCGTCAACTCGACAGCACTGTTTGGGAGGTGGTGGATATTGTTCACACCTCCCGGAAATTTCCAAAAAACCAATAGCTTTGACGTGCGCGAGCAGTTCCTTGGCATCCATCCGGATTCAAACCAGCGAATCGCCGCCAGGCGCGTAGTTAGCGCTTCAGGCGGGCACTACCTTGGGTGTCAGCCCCGTCAACAGAAGCCGGGCCAGCAAATTGGTGTCCAACGCGATTACGGCACGTTTCGGGCTTTCAGCCGTGCCTTGATGGCCGCCTCGGTCTTGGCGGAACTCAGGTGTTTGCGTCCGGGTTTGGCCAGGCAGCCAGATACTTCCCCGAGTGTCGTGGCGGCCAGCGGCACCACAGGCCGCAACCGAATTTCGCCATCTAGATAACGCACTTCCAGCAACGATCCGCTGGAGACCTGCGCTGAATCGCGCACGGCTTTGGGAATGACCCGTTGGCACTGGCGCCAGGTCAGCGCCGACCGCTTTGCCGTCAGGCTCACGCTGTGCAGTGTGCGATGAAATCCTGCGTGACACGCCCCAAACGCTTATCGCGTCCGGTCACGATGGCCAGCCGCCGGCGCGCCGCGGGCAATCGGGTGCGCAATTCGGCCAGCGAGCCCTGCGCCAGCGACTCTGCCACCGTATGCCTGGACAGGCAGGCCAACCCTGCGCCAGCCATCACCAGGCGCTTGATCGCCTCGGTACTGTCGAGTTCGAACTCCACGTTGATGGTGCCCAGGTGGCCGAGCAGCCAGTCGTCGGTTGCCTGGCGGGTGCCGGAGCCGAGTTCTCGCAGGATCCACGAGGCGCCGGACAACGGGCGCACACCCACCAACTTGCCTGCCAGCGCATGGCCGGGCGCGGCGACGATGACCAGATCGTCGCTGAGCCAGGACAAAACGCGCAGATCCGGATGCGTCTGCGAGCCCTCGATGAAACCGACATCGGCGTCGTTGCCGACGATGCTGGCAATCACCTTCGAGGTATTGCCGATCAGCATGCGCACCCGGCTGTTCGGATGCGCCAGTTTCCAGCCGGCCAGCAGGGGCGGCAACAGGTATTCGCCGATGGTCAGGCTGGCGGCGATGCGCAGCGGCGCGGCGTGTTCGCCGCTGAACAGGTTTTCAAGCTCAGCCGCCTGCTCCAGCAGCGCCGTGGCCATCGGCAGCAGCGCGCGGCCGTTTTCGTTGAGCACCAGGCGTCGGCCGACCCGGTCGAACAGCCCCACGGCCAACACCGACTCGAGCTCGGCCAGGGCCGAACTGGCCGCCGACTGCGAGCGCGCGACGCGGGTTGCTGCGGCGCGCGCCGAGCCCTCGTGGGCGATGGCCACGAAGACCTCGAGCTGGCGCAGGTTCAGGCGCAGTCTTTGACTTGTTTTTTCGATCATCGTGTGCTGAATTCTCCGCTTTTTTAATTCAGTGAATTTGCCTACCATCGGCGCATGGCCGACGCAGGCCGAGCCCAGATAAGCCCACAAGAAGGAAACCCCGTGTTCAAGTTCCTCTCCAGCGAACCGATTCACAACCCGACCGCGACGCCAGCGGTGCCCGCGACCTCCGAAGTCAAGTGCACCACGTGTTACATGTGCGCCTGCCGCTGCGGCATCCGCGTACACCTGCGCGAGGGCAACAACGGCCCCGAGGTGCGTTACATCGACGGCAATCCAGAGCACCCGCTGAACAAGGGCGTGATCTGCGCCAAGGGTGCGTCGGGCATCATGAAGCAGGTATCGCCAGCCCGACTTACGCAGCCGCTGCTGCGCAAGAGCGGCAGCGAACGTGGCGCCGGGGAGTTCGAGGCTATCTCCTGGGACCGGGCCTACGACATCCTGACCCAGCGCCTGGCAAAGATCCGCGCCACCGATCCGAAAAAGTTCGCGCTGTTTACCGGCCGCGACCAGATGCAGGCCCTGACCGGCCTTTTCGCGCGCCAGTTCGGCACGCCCAACTACGCGGCGCATGGTGGTTTCTGCTCGGTCAACATGGCCGCAGGAATGATTTACACCATTGGCGGCAGCTTCTGGGAATTCGGCGGGCCCGACCTGGACCGCGCCAAGTTGTTCGTGATGATCGGTACCGCCGAAGACCACCACAGCAACCCGATGAAGATCGCGATCAGCAAATTCAAACGCGACGGTGGCCGCTTCATCTCGATCAACCCGGTGCGCACCGGGTATTCGGCCATCGCCGACGAATGGATCCCGATCAGGCCGGGCACCGACGGCGCCTTGTTCATGGCGCTGCTGCACGAATTGATCCGCACCGACCGGATCGACCATGCGTTTCTCAAACGCTTCACCAACGCGCCGCAGCTGGTGGTGCTGGACGAAGGCGAACGTGAAGGCCTGTTCGCATTCGACCCGAATCCCGAGAAAGGCCCGCCCGGTGACGGCCGCCATCCGCACAACAAGCTGGTCTGGGACACAACCTGCGGCAAGGTACTGAACGCCTACCCGCAAGGCATCGCCGACGGCTGCGACCCGGCAATCGAAGGTTTCTACACGCTGGCCGACGGCACCAGGGTCGCACCGTCGTTCCAGTTGCTGCGCGACCGCGTGGCCAGCTGCACGCCCGAGTGGGCAGCGAAGATCACCGGCATCAGCGCCGACCGTATCCGCACTTTGGCCGTCGAGATGGGCCACGCCGCGTTCGAGCAGGCCTTCACGCTGCCGATTCCCTGGACGGATGCCTGGGGCAAGCAACACCCGACCACGCAGGCACGGCCGGTGGCCTTTCATGCGATGCGCGGTCTGGCCGCGCACTCGAACGGTTTCCAGACCGTGCGCGCACTGGCCATCCTGATGAGCGTGCTCGGCACCATCGACGCACCCGGCGGCTTCCGCCACAAGGCGCCCTACCCGCGCCACATCGTGCCCAATTACCGGGCCTTCAACGACCCGGGCATGATCCAGCCGAACACGCCGCTGAACGCGGCGCCGCTGGGATTTCCGGCGCATCCGGACGAGCTGGCGATCCATCCGGACGGCTCGCCGATCCGCATCGACCATGCGTTTTCCTGGGAACATCCGCTGTCGGCGCACGGCATGATGCACAACGTCATCACCAACGCGGTCAAGGGTGACCCCTACCGCATCGACACGCTGATGATGTTCATGGCCAACATGGCCTGGAACAGCACGATGAACACCTCCGCGGTGCGCGAGATGCTCAACCGCAAGGACATTGATGGCGAATGCATGATCCCGTTCATCGTGGTCTGCGACGCGTTCCAGAGCGAGACCGTGGCCTTTGCCGACCTGGTGCTGCCCGACACCACCTACCTGGAACGCCACGACGTGATGGGCATGCTGGACCGGCCGATCTCGGAGTTCGACGGACCGGTCGACTCGGTGCGTATTCCGGTTGTCAAGCCGCTCGGTGAATGCAAGCCGTTCCAGGAGGTGCTGATCGAATTGGCGGGTCGTTTGAAGTTCCCGGCTTTCACGACGCCCGATGGTGCGCGCAAATACACCGGTTACCCGGACTTCATCGTCAACTTCCAGCCCGCGCCGGGCGTTGGTTTCCTGATGGGCTGGCGTGGCAAAGACGGCGAGTCGCACCTCAAGGGCGAGCCTAACCCCAAGCAGTGGGAGATGTATGAGAAGAACAACTGCGTGTTCCAGCTGCACATGCCCGAGACGATGCACTACATGCGCAACTGGAACCGGGAGTATCTGGACTTTGCCAAGGACAAGAGCTGGCGCCAGCGCAACGACCCGATCCAGCTGGCGCTGTATTCCGACACCTTGCAGTTTTTCCGGCTGGCCGCGCAGGGCAAGACCAGCGGCCGCCAGCCGCCCGACGAGTTGCGCGAGCGCATCGCGACCTATTTCGACCCGCTGCCGTTCTGGTACGCACCGCTCGAAGAGGCGGCAACCGACCTGAAAGCCTATCCGCTCAACGCGATCACGCAACGCCCGATGGCGATGTACCACTCATGGGATTCGCAGAACGCCTGGTTGCGCCAGATCCACAGCCACAACTACCTGCACGTGAACCCAAAGACGGCCCAGGCGGCGGGCATTCTCGACGGCGGCTGGTGCTGGGTCGAGAGCCAATGGGGCAAGGTGCGCTGCATGATTCGCACCAGCGAAGCGGTCGAACCCGGCACGGTGTGGACCTGGAACGCGATCGGCAAGGCCGATGGCGCCTGGCAACTGGCGCCGGGTGCCGACGAAGCGCGCAAGGGCTTTCTGCTCAACCACCTGATCTCGGAGGAACTGCCGTTCAAGGGCGCCAAAGGTGCCACGACAATCAGCAACTCCGACCCGATCACTGGCCAGGCCGGCTGGTACGACGTTCGGGTGCGCATCCGGCCCGCCGCCCCGGAAGAACCCCACGAATCCTTCCCCCAGTTTGCCTCCATGCCCGCGGCTCCCGGTGTGCTGGGCAAGGCAGCGCAAGTGATCACCTATTTCGCAGGACGCAAAAAATCATGATCGGCTGGCTCAAGGACATTCTCAAGACCCATGCGGTGGCAGGCGGATCATCCACCGGCCAGCGCATCGCCAACGTGCAGCTACCACCTCGCACATTACCCACCCGGATGGCGCCAACTCCCACCCAGATGGCGCCCGACCCCACTCCCGTTGCGGCTGAGCCCACTCCCGTTCGGGCTGAGCCTGTCGAAGCCCCAGCCACCCGCGTCCGCGCGCTGCCCGGCGAAACCCTGGCCAAACAGTTAGCCCTGGTCATCGACCTCAACGTATGTGTTGGCTGCCACGCCTGCGTCACTTCGTGCAAGCAGTGGAACACCTCCGGCTCTGCCGGCCCGCTGGCCGACGAACGACCCTACGGCCTTGAGCCAACCGGCACCTTCTTCAACCGGGTGCAGACCTACGAGGCCGGCAGTTTTCCCGGCACCGAGACCATTCACTTCCCCAAAAGCTGCCTGCACTGCGAAGACCCACCCTGCGTGCCGGTCTGCCCGACCGGCGCCAGCTACAAGCGCAAGGCTGTCTCTTATACACATCTGACGCTGCCGACGAATAG
>ENA-ORBV01017013-ORBV01017013.1-microbial-mat-metagenome-genome-assembly--contig:-NODE-17013-length-10469-cov-3.799269_pt1 | contig 10469 bp, 10 predicted proteins | sample MGYA00237777_ERZ505514 | MGnify/ENA primary metagenome ERZ505514 (study PRJEB26160, sample SAMN06269048) | microbial mat metagenome | isolation source: Oligotrophic lake microbial mat | place...
ATACCTGGAACGGACGTTCGATGAGAAAATGAAGATTGTGCGCAACGCCTTATGGGTGACGTCGAAGCTCGACCAACCCGACGGCAATGACACGTACGTTGTAATAACGAATGCGTTTAAACCGGACGACGAAGCAAAGCGCTTGATTCTTGAAACTGTCGGAAGGGGCGGAACGCTGTTTGTTGCCTCGTATTCGATGGACGAAGATTTGGCAAGTGAGCTCGATATCGAAGCAACGCACAAGTCTTGCGATTCGCTACACTTTCGAGTGGGCGACACTACGACGTCATTCAAACTCGGAGCGTTTGTGCATGCCAACACGTTCACAGCAAAAACACCCGGTATCTGGGCACCCCTCGCTCATTGCGATACATCTGTGGTAATCATGACGCGGCAGTGGGGGAGTGGCACTATCATCCTCTGTGGCATGCCCGACATGCTAACGAACGTCGCAATGCTCGACACCGCTCAACGCGCAGTTCCAATTGCCATCCTGTCTACGCTTCCCAATAAAGCAATTGCATGGGACGAGCACTATAAACCGAAGCACTCATCCGACATGTCTGTGAATCAAGCCATCGGTACAATTCCGGGGCTTTCACTCGCGTATTGGATTTTGATTGTAACCGGTCTCGTATACATCGTTATGGCGGGCCGGCGTCGGCAACGTCCAATTCCGATTGTACCTCCGGTGCGGAATACTTCGGTGGAGTTTGTGTCGACTGTCGGACGCCTCTACTACGGACGTCACGACAACCTCAACCTCGCAAACAAACTAAGTCGGTTGTTTCGCGACCACGTTGTAACGCGTTTGCGTTTGCGCCTGGACGTAAACGTGCAGGTACTTGCACAAAATATCGGCGAAGCAACAGGTGTAGAGTTAAACTTAGTTAATGACATCCTCCGGCGGATTTCTCATGCCGATAGCGGACTTGAATTCAGTGACGAAGAGATCGTCGCATTTCATAACGACTTACAACTCTTTCAGCAACAGAGTACGATATGACCCAACGTCCCGACCTACAACAGCTACAACAATCCATAACCGAAGTGCGAGAACAGGTAGCCTCGGTCATTGTCGGTCAGCACGACATGGTCGAGCTGTTGCTTGCAGCACTCTTTGCTGAAGGGCATGTGCTTCTCGAGGGCGTGCCGGGTGTAGCTAAAACACTCGCAGCCCGTTTGCTCGCGCGACTCATAGACTGCTCGTTTGCGCGCATACAGTTCACCCCCGATTTAATGCCGGCTGACATACTTGGTACGTCGGTGTTTGATGCGCGGTCGCTGGACTTCAACTTTCGGAAAGGTCCGGTGTTTGCTCACATCGTTCTTACCGACGAGATAAACCGTGCACCCGCCAAAACGCAAGCTGCGTTATTCGAGGTAATGGAAGAACATCAGGTAAGTATGGACGGAGTTCAGCACCCTCTGCCAAGCCCCTTCATGGTACTTGCGACTCAGAATCCCATCGAGCAGGAAGGCACGTACCGATTGCCCGAGGCTCAGCTAGACCGGTTTCTGTTTAAAGTGCGCGTAGACTACCCTGGCCTCGAAGATGAAGTTGAGATTCTAAAACGGCATCATACACGGCGTGGCGCAACGCCCTTCGAATCGATTCGACCGGTATTAACTGCAGAACAGATTCTGGCCTATCGTGCGCTCGTGCGCGAGGTCGTGGTAGAAGAAAATCTGCTCTCGTATATCGCTCGCATTGTTCATGCCACGCGTACAAATGCCATGATCTACCTCGCTGCGTCGCCACGAGCATCGATAGGCATTCTGCAGGCATCGAAAGCCATTGCGGTGTTGGCCGGACGTGACTATGTAATCCCCGACGACATTCAGTATGTCGCACAGCCTGTATTGCGGCACCGCATACAACTCGTGCCAGAGAAAGATCTCGAAGGATTTACGCCTGAAGCAATGGTAAAAGAAATACTACGCAGCATCGAAGTGCCTCGATGAAGCGGTTGTTTTCGTTGCATATACGACGGTCGTTGATCGTTGCCATGATTGGGCTTGCAGCCTTTTCATTGGCGGGCGTATGGATCGATGCGTTTGTGTATGTGGCCCAGCTCGGCGTGCTCGCCCTCATCATGTTGGTGGTCACCGATGCGGCAACACTGTTGAATCGCGGATTGCGCATCGATGCACGTCGTGAGATGCAACCGCACTTTTCGAATGGCGATGAAAACACGGTGCATATTCATCTCGAGAATCACACGACAGCCACGTGGAGCGTTACGATAATCGATGAATTGCCGGTGCAGTTTCAGATGAGGGATATAGAGTTTGCTGCGACGGTGCGCCCCGGTATTCCCAGCATCGTCAGCTACGCAATACGTCCGACCAAACGCGGCGTCTACGCATTCGGAGCACTAAACGTGTACGTCCGCACGCGGTTGGCATTACTCGAACGGCGCATCGTGTTCGAGCAGGGTGCAAATGTGAGTGTGTATCCCTCGGTGATAAACATGCGTCGCACCGAGTTGCTTGCGTTCTCGCAACAGTCCATGCGTTACGGTACGCGCAAGATGCGCCGACTCGGCCACACCATGGAGTTTGAAAAAATCAAACAGTACGTAGCTGGTGATGACGTGCGCACAATGAACTGGAAGGCCACAGCGCGCACCGCAACACCAATGGTTAATCTGTTTCAGGATGAGCGTTCGCAGGACGTTTACAGCATTCTTGATTTAGGTCGGGTGATGAAGATGCCGTTCGATGGGCTAACTCTGCTCGACCATTCGATAAACGCAGCGCTTGCGTTTTCGAATGTGGTACTTAAGAAGCACGATCGTGCCGGACTTATTACATACGGACTAAAACCAGGCGTAACCATTCATGCAGATGTGCGCACGGGACAGATGGCACTCATCAACGAGGCGCTTTACGGAATTCAAACGGGGTATGCTGAATCGGACGACGAACATCTGTATTCAATGGTCCGCCGAACCATTCGCCAGCGTAGCCTACTCATGATCTACACCAACATGGAGTCTTTGAACGGTATGCGAAGGCGCTTGCGTATTCTTCGCTTACTGGCGCGGCAGCATGTGGTAGTGGTTGTCGTTTTTGAAAACACCGAACTCAAGACCCTTATCAACGACCAACCCAAACGGTTGGAGGGCGTATACCTGCGCACCATTGCCGCCACGTTTGCAATGCAAAAGCGGGAGATTGTTGCCGAGTTGCGTCGACACGGTATCTATGCTGTGCTCACCCCACCCAAAGACCTTAGCCTCGCAACCGTAAACCTCTACTTGGAGTTGAAGGCACGCAGTGTAATTTGATTCCCTGATGCTGCAGCTCACCGCACCTATCCTTGCTGTCGCAGCAAAGGACCTTCGAAGTGACATCCGTACTCGCTACGGGATGTCTGCTCTGTTGCTCTTCGTAGTAACCAGCGTCACCCTCGTTGTCTTTGCCGCCGCCGACGAGGTCATGCCACGTCCATTAGCCGCCGCCGTCCTCTGGATCGTTATGTTCACGACTGCGATGACGGGGCTGGGAAGGGGCTTTATAAGCGAAGAGGAACGCGGCACCGCGCTCCTTCTACGCATGAGCGCAACCCCAACGAGTATCTACGTGGGTAAGCTGCTCGGAAATGTTGTGCAGGCCGTCGCCTCTAATCTTGTCGCGGCGCTGCTGTTTACTCTATTCCTATCCACAACGGTGGATATAGGGAACCCCGCGCTACTTGTCTTGGTTGTTAGCACCGGAAGTTTGGGAATGGCTGCGGCTCTGACCGTTATTTCTGCCATTGTGGCTAAGGCCGGCTCTCGAAATGCATTACTACCCGTGCTTTCCTTTCCTATTCTGGTCCCATTGTTGCTGCCAGGCGTTAACGCAATGATTTTTGCTTTGGCGGGTCTATCAGTTGGCGAAGCAATGCCCGACCTGCTCCTTATGGCTTGTTATACGGGCGTACTCATTGTTGTCTCATACTTAGTATTCGAGGTGCTTTGGTGCGATTAGTCGTGAACATTAGCCGAGTCGTGTGTGCTGCCGTGTTGGTAGTGCTGTTGGGCGCGTGCACGAGCACGATCTACCAATGTCCATCGCCGTACTGTATCGACGCTGGCCCGGCCGCTACGAACATGCGCATTGTGCTGATCGGCGACTTGCAGCGTACCGGACTTGTTGAGACGTGGAGAGAGTCGAACCATGCCGGACGCGTAGAGCTTGTTTCGCAGATGCGCGATGAACGTCCCCATGCGGCCATTCTTCTGGGTGACATGGTGTTCTGGGGGTCGTCTGTAGAGGACTGGCAATACTTCGACCAGGTAACGAAACCCATTCATGATCTAGGAATACCGGTACTGCCTGTGCTAGGCAACCACGAGTACTACGGCAGCAACACCGCTGCTTTCTCTGAACTAAAATCAAGATTTAGCGCCCTGGACACAAGCTCGTGGTACGTAAACGTGCTCGATTCCATTGCTTTTGTGATGCTTAACACCAACATCGAAGAGCTCACCGACCAAGAACTCAGACAGCAACGCAACTGGTTCGTTAAGACCATGAAGGAACTAGATGCCGATAGCGCAGTAGTGGCAACCGTTGTTTGTGGACACCACCCGGTGTACACCAACTCTGTGGTGGTGTCGGGTGACGTAACGCTAAAAAAACACTTTGTACCGACGTTCTTGAAATCTCCTAAAGCAACATACTGGTTCAGCGGTCATGCGCATACCTACGAGCGGTTTCTCGTTTCAGGGAAACAGTTCATTGTATCTGGTGGCGGTGGCGGTCCGAGGCAGCTGGTACGCCCGAGACGTTCGTCTCCGGAAGGCCCAGGCGCAGAACACGTAGATGAGTATCGTGGCCCAGAACTACGCGCTCTCCACTTTGTTGTGATGCAACGCAAACAAAACATCCTTACATGCATTATGCGACCGAATATGTCATCGGGTGCGGACGAAGATGCGACGTATATCGATGTTTCACCCTCTCGCAAAGAGGTTATTGTAAAGGAGTAACTGTGATACGTTGGTTCGCGCTATCAATCCTCATCCTTTCGATGCCCGTCGCTCTGCAAGCGCAAGACTCTGAAACCAGCGTCAACCAAGACTCGATCTATCCTAGTCGTTACGTCTACTCCACGCGTCCTGTTCAAATATGGGATTTCAAAGCCGCTATTGGTGGTGCAATTACCCTACTGCCACAGCCCTTAACCGAATCTCCCGTGCCAGCTCCGTCCATCGATCTGCGCGCAAGACTAGGGCTGCCGTTGAACTTCATGGCATTCGGACGTGCAACGTCGAACATTGCAACATCCTTTGTGCAGAGCGGCCTAGCGTGGTCGTTCGTTCTGGGCGATTTCAGCGCGGGTGCGGGTTGGTCTGCGGCATACATGTACGGCAACCTCACATTCGTAGATGGTTTCAATACATCGCAGCATCGGTGGCTAAACTATCCAATGGTTACGGGCACGGCGAGATTCGACGAGGTAATTCTTACTGTCCGCATCGAAGCGGAACTCATGACCTCGTTAACCAAGCGCATCGAAACCCAAACAATCGTTTCGTCAAACAACGTGTACACCGGGTCGAGTGTAACAATTGCGGTAGAACAGCCATTTTGGAAAAACACACAAGTGCTGTTCGGAACCACCTTTAGTTTCTCATCAAACCCATATCAATCGTGGTTTCTCTACAACACGTTCAAAGACCGATTGCTTTCGACGGAGTTCTTTATGGCGTTTATTCTATGAAGTCTTTTGGTGTAATCCTCGCGTCAATGGTACTCATTCTAAGCTCGTGCATTTCAGAGCTAGAGCCTGTCGCCAATCTCAGCGGTAATGCTGATAGCATTCTTGCAATTACGACGCCCATCGACAGCACACGACGTTCAATCATTTCTGGCGTCTACGTGGTCGACTCACCATCGCGACGGTTCGGTGATACCGTTGCGGTTCAAAGTCGCGGCTCGTTAATAACCATTTTTACGGTCAAGGACGTGGTGTACTTCGCAATGCGCGGCGGACTCCGCGACGACAGCGTTCTTCTCTCTGGTTATTGGCGTGGTGTACAAGGGCCACTCACGGGTGTGGCACAATTAAGCATTCAACCTGGCGAAGGTGGTTCGGACATCGCGGCGGGAAAAGGAAGTGGCAAGGGGCTTATCCTTCGCGGTGAAATTGATGTGCCCGAATTAGACCGTCCGGAACCACTCGTACTTCGAAAAATCGAAAAGGAATTCGAACGGCTTCGCGGATTTCAGATTATCGCGCACCGCGGAGGTGGAAGAAATTCTGAGCGTCTGGGCGTCTCAGAGAACACAAAAGAAATGATGTTTCTTTCACCGGTGCTCGGTGCGACGGGCATAGAGATTGACATTCAGAGTACAAAAGACGGCGTGCCGATTGTGTTTCACGATCCGACCTTTACATCGCGTACCGTACGGAGTCCGTACCTAATCGGCAAGGTCAGCAACTACACATACAAGAATCTCCAAACGCTGGCCCGTCTCATCTACGGAGAACGCATACCAACACTCGAAGAAGCCTTGATTGCTGTCATTGATAAAACGGAACTGTCGATGATCTGGCTCGACGTGAAGGCAGCACACCTTACAGACTCAATTATCGGTATTCAAAAGCGTGCAATCGAACACGCGAAGTTCAAGGGCCGCAACATTCGAATCTTGTTCGGTATACCGGATGACGACGTTCTGAATGCATACAGACGCAGCCCCCTAAAAGGAACCTCTCCCGTTTTATGCGAACTCGATCCACATATCGTTCGCGAATTGGATGCAGATGTATGGGCACCTCGCTTCACACTTGGATTGCAAAAAGAACTCGTGGCGGAAATGCAGAAGGAAGGCCGAGACGTGTACGTGTGGACGCTAGACGACACCGGCTTCATGATAGAATACTTGCGCGATGGCGACTTCGACGGCATCCTAACGAACTACCCAACGCTGCTTGCCGCAATCTTTAGAACGCGGATTTTATAATGGAAACACTTCTGGCAGCAATGCTCCTGTTTTGTGCTCCGCAAGATTCGTCGGGTCTGATTATGCGGCGCGACAGCTCTATGCGAAGTTTGTATCGCGTAGAGGCGACCCTGATGGGTGCGATTCAAGCCACACGCTACGCAGATAAGCCAACACTTGTTAGTGCGGGGACCCTGTTCCCCGGTACCTCGTTTGGCGGACGGTTGATGTGGCATCCGGACCATTTGTTAAGCGTTGGACTGTACTCGGGATACGTGACCTTCTCTCGAGAACATCTGTCGCTGACTGACGAGAAGGGAAGCCCACAGGACGTTACCCTCGACCTAACAGGAATTCCAGTGCAGGTGGTTGTGGCTATGCAACCCGGAAACTTTCAGTTCGGGGTCGGATTAGGGGTCTACTTCCTTACATCCCACACGTCGGTGAACAACACAGAGCGATTCTCAAGTTCAGACTACACCTATGGCGCGACGACATGGCTCGCCTATGACGTGCGTCTAACGAGTTTTCTTACGGTCGGCCCCGAAATTGGGGTGCACCTTTTAAGTCATACTGGCCTTACCACGGGAATGGTTGGTCTCCGGGTAAAAGTCGACTTGCTGACGTACTGACATCCGTTTTTCACTCGTGCGCACACAGTGCTGCGAGTATGAAATCCCGATGAACAACAATTAACTTGAAGAGTTCGATCTGCACGCAGAGTTTGCGCGTAATGGCAGACAGAACTCTATTATTTCGCGGCTCTTTAGTCCAACCTCTACGCAAGTTGGTTACTGGTCGCGTGCACCCCCACTTCTCGCCGCTGAAACCAGCGCGCCTTGAATTCGGCACTCGTCTGTATGCCTTAGACCTTGCGCGTTTTGTGGCGATGATGTTAATGATGCAAGGGCACATTCTAGATGCTCTTGTAACTCCGTCGGTAATAGACGTCGGTGCATTCCCCTGGAACATTTGGCACATGCTTCGTGGAGTTACCGCTCCCGTTTTTCTTATGGTGTCGGGTGTAGTGCACGTGTTTGCGAATAAGCGAGACACCTCTGGACGTATTCGCGCTGATGTGCTGTCTCGTCGGATTCGCTGGGCGCTGACACTTATTGGAATTGGTTACTTAATGGTATTCCCGGCTAATCGTATCTGGGATCTTCCATACGTACAGCAATCGTCTTGGCAGGTAGCGCTCGCGGTGAACATTCTTCAGCTGACCGGCGCTACGATTCTGTTGTTTGTAGCGGTGATGAGTTCAACGCGCAGCGTTGCATCGATGGGGTTTAGAGCTCTCGTGACTGCATTGTCAATCCTTGCGCTCACGCCAATCATGTACAGTACGTACATGACCTCGGCCATTCTTCCCGCGTGGCTATTGCCCTACTTAAATGCAAGTACAGGATCGCTTTTTCCGTTCTTTCCTTTTGCGTCGTACTTGTTCTTCGGAGTGGCTCTCGGAGCTTACTTGCACGCAGTGCCTGCGGAAGGCAGAACTGCGCAGTTGCAGAAGTATGGCTGGCGTGTGGGTGGCGTAATTGCAGCATTAGCGTTGCTCGCTCACGCAGTTGCCTGGAAGATGGGCATACCGTTTACAGAACTTGAGCATGCCGGCAGTGTCGCCCTCGTACTTCGCCGCGTAGGTTTTGTGCTTATGATTTTCAGCGCATGTTCATGGGCACTAAGCAGAACATGGCGGCTACGGTCATGGTACTCACTTTTCAGCGCGAAGTCGTTATATATCTACGTTATTCATCTGGTTATTCTGTTCGGCACGCCGTGGTTCGATGGTATCGGACGTACACATTTCAGGCAGTACTCGCTTGCCGATGGATTGCTTGTTATGCTAGCAATCATGTCATCAACACTATTTATTGCGTGGGCTATCGATTACGCGCAGAAGAAGCCGTGGTCGGCAATTGTGCGTCGGTCATTCAGCGCCGGAGCCATTTTCCTCTCGGCGTATTTACTTCTAGTCTAGAACCCCCCTTCTAGAACCCCCCTTCTAGAACCCGCTTCTATAAGCTGCTTCTAGAAGCCCTTCTTAAGCTTGCTCTCGAGTCTGTCTGTTAGTAACACTCGACCCTCGCCCGCAAGCAGTCCAATTCCGATTACACTCTGCCGAAACGTAAACGCTTTTTCGAGTGGGAAACCCCTGTCTTCCATAAGCCAGGCAAAGAATATCCCGTCCGAGATACCAGCTTCAAGCGTTGTGAACGAGGCGGCATCGACTTTCGTAAACCAGCCCGCCGCAACCAACTCATTCGTAATCTGAACACCCAGGTCTCGTAAGAACGTGCGGTTACGATGAACGCGTTCTCGAAAATCTCCACTCTTGCTACGCAGAGCATGTGCCCAGAATTCAAGAAGCAGTGGAGCTTGTTCTGCGCGAGACTGATAAAACTCCACGGCGGAATCGCGAATGGCATCGACTTTCGCTATAGCGTCGCCGGCATTGTCCACGCGCTCTTGTACGATTGATTCATACGAAGACATCCACGCGTCGTATATGGCCAGAAAGAGTTCTTCTTTCGTGCGGAAGTATTCGTAGATCGTGCCCTTGCCGATATCTGCAAGCGTAGCAATGTCCTGCATTTTCGTGTTGTGGAATCCCGCACGCGAAAACGCATCAGCCGCGAAATGTAGAATCTCTGCTCTCTTTACCGCCTTGTCAACGCTTGCGGGCATCGGTCATCTTTGCGTGATCCTTAAGGAAAGAATCGAGTCCGGCATCGGTTAGCGGATGCTTGATCGACTGCATCAGCACCTTGTACGGCGTTGTTGCTATGTGCGCACCTGCGCGAGCACATTCCATTAAGTGAATTGGATGACGGATAGACGCTGCTATGATCATCGCCTCTAGTCCGTGCACATCCCAAATCTCGCACGTGTCACGCACAGCTATCACGCCATCGGTACCAATGTCGTCGAGACGGCCAAGAAATAAGCTCACATAAGTGGCGCCGGCATTTGCTGCAATGAGCGCCTGCATTGGCGTAAAAAGTAGTGTAACGTTAGTCGGAATATTCCTGTCAGAAAGTGCACGCACTGCAGCGAGTCCGTCAGGAATAAATGGGATCTTAATCGTGGCATCCGGAAACCACGAAAGAATTTCGTCGGCTTCGCGAAGCATTCCGTCTGTGTCGGTACTTATCACCTCGACGCTCAAGTGTCCGCCGACACTCGCATGGATGTCGAGTATCAACTTGCGGACGTCCGTCGTCGGGTCTTCCTTCGCGAGCAACGACGGGTTCGTCGTTACGCCGCTTATGAAGCCAAGTGAGGCCGCATGTTTGATCTCTGTAAGGTTTGCGCTGTCTATGTAGAGTTCCATGGTTAATCCCGTCCAAGGAGCTTAATCGCGGGCAGCTCCGGTATGTATTGATGATAAAACAACATCTCTAGTGCCGACATCAGCGCTTTTTCGGTGTCATCGCTCCAACGATAGATAATGCTACCCCTGTCTCTTATACACATCTCCGAGCCCACGAGACTAAGGCGAATCTCGTATGCCGTCTTCTGCT
>ENA-ORBV01017014-ORBV01017014.1-microbial-mat-metagenome-genome-assembly--contig:-NODE-17014-length-10468-cov-16.783466_pt1 | contig 10468 bp, 11 predicted proteins | sample MGYA00237777_ERZ505514 | MGnify/ENA primary metagenome ERZ505514 (study PRJEB26160, sample SAMN06269048) | microbial mat metagenome | isolation source: Oligotrophic lake microbial mat | place...
CCGCGTGTGCTTCCGCTGGACCGACACAGGCGTCGAGGACGTGGAGATCGTGGACTACCACTGACGGAGATTCATGATGCGCAAACTCAAACCCGTGACCCCCGGCGAGCTCTTGCTGGACGAATTCCTGAAGCCGATGGGAATCAGCCAATACCGGCTGGCGAAGGACATTGGTGTGCCAGCGCAGCGCATCGGCGAGATCGTGGCCGGCAAGCGTGCCGTTACGGCCGACACCGATCTGCGACTATGCCGCTATTTAGGACTCTCAAACGGCTATTGGCTGCGCGCCCAGGCCGCTCATGACACGGAAGTTGCAGAACGAGTCCTGCGTACGAAGCTGACGAGGATCAAGCCCTGGTCGGGTGCCGAGACGCTAAGCGCGAAATGGTGATGCCGACTTCACCGGAGCAATTCACGGCAAAGCGAAAACTTGAAGTTGAACTGATCAAATCGACCGCGGCGTACCGGCGAGGTCTTAAGCAGCTTGCGGCTTTTTTCGACGCGCCGCCCAAACCGGGTTCACGCGAGGATGCGCAATTCGAAGTGTTGATGCTGATGCTCGAAAAGTACGAGCGCGAGCATTACCCGGTTCCCCCGCCGGACCCGGTTGCGGCGATCCGGTTCGCACTCGAGCAGCGCGGAATGCGGGCTGCCGATTTGCACGACGTACTCGGCTCCCGGCAGCGCGCGCACGACGTGTTGAACAAGAAGCGCCGTTTAACCCTGGCGCAGATCCGCTCGGTAAGCGAGAAGCTGAAGGTGCCCGCTGAAGTTTTGATTCGGGACTATGCGCTTGTCGGGCGGTGAAATTCCGTCTCGGAGTGACGCTCCTGCACCGCGGACTGAGCCAGCATCACTTCGAGCTCGGGGGGGTGGGGATCGCCGCGATAATCGATCGTCTGGAGGTGGACCTGGATGGCTGCTGAAAAGTATGTCGTAGAGAAATTCTCGGACTACGCGGTCGACTCGCGCGCACGCCCGATCCCGGCAGAGGCGCTGCATCACGCCAAGCGCGCGGTCATCGACTGGTATGCGGCGCTGCTGCCCGGCGCGGTCGTCGCGCCCGCAACGCTGCTGGAAAAAGCCCTGGCCGAGGACCTCGACCGCGGCCAGGCGAGACTGGCCCTTGGCAGAAGGGGATCTACGCGCGCGGTGGCGTTGATCAACGGCGCCGCGTCACATACCCTCGAAGTCGACGATATCTTCAAGTTCGGCATCTACCATCCCGGCGCCCCGACGATTTCGGCCGCGCTCCCCGTGGCACAAACGGCGGGTGCAAGCGGTGAGGCGTTCCTGCGTGCGGTCATCGTCGGCTACGAGATTTCGACGCGCATCGGCAAGGCCATGGGCCGCGCGCACTACAAGTACTGGCATAACACCGGCACGATCGGCTGCTTCGGCGCCGCGGCCGCCGCCGCGGAGTTGTACGGGCTGGATTCAAAGCGGTTCGCGCATGCGCTCGCAACCACGGCGACTTTCGCGGCGGCGCTCCAGCAGGCTTTCCGCATGGACTCGATGTCCAAGCCCATGCATGCGGGCCACGCGGCCGAGGCCGGCATCCTTGCGGCCGCGGGCGCGCGCGAAGGCCTGACCGGGTCGCTGGACGTGATCGAAGGCGAAGCCGGCTTCGGCCGCGCGATGAGCGACGGCCCCGACTGGGACAAGGCGGTCGAAACGCTGGGAAGGGAATTTCACATCACGCAGATGACCTTCAAGAATCACGCGTGCTGCGGCCATACGTTCGCGGCGATCGACGGCGCGCAAGAGGTGCAGAGGAAGCTCGGCGTGAAGCCCGCGGACATCGCACGCGTCAAGGTCGGCTCCTACCGTGCGGCCAAGGAGGTCTCCGGCTACGAGGATCCGCGCACGCCGGCCGAGGCGCGCTTCAGCCTCAAGTACGTGGTCGCCAATGCGCTCGTGCATGGCAGCGTGCGCCTGGCCGCCTTCGGGACTGAGAGGATGAACGACCCGCTGACGCGCGAGCTCATGAAGAAGATCGACGTCGAGATCGATCCGGAGCTGGACGCGTCCTTCCCCGGGCAGCGAGCCGCGCGCGTGTCGATCGAAACCCGGGACGGACGCAAGGCCGATTACCTGCAGCCCGCAAGGAAAGGCGACCCCGAACTGCCGCTCACCGACCGCGACCTGGAAGACAAGTATCTCGAGCTCGCCGGACCGGTGCTGGGCGATGCGGCGGCCAAGGCGCTGGTCGCCAGGCTGTGGCGTCTGGAAGAGATCGGTTCGGTCAACGAATTGAGTTCCGAACCCGGCTGATGGCCGCCCAACCCGACGCCGGATCGATCGCGCGGCTCTCCGCGGCGGTGTTCGCGCCGCGAGCGGTCGCACTGGTCGGGGCCTCCGGCGACGCGAGCAAGAACACCGCGCGCCCGCAGCGCTTCATGAGGAAGCACGGCTACACCGGCCGGATCGTGCCGATCAATCCTGGCAGGAGCGAAATCCTTGGTGAGCAGGCCTTCCCGACGCTCGCAGACGCGCCGGGCGAGATCGACCACGCTTTCATCATGGTGCCGGCCGCGCAGGTCGAAGCCGTGCTGCGCGACTGCGCAAAGAAAAAGGTGCTGGTCGCGACGATCTACAGCGACGGGTTCGCCGAGACCGGTCCGCAAGGGCAAGCGCGCGAGGCCGAACTCGTGTCGCTGGCGAAATCGCTTGGGGTGCGCATCATCGGGCCGAACTCGATCGGGCTGGCGAATGTGTCCAACGGCGCGTTGATCACGGTGAACGCCGCTTTCGAGGCCGACAGCCTGCCTCGCGGCGGCGCGAGCGTGATCTCGCAGAGCGGCACCATCATCGGCACCCTGCTCTCGCGCGGCTCGCCGCGTGGCCTTGGCTTCGCAAAGCTCGTCTCGGTCGGCAACGAATCCGATCTCGGCGTCGGCGAGCTCGTCGAGATGCTGGCCCTCGATGTGGATACAAAGGTCATCCTGCTTTTCCTCGAAACGATCCGCGATGCAGGGCGCCTTGCAAGCGCGGCGCGGCTTGCGCAGGCAAACGGCAAGGCCGTGGTCGCCTACAAGCTCGGCCGCTCGGCATTGGGCGAAGCGCTGGCCAAGTCGCACACGGGTGCGCTCGCGGGCAGCGACGCGGCGGTCGATGCCTACTTCCGCCACAACGGCATCGTGCGCGTGGACATGCTCGAGACGCTGGTGGAGATCGTGCCCTTGTTGTCGGGCCGTGCGCCGGCGCCTCTTAAAAGGACGCCGCGTGTAGCCGTGGTGACGACGACCGGCGGCGGCGCCGCGAGCGTCGTGGACCGGCTCGGCACGCTCGGCATCGACACGCTCGTGCCCGACGAGGCGCTCATCGCATTGCTGATGGACAAGGGCGTCCCGATCCGCAAGGCGCCGATCATCGACCTTACGCTCGCGGCCACGAGCGACAAGTACCGCGCGGTGCTCGAGGCCCTGCTCGCGCATCCGGACTGTGATGCGGCGCTCGCCGTGGTCGGCTCGTCGGCGCAGTTCCATCCGGAGCTTGCGGTGAAGCCGATCATTGGCGCGAATTCATCCCAGCCGCGCGGGGCGAAGCCGCTCGCCGCTTTTCTCGCGCCGCACGCCGAAGCCTCGCTGCGACTGCTGGCCGAAGCCGGCGTGCCTGCGTTCCGCACGCCCGAAGGCTGTGCGGATGCGCTGGCTGCGTATTTCGCATGGCGCGCACCCTCCGAAGCCCGCGAAGCCCTCGAAGCCCTCGAAGCCGGCGCCCCGAAGTGGCCGGATGGCCTCTCGCGCAGCAGCGGGATGGACGAAGCCGATGCGCTCTCGCTTTTCGAATCGCTTGGCGTGCCCACGGTTCGGCGCGAGACCGCCCGCGCGCCGGCGTACGAGCACTCGGTGCCCTACCCCGTCGCCGCCAAAGTGCTGTCGAAAGACATCCCGCACAAGACCGAAGCCGGCGGCGTCGCGCTCGGGATTGCCGACCGCGCCTCGTTCGGCAATCGCGTGCAGGCGATGCTCGCCGATGTCCGCTCGCACTCGCCCGCGGCATCGATCGAAGGCGTGCTCGTGCAATCGATGGCCAAGGGGCTGGCTGAGGCGATCGTCGGCTATCGCCACGACCCGATGATCGGACCGGTGGTGCTGGTGGGACTCGGCGGGCAGCTTGCCGAGATCTATCGCGACATGGCGCTGGCCTGCGCGCCGGTGAGCGAAGAAGAAGCCCTCGCAATGATCGCCAAGGTGAAAGGCTTCGCTGTCCTGCGCGGTTTTCGCAATCTGCCGCAAGGCGATATGGCGGCACTGGCAGGTGCGGTGGTTGCGGTTTCGCGCCTCGCTTTGCTCGAGGGCCAGCCGGTCGCGGAGGCCGAGATCAATCCGCTCATGGTTTGCGCAGAAGGCGTACTCGCTGTCGACGGCCTTGTTTTATTCAGGCGTAACCCGCTTCCCGCTGGTGCCGGATAGCGTGCACGACCACTGTGTCGTCGCGTTCGTCGTAGCTGTATAGCGCCACATAGCCGGTGCGCCCGCGCGAAATGACCAGTTCGCGGAAGTCCTCCTCTCCGGGGCGGCCGATCTCCGGATGGCGGTGAAGGACATCGATGGCTTCGAAAACGATTCTCGCGGTATCTGCCGCAACGTCCGGCTCCGAGCTGATGAGGAACTCCATCAGCCTTGAAATGTGAGCCAGGGCGCGCTCCGTGTAGCGGACGGCGGCCATGGCGGGCGATCAACGGCCTGTCAACGCTTGAGAGGCTTGGGTCTGCGCGCCTGCTTGCCGGACGCCCGCGCGAGAAAGTATCCGTGCACATCCTCCGCCCGGTAGGAAATGCCCGTTTTCTCGTACTCTGCAAGCGACTGCCGCGCCTCTGCGTAAAATGCCAGGCGCTTGCCAGCCTGCTTCGCCTGCGCCTCGATCGCCTCGACCATCCATGCATGGGGCGATTTGCCGGCTATTTCGGCCAGTTTCGCAACCTGTTCCTTCAGCGTACCCGGCAGCTTGAGCGTGGTCGAAACGGTCATGGAAACTCTCCGCGGGTCGATGGACAATCGGTAACACCAACGTAACACCAAGCGCAGCACTCAGTCAATTGCCGAAGGGACGATTCATGAATTTCGAGCTCACCACTGAACAAAACGGGTTCCGCGAATCCGTCCTGCGCTTCGCGCAGAAGCACCTCGCCGCCGGCAAGCTCGCACGCGCGCACGATCCGGCGCATCCATGGGATGTCGCAAAGCTCATGGGCAAGCAGGGCTTCCTCGGCATCACGATGCCGGAAGCCGACGGCGGGCAGGCGGGCACGCTCATGGATGCGGTGATCGCGATCGAGACCGTTGCCTCCGTCTGCCCGCGCAGCGCGGACGTGGTGCAGGCCGGGAACTTCGGCCCGGTGCGAGTGCTCGCCGAATACGGCACGCCGCTGCAAAAGCAGAAGTACCTCACCAGAATCCTCGCGGGAGAAGCGGTGATTTCGGTCGGCATGACCGAGCCCGATGCCGGCAGCGCGGTCACCGATCTCAAGACCACGGCGAAGCCCGACGGCGAGGGCTTTCGCGTCAACGGCAGCAAAGTATTCGTCACGCACTCCGCGTATGCCGACGTGATCCTCGCGTATGTGCGGTTCGGTCCGGGCGTCGGCGGCATCGGGTCGGTACTGATCGACACCAAGGCCGAAGGCATGCGACGCGGCGAGCCTTCGGCGTTCATGTCCGGCGAGGAATGGACGCAGCTCTATTTCGACAACGTCTACGTGCCGCCCGAGATGGTGGTGCTCAGGGAGGGCGGATTCAAGAAGCAGATCGCCGGCTTCAACGTCGAGCGGATCGGCAACACTTCGCGCTCGCTCGCGCTCGGCCGCTATGCCTTCGAGGCCGCGCGCCAGTGGGCGATGCAGCGAAAGCAGTTCGGGCGCCTGCTGTGCGAGTTCCAGGGGTTGCAGTGGAAATTCGCCGACATGAAGATCAAGCTCGACGCCGGCCAGCTCCTTTTGTACCGCGCGGCGGCCAACGCGGACCGCGGATTCCCCTCGGCCGAAGAAACCGCGATTGCAAAGGCGTTCTGCAACCAGGCCGGCTTCGAGGTGGCCAACGAGGCCCTGCAGGTCATGGGCGGTACGGGGTACAGCCAGGAGCAGCTTGTGGAATACTGCGTGCGGCGCTGCCGGGGCTGGATGATCGCCGGCGGCTCGATCGAGATCCTGAAGAACCGGATTGCGGAGGGCGTTTTTGAGAGGACGTTTTCGCAGCGGCCGGGGTGAGAAACGGGGCGGCGTACAAGCATGAATTGCTGCCAAATTATGACGGAAGTCCGCTGCTGCAGCCATTCTCCGGTCGAAATGCTGCCATTGCGGGTGACTAGTACCGGACAACGGAGAAGCCGATGACTGCAGCACGTTCCCAACCCATGCTCACGCAATCCGAAGGCGTCGACCCGTTCGCGGTCGCGCGCTGGGACCTCGTGCCCTCGCGCACCGCGCTCGTTGTCATCGACCCACAGAACGATTTCCTCCACGCCGAAGGCTGGTACGCGAAATCCGGCGTCGATGTCTCCCATATGCAGAGGACGATCGAGCCCACCCGCGCGCTCGTCGCCGCCGCGAGGGCGAAGGGTGTCCCGGTCATCTGGACGCGCCACGGGTTTCGCGATGCGACGGACGCCGGCGTGTTCTTCGAGCTGCGGCCCTTCCTCAAGGACGGCGGACTGCGCCAGGGGACCTGGGGCGCCGCGATCCTCGACGGGCTGGGCGCGAGCGCGGACGACTGGTACATCGAGAAGACCCGCCTCAGCGCCTTCTACAACACGAACTTGGAGGCAACGCTCAGGGCGCTCAAGGCCGAGACGGTGCTGTTCGCCGGCGTGCTCACCAACCAGTGCGTTGCCGCGACTTCAAAGGACGCAAACTTCCGCGACTTCAAGCCGATCGTCGTCGAGGACTGCACCGGCACGACGCTCCCTCACCTGCACGATCCGGCGATCGAAATGATCCGCGTCGGCTGGGGCGAGGTGCGAAGCCTCAAGGAGGCGCTCGCCGAGATCGCGCAGCTGCCGCTGGCGAACGCAAAATGAAGGTTCTTGCCCTTGCACTCCTGATGCTCACGGCCGCACCGGCCCTCGCCGCCTGGCCGGAAAAGCCGATCCGATTCATCGTGCCTTCCGCCGCGGGCGGCTCGCCGGACGTGCTCATGCGCGTGATGACCAACGAATTGTCGAAACAGATGGGCGTTTCGATCGTGGTGGACAACAAGCCCGGCGCCTCTTTCACCATCGGCACCGCGGAGATCGCGCGCGCGGCACCCGACGGCTACACGCTCGGCTACGGCAACATCGTGTCGCTTGCGATCGTGCAGACGCTGCTGCCCAAGGTGCCCTACGACGTGGAGAAGGACCTCACGCTCGTGTCGAACACGATCCGCGTCTTCAACCTGCTCGCGGTGAACAACGACGTGCCGGTAAAGACCGTGCCCGAGCTGATTGCGTACGCGAAGAAGAATCCCGGCCGGCTCGCGATGGCTTCCGGCGGCAACGGCACGACCGGGCACCTTGGCGGGGAGCTCTTCAAGGCGATGACCGGCACGTTCATCCTGCACGTGCCCTATCGCGGCAGCCCGCAGGGCATCAACGACCTCATCTCCGGCAACGCGCAGATGATGTTCGACAACATTTCCTCGATCGGGCCGCATGCAAAATCGGGCCGCGTGCGCGGCATCGCGGTCTCGGGGCCGCGCCGCTCGCCCGTGTTCCCCGATTTGCCGACGGTGGCCGAGGCCGGCGTGCCGGGCTATGAGACGGTGGCCTGGGGCGGCGTGATCGGGCCCGCGGGCCTGCCGCGGGAAGTCATGACGCGCCTGACGGCCGAGATTCGCAAGGCACTGGCCGCGCCCACGCTCATCGAGCGTTACAAGGCGCTGGATACCGAGATCGACGGCGGCACGCCCGAGGAGTTCCTCGCGATCTCCAGGCGCGAAACGCCCAAGTGGGCCACGGTCATCCGGCGCGCGAACGTCAAGGTCGACTGAAATGCCCGGCTCCACGAAGAAGAAGCCCGTCTCGGGTTTCCTTTCGAAAGCGGTGCGCACGCCGCCTAGGCGCCCTGCAAGGAAGCCTCCGAGCCTGCGCCACAAGCGCCGCGCCACCATGGCGGACCTGAGGCTCGCCAAGTCCGAGTTCGCAGTGCTCAGGCGGCTGTCCTCGCCGGAAAAAATCCAGGCCTACCTGCTCGACATGCAGCAGAATTTCGAGCTCGAGGGCGATTCGTGCGCGACGGTGCGCATGGCGCTGAGGGACAAGGTCGCGCATTGCATCGAGGGCGCGTTGATCGCGGCCGCCGCGCTGTGGGTGCACGGCGAGCCGCCGCTCCTGCTCGACCTGCGCGCGCGCGACGACTCGGACCACGTCGTCGCCCTCTTCAGGCGCAAGGGCCACTGGGGCTGCATCTCCAAGACCAACGGCCCGGACCTGCGCTGGCGCGACCCGATCTACCGCAGCCTGCGCGAGCTGGCGCTCTCGTACATGCACGAGTACTCCAACCGGCGCGATGACAAGTCGCTGCGCGAATACTCGGTGCCCTACGACCTGCGCCGCGCCAGGCTCGAGGACTGGGTCACCGGCACCGAAGGCGCCTGGGCCATCGCCGAGAAGCTCGACGAGATCCGCCACTACAACCTCGTGACCAGGCCGCAGATCAGGATGCTTGTGCGCCGCGACCCGTTCGAGCGCAAGGTCGCAATGCTCGTCCAGTACGAAAAGCCCGAGCACCCGAAGAAGAAATGAACGACCCCGATTGCGGGGTAGGCCAAAGCCCTACAGCCAGCCGAAATTCGCTGCCCTAGAATCGCCGGCAGCCCCGCCAACGGAGCTTATGCCATGGCCGACACCGAAGACGACAACCCGCTCGCCTACAAGAACGCGCGCTTCATGGACAGCGAGGAAGCGCGCCCCTTGCGCATCCTCGCCGAATACCTCTCGCCGCTCGAGGCTTTCCAGAGGGAGCGCATCCAGGACACGGTGGTGTTCTTCGGCTCCGCGCGCATCCACGAGGGCGGCCCGCTCGGGCGGTATTACGAGGACGCGCGCGAGCTTGCGCGGCTGGTCACCGAGTGGTCGCTCAGCCTTGCGCACGATGTCCGCAAGCACATCGTCTGCTCGGGCGGCGGCCCGGGCATCATGGAAGCGGCCAACCGCGGCGCGACCGAGGCCGGCGGCCGCACGGTGGGCCTCAACATCGGGTTGCCCTTCGAGCAGAAGCCGAACCCGTGGATCTCGCCGGGGCTGTGCTTCGAGTTCCACTACTTCTTCATGCGCAAGCTCTGGTTCGCGCACCTCGCGCGCGCGCTGGTGGTCTTCCCCGGCGGGTTCGGCACGCTCGACGAGCTCATGGAAATGCTCACGCTGGTGCAGACCGGCAAGCTCGACCGCTCGATCCCGATCATCCTGTACGGGACTTCGTACTGGAACGAAATCATCAACTTCGAGGCGCTCGCGCGCCACGGCATGATCAGCGCCGGGGATCTCGCGCTGTTTCGCTTTGCAGACGACCCGGCGACCGCGCTCGCGATGCTCAAGGCCTCGATGAAGACCTCGCAGGACGCCAAAGCCCCGAGGATCGCGACCTCGCGCACGCCCGAGTCCTGAGTGAGGCTTGCGAACGGTGCAACCGCGCCACACAACGCCGGTTGCGGCTCAGAGGCCGAAGGCCTTGAGCATCGCGTCAGAGAATCCTTCGAGCCCCCGCCCGAAGAGGCCGGTTCGAGCATCGGCGCGCAGCGTTTCTTCGTAGATGCAGGCGCCGTCGCTCCCGGCAAAGCTGTCGACGAACAAAGGCTGCTCGCCCATGAGATAGGCCGCGAACGTATCGGAGCGGGCCGTGGAGTACGCGAGGTTCGCGCTGAAGCCGATCGTGGCCGCCGGGTCGATCCTGCGCCCTCCTCCGGCCTTTTCCACACGAACGCCACGGCATCCCTTGACGACGAGCCGCGCCGGGCCGTGGAACACGACGTACCGGAGCTGGAGCGTCAGCCATGCATGCAGGCTCCCAACGCGCCAGCGCGTGGTGATCTTCAGCGGCGTTTGCCTGCCGTAAGCGACTGCGACGAGGTTGCGCGGATGCAGTACGACCGCCGATCCCGCCGGCACGCGCAGCATCCCGACTTCGTCCAGCGGATCGCGCGTGGCCGAGATCACCACGATCTCCGGCTTGCCCGCGCGCATGCGGATCAGCGCGACCATGCCGGCCGCGAGGCTGCTGAGGGGATACGCCCAGTCGAGCAGCCACTTGGTGTCCTTCGATGCCCCGGCCGGCGAGCTCTGCAGGTAAGCCGGATGCACCAGCAATTCTTCGTCCCCTTCGATTGCAACCTCGACCGACCGCGCCGAGCCTGCGGGCGAAGCCGTCTCGACCACGCCCGAACCGCCCGGCAGCACGCTCACCGGCGCCCTGCGCGCTGCAATCGGCGCCAGCACGAAATACAGGAGCGCCTTGATCGCTACCGGCAGCAGCAGGATCCCCAGGAGGATC
>ENA-ORBV01017015-ORBV01017015.1-microbial-mat-metagenome-genome-assembly--contig:-NODE-17015-length-10467-cov-17.167661_pt1 | contig 10467 bp, 8 predicted proteins | sample MGYA00237777_ERZ505514 | MGnify/ENA primary metagenome ERZ505514 (study PRJEB26160, sample SAMN06269048) | microbial mat metagenome | isolation source: Oligotrophic lake microbial mat | place...
CTAACGCCCAAGCTCAGCGACGGGCGCGCGCAGTGACGCCACCCGAAGGCTCTTTATCTCGATAGATTGCTCGACCTGACTCATCCGAAGCTACCTCGCGCCCGATCGCTGCAGCTTGATGTTAGACGGCAGTTCGCTTGGTCTTCGGCTGAGACCTTTCAAGAACCTGTGCCATTCGAGATTGCCATCCAGGGCCCGAGGCCTTCCAGGACGCAATCACATCGGGCGGAAGTCGCAGTGAAAGCAGGGCTCGCGGATTCTTGAGTCTCGGACGGCCACGACGGACGAGCTTCTTGCCACGATACAGATCGGCCTCAGCAATCCAAGTATCCGTGATCTCTGGCGCCTCATTCGACAGCGGTAAGATGCGGCCTGATTTTCTTCGCTTCACGTTCATGACAATGCCTAATGCTAATGATTCGCCGTGCAACACCACGTGGCGTCCAAACTAGGACCACTATTCGTTCGTCAAGCCAGCCAGCGGAAATGTAGCGGGGTTCGCCGAAGCCGAAGCGGTCGTCAACGCGAGTCAGATGAGTACTGGCAAAAACCTCTTTGGCCCGGCGCATGTCGAGCCCGCGATCTCGTAGTAGTGCCTCTCGCTTCTTCGGATCGCAGGTGATACGCACGGATTAATTGTAGCTACAACAAAGGCGTGCGTCAAACCAGCTGCAACCACGGGTCTGCCGTCTAACGTTTGAGCTAACCGGCATTTTGCGGCAGGCCGGGTTTGGGCGAGAATGAAATGAAGCCCAAACCCGGCCTGCCGCAAAATGTCCGGTTGAGCGAAGGTTTAGGCCTCAGCGCGTGGGTTGTATCCATGGTGTGCGGAATATTTCTTTCCAGTCGTCTTGCCAGGTCGGTAGAAGTGTGTCCATCGCCTTGGCTTCGAACATCAAAAGGTATTTGACGTACAACTCGTCGAGGAGGCTGATGCAGTCGTCCACTTCGTTGTACGTGGGAGGGGCCTTTGGCTCGCGCTTGTCCCGGTGCGCGATGCGCTTGTCTGCGAAATCCTCGCACTTTAGTGTGATGTCGCGAAGTTGCTGAAGGCCCTCTTCGACTTGGGATGAATTAATGTGAGCTGCGCCTGGCGTAGCAAATCTGTTGAAGTCTTTGTCTGCTAGATCTTCAACGGTAGATCCGTTGTACAGGCCAACGTAGTATTTTCGACTCAGAACCTCCGGCGTCTTGCTAAGTTCCTGAAGTAGCAAGGCCAGTGAAATGCTCTGTGGATCAGTCTTCACTTGACGTCGCACCCCGATCAGAGCGTGCGATACGTATGTGCTGGTGATGTACCGATAGAACGAGTTCCTAACTTGAATCTTGGGGTTCGCCGCAATCATCTTTTGAACTTCATGAAAGGTGTGCTTTGAGACAACTAAATCTTTTATTTCTGACTTAATGACATCGAGCCAGCGAAGCCATTTTGAGAGGCGAGGGTCCATGTGTGTGTCTCTGAGGCCTAACGTGCCCGGTAACCGGCGCGCGCAGCGCGGTCGATGGCATGCGCCGGCACGTCGCGCGCGTCCGCGTTGACCGGGGGGTTAGACCGCACTGCCACTGCCATCACCTATTGTCCCTTGACGAAAATGGCTTTGCCTTGAACTGTCTTCGCAGTGACCGGGATGGCGTAAAAGTAGCCGGTGCCAAACCCCCCAACCGCCGTGGTCGTTCTTTCTCCTGTTGCAATTAGCAGGACGCCGTTAGCACCGAGTTTCGCGGCCTGCGTCTTCAGTTCATTGATTGCATAGTCCTGAGATCCCTGCTCGGTCCAGCCCGCATCGCTAGACGCATTGACCAGCCCAATCACCTCAAAGTTGGCGGGAGGTTCAAGATAGATCTTCACCTGCTCTGGTGGAAGTGGCGTTCTCGTGGTGCCTGTAACAATTGAGGAACCCGAGGCACAAGCTATGAGAAGGAGCAGGGATGCTGCGGCGACCAGTGCGAAGCCAAGCTTGGTTGCCATATCAATCTCCGCGTATGGATGGAGTTGAGAATAGTGCGGTCTAACGTTTGAGCTAACCGGCATTTTGCGGAAGGCTGGGGTTGGGCGAGAATGAAATGAAGCCCAAACCCAGCCTTCCGCAAAATGTCCGGTTGAGCGAATGGTTAGGCCGCACTTTTGAAAGTGGTACTTAATCGAACGCTAGCTCAGTTCTCGGATCAGCGAGAAGAGATTCATTAACTAGAGCCTCCGCAATCACCTCAGCGCCTTGCGCAAGTTGATTGCGAAGTGGAAGAGAAGCCAGATCTGGAAATTTTCTTGTGACTCCTTCTATCAACTCCGAGGCGACTGCCGGATCAAGTTTTTCAGGGTGCTTAGCCAGGTACCACAATTGAAAGACTTGGAGTTGCACAGGGGACCGGCGGTTCAGCCTAATGTAGTCCTCGACGGCTAGGAAGAGCAGGCCCTCAACGTGCGTTTGGGATAGGGGTTCTATGGTTTTATAAGGATCAGATTTTGCGTGCTTGAAGAAATTTCTATGCGGTGAGTTTACGTAGTCGACCTTTAAGTCTTTGCCGGCCGGCACATATTCTCGCGCCTGGATTGACATGCTGACGATTGCGCCCTTGATGCATAGCACATCTATTACCTCCCAGGCGTTTGCAGCGAGCGAGTAGATCGATACCACATCACGACCGTCAAAGAAAAGTTCAATCGCTGTTGTCAGTTGCCTGCGGGCTACGGATGTCTTGGTAAGCTGTGGGTGCATGGCGTGGCTTGTGCGGCCTAACGCCTGAATTAAGCCGAGCCGCGAAGCGGCTTCGGCTTGAATGAATTGTTAGGCGCGTACCGTGATGGGTGCGCCACTTGGTGCGTTGTTTACATGCTCAACAGCTTCCTTGAGGCCGTAGCCAATAACCAAGCCCGTATTTGCACGATAGGTGAGGCCTGTCGGGTCACCGTTGAGCATGACAGGATCGTCGTTGTGACGGAATCCTGAAACTACACCAATGACATGAACTTGGTGGTTGGCGCCGACAGTAACAATTGGCCCGCCAGAGAATCCTGGGTTGTTGTGACCATCACAGTAGATGAGTTGGCTACCTGCGCCCACTGCGGTAAAGCTGGAAATTATTCCGGTCTTTACAAACGGAAGCGGATAGTCGTTGTTCGCCGGGCCAAGGTCTAGCCGAAGGCCGTAAGGAAACCCGAGAAAATAGATTTGTTGTGACAGATGGAAGGAGGCCGCGCTGCCCACAAGAAGTGGATGAGCGGGAGATATCTGTCGCTTAGGGCTAATCAGGGCGAGGTCCGCACCTCTCGGAGCGAACCAGACATCTCCGATGTCCATGGCGAGCCATTGTCCCGCGTGCATTACAGAGAGCGAAGTATTGGGTTGAAGTCCCTCTACTACATGCTTGGCCGTGACAATGTATTGCCTATCTGCAATGTCAATAGTGAATGCTGTTCCAGAGTCGCCGTTGTGAGCGATGTGGAAGGTGCGCTGCAGAATATTACTGGGGACCATATCGAATCCTGATTAGCGCCTAACGTTCGAGCTAAGCGGGCGACGGCGGCATGGCGCGCCGGACAGCAAGCGCAAAATGGGCCGTAGGCCCTGCGCTTGATGGCCGGCGTGACATGCCGTTGGCGCTCCGCTTGAGCGAGGGGTTAGGCGTCTCTGGTCGACAACCCATCGTGGTGGCGACTTCAGTTTTGCTAAGTTTCCTGCGTGAAGCCTCGACAAACTGCTGCAATCTTGTTTCCATCTGGGTCACGCAGGTATGCTGAGTAGAAGTCTGGATTGTACTGTTTGCGGATACGTTGGAGTTCCTTCTGACTTCCCGCCGGTCAGAAGCCCAACCGCGTGAAACTCATTTACTTGCGTCCAAGAGCTTGCTTTGAGCGCAATCATTGTTCCGTTTCCTGTCGTCGCGGTTGCACCGTCAATAGGCTGGCAAATCCAAAGAGCAATCTCCTTTTTTCCGTCGTCTTCGTACCTTCCCCATCCGATCCACTCATCCCAATCCGATTCGCCTGCGGTGTCGCAGCGCTGCAAACCCAACGCGCCGAGTACGGCGTCGTAGAAGCGCGCTGAACGCGCCAGATCGTTGCTGCCGAGTGTGACGTAGGTGAACATTGGAAGGTGGATTTTGAGACGCCTAACGGTTGAGCTGAGCGCGCCGCACGCCGGCGCCATGACTGGGCGCTTTATCGATCTCGGCTGCGCTCCAGCGATTTGTTAGACGACCGCATTTCATGAGTGCGCGCGCCGCACCGTCTCGGCCTCGAATTCGCGAAACTTGTCTACAAATCCGGGCTTAAGCTTTCGGTAGTTCTGAATCGCTCTTCGAATCATCGATCCCGCCTCTCGCTCCAAGTTCCCGTCGAAAGGAACGCCGCTTGAAATGTGCTTAAAATCGTTTCGCGCTCGATTGCGGAGCTCAGAAAACTTCCTTGGGTCCACCGACTCATTAAACCCTGCCTTGTGCATCGCGCACAGCCTTTCAACCAAATCATCGAGCGCGGAATTCCCACCCTGCGCTTTAGCTAGCTTACCCAAGATCTCTTCTGCAGCGCCCGCCAGAGTCACCACCGATACCAGGTCGGCGTTCTGCAAGTAGAGATCTATTGCGGTAACGAGCTGCCGTTTCCCGATTTCGATCTTGCTGAGGGGCTCAGTCATTTCGCTGACTTAAGGTCGTCTAACGTAAAGTTAAGGGGCTCGCCCGCTTCTGGGCGAGTCCCGCTTGAACGTAGGGTTAGCCACGTTTTTCTGAGATAGCTAGATCATTTTTTGTATTTCTCTATAAGTCGATCAGCGGCTTCGGTGGTGGAAAGCTCTTTCAAAGTCCCGCCCCCAACGTATTCATAGGCCTTGTCGTTTTCGCCGGAATAAAGAGTTTTAGGTTGCAATTTCGGCCAGCCATCGGGCGAGTAGATGACCGCTGCCTCACCCGAGACAGTGTTCAGCCGATAGATCGTGCCTTTAGATGTCTCAAAAAGCGTATAGCTGCCAGCTTTCGATCCGATTGGAATTTCACAGCCGCTAATCGCCATGACCACCAACACAAAAAGTAGAAGTTTCATCGAGTTCTCCGGTAGGTGTTATTTAAGTGGCTAACGCCCAGCATCAGCGGCGGCGCGCAGCGCCGTCCGCTGCATGCTGTTGTTAGACAGCCTCATCGCCTGGATCCCCATCGACTCCGAACTCCTTACTCTCGCGAATGCCGGAGGCGCAGAACCTTCGCCAAGTAATCCCTGCGAGGCCTCGTCAGTCGGCTGAAACCGTAGTGCTCCAGAAGGCCGCGAAGCAGTGTCTCGTCGTCTTCTCGGCTTCCCGGCTTGGTTGGGAACAGACGCTCCAGTACCACAAGAAGCTCTGAGGGTGGGATCTCCAGTAGATCCCGTTTTCCGGCAGGCCGTACCTGAACCTTGCCGACGCCAACCAGACGGACCACGTGACCCTCCAGAGAGCCATCGCTCAGTTCGTCCTCCTGAACGATCTCTTCCGCCCTCAGCATCGCCCCCAGCGCCCGGTTCAGTGCCTGCCGAACGACCTTTCCCACACGCTGAAGACCAGGGCACCCCTCGACGTACAGGCGGTAGACCGAGGACCGCGTGAGTGGGCCGTCTCTTTCAATAATCTGGTGCAGCACTGCCCTGCCATTGGCGGCCGATGCTTCACGAGGATCGGGGAATCCCGATGCCTCTGAGTATCCAGAGAACGGTCCGTACCCTGCAGTCGATACGTCTCGTTCGCTTGCTTCGTCTTCACCGTCTTGGGGTGATTCCATGGTCGATTCCGCGTCACCCGCAGCTGCTACCGTCTCTCCCTCAGGCTCTTGGACTGATGAGTGCCGGGGCACTTCCTCGATACGGTCGAGAGGGTAGACTCCGAGCGCCTCACAAGCATCCGTTATCGTGCTCATGGCAGCTTGGCGATCCACCCAAAAGTCCGACCCCCGAACTCGAGCAAAGATCCATCCTGCGCGCTCGAGCTGACGCTGGCGGGCCATGTCGTGGTCGTATTCCTCGGCTCCGTGCCACTCATCGCCATCGCATTCGACTGCGAGTCGAGCATCAATGCCATCCACGACCAAATCGATCCGCTTCCCGGCTGTCTCGACCTGGGGGCGGACCGCGTACTTCCGTCGGAGGAGCTCCAGAGCGACATCGACTTCGAACCAACTCCCATACGGCTCTGGCTGGTTACCCCGCTGCCGTGGACGCCGCGCTTCGCGTTCCAGGTGATCGAGGACCTCGGACTGCCGATCCAACGCTCCATGTCCTGGGCTCTCGAAGAAGCTGAGGAGCTTTCGCCGCAAATCATCTGGACTCAGGTCGTGCTGCCGGACGCTGTGCAACAACCAGACTTGGTCGCGTGCCCGACTCATCGCGACATTGAAACGCCGGTGGTCCGGCAGCCGGTTGAGCGCTCGATAGCGAACATTCGGCGCGATAACCAATGAGAGGACGATGACGTCCCTCTGGTCGCCTTGGAAGGTGGCAGGCTCGCCGCACCGCAGCCGGCGCTCCTCGATAGTCTTGGGGTCAAGCCTCTGCGCGAGCAGGCTCTCGATCAGTTCCGCTTGGGCGTGTCCTTGCAGTGCGATTACTCCGATCGTCTTGCTTTCGTAGGCATCGTCTTCGACAAGGGACTGAACGACCTCGACCAAGGCCTTGGCCTCGGCGCGATTCAGGATTCTCTGTCCCTCCCCTTCGCATGCTCCCTCCGGAATGTACGTCGACTTGACAGGAGGCAGCCTGTTCGGCGGGGCCTGTCGCAAAGGGATGAGCGGAGCGTCTCGGTAGCAGAGGTCGTTGCTGAAGCGAATGATCTCAGGCACACACCGGAAGTGCTCGCGAAGCGATATGAGACTCCCGAACGCGCGCTCGGCGTGATCGAAGAGGCTCGAGTCCGGGCGGAACTCATCGCGAAATCGGAAGTGGTTGAGGTGCTCCCTTGCAAGGCGAGCAATGTCATCTTCCAAGACCCCGACAGCCTCCGGGCTGTTCTGTTTGTCGTCGCCCACCACGATGATGCGCTTTGCTAGCAGAAGGAGAGCGAGCGAATCGATTCCCGCCTGCGACGCTTCGTCGACGATGACCGTATCGAACATCCCTGGCTGCGCATCAACTGAGTCCCAGAGCTTGTGAAGCGGCATCACCCACGCTGGGATCCTCGGGACACAGGCCATCAAGTACTGGCGTGCCGCCCGCCGGTGGAGATATGCATGTTTGCCTGTTCCCTTCCCGATTCTATCGACAGCCCTCGTCCAAGCGTGCAGGCTTTGGACCGTTGCGTCGTCCAATCGATCGAAGAAAGCACGCCATGCCCGGATAGACACCAAATCTTCTGTAGCCTTCTCGGCCTTCTCCTGGAGGCGATGGAACTCCCGCACCAGTTCCTTGTAGGCAGATGCGTCGGAGACGCGCCGGAGCCACGCACCGGCGCTCGACCATGCCCAGGCCCTTTCAATCTCGAGGAGTTTGCCTTTCCACTCGGGATTCCCTGCTGTATTGCGGAGGAACGCCGTAAGGCCGTGGCAGGACCGGTCGAGCTTCTCCTCGAGATTCCTGTAGCGCTCGAAGCGTTCTTTCTCCGTCCGAAGCCGTTCCCGCTCTTCCCAGGCAATACGCCAGGCGTCGGGGTCGCGCGATTGCGCGGCTTGAGCCAGGGTCTCCATGCACGGATGAGAGACGGCTGCGCTCTGGCATCGCCGAATCTTGCCGAGGACGTCTTGGATGGACTCCCTGACCGCTCGGGCGTTGCGAGAGGCCGATTCGGCTTCGACTGCTCTCTGCCAAGCCATGCGTTCGCTCTGAGAGGCAAGGCTCGCGCGCCCGCCCATGGGCACGCAGGCAATCGAAGCTGGAAGCAGCGTCTCAAAGAATCGCAGGACGCGCTGCAGCTCGTTCGCCAAATTGGCGGCTCGCGTGGCCGCGTGCCTCGGATCTGCAAGTTCCGGTAAAGCGGAGGGCCACCCTCCATCAAATGCGCGGGTCGTCTCCTCGAGTTGAAGGAAGTCCACTACTTTTGCGAGGAGTGCGAGTTCCCTGGGCTTCTGGCCGTCAACGAGGCAGCGCTCCTCGACGTACCGGGTCTCCTTGACCACCCGTGGAGAGAAGACGGAGAACCTCCTGTGCCCACCTTGCTCGAAATGGACTCGGCGGCGGTCAGCATCCGTTCGCAAGCCGACTCGGTTCACGTCCTTGGGCACCTCGACCCGGGTCGTCCCAAGCCGTTCTCGCAGTGCGTCCGCAGTGCTCCGCAGAGCGCACGCGTCCGATGCAAGCCGGGTCCATCGCTCCACGTTCCCGACGAGCAGGTCGGCCAGAATCGTCTCCGTCAAGTCACCGAGCACACGGACTGCGCGGACCGCTTGTTCCTCTAGGGCCATAAGGCCCGTGTGAAACCCCTGTAGAGCCTGGAGTGAGCTGGTGCGAAGAAGCTCGAGCTTCTCCGCTGCGGCTGCATTTGTGGCTCTGCCAGCAGAATCCTCGGCGGCCAGCAGGTCGCCAACGAGTTTCCCGAATCGGTCGGGATCGGGAAGCTGGAGGTCACCGACCGCCAGCCGTAGCTCTTCCAGTTTTTCCTTGGTGAGTTGTCCGTGTACCTCGGCGAGGAAGGCAACCCCCGCAGGCTCGAGTGGGAACGGAGCATCGGCACAGCCTGTATCGGGGAACCAACTGAACTGCTCGCGCTCTCGGTGCAGCCTTCGCGCGATCTGTGCAGCGGTTCCGTGATAGTCGCCTGCCAGGGTGTGGGAGTGCGTCTCCGCCTCTCGGCACTCACGCAGACGGCGTTCCACCGTCGCGCGTTCGCCTTCGACCTGCTGGAGACGCCCCTCCGTTTCATTGATGGTCTGCTGGGCCCGTTGAGCCCCGTGCCAGTCGTTCTTCCTTCGTAGGATCCCGCGGACACTTTCCTCGAGTAGCCGCTGGTCCTCGCGTGACGATCCGAGGCTTGTCACACAGAGATCCCGGACGTCATCCGGCAGCAACCCGCGCAGAACCGCCAAGGCTTTTGGGGCATGCGCCGTTACCAGAACCCGATCGCCTGAGGCCAGCAGATGGCAAATCAGGTTTGCGATTGTGTGGCTCTTGCCTGTTCCCGGCGGGCCTTTCACCAGCACACACGGATCGACCTGCAGACGGTGAACGATCTGGCGCTGTTCATCGTTGGCGGGGAGCGGGAAGAGGTAGCGATCCAGCTTTAGTGCGGCAGGCTCATTGCTATCTGGCCCGAACCCCGGGCCATCCGGAGCACCACTTGGCGTTTCACCCTCAAGGAGAAGGCGACGCCACGGCTTCGTGTCTTCCAAGCCGGTGCCGCTGGCGATCTCCAGGAACTTGCGAACTAAATCTTCGTAGGCGGTTGGCCGACGCTCACGAAGGACAAGTGCCGGGGCGTACGACAACTGTGGGCTCTCTTCGGAGCGCTCCGCAGGTTTTAACGCCGCTTCGTCGACTTGTGCATCGGGTCGGAGGCGATTCGCGATCTCGCGCAGGATCTGCGCCACGCGGTCCGTGTCCCACGCCTGGATGCCTAGCTCGACGAGTTGGACCTTGATGGCCGCCCCATCTATGCGGGGCTGATGCTGCAGCTCCAACATGTCGAGTTCGACCCGGAAACTGTCGAAGGAAGCTGCCGGAACTACTGTGAGGACGCCTCGTGCCGCGTCGAGACTGACCTCGGCGGGAGCCGTGAGGAGGTGACGCTTGACAGACGTGCCGCCTGGGTCCCGCCACTGCAACAGCCCGACCGAGAGGAGAAGCTCGTAGCGCTCCTCTGATTCCTCGAGCCGCCGCCGCATGAAGTCGAGGTCCTCGTAAAAGCGCTGGACTTCTTGCCAAGGACGCATCTCCTTGGCCCACGGTTCCCACTTGTTGACGAGGTACTCGAGCCAGCCGTCCTCGATCTCGGGATGGTCACTCAGGCGGCGCAGCTCAGGGCGCTCCTCTACCCGGGTCCTTTGGCTTTCGGGAGGAGCATCGGGATCCGGGACTTGTTGTTTGACAAGCACCCTGATCTCGGAACAAAGCTCCGGTTCTTTGTCGGCTTGCTCCAAGTCGTCAGCCCGGACCCATTCCGCAATCGCCTCTGGCAGTGCCGGACGCGTCGGCATCCGCTTCTTGCGAACCTCGAGCCAGAGCTCAGCGAACTCGCCGGGCTTGTCGGTCAGGAAGGGAGAGCGGCACTCGGGCCGATCCTTGGGAACGTCAGCGAACCAGACGAGCTTGTCGCCAGTCCCGTAGACGCTAACTCGCTTCCGCCTGAGCATGGCGGCAGCTTTGAGAAAGGCGAGTAGCGCGAGTCCCTTATCCATCGCCGCGTTCACAGTGCTCAATCTCGCTCCCTGTAGGCGTACGGTTCAGCCGAGGCTGTCTAACGTTCGAGCTAAGCGGGCGACGACGGCAGGACGCCAGGCCCGGACTGGCGAAAATGTACCGCGTACCGCCAGACCGGGCCTGGTGGCATGCCGTTGGCGCTCCGCTTGAGCGAGGGGTTAGGC
>ENA-ORBV01017017-ORBV01017017.1-microbial-mat-metagenome-genome-assembly--contig:-NODE-17017-length-10467-cov-3.933397_pt1 | contig 10467 bp, 10 predicted proteins | sample MGYA00237777_ERZ505514 | MGnify/ENA primary metagenome ERZ505514 (study PRJEB26160, sample SAMN06269048) | microbial mat metagenome | isolation source: Oligotrophic lake microbial mat | place...
GGAAGGGCGGGTATTCGCTGGTGGAGAGCGTTGGCACCAGCCCGAGGTGCTTGGTCGCCTGTGCGAGGTAGGGCACCAGCACGGCAGGATCGAGCTTGGGCGTGCTGGCGCCGTATTTCAGGTAGGTGTCGTGGCTGCCCTGGTAGGTGTAGGGCAGCATCGAGGAATCCTCGATGATCATGTAGTCCATGCATGCCCGTTCCATGCCCTTGGCCAGGTCGATGAAAAGGTCGGGCATCATCCAGCGGCCGACGTCGGCGCCGGGCCAGGCCGAGCGCCAGCTCTTGGGGCCGTAGCCCTGCGACAGAAACCAGGCGAGATGGAAGGGGTGCTTTGCCATTGTCCGAGATTATCTGCAAAACCTCTGCCATCCGAGCGTAACAGACGGGATTCATGACTACGGGCGTTCTTTTCGTCTGCACCGGCAACACCTGCCGCTCGCCCATGGCGGTGGGGGTGATGCGCTCCCTCGCGCACCATGCCGGGCTCGCGCATGTCTTCGAGGTCGATTCCGCGGGCACCGGCGTGCGCCACGCGGGTGAGCCGCCGAACCGGCACGCGCTGGACGCTGCCGCCCGTCGCGGCCATGACATCGTGGGGCTGCGGTCGCGTCCGCTGACCGCCTCGGACATCGCGCGTTTTTCCCATCCGATGGCGATGGAGCGCACGCACCTCGCGGCGATGCGCGCGCTGGCGCCCTCAAGCCTGGCCGACCGGCCACGGTTGTTCGCGGCCGAAGACATCCCCGATCCCTTCGGTGGCACGGCCCAGGACTACGAACGCGCGCTGGATTTGATCGAGGCCGGCTGTGCCCGCCTGTTCGCGGAGCTGCGTCAGGCCGGGTCGAAGTAGTGGATTTCGTACAGCATGCAGCCCGTCTCGGATTTGAACGGGCCATGGACGACGAGGGGCGGACGACAGCAATAGGTGTTGGCCGGGAATCTCTCGCCGCCCTTTCCGTTCTCGTCGTTGCCGACAATGAACTCGCCTGACAGCACGAAAACCTCTTCCCAGTAATTGTGCCAGACCGGTGCGGTCGTATAGGTGCCGGGCGCGAAGCGCAGAAGCCGGGTCCGCGTGCCGCTGCCCTGCTTTTCGTCGAGGGCGCCCGAGAGGATCTTCTGCTGCACGCCGGGTGGATAGCCTTCGGGTGTCTCCCAGCCGCTGCTCATGTCGAGCGTGTGGAATTCCCGATGCGCCTTGTTGACGGCCATGCTGTTCCCCCATCCGGTTGGCGAAATGGATACGCCCGCGGCGGGCATGTCGCAATGCAGCAAGCCTTGCCACGATGATCGGACGCTGGTCTCCTTCGTTCTCTCCAGAAAAGGAATGCCACGCCATGCCGAGCGACCCCACCTATGACTACATCGTCGTCGGTGCCGGCTCGGCAGGCGCCGTGGTCGCCTCCCGGCTGACGGAGAGCGGCACGTATCGCGTGCTGCTGCTCGAGGCGGGGACCCAGGGCTCGAACTTCTTCTGGTCGCGTGTGCCGGTCGGTGTCGCCAAGATGATCGACGATCCGGCCGTCAACTGGTGTTACGCGTCGGAGCCGGACGAGGGCTCGGGCGGGCGGCGCATCGACGTGCCGCGCGGCAAGATGATGGGCGGCTCCAGCTCGATCAACGGCATGGTCTATATCCGCGGCCAGGCGCAGGACTACGATCACTGGGCGCAGCTCGGCAACCGCGGCTGGAGCTACCAGGACGTGCTGCCAGTCTTCAAGCGCATGGAGCGCTACGACGGCGGCTCCGACGAATTTCGCGGTCGCAATGGTTTGCTCCGTGTCACCGACACGCCGCGCCACAAGGTGCCGCTGCTGGAGAAGATGATCGCAGCGGCGGAGAAGATGGGTCTGCCCTTCAATCCCGACCTGAATGGCGAGAGCCAGGAAGGCATCGGCATGTCGCAGGTGACGATCGCCAAGGGTCGCCGCCAGAGCACGGCCTACTGTTATCTCGATCCGGCCGTGGGGCGGCCGAACCTCACCATCGATCGCGGTGCGATGGCGGAGTCTCTGATCCTCGAAGGCAAGCGCTGCGTCGGCGTGCGCTATTCCGTGGGCGGTGTGAAGCGCGAAGCCAGGGCCACGCGCGAAGTCATCGTCTCGGGCGGTTCGATCAATTCGCCCAAGCTCCTGGAACTCTCCGGCATCGGTCAGGGCGATCTGCTGCGCAGCAGGGGCATCACGCCGGTGCATGAGCTGCGCGGTGTCGGCGAGAACCTGCGCGACCATTATTCGCCGCGCGTGAAATTCGCCATCAAGGAGAAGAACCTCACCTTCAACGACAACGCCCGGGGCTGGCGGCTGGCGCGCGAGGCGATCAAGTACGCGCTGTTCCGCGAAGGCTTCCTCGCCTCGACCTCGGTGCCGATCCGCCTCTATTTCCGCACCCGCGTGGGTCTGGAGACGCCCGATGCGACGGTCTCGATCGCGCCCTTCCTCTACGAGATGGTGGGCCACGAGCGTCGCGTCTCGAAGCGCAAGGGCATCACCATGAACGTGAACGTCTTACGCTCCGAAAGCACCGGCTCGATTCATATCAAATCCTCGGATCCGGCCGAGCCGCCGGCCATCCGGTTCAATTTCCTGTCGGCCGAGAACGATCGGGCCGGCGTGCTGGCTGCCATCCGCAAGGGCCGTGAGTTGATGGCGACCTCGCCCCTGAAAGAGGTCACGGGCGAGGAGATCGCGCCCGGCGCCCATCTGCAGAAGGATGACGAGCTGCTGGACTGGGTACGCAAGAACGCCGAGACGACCTACCATCCGGTCGGCACCTGCCGCATGGGCGGAGATCCCCTGGCCGTGGTCGATTCCGAGCTCAGGGTCCACGGCATTGAGGGTTTGCGCGTCGCCGATGCCTCGATCATGCCGACCTTGACCAGCGGCAACACCAACGCGCCCACCATCATGATCGGCGAGAAGTGCGCCGAGATGGTGCTGTCGGCCGCCGCGGCGCGAAGGAGTGCCGCGTGAAATTTGGAGTGACCGTCGCCCCGCGCGTATCGGACTGGAAGCTGTTCGTCGACCTCGAGACGATGGGCTACGACGCGGCCTGGGCGGCCGATTCGCAGATGCTCTATTCCGACGCCTATGCCGTGCTGGCGCTGGCGGCGGCCCATACCTCGCGGATCCGGCTCGGCACCGGCGTGTCGGTGGCGGGCGTGCGGCTGGCGCCGGTTACTGCCCATTCGATCGCCACCATCAACAAACTTGCCCCCGGGCGGGTGTTCCTCGGCATCGGCACTGGCCACACAGCGATGCGCGTCATGGGCAAGGACCCGATGAAGGCCGCCGCCTTCCGCGAGTATCTGCGCGTGCTGCGCGCCCTGCTGCATGGCCAGGAAGTCGACTATGCGCTTGATGGGGAGAAAACCGACATCCGATTCCTGCATCCCGACGAGGGCTTCATCGATGTGGCCCATCCGGTGCCGATCTATGTCGCCGCCGATGGTCCGCTGGCCTTGAAGACGGCCGGCGCCTACGGCGACGGGCGGGTGTGCTCGCACAACCAGACGCGCGCACGCTTGCAGAAGAGCTATGAGGTGATGCGCGAGGGCGCCTCTGCCGTCGGCCGTGTTCTGCCCGAGAACTTCCACACGGCGGCCCTCAGCTATGCCTGCGTGCTGAAGCCGGGCGAGAGCATGACCTCCGACCGTGTCATCGACGAGATCGGCCCGATGGCCGCGGCGTCGCTGCACTACTGGTGGGAGCTCTACCAGAAGGATGGCGACACCAGCACGGTGGCCGGCCGTTGCCGCAACCTGTGGGACGAGTATCTCGCCTTCACCGAGAAGATGGAAACGCCGCCCGAGCGACGTTACCAGCAGGTCCATCTCGGCCACTGCGCCTTCCTGCCACCGGAGGAACGCCGCTTCATCACCGAGGATCTGATACGCGCCACCGGCGGGCTGGTCGGCACGCCCGAGGAGATCGTTTCCATGCTGCGAGAGCGCGAGGCGATGGGTCTGGGCGAGATCACGCTGCTGCCGGCCATGGCCGAGGCGCGCCGCAATCTCCGCGACTTCGCGGAGCAGGTGATCGCGCGTTACTAGAGCGAGTGTTCAGGAGTGGAGGGCTGTGCGTACGGACAAAAAGTAAAAATTCAGGGAGGGTTCCATGCTGAAGATCATCGCGGTGGCGTTGTCGGCGGCCCTGTTCTGGCCCCAATTCGGGCCCCAGACCGGGGCGCAGGCGCAAGCGTACCCATCGAAGCCGATCCGGTTCGTCATCCCGTTCGGGGCGGGCTCGGCCACCGATGCGTTGGCCCGTATTGCCGGCCAGGAGCTGGAGCAGACGCTCGGCCAGCCGATCATCATCGTCCCGAAGCCGGGCGCAGACGGGGCCCTCTCCGCGGGCGAGGTGAAGCGCGCGGCGCCCGACGGCTACACCTTCCTGTTCGGCACCAACAGCCCGCTCGCCGTCGTGCCGAACCTGCTGAAGGAGCCGCCTTACAACGTGCTCACCGATTTCACGCCGGTGACCTATCTTGGCGACAACACCTTCTTCATGGTCGTCCATCCCTCGCTGCCCGTGAAATCGATCGCCGAACTCGTGGCCTTCGCCAAAGCGAGCCCGACCCCGGTGAACTACGCGACAGGCAATACCTATGCCTTCGTCTCAATGGCGATGTTCGCCAAGAACAACGGCATCAAGCTCGAGGCAGTCCGCTACAAGTCGGAGCCCGATGCGATGACCGACCTGCTGTCGGGCCGGGTGCCGCTCATGAACGGCACCGCGACCTCCACCCTGCCCCAGGTGAAGGCGGGCAAGCTCCGCGCGCTCTCGACCTCGTTTCCGGAACGTAGCCCGCTGATGCCCGAGCTGCCCTCGCTGGTCGAGGCGGGGCAGACCGCCTTCCCGATCGGCCCCTGGTTCGCGTTGGTCGGCCCTGCCGGCCTGCCGCCCGAGATCGTGGCCACCATGAACAAGGCGATGGCGGCAGCACTCGCCAAGCCCTCGGTGGTGGAGGCGATGCAACGGCATGGCTTCATCCCGAAGTCGTCGACGCCCGAATACCTGACGACTTACATGAAGGACCAGTTCGGAGTCTGGAAGACCGCCCTGAAAGACGCGGGCATTGATCCGCAATGAGGAGAATGTGATGACCGCGATCAGCGCGCACCTGGCCGTGCGGAAAGACTGGCTCGCCCGGCGTCGCGAGGACGTTCTCGAACCTGAGCTGCCGATCATAGATCCGCACCATCACCTGATCGATCGGCCGGAGAGCGGGACGTACCTGCTGCCCGACCTGCTTCAGGACATCGCCAGCGGACACAATGTCGTGGCCACCGTCTATCTGGAATGGCTCTCGATGTATCGCGCCGACGGGCCCGCCGAGATGCGCCCCGTGGGCGAGATCGAGTTCGCCAACGGCGTCGCGGCCATGACCGCCAGTGGCAGCTACGGCAAGACGCGTGTCTGTGCCGGCATCGTCGGCCATGCCGATCTTCCCCTCGGCGCGCGCGTCGCCAAGGTGCTGGAGGCGATGATCGTGGCGGGCGGCGGCCGCTTCCGCGGCATTCGCTTCATCGCGTCCAGCGATCCGGAGCAGGCCCAGTGGGGCGCCACCGCCGTCCGGCCGGCGGGTTTGCTGCTCGACAGCCGCGTGCGCGAAGGTTTTGCGCAACTGGCGCCGCTCGGCCTGAGCTTCGACGCCTGGCTCTACCATCCCCAGCTCGGCGATCTGGTCGATCTGGCGCGCGCCTTTCCGGGAACGACGATCGTCCTCAACCATGTCGGCGGCCCGATCGGGCTCGGACGCTACAAGGGCAAGCGCGACGCGGTCTTCGCCGACTGGAGCGCTCGCATCGCTGAGCTGGCGGCCTGCCCCAACGTGCACGTGAAGCTGGGCGGTCTCGGCATGAAGATGTTCGGCTTCGACGTCCACGAAGGCGAGTTGCCGCCCAGTTCGGAGCAGCTGGCGACGGCCTGGCGGCCTTATATAGAGACCTGCATTTCGGCCTTCGGTCCCAGCCGCGCCATGTTCGAAAGCAACTTCCCCGTCGACAAGGGCTCCTACGGCTACGGCGTGTTCTGGAACGCTTGCAAGCGCCTGGCTCAGGGCGCGAGTGTGGCCGAAAAAGCCGACCTGTTCCACGGCACGGCATCGCGGGTCTATCGCCTCGGCCTCTGAACCCGCATAATCGCCTTCCCTGAAGGTTTGCAGTGAGCATCAATGCCTAACGTGTCGAAGCGGGTGGTCGGCGTGATCGGCAACTCGGGTGTCGTCAACGACCGGCACAATGTGCAGCTCGTGGGCCAGCGCAACATGCGGGCGATCGCCGAGGTGGCGGGCGCGCTGCCGCTGATGTTTGCCGGCACGCCTGATATCACCGACATCGACGCGCTGCTGGGCGCGGTCGACGGCATCCTGCTGACCGGTGGCCGCGCCAACGTCCATCCGACCCATTTCGGCGTCGAGCCGCATGCAAGGCACGAGCCCTACGACCAGGATCGTGACGCGATGGCGCTGTCCTTGATCGATGCCTGCGTGGCGCGGGGCGTTCCGCTCTTCGGCATCTGCCGCGGGCTCCAGGAAATGAACGTCGCGTTCGGCGGCTCGCTGCATCCGGAGATTCGCGAATTGCCGGGACGCATGAACCACCGCATGCCCCGGCTGGAGAACGGCGAGATTCATCCCGACCCCGAGGTCGTGTTTGCCGACCGCCACGAGGTGACGCTGGCGCCGCAAGGCGCGTTCGCCCGTATTCTCGGCTGCGAGACCATCCGGGTGAACTCGCTGCACGGCCAGGGCATTCTCGACCCCGGCGCCCGCATCGTCGTCGAGGGCGTGGCGGAAGACGGCACCATCGAGGCGATCAGCATCGCCGACGCGCCTGCCTTCGCGCTGGGCGTCCAGTGGCACGCCGAATACGATCCGCAGAGCAATCCGATCAATCGGGCCTTGTTCAAATCGTTTGGCGCCGCGTTGCGGGATCACAAACGGACCGCCTGACGGGGGCGGTCGAGGAGGGACCATGGCGAAGGCGAAGAAGAAGGCCAGCAAGTCCAAGCCCAAAGCTAAGCCCAAAGCCAAATCAAAGGCCAAGGTCAAAGCCAAGCCCAAATCCCGCAAGGCGAAAGCCGTGCCGCAGCCCAAAAGCTCGGCGGCCCTCGCCGATATCGACGGGCGCATCGCCATCATCCGGGACAATTTGCGTTCGCTGGTCGAGCAGGCGGCTTCGTACTCGGGTGCGTCGGACGAGGAACGGATGTCGCAACGCATTGCCGAGCAGGAGGCGAAACTCGAGCGCCTGAAAAAGCAGCGCGACGAACTGGCTCGAGCCCTGTAGGGATTTGGGCAGAAAAAAACTGACCGCCAAACCTGACCTATAGAAACCGAGGAAACGTCCATGAGCCAGAAGGCAGCCGCGGCCATCCGCCCCGATCTCGATGCCGAACTCAACAACCTCGCCATGTCGGAGGGGTCGAAGCCGCTGTTCGAGGCGGTGAAGAAGCACATCGCGGACAACGTCGCGCCGATCATCGACGAGTTCTTCAAGCTGGGCGAAGGCCGCAAGGATCGCTGGAGCTGGGCGCCGGGCCAGCTCGAACTGCTGCAGACGGCCAAGGACAAGGCAAAGAAGTCCGGCCTGTGGAACTTCTTCCTGCCGCACTCCGAGATCGGCCGCGGCCTCACCAACCTCGACTACGCCTATATCGCGGCCGAACTCGGCAAGTATCCGCTGGCCTCTGAATCGCTCAACTGCTCCGCGCCGGACACCGGCAATATGGAAGTGCTGGAGCGCGTCGGCACGCCGGAGCAGAAGGAGAAGTGGCTAAAGCCGCTGCTCAACGGCGAGATCCGGTCGGCCTATGCCATGACCGAGCCCGGCGTGGCTTCTTCGGACGCCAAGAACATCGCCACGCGCGCCGAGCTGGTCGGCGACGAATGGGTGATCAACGGCGAGAAGTACTACATCTCCGGTGCCGGCGACCCGCGCTGCAAGATCATGATCGTCATGGTCAAGACCAGCCCCGACGCGAGCCCGCAGTTCCAGCAGTCGCAGATCCTGGTGCCGATGGGCACGCCGGGTCTCGAGATCGTGGGCCCCATGACCGTGTTCGGCCACGATCATGCGCCGCGCGGCCACATGCACCTGAAGTTCAACAACTGCCGCGTCCCGGCCGCCAACATGCTGCTGGGCGAGGGCCGCGGCTTCGAGATCAGCCAGGTCCGCCTCGGCCCCGGCCGCATCCATCACTGCATGCGCTCCATCGGCGCTGCGGAGAAGGCGCTCGACCTGATGGTCAAGCGCGGCGCCACGCGCACCGCCTTCGGCAAGCCGCTCATCCAGCTCGGCAAGAACCTCGAGCTGGTGTCGCGCGCCCGTATCGAGATCGAGGCGATGCGGCTCATGGTGCTGAAGGCCGCCAAGGCCATGGACGTGCTCGGCAACCGCGAAGCCCGCGTCTGGGTCAGCATGGTCAAGGCGATGGTGCCGGAGAAGGTCTGCACCATCATCGATCAGGCGATGCAGATCCATGGCGCCACCGGCGTCTCGCAGTGGTCGCCGTTGTCGGAGATGTACACCAACCAGCGGCATCTGCGCTTCGCCGACGGCCCGGACGAGGTGCATCACATGGTGGTGGGGCGCGCCGAGATCAGCCGGCACTAGGTCTTTCCCGGATGACACAAAACCACCTCACCCTGAGGAGGCGCGTAGCGCCGTCTCGAAGGGTGGGATCAACGGTACTGTAGCCCATGCTTCGAGACGGCCACTGCGTGGCCTCCTCAGCATGAGGTTTACCTGATGTCACCAGTCCTTCGGCGGCAGGGCCTGGCGATCGTCGCCACCCTGGCCATCGCCTACGTCGCCAGTCACTTCTTCCGGGCGGCCAACGTCACCATCGGCCTCGACCTGATGCGCGATCTGCACATCGGGCCGGAAGCCTTGGGCGCGCTCACTGGCGCTTTCTTCTTCGGCTTCTCGGCCATGCAGATCCCCTGTGGCTTCTTCTTCGACCGCTACGGCCCGCGCCGCACGGTCTCCGGCATGCTGCTGATCGCGGTGGCCGGCGCCGCGCTGTTCACCCTGGCGCCCAATTGGGAGCTCCTGCTGGCGGGCCGCGCGCTGATGGGCGCGGGCTTCGGCGTCATGCTGATCGGCACCATGGTGGTGATCTCGCGCTGGTTCCCGCCCGACCGCTTCTCGACCCTGGCGGGCATGGTTTTGTCGATCGGCCTGCTGGGCAACCTGCTCGCCACCACGCCACTCGCCTGGGGCACCGAGCAGATCGGCTGGCGCGGCGTGTTCGCCATGGTCGTCGTCTTCTCCGCGGTCGCGGCGCTCGCCGTCTGGGTGGTCGTCCGCGACGCGCCACCCGGCCATCCGTTCCTGGAGCGCCAGGCCGAATCGCCCCGGGAGATGATGCGCGGCCTTCAGGAGGTCCTGCACAATCCGGCGCTGCCCTACATCCTCGCCCTCAATTTCTGCAACTACGCCTGCAGCTTCACCGTGCAGGGACTGTGGGGCGGGCCGTTCCTGCGCGAGGTCCACGGCCTCAGCCGGATCGACTCCGGCAACGTGCTGCTGGTCGCGGTGATCGCCTATCAGATCGGCATGCTGGTGTTCGGCCCGCTCGACCGCGTGCTCGATACGCGCAAGTGGATCGCCATCGGCGGCACGGCGGCGATCGCGGCCCTGCTCGGCGTGCTGGCCCTCTGGGGGCACCCGCCGCTCTGGCTGGCCATCGGCGCCATCGTCGGTATCGGCTTCCTGAGCGCCTCCAGTACTATGGTGATGACTCACGGCCGCGGCATCTTCCCCGATCGTCTGATCGGCCGCGGCATGGCCACCATGAACACCAGCGTGATGCTGGGTGTCGCCTGCATGCAGACCTTGTCGGGAGTCATCCTCGGCGCGTTCACGCCCCTGGCTGACGGCGCCCGCTCGGAGGAGGCCTACCGCACCCTGTTCGGGTTCATGTGCGGCGTGCTTCTCGTGGCGCTCGCGGTCTACAGCCGCGCGGCCGATATCAAGCCCAGCGACGAGGTGCGCGCGCGGCAGGCGGCAAGCGCGCGCTGAGAGCGGCCCGCGAGCGGCCATCGCTTCAAGAAAATTGCACCGTGGCTGCTGCGAGCCGATCTCAATTCCACCGTGGCGGGATCGTGCTGGTCGGCCTCGCGAGGAGCGGTCACTATCGAAACGGTCTTTCCGGTTCGGAAGGCAGATCGAACGCACGAAAGGCTCGCATGTCGTCATGCCCGCTCTAGCGACGCTTTCCCTCACAGCCCTTGCCGACCAGTCCGGCGTCGATGCGGCCACGATCAGGTCCTATGACCGTCTTGGCCTGCTCTCCCGGCACCGGCGAACGTCCGGCGGATTGAAGCTTTACCCCGCCGACGAGGTCGAACGCGTGATCTTCATTCGGCGGTCGCTGGAGCTTGGCTTCCCCGTGCCGTCGGTCCGCGAGATGCTGGGCATCGGCCGCAGGAAGTCACTCTCCTGCAGCGACATCTACGC
>ENA-ORBV01017022-ORBV01017022.1-microbial-mat-metagenome-genome-assembly--contig:-NODE-17022-length-10464-cov-4.346202_pt1 | contig 10464 bp, 9 predicted proteins | sample MGYA00237777_ERZ505514 | MGnify/ENA primary metagenome ERZ505514 (study PRJEB26160, sample SAMN06269048) | microbial mat metagenome | isolation source: Oligotrophic lake microbial mat | place...
CTTCGATGCCATGATCGTCCGTATGGCCCTCACCGAGAAGATCGCCGATGCCGCCGCCATCGTGGCCGCGCCACTCCCCATCATTTTTTTAGGGTGACGCCCCCCGCCGCGGCCACGATGGCGGCGGCATCGGCGATCTTCTCGGTGAGGGCCATACGGACGATCATGGCATCGAAGAGTGCGCGGGGAACGCTGCTGCGTTTGGCGGCGTTCTGAACGTTTTCGCAAAGGGCGATCATGTGGACGATCGCGGCGGACTCAAACTTTTTGGCGCGGGCGTGTTCGTCCTTCTTCGCGACCTCGGAGAGGTCAACGAGCGGGGTCGCTTCGCCGCAGATGAAGAGAATAAGCAGATCGCGGAGGCGCAACATAAGCGATTCGATGGATTGATCGATGCTGATGCCCTTGGCGAGAAGATCTGCGGCTCGCTCGAGGGCCGAGGCGGGGTTGCCGGCGGCGATTGAATCGAGAATTAAACTGATGATGTCTCGCTCGGGGAGGCCGAGCAACTCTTCGAGAAACTTAACAGTCAGGTGCTTCTCGCCGCTGGCCATCAGGCGGTCGGTGAGGGAGAGGGCATCGCGCATCGACCCGTTGCCCAGCCGTGCAATTGTAAATATTAAGTCGGGGTCGGCGGTCATCCCCTCGGCTTTGAAGATCGTGGCGAGGTGGTCGGCGATTTTGGGGAGGGAGATACTGCGGAACTCGAAGCGCTGGCAGCGGCTCTGGATGGTGGCGGGCACCTTGTGCACGTCGGTGGTGCATAGGATAAACTTAACGTGAGCAGGGGGTTCTTCCATCGTCTTGAGCAACGCGTTGAAGGCGTTGACCGAGAGCATATGAACTTCGTCGATAATGTAAATTTTGAACTTGCCGCGCATGGGCATGTAGGATGAGTTGGCGATCAACTCTCGGGCGTCATCCACGCCCGTGTTGGTGGCCGCGTCGATCTCAATTACATCGGTATCCTGGCCGCGCATGATCGCGTCGTCTACGCCGGGGGTGCCCCCGTTCAGCTCTTTGGCGAAGAGGCGCGCGGAGGTGGTCTTTCCTACGCCTCGGGTGCCGACGAAGAGGTAAGCATGGGCGACGCGGTTAGTTTTAATTGCGTTGCGCAGCGTTCTGGCGATCGCTTCTTGCCCGACAACCTCATCAAAGGTTTGGGAGCGATAGCGGCGTGCGAGAACGGTGTAACTCATGGACCCAGAGCGTAGGAAAGTATCCGGCTCTTTGAAAGCCTTTGTGCGAGCTATTCACGGGATGATGGGTTCACGCCCGGAGAGCGCGGTGCCCGCAATCTGCGCGACATGCGACGCGGGGTGCTAAAGACTGACTTTACTGCTCAAGGCGGAACGCTCGCAGATCTTAGCAAGAATCGCATGTCCGGGGCGAGGCTACTTAAAGGCTCTTTAATAGCCAGCGGCGGGGGTATCGCTGCGGCTCACGCGGCGATCGTCGGTCATTTCGGGCATCGGATCGCCTTCGGGAAGGGACGCCGCGCTAAGGGCGCGTTCGCGTTCCACCAGTTGACGCTCACGCTCGGCGAAGCGCCGTTCGCGCTCAACGTCGGAGTTGGCGGTACTAGCCTTTGCCGGAGCAGCGTCCGAAGTTGAAAGGTCTTCAATCTCGTCTTGGACGCCCTTAATGCCCTTCTTGAACTCGATGATACTGCGGCCGAGGTTCTTCCCAACGCTTGGAAGGCGAGAGCCGAAAATAAGCAAGCCGAGAATCAAAAAAATCAGGAGGGTACCGGGACCGAATCCGAAGAGACCCATACCAAGCGTGATTGTCGTGTTCATAAGCGTTCTTCCGGCTTACCCGAGGCGTGCGACACAAAAAGCCCGTGATCAAGAAGCGTTATCGCAAAGACTCTGCCGCCAAAGCCAAGAATCGCGCGAGTTCAGTTAAAGTATGCGTGACGAACGGAGAGCCAAACTCTCGCCTCAACCCAATTACTCAAAACTTCCTCACATCTATCGGCAGTTGCTCCATCTATACTACACCGTTTCGGGACTACCGCGTCTCAAGTGTAGTAAGTGTAGGCGACGCCGGTAGTTGTTCGCGGCTTTGCATGCTGTTCAACGCTTGCCCCGTCATTCTCTTGCAACCGCGCGATGGACTAGGACGCGCGGGCTGACTGCTGATACGGGCGCGCGGCTCGGTGGGTTCGGGATTCGCAAAAAACCAAACTTCTTGCGAACGTTACAGGGGCATTACGCTGCGGGAGCCAAGAAGAAGATCTCGATCACCTTCTCGGCGATTCCAGTGAGTGCTGCACCCGCGATAAGGCCGGCGCAAATGGTTTCGTGACTGTCGACCAGGAGCATGTGGGATGTTCGGCCCTCTTTGCCCCGGAGCAAGACCTTCATGAGCCAGAAGAACATGGCTCCGCACCACATCATAAAGGTGGAGTCGGGGGGCAGCACAACGCCTAGGCCGATGGCGAGGGCCGAGATGGGAAACTTGCCGCGGGAATAGATGCGGCTGAGCTCAAAGGCAATTGCGACTACGGTGGCAATGCCCATGGAGATGATCGCAGAGCGGGGGAGGGCACTGAAGCCTTCAGCGATGAGGACGGCGACACCCTTCCACTGCATCGCGCCGGGGAACCCGAACTCTGAGTCAACCATTACGCTTTCGATGCTGGTTGCGGGCGAGGCTCCGTTCATCACCTGCCAGATCGAAACATCCGCCGCGCCCACGACGTCGGGCTTGCGGGGATTGAGGAACATAATAAAGAAAAGCGGGGTTGAAGCGATCGCGCCGGAGAAGATGCCGATGATGTGGCCGATAGCCTGCTGGCGGGGTTTGGCCCCCAGCATGTAGCCAGGCTTAATATCCATGAGCAGATTACTTGCGTTCACCGCGACCTCTGCCGTCATCCCGGCGGTCATCAGGTTCGTAGCGGGATTGGTACGATCCAGCACGCCAATCGAAAACTGAGTTATCTTGCTGAGCGCGCCTCCGGGGGTGGTGCTGGTGAGGGCGGTTGAGTTGACGGCGATCAACGTAAGCACGATGATAAGCGGGATGGCCAGCAGGCCGTGCTGCCACTTAATGCCGAAGAAATCGTGGCCCATCCAGACCGCTATGGCCGTGAAGATGGGAACGCCGACGTAGGTGATCCAGAGCGGCAGCTCAATATGGGCGAGGACGTCCTTAGTCGCGGTCTTCTTGCGGAAGATACCAGCGAAGGCGGCCAGAATTACTTGTGGCTTGGCTAGGAGGGCGACCAGCGACGCGGCGACCATGATGGAAATGCCCCACCACAAAGCCCACTTATTCACGATATCTTTGCGTTCCCAGACTGCGGTTCCAAAGTCCAAGATCCATCCGTTGGCGGCCATCACGGCAACGCCGGATTTTGGGGCGATCTCACCCGCGTGAATCATCCAGGGGACGAGGATCACAAAGTTAACCATCATTCCAAGGAGCAGGCTGTTGGCGACCTTTGGCCCCATGAGCCCCCCAGCGCCGATCATCGCGAGGTCGAGCTTGGGGGCCAAACCCAGCTGTTGGTAAGGAATACCAAAGACCTTGGTAGGAATGAATGTAAATTGTTTGGCGAGGGCGAGGTACCACCCATCGAGCTTATCGGAGAGGTGATAGTAATATTGATTGCCGAGCCACCGGACCTGGACGAGTCTCTGATAGCCTTCGCCCAGAAGAAACTGGACTATAGCTGCGGAGCCGCTGGCTGCGAGCAGGGCCAACGCCTGAACCGTTCCGGAGGCGGCTTTCGTTGCCTGCTGTGTACCTTGATACAGGGTGTTTAGGACAACCGCACAGGCCCTGCCTTCGGGGAAGGGCTGCTGCTCATCATTAATAAAACGGCGCTTCATCGGGAAGGCGACGAGGACGCCGAGTATCGAGAGCACGACATTCCACAAGATGATCTGGTGCCAAGGCACCACCCGCTCGGTCATCATCATGTACGCGGCGAAGCTGGCAACCAGGGGGCTGGTCATATAGCCCGCGCTGGTCGCGATGGACTGCATCGCATTATTCTCGAGGATTGTGAAATCCTTAGCGAGCTTCATCGAGGCCATCACGCGGAAAGCGGCATAGGCGAGAATTACACTGGTCACCCCGACCCCGAGGGTCCAGCCGGTTCTGGCTCCTACATATAGATTGGTCGCGCTGAGGAGGCCGCCTAATAAGAACCCCGTGATCGCGGCCCGGATCGTAAGCTGGGGCATATCGCCCTTGAAGACGGTGGTGAACCACCACTCATCCTTTTGCTCACGGGACCAAGTGCGGATCTGTTCGTCGGTGAGTTGAGGGAGCGGCATGGAACTAGTTTGTACTGGCTGGCTGCGAGAGGACTAAGCGTGAATCGGCGAGTGCCGCGCGAAGAAGGTAGCCACCAAGCGATGTGAAAGTCAGCGCAGGCGTTGGATTCGCGCCTGCGGCGGCCGACCGACACTTCATCCTTTTCTCAATCCGAAAAAGTACACCGATGCTGACGCGGCGACCCAGAACCGATTCTCCCGATGACTGTGGTGGGGCTGGGGCCGAGGCCCCGACGACTCCGCAACTGGTCCGATACATTATGTCCGCTATTGTGGAACTTTGGGATCGCGGATATCGCAGGTTCACTGCGAATGGCCGCGGGCCCTTAAAGAGTTGCAAACATAATGGCGGCACTTAGTCGCGAGCTCGGAACGGGCTAGCGCGGTTCGCCACCTGTGCCCGACAATTCTAAGAAGACCGAGAGAAGCCGCGTCGCGCGTCACACGTCGGTTTCGCTCGCGCGGGCACGGGGCCGCGCACGCTATCACGGGAGATGGAGCGGCGCCAGCCCAACTAACTTCGCGAGGGATTATCGCTTAACCGGGCATTAGCGGCGGCGACGAGCCATAAGCACACCGCCCGCGCCAAGCAGAGCGATTGCGCCCGGACTGGGAATTACGTTAGTGCTACCAGTGAAGGCGGTGTTGGCGAAGAATGTCTGAAAGACGTTGCCCGGACCCAAGATTTCGGTTGCGCCGCTGGGGGTGCGTACATTCGAGAGGGCGAACGTGCCGTCGTGAGAAGGGGCTAACGTTCGCCCCGGACCGAGAACTGAGGTGAGCGCGGGTCCGGCGGAATAGGTGAGGCCGCTATTACTGTTTAGCAGAATAACGTGTGAACTACCAAACTTGAGAAACTGGCCCCCCGTCAGCGTGCCGGTGAGAATATCTCTGCGAGTATTACCGGTGAAATCATAAATCGAGAACGTACCGGTGACGTTGGCGCGGAAGAAGCCACCGCCCTGATCGACCGCGGGTGGGATCGCCATCGACATCACCAGGCGCGCGTTGGGAAAGTTAATCACGCCCAGCCCTTCGGAGGTTGCGTTGATCGAGAAGCTGAGGGCGGTAGTCTGATCAAAGACCAGCAGACCCGTGTCGGGTCCGGCCGCGCCCGCGATACATGTGATCGCTCCGCCGGTAGGCGGCGGTGAGAGGGAGAACTGAATTACACCGGCATTGGCGAGCGTTGATGTAAGTAAAATGCCCGCCGTGGCGGAGCAGTTGAGAAATAGAGACACACCGACCTCCTTCCCGACGGACGCACGCACACCTACGCACGGCCGCAGTGGAAAATGAGCGACAGCGGACCACTTTCAAGCGGGCCGCGAAAAAATAAGCTGAGTTTGGGTGATCCCCCCTCTCGGCGCGGCTTTGGCGCGCCATGGGATGCCACCCTTAGCATGCACTACGGATAGAAGAACGCAAGCCGTCGACGGAAGATTCCGCAAAATCGTCAAAATCGCCACGACCGCTACCGGTTACGCCATTTATCAACGTCCGGTGTGCGGGTTGCCAAAGATTGCGGATGCACGAGCCCTCATCTATGAATCAACGCCCGCCCAAGATGCGAGCCGCCGCCGCGGCTCCGGGTCACAGTGTTCAGGATTTTCTGAGTGGGCTCGTCTGGCCGCGTTTCTTCGCGATTCCGAGGATCGCGGCGAGTGCCAGCAACCTGTTAGTGGGCGCGCTCGCGGTGTCAGGCTTGATGATGGCCAATGCTCTGCCGCGGTGGGTGGGTCTCACTCCTAAAGAGGATCCCGGCGCGCTTGCTGCTTGGTTCGGCCTGGGAAGCGCGAACGTAACTAACGGGTTTGGCGCAATCACGCGGGGCGATGGGGCGGGCTTGTTGCGCGCTGGTGGTGAACTGCTGGTGACGACCCCGCTGGGAATGATGCGGGCGGCCCCCTGGGCGACATTGATTACGTTGGTACTGGCGGCATTGACGGTGGCATTGTGCGGGCACGCGATTGCGCGGGGCACTGCGTTAGCGGTGGGGGGCGTGGCGACGGGGTCATTCGTGCGGCGGCTGCGGGGTGCCTCGAGGATGCTGCCTTCATTAATCGGGGTTATGACCGTCCCGCTGGTGCTTACGCCGCTGTGCGTGCTTGTGGTGGAGGCAGTTGGTTATGTGTTATTAAGAGTTGAGTATTTGCAGGTGGTGGGATCGCTTCTGCTTTTCATCCCGCTGGTGCTTAGCCTCGCGGCGGTAGCATTCTTGATGCTGGGACTGTTGGGATTACCCATATTTATTGCAGCGCTGGCCTGCGAATCAAGCGATGCGACTGATGCTTTGCAGAGAAGCTTTGCCTACGCGTTAAAGGGGAGTGTTCGGCTGATTGGTTACTACGCGCTTGCGGCGGCCATTGGGGTTGTGGCGGTCGGATTCGCGGTACTGCTGGCGAGCGCGGTAACATTTTGTTTCCTTCAGGCGACCCCCGCGTGGCTGCCCGCAGAGGTCGTGCGATCCTTTGAGGGTCAAGGGGATTCGCAGACGCTGCCCCAAAGAGTGACGGGGGCGATCGCTGGGTGGTGGTCGCTGGTGCCCGGCGCCATCGCCATGGGATATCTTTTTAGTTATATTATGACCGCGGCGACTTTTTGTTATCTGGGTGTACGACGCGTGGTGGACGGGCAGGATATGGGAGAGGTCTGGGTCGCCGATGGGGCCACAGCGCAGTCTCCACAGACGCGGGCTGATACAAAGCGACGGAGGGAAGAGCGGGAGGCGCAGGAGGATGAGAGTGCCGAAGAGCGCGAGGGCTAGGTGGACCCGATCGAGATCAAAGAAATGAGCGATATTGAAATGAAAATCCGTGGTGGAATGTGATGCGTCCGGCGGCTATCCGCTTTGTGATGATGGTTCCTCCCGGTGCGGGGGAAAGAGAGCGGTATGTCTCGCTCGCGGGTGCGCTCGCCGAGCACGGCGTGAGCCAGTTGCGTGTGACGCACAGCGCGGGTGTAGTGGAGGTGGCTGCGCGATCCACGGACCTGCCCGGCCTGCTCGCTCTGGTGGCACCGTGTAGACTCACGTTCAACCTCAATGGTTGCGAGTTATATTACGATGTCGAAGCGGGTGAAGGCGGACGTCCGTAGTTAGCGGGTGAGAGGAGGTCGGTGGGCGAGAGCACATCGGGCAGACTGGCGAGGGTTCGGGCGTTGGTGACGTCAAACTCCCCGCTGCGGGTGCGCCGGAGCGATTCGAGCATTCCACCGGTTCTTAGGGCGACACCGATATCGCGAGCCAGACTGCGGATGTAAGTCCCCTTCCCGCAGACCACGGTGACATCGAGCAATGGCCAGGTAAAACCGCAAATCTTAATTGAATGTATCGTGGTGGGGCGGGCCTGAAGCTCGAACACTTCACCCTGCCGGGCGAGGTCATAAGCTCTCCTGCCCCCGACTTTCATCGCGGAGTAGATGGGTGGGCGCTGTTGGATCACACCGACAAAGTTTACGAGCGTGGCCTGAATCTCTGGCTCGGTGGGGGGCCGATTTACTTCTATCGTAGTACGCTCTCCCTCTGCGTCGTCTGTGGTTGAGAACGCGGACAGATTAATTACGGTCTGATACTCCTTCTGGTTTGCCATCAGAGCGTTGCAGAGAGTGGTCGCTTTGCCAACCATAATGACGAGCAGCCCGGTAGCCAGCGGATCCAGCGTGCCCGCATGGCCCACTTTAAGGCGTTTGGGGGCGCCCGCGCGACGGAACTTGGCGCGGATCGCGGCACAGACATCCATTGATGTTCGGCGCAGCGGCTTATCGATCAACATAAGTCCACAAAGGCCGTTAAGCATCGGGGGCACCCCTGCGAAGGAGGGAACTTCGCCTGTGGAAGCATCAAGGGGAGGCGGGGTGGATGATGGCGGTAGCTGCAACGGTGAATCATAACGTGTAACGGCTGGCCGATCAACAACGCAAGAGGCGTGGGACGGCCCGCCTGGCACATCGCGGTATCCGCGTGCGTTTCGCCGTAGATATGCTTGTGCAATGTCCCGAGCACTTTGGGTACACATTCTGCCTTCGGCTGTTTCCCCCGAGTCATTTCGCGGCGGGCTTGTGGTCGTAATTGATGTGCTGCGGGCTTCTACTACGATTGCCACCGCGCTATCAAACGGGGCAAGTTATGTTCAGATATGTTCCTGCGCTCAAGCGGCGGTGATCGCGCGGCGTGAGCTGCGCGGCGGCACCCAGGAGCAAAGCTCAGCTCTGCTGGGCGGAGAGCGGGGCGGGGTTATCATCGAAGGGTTTGACCTGGGAAACTCGCCGCTGGACTACACGCCCGAGCGGGTGGCGGGCAGGCCTATTTTCTTTACGACTACCAACGGGACCGCCGCGGCAGAGCACGCGAAACTGGCCAGCACTGTCGTGTTCGGAGCGATTGTGAATGCCGAGGCGATCGCGGCGTACGCGTTGGAGTATGCGGGTGATGTACACTTGTTGTGCGCGGGCACGCGCGGAAACATAAGTAGGGATGACCTGATCGGTGCGGGGCTGATCGCGGCGGCCATATTCGCGGGCCAAGCGAAGTCGCTTACCGGCGCTCGGCCGGGGGTGGAGCGATTAGTCGCCGCGGCTGGGGATGGGATCGGAATCGCGCTCGAAATGGGCGAGTCGGCGAGGCGGGCGGGAATCGAGGCGGCCTTGCGTGAGACTATTGGAGGGAGAGATTTGATTGCGCTCGGTTACGATGCGGATATCGCCGCGGCCGCCCGGCTCGACGGCGGTCTACGTGAGGTGCCTGTTCTTGAGCTTACAACTTTTCGCACTAATTTGGCACGGTTCTGATGGGCCGAGGTTGAGGTAGCGTTGGCGGACGTAAGGGGCGGGGTGATCGAAGGAGCTTACGTATGGTAAGTATGGATTCAGCTTCCCGCGGCCCGGCCTTGATACCCGGTGTTACATTGGTGTCGGTGGTGCCGACGACCTCGCAGCCGAGCCTGGAAACCGAAGACTTAATTCTTCGGCCCTTTGATCGGAGCGACGTCGATGAGTTAATTTATGTTAATGGGGATATCCGCGTCTCGGGGATGACTCGGACAATACCCCACCCCTATACGGCGGCGGATGCTCAGCGATTTATCGAAGTGTGCGCGACCGCGTGGGACGCAGGTACCGGACCTAGATACGCGATCACGGTGCGATCAAGCGGGCGGCTGATAGGTAGTTGCGGGTGCACAGTTGATGCGATAGATTTACGCGCGGAACTGGGGTACGCCATCCACCCTGATTTTTGGGGTCACGGCTACGCGAGTCAGGCGGCGAGGGCGGTAACGGCTTGCGTTTTTACTCACTTGCCGCTTCGCAAATTGTGTGCACATTACCTTGCCCACAACGTCGCATCCGGGCGAGTGCTTGAGAAATTAGGGTTCGTGAAGGAGGGCCTTCTGCGCGGGCAGGCGTACAAGCACGGCATCGAGTACGACCTCGTGGCGTTGGGGCTTTTGCGGAGCGAGTGGCGGGGTTAGTAGCGGGCGTGCGTGGGGAAGCCTGCGGCTTGCTTAAAGCACGCCGACTATCAACGTAACATTATGTCCGCCGAAGCCAAACGTGTTGTTCATGGCGTAGCGGATGCGTTGTTCGCGCGGTACGTGGGGCACGAGGTCTATGTCGAAGCCCGGCTCGGGGTTGTCGAGATTAATAGTGGGAGCGATGATGCCATCGCGGACGGCGTGGATGCAGGCGATGAGTTCCACCGCGCCGCTGGCACCCAAGCAATGACCGTGCATGCTTTTGGTACTGCTCATCAGCAGCTTGCCGCCTTGCGAACGGACGGCGTGGTGACCGAAGAGCCGCGTGACCGCCGCGAGTTCGGCGCGATCCCCCAGCGGGGTGCTCGTGCCGTGAGAGTTAATGTAACCAATATCCGCTGTTGTAAGCTTTGCTTCGTCGAGCGCGGCTTTCATCGAGCGCATGGCCCCATCGCCGTTGGGGTCGGGGGCGGTGATGTGCGAGGCATCGCAGGAGTTGCCCGTGCCCATCAGTTCAGCATAAATAAACGCCCCGCGAGCCTTGGCATGTTCGTACGTTTCCAGCACGAACATCGCGGCGCCTTCGGAGAGCACGAACCCATCGCGATCAATATCAAAGGGGCGGCTGGCTTTGGTGGGCTCATTGTTTCTTGTTGAGAGCGCCTTCATCACCATGAACGCCCCGATGCACAGGGGGGTAC
>ENA-ORBV01017023-ORBV01017023.1-microbial-mat-metagenome-genome-assembly--contig:-NODE-17023-length-10464-cov-4.313084_pt1 | contig 10464 bp, 6 predicted proteins | sample MGYA00237777_ERZ505514 | MGnify/ENA primary metagenome ERZ505514 (study PRJEB26160, sample SAMN06269048) | microbial mat metagenome | isolation source: Oligotrophic lake microbial mat | place...
GTCGGCGGGGTCTTCACCCTGGTCGTCCTAGGAGTGGTTTGTCTTTTTATAGACCGTGCCCTGCTCGACAGGACATGGGCACGTTTTCCGATTCTGAAACAATTAAATCTTACGAATGGATCTTTCCATGGGATTCCTTTCGTCTTTCCTCCTTCTAATGGAGCAGCGCATTCCAGATATCACTTTCCTGCGGGATGGACTCGTAAGCTCCGTTTAACTTTGGCTATTTTTCTGATGAGCATCTTGCTGGCAGACGTCACTCAAAACGTGATGGTTCGTGTTTTTCCCACATTGCGGGTTCCCGGAGTAATGGCCATGTGGCTGCATCTCCGTGTGTACCACGCCTGGGGTATGTTCACCCAGACACACATTGAACATTATGGTGATATCCCCTTCAATATTCGGATGGTTCTGGTGGAAACACCCGATGGGTTGATTGATCCCCTTACGGGGCGACCTCCCGACTATGGACAGCTTGTCTTTCGGCCCAATTACCCTGTCTTTATCAGCAAAATCCTCAGTATGCGCATGGGAGCCAATAACCCTGCTGGTCAACGGATCTGGGCTGAAACACTTATCCCTTGGTTTCGTGACCAATACGTCAAATCCACCGGGACACTCCCTCCTAAAATTGAAGTGACAATAGTCACTGGTCTCTTTGCACGCCCGGGTGTGTGGGGAACCATTGCAGGAAAAAATCCCACCATGCCAATGACCTTTAGGGCTGAGTATTTGATTTCTCTGGATAAAAATGGGACGGTTGACCGTGTGCAATATGCCCCCAAAATATCTCCCGCTTCCATGACACTCACATTTCCTGAAGGGCACCTACTCGATATCGGGAATAGGGCCACACCATAATTCTCAATCTCTGTCCCTCTGGGTGATACACATGGGTGTCCTAACCCGACTTTCGCTACTGGATGGATATTTTGGTAGCCCTCTCTCGTGATGCTTGAAATTTTGACCAAAGGTCTTCACTACGGGCGCTGTTTTGTTTTTCTTATGAAGTCGAAAGCAGGCCGCTCCAAGTTTTAGCGTCAACGCATCTCGCGGGATCGTCATTTTCTTTAATTCCGCTAGGCGGGCCCAGAGTTTCTTGAGTTGCCGTCGTCGCATGGCGCGTTCTATGGCCAACCGGTTTCCAGAACACGCCAAAACATAAAGTTCCCCAGTGCTCGGTAAAAGTTTGACATCGACTCCTTGCCTTGGATATTACGCTTTCTCCCGAGGAGATCAGTTGGCTTAACCTTGGTGAAGAACCTGTCTGCGCCTTATCACATTAAGATCAAAGAAACAAAATTAGCTTCCTCTCTTAACCAAAGACCTTAATAACGATGGTTCGTGGATGAAGGTATTTTATTCTTAAAGGACCTAGCCATTCTGCTTGTTTTCGCAGGGGTGTTCGGTCTCTTTTTTCGATCCCTTAAGTTGTCATCAATTGTAGGGTTCCTCGCCGCTGGTTTAATCATTGGCCCCCACTCCCCAATTGTCGAATTGATCGACGAACACCGCGTTCATACCTTCTCGCACCTAGGCTTGGTTCTAGTGATGTTTTTTGTAGGGCTTCATTTGAGTCTCGCCAAACTCCGCAAACTTGGTTTGGCCGTTGTCCTGGCCACAGCGACCACTTCTATTGTTGTATTTTTTGCCAGCCGATTCTTTGCGCACGCCATGGGATGGTCAGCTAATGAAGGCCTATTTCTCGCAGGCATGCTCATGATCTCTAGTTCGGCGATTATCACCAAAGTTATGGCCGAAGCCAGATTAACCCACGAACGATTTGCTCAAAGGGCCTTAGGCATGGTTGTCATGGAGGACATCGTAGCCGTTGTCATGTTGACGATTCTTTCTGGTCATGCGGTGAGTGGAGCTTCCAATGCCAATCCGTTCAAAACCCTCCTTCTTTTGGCTGGCTTGGTAATTCTCATGGTCGTCATAGGCCTATCCGTAATTCCTCCATTGCTCAAACACTTCTCAAAGTCCGGAAATTTAGACGTAAAAACCATACTCGTCGCGGGACTCGTTTTTCTTACCGCATATGCCACCTATAAAGCTAATTTTTCACCAGCGCTGGGGGCATTCCTTTTCGGAATGATCGTCGCTGAAACTCCTTTCCGCGAAAAAGTTGAAAAGGCGCTCATGGGGACTCAGGACATCTTTAGCGCCGTATTCTTTGTGGCTATAGGAATGATGATCGACATTCATTCCCTCATGCGTGATTGGCAGTGGATCCTCGCTGTATCCGTTCTCACTATTGGAGCAAGAATGGTAGGAGCCACTCTGGGATCAATCTTGGGAGGCTCGACTTTTCGTTCAGCCGTATGTACTGCCATGCTTTTAATTCCCATTGGCGAGTTTTCATACGTGATTGCCCAAATGGGCCTAGAAGCTGGCATGCCTAATCGCTTATTCTCTATTGCCGTTGGAGTTTCAGTAATCACTGCCGCCATTGTTCCCATTCTGGCTCGCTTTTCGGACGGCATATCCGGAAAAATTGACAGCCACGCCCCAAAGATTATTTTTAAACTCATTGATAGTTACGGCCGGTTTACCGAAGAAATTTCAAGAACGACACAACAAAAGGCCTTTTTAAACCTCGCACGAAATCGTTTGGGGCATGCTTTAATAGAACTATTCCTTATCGCGGGGGTGCTCAGTTATTCAGGATTACTAAAGGAATTAATCGACTCACTGCTTATCCAAGCGGGATGGGATTTCCCAGTGTGGATGGCCTTCTATTGGTCGTTCGTTTTTGTGATCGTGGCTCTCGTATTGGTTGCGGTTTGGAGGAATTTTGAGGCTTTAATCCTTATAATTTTAGATGGACTAACCGCCGGCTCCGATGCCATATCACAAACACAAGCTATGTGGCTCAGGCTCATCCACATACTTGCAGTCATCTGCCTGTTTCTCTGGATGGTGGTCTTTCTCCCATTTGAATCGCTCAGTCTTACAACGCTGACTTTTATGCTCGTTGGACTTGGCCTTTTCATCGGTATCTTTTGGACCAAGTTGATCCGATGGCACAGTAAGCTTCAAATCAGCTTCAACCAAGCTTTGGAAGAGAACCAAATGCCCGGTTCCTTTAAAAATTCGCTGCAGATGGATTGGAATGTCGAGCTTAGCGAATTTACAGTCTCAGAAGATGCTCAGGCAGTAGGTCAAACACTAGTTGACCTTGATTTAAGGAATCGGTTTTCATGTTCAATTATCGAGATAGAAAGAAACGGGGTTGTAATTTCTAATCCTAATCCTGAAGAAATGTTATTTCCTGAAGACAAAGTTTTGCTTTTTGGGGATGAAGAGTACTTAAGAAAAGCGTTAGAATTCCTTTCCAGATCCAAGGCACATAATCATCAGTGGAAACTGTCTGATACCGCCCTGGAAACCATTTCACTTCCGGATTATTCCCCTTTAATTAGTAGGTCTTTAGCTCAGCTGGGCATTCAGAAGAAAACCGGCGTGCAAGTTCTCGGCATCCATCGTGAGGGGAAAACAATTCTTAATCCTTTGAACACGGAACATCTTATTGCCTACGATGCCCTTCTCATTTTATGCACTCCCTCGCAATTTGACATTTTCTCCCAGTGGGTAAGAGGTAAATTGGAAATATAGTTTTTTTGGGAATATGCCCGAACGACTTCGGGATTGCCCGGTTAAGTGCGCCCCGCGTACTTTTTCACCAGCTACAAATCCTCGTAAATAGCGCTACAGAGATCACGGATACGCTTGTGGTGTTTCATCTCGCCGCACGTGCCATTGATGATCATGACAGCTACAAGGTTATGAATCGGATGAACAAAACCGACAGCAACTTCTCTTAGATCAAACTGATTGCGTTCAACGGGGACAGACAAATTATTCGCCATTTATAAGCTTTTTCTGCGCTTCTCGAAATTGTATGACCTGAATTTTTAACGATTAGAGCCAAACAACGGAGGGGACGGGGTGAAGACATCCACGTGAAGGGAATTCCGGGCTAGGAATACCTTTTCGTCGCGATGTTTGAAGAGAGCTCCTCCGATGAGTCCAGCCAAGAGACACAACGCAAGGGCGCTTGTGAGGAGGGTGGGGCGCATTAACCCGTAAACGAATATCTCAGTTTTTTTCCGTTGCTGGGTCAGGTCAAATTCAGATTCCCGGATATGACGTATCACGTCTTGCGAAACATTCGGAACAGGGGGCGCAGAGTTCTGACATGCGTGGCGAATCGAATCATCAAATGAGCTCATATCTTAATTTACGTATGCGTGTCTAAAATCCCCCATGTTAATTTATAATAGCGCGTAATTTCTTCGGCAGAGGTCGTTTTAAGTGTAACACGTGGTCTTCGGGAACGCCAAGACAGTGATAGTCCTGATGCCCGCAAGTCAGAATAATGAGCTGCAATTTATGCGAGGCCTGACGCAGAACGGCCATCATTTGCTTGTGACGTCCGGAGTCAGAGCTGACAAGGGCGTCATCCAGAATAACGGGCAAGGTCCCACCGTATCGGGTCGCAAGTACTTGTGCTATTCCCAGCCTGACAACGACACCCACCTGTTCTGCTGTGCCTCCGCTCAAGGTTGAAAAATCGTCCACTCGCCCTGAACGCGTTAAAGGCTGGAGACTGATGCCCCCTTTCTCACCGATTTCGAAATGCATGTCTGCTTTGGGAAACAAAATTTCTAACAAGGGTTTTATGGTTTCACGTAAAGGGGCTAAAAGAGACTGGGCGGATTCCCTTTGAGCATCTACCAATGTGTTTTTAAGGAGGCACAAGGCGTCCGTATGTTTTTTCTCACGGGCAACCTGGCTCCGCAAATGTTCGACTTTCGCACCTGCGTCGCCGACCTCTTCATTCAACCCGGTGCCTTCGTAAGTGGATAATCGCCCCACAAGTTCACTTCGATCGCGTGACTTTGACTCCTTGTCAGCTTTCAAACCTTCTAGAGTTGTCCTAGACACTGCGCATATTTTTTCCAGCGACGCACAGTCTAAACCTTCGGACTCCCTTTTTTTAGCGTTGAAATCGTTCCTAAGCAGTAATGCGACCCGTTTCCGATCCTCCAATATTTCTGAGACTTTGTTCCAATCTTTAATACCGACTTTGACTAATGCCCATTGAGCCTCATTCGCAGCCAATCGTTGTTTTCGTTCCTGAATACTTTGGCGAAATGAGCTTAAAAGATTTTGTTGAACTTGGCATGACGCCGTGGCCGTAGTGTGTTCGTTCCTCGCACATTCAGCAGCCTGCCGTGCCACACTCAATTGCTCTTCCAGCTGCTCGATGCTGACTTCAGCCCCCACTGTGGAAGGAGCAAAATTTTCTAAAGCTCGGATTAATTGAGCTTCCTTTGTGTGCGCAACCTCATAAGCAGAACGACACGCGTCCACGCCTTCGGGCGCTAAAAGGCCCACTTTAAATTGCAACTGCCTTATTTCACCCTCCAGGTCCCTCTTCCTCGCATCATTAACCATGGCGCTCTCAAAAGTAACTTCGCCCGCTTTACCCAAAGCCATCCGCAATTCATTTTCCTTTTCGGTCAGCTCTTGCTTAAGCCGGGACAACTCGCCTGCCCCTGGTATGACTTCTATCACAGCCTGATCATCCCCGATATGAATTGTCGCAGGTTGGGTCAGAACATATTCGGGAGCCTTTGATGCATCGGCGGGCACCCGACCCATCATGACCGTGGTTTTTAATTTGGTGGTCACTTTGACCCTCACGGCTGAGACCTGGATGCTCATGCTCACCCGTTCAACTTCAGCTTTTAAATCTTTGATTTTTTCGAACGCTTTCGCCGTAATTTTTATCTCACCACATTCGGCCTGTGCTTTTTTGAGGGCGTCATTTTCGGATGTCACATTTTGTAGCGTCCCCCGTAAACTTTGCACCTGAACGGAAACCTGGCTCAATTCTTGGCGTTGTTTCAAAAATTGAACTTCTTGGTAAAGCGCCGCTTCCCGCTCCCTGCACTTTTGGGTTTCAGCTTCTTTTTCAGACGCCCTATTTATCCAAGTTTCATATTCCTGTTGGGCCGCGATACTATCAGCAGAAATCTTTTTTAATCCTAATGTCTGGGATTCCATTTCCGACTGAAGAGTCAGTCCCCTCTTATATTTTTCCTCCAGAGTGTTGTTTTCATAATCACGTAACTTAACGGCCGATTCCAATTCCTTCAACTCTGCCTCAAGCTCGCGTGCGGTTTGAAGTTTTAACTGATTCTCAAAAACCGCCTTTTCTTTTTCTGGAATGGAACTTTCACACTCCTTGACCGTACGATTTAAAGTCTCAAGGTCCGTGAGATCGAGCTGCATCCTGTTTGATTTATCCAAAATCCCGGCAAGCATTTTTTCTGCTTCCCCAAAAGATTTCAGCGCCTGACCTAAGGCTGACGGCACTCGCGGCTTGCCATCTTCAGTCATCAGCTCCGTAAAGTTTTCCAAAACACACCGCAGGACAATCTGCTCATGTCCCGTTGAAATGACGCGCCCTGTTTGCTCCTTTAATATCGAATCCAGTGTATTCCGTGCCTCAGCATTAATCTGTTTTGCGGGGTTTAAACCGCTGACGCCCTGATGCACCCAGCAGAGCTGCCAATGGGCAGGTGTCGGCTCTGATCCTCGAGAATCAAGCCCCAAGGCCCGAAGCAACTCAGCTTCAGCATCGTTCCCAGAAAAAATTTGTGGTGATTGCCCAAGGATATCCTTCTTTAATTCGCAGGTGCCGTTAGCTCCGCGAAAATGTTTGGAAACGGTGTATTCGACACCGCTAGATTCAAACACCACTTTTACTTCTGGCCGTATATCCGTTGAACAACACATTAGCCTATGTATCGCTGATTCGCCTCGGGCTTTGACAAATAAACAATCGTGAATCGCCTGAATAAAACTCGATTTTCCTGTCTCGTTTTCTCCAGTAATTAACGTGAGATTTGGCTGAAAGGTCACGGTGACAGGCGTGTCCCCTTGATGAATACGGTAGTTTTTGACCGAAGCATAAATGAGTCTCATTTGACCACCTTCACTGACGATTCCTCATTATAATGGTATAACAAATTCAAGGCCATACGCGCCGTTTCACCGTCCGTGCCGCCCCCCGCCATTTTTTCACAAAGCTTATCCACGGCAACTTTCATGAACCCTCCGTCCGCAATGGACTGTAATTCCTCGAGTGTGGGTTCCAGAAACAGTTCGACCGTATCGCGCAGATGCACAAGAGTATCGCGCATCCTTTCGACACATTCGTTTGTGCGTTTTGATTCGAAAAGATTAAGGACACCATTCACTTTGAGTTTAATCAGCGTGCGATCTGGTTTGTCCAACCCCGAGAACCATAACCCCAGAGCTGTCACATCTTCAGGGGTTCGTAAGGAGACAGAATGGAATAACCATTTGAGGCCAGAGGTGCGCACCTTTTCTACAACGGGCGTTGCGCCATGTTTTTCAATTGCAACAAGCAGTACATTGCCTGAGTCATTCTCTTTAAATCTGTCTGTTTCGGGCGTTCCGCTGTACCAGACTTTTTCACCCACTTGCAATGTTCCATGCCAGTCCCCTAACGCAAGGTAATCTAGGTTGGCCTTTAAAACGACGTCCCGATTGATCAGGTTAGGCGAAGTTCCTTCGTCCTCAGAGCCAAAACCAATCACTGACCCATGCGCCAGTGCGATCCGAATAGGTCCCACAACGCAAATCGCTGGATCTACCAATGTCTCAGGGAGATGATAGGTGGGGTCGATCAAAACCCGGCGTTGACGAAGCGGACAAGGAAAAAGGACAACCTGTCCGTCGGCTATCATGACGGGGTCGGTGGTTTCGTACACGTGCACGTGAGGCGGCTTTGATTCCAGCCATTTTTTCCCGCGATAAACGCTATGCTCGCTCCCTGCGTAGTCGTGGTTACCCGGTATAATGTAAACCGGACAGGTTATCCGCGCCATCGCCTGACACGAGTGCGCAATCACTTCCTTGCTGACCGAATGATCATCAAAAAGATCCCCCGCCAATAGGACAAAATCAACTTTCTGCTTCTCTGCGATCTCCGCGATCGTGGCAATCGTTTCAATTCGTTGTCGGCGCAGCCGCGCCCCTTGGTCCCCGGGAACCTGCCCGAAACCTGCCCCTAATTGCCAATCGGATGTGTGTAGAAACCGAATCATATGAGTGCCCTATTATATCACACCCCCTTAGACATTGGCAGGGGTATGACGGATTTTTTTCGATCTTTCCCGCAGTAGGCCGGAATCCCTTTGGGAATCGTCTCGAGAACTTGCGAGGAGCCCACCCCTCAAAGGGGGTGCGCCCCAAGAACATAGCCCGACTTTAGCTACTAGAGAGATATTTAGGTACCTCTCGAAATCCTTGGAATTTGGATTGCAGGTCTTCACTACGGGGACGATCCCAGTGAGTCGACAAAGGTCGTGCAAATTGCCATCAACTGCGCGGTGAGGAATAAATATAGGGGAATTTCCCTATTCTAACCCCAAAGTTTATGTGTGCATCTCTGCATGAAGGGACCAAAGCCCCAGTCTGAGGGTACTTTATACTCGATCGACATACGAGCGCCAAGCGGGCGTTCGTCATTCGCTCTTGATCGCCTAAGGCATATTCAGGAAAAAAGACTCCTACGTCCGCTCGATTCTCTAACCTATAGCCTACCCGTTGAGCCCTCGCCTAAGCCAGATTTACTAAATTCACCTTAATAACCCGACTCAGGTGCGACTTTTTCCACTAAAAACTTTAATTTTCTAGTTGCAGGTAGTGTTTTCTTTCCCTAGCTTCAACGTTCCCTTGGAGCGTCCAGATGAAAAGCTTGGCAGAGTTAAAAATTTTTAGTGGTTCCTCTAACACGGAATTGGCTACCCGTATTTCAAAATACGTGGGAATCAAACTTGGGGATGCGACGGTTACGTCGTTTCCGGATGGGGAAACGTTTGTTAAGATTAATGAAAACATTCGTGGACGCGACGTTTTCATTATTCAGAGCACCTGTCCGCCGACGAATCATCATTTGATGGAGCTGTTCATCATGATCGATGCCGCGCGCCGAGCGAGTGCCACGCGGATAACGGCTGTCATTCCTTTTTATGGGTATGCTCGGCAAGATCGAAAAGATCAACCGCGCGTGCCGATTACGGCGAAATTGGTTGCGAATTTGGTGGTAAAAGCGGGAGCGGACCGAGTGATCGCAATGGATTTGCATGCACAGCAAATACAGGGGTTTTTTGATATCCCAGTAGATCACTTGTATGCGGCTCCTGTGTTTTATAGTTATTTAAAGAAAAAAGCGATTAAGAACCTTGTCGTGGTATCGCCGGATGTGGGTGGGATGAAAATGGCCCATGCCTATGCGAACCTGCTTGGGGCGGACTTGGCGATTGTAGCCAAAAACCGTAAAAGCGCGACTGAAACCGAGGCGTTGTACGTTGTCGGGGACGTCAAAGACAAGGATGTAGTCATGGTGGACGATTTGACTGAGACAGCAGGTACGTTATGTTCTGCTGCTGCGAGCCTTAAAAAGCTTGGCGCAAAAAAGATTATCGCGGTGGTGTCGCATGCGATATTAAATAAACTAAGTGTGGACCGGTTAAAAGCCTCGGCGATTGAAGAATTGATCACGACTGATACCGTTCCGCACAAGGTTGACACAAAGGGAGTGAACCTGACGGTTTTGAGTGTTGCGGACTTGCTTGGAGAAGCTATTCTGCGCATTCATCGAAACGAGTCGGTTAATAATCTTTTCATTTTACAAAAATAATCAAGAACTGAAGACGAAACGGAGAACATCATGGCCAAACAAATCAGCCTTAAAGCCGCACTACGACCCAGCAGCGGACGCACAGCAACTAAAAAAATCCGCAACGCAGGACGCGTTCCCGGAATTGTTTACGGAAAAAAGACCCAACCGGTGAGTATCGCCTTGGACGCCCGTGAACTCACCACAGCTTTAAAGAATTTAACCAGCGAAAACGTGTTGGTCGATCTAAAGCTCGAAAATGACGGTAAGACAGAAAGCCGTTTTGCCCTTATTCAAGACGTACAACACGATGTCATGAGCGGCAAAGTGTTACATCTCGACTTGCATGAGATCGCTCAGGATGAAAAACTCCGCGTTGAAGTTTCTGTCGAACCCATGGGCGAACCCGCTGGCGTCAAAAGCCAAGGCGCATTGCTCGAACAAGTGCTTCGCTCTCTGCACATTGAATGTTTACCAAAAGATCTTCCTGAATCTATTCGCGTGGATGTGTCCAAGCTCGAAGCTGGACAATCAATTCACGTGCATGAGATCGCCGTTCCTGAAGGTGTAACCGTCACGAGCATGAAAGACTTATCCGTATTTGCTTGCGTAATGCCACGTGTCGAAGAAGAGAAGACCGGTGCTGATGCCGCCACAGGCGAGCTGGAAGTTATTAACGAGAAGAAGGCAGCTGACGGTGCCGCTCCTGCAGCAGCAGCTAAACCTGATGCCAAAAAAGA
>ENA-ORBV01017024-ORBV01017024.1-microbial-mat-metagenome-genome-assembly--contig:-NODE-17024-length-10464-cov-3.096852_pt1 | contig 10464 bp, 17 predicted proteins | sample MGYA00237777_ERZ505514 | MGnify/ENA primary metagenome ERZ505514 (study PRJEB26160, sample SAMN06269048) | microbial mat metagenome | isolation source: Oligotrophic lake microbial mat | place...
GTGTTTGGGGTTCTTTCTGCTTTGGTGACGTTGAAATCCAAGTCATCTGATGCCAGGCGATCGATCGCACCATGGTGCTGGTCTTCGTGATCGGCACGTCATTTTGCCCATGCGTCTGGGGTTCACCTGAAGCTCGCAGTGACCGCTGGTTGACACATCAACGTGTCGTGATTCAAGCTTACATGTGGCCTCGAGTGCTACCGATTCCAATCCAATCAGCTATCTGCAATCTGGACACATCAACAAAAGGTCAGCGCGTGTGTGCTTCGCCGACGCAGCTTACATGAATGCAGCAAGCAGTATGCGATTGGTAAAACAACCACATTAGCTTATTCTACACAGAGTCATTGATGACAGATCGCAAACATGGTGGGACGAGAACGACATACGCGGACGCAGCCATCGATACAGGCGTAGCAAACGAAAGTACGTCACACAACACACAGCAGACACCACGGAATAACAACTGCGCCAAGATATCAATTGATGTCGATGCTCACTCGAGCACAAGTCTCCGATATCTCTCCAATGATAAACCCGTCGAATCGAGTCGACCGGAGGAGGCCCCAGCGAGGACACGTGTCTCGCAAATCAGTAGGAGCAGCTGGCAGCTCCGGAAGCACTGTTCCAGCCTGCTGCATTTCGAACAGCTTCAGGGCGTCGTGGAAAGGGTCATAAGAGTACACGCCCAACGCTTTACAGGCAGCGACGATTTCTGGCTCGGACCACGACGCTCTCACATCGACTTGGGGCGGGTTCGGATGCTGCGTAGCCAGCGCATATTCAGCCTTGTCCGACACCAGCTTCTGCTGAAGGTAGTGATCCGTCATTCGAATGAGCCGTGAGGAAAAACAACCATCGAGGGACAGATTGTAGAACTTCAGGTAGTTGTCCACATGCTCTTCCTTAAGCTCACAGTTGACGTCAGAAAACGTCAAAGGACGTGGCGGTCGACGAGCGATGTCGTAAAAGAGATCGTGATCAAGCTCTTCACTGTTCACTCGCTGGCGTATGGAAGCAATCTGCTCCGGTGTGAACGGCTCAGTGTAGTACTTGACAATGAATGTGATCACCTCACGCACGGTGAAGCCATCATTGTCAGCTGGAACGTACTTTTCTTCGAAATACACCTGCGCACACCTCGATGACATATAACTGATAACCAATTGGCGAATGCGCGGGTCCATCTTGGTGGTCAACTCAGCAGGAGTGTATCCTCGAAGCGCGTCCTCTAATGGTCTGCTGGCGTCGAAGCTGTTATGCTCATCGAACAAGGCGAAGAAATCATCGGGGGCCAAAGTTTTTGCTTGGACAACGACCGACGTTGTTGGTGCTGCTGATTGCATCACTCAAGCCTCAGTGACGTACCGTGCAAGGTACCGACATGTCGCGTTCGCGATGCGGAAGACCAGTGCGTGATCACCAAAGCAACTAACATGTGTACCATGCCAACGAACGCGAGTGAACGCAACTGAGCATGCTATGGGCGAGTATAGCCGCTGTCATAACAGCTGCAGTTATCCCACCCATAGCTGCGGACCAAATATATGCGCAACGACCAGTCTAGTGAGAATTCGATCATCCCGACAGTAGCGCTCGCACAGCCACCGGGACCAGAGCCAGCACAGCAGACACAGCGACGGCTGTCAACCGGCTGCATTACATCCAAACAGATCAAGTATCAAACGTTAACCTGTCAACGTCCGCATGGCGAGCTCAAGTGAGCAGAACAGCATGCCTACCCAGTGGTGAGTGTGATCCCCATGATGTCAATGGTAATCGGGAAGAGATGCAACTGCGCCACCAACGCCATCCGTTCAGGAGATCCCATTTTGGAATCGGTCGATGAGATCACGGTCGATTGAAGCACAGCCTGACCACCGGTATACGCAGCACAGGCGTCTTCATTACAATCGGACAGTACCAGATAATCAAATTTGAGATAATCGCTCTCGCACAACTCAAGTACGCCACGTCACGCCATTTTGAAGATGAAATCGAAGCGGGTACAAACCAAAGACCCTACCATCTTGTCATTGAAGGCCGCGTTGTTGAACAGCAGGTAGAACAAAATGGCCACCAGCTCAAACATGACCACAAGGAAGAACGCGATGGACCAAGACTTGCCCAGCACTGGAGCAACAATACAAAACTTGAGGCGGCCCATCACATCTGAAAGCAGACCGCGTTTTTACGAATCCAGTTACCAATGCTGATGCCGGACGCAAAGTTGAGAATGTACAGCCACACGATGAAGAAGATAATGAGCACCACCATGAAGGCGAAGCACGCCGACAGGAAGATTCGAAAGTGCGCGGTGCGCCTGATGAAGTCATGTCTCAGTGTGAAGTGAGCTCGCAGGAACCGGTCGGAATCTCCATCGTGACACGTATGGAACATCTCTGTGCACATGCAACACATAAACGCGTTATGATAAGTTGCAGGGCCTGTACAGTCGCAGGGAGGCAGCGCACGGCCCCTACCAGTGTGATCATCAATCCCGCGTCTCAGTAATAGAGTCAGCAACATCCACACACCCCAGGAGCAGCTCACAGTCAGACAGCCTGTCCACACAACCCCACAGGGGCATCAGTCAACAGGTAATCTCAAACCAGGCAATAGTGGAACACGCAGATCATTCTCGGGCGCACCGACCCCTTCGTGTGCGGACACATGAGCAGTCATACTTACCGACGCCCTCTAACACTAGCGTGAGCCACAGGGTGATGCGATAAACGGCATCCTTGCGATACTGGTCGCTGGCTGCTGTGAACGGGATGATGCAGAGCGATACTTGAATCACCGTGAACAGGACGGCAAATACAGCGATGCGACGAGTGTCCTGTGCGTGATTGAAACAATGGATTGATACCCTCAACACGGACGGACAGAATGGCGCAACTCGATCATTCCGTGCACACGAAACGCCAATGCATCACGTTAGTTACCCTTCTGATGGCCTTCTTCAGCCCGGTGTACTTCTCTTGCCCGTACAACCCCACTGCTCGGGGTCCCGCATAGCGGAGCAGCAGCTCTGACAGGTGCGGCTTCTGCAGATAGATCATGCTGGACCTGTACACCACAGGCAGGGAGCAGGCGCTTGCGCCGATAGAGACCACTTGAAACATTACAGTGTAAGCTGGGGTCACGAGCACACGACGACAAAAATGAGTGCGAATTGCAAGCATCGCCTGCATTACTGAACAGCACAGCCTCCCTGCTGACAGCGCAATTCATTCATGGAAAGACTTACTGATGAGAGCTGGACTTAGTAGCTGTTGCAGCTGCGGCCAGAGATCCGCCACTAGCACCAGATTAATGATGAACAGGGTGAGGCACAGGCCCAGCAGAATGTAAAACACCAGCCACGGTGGCGATAGTCCCATTAGCATTGAGCACGAGCCGAATCCTATAGGGCGCGCCCGATACTTGGGGTCAAGAGAGCCCCTAACACAGCTGAGCATACATGCACATCGGTATCACTGGCAATGATGAAGCAGTACAGCGGAAGCCTACCAGCTTGATCTCAGCAGCATCAGCCCCATGACGGCCCATAGCTCGGGCACAGTCTGCCGAAACACATCTGCGATGCTGCCTCCGTTAAGTGAGGCCTCACCAACGTCTAGGTGTTGATTAACGGAGTCAGCTGCGCCGGATGACGGTGCGACGTTGATTAACGCTGCCACAATGGCCCCTGAAGAGTGAACGAAATGAGCGCACAGCGTGAACAAGAAAGCAGATGTCAAATCGCGAAGGATCCATATAATGTTATTAACACAATCCAGCAACGACGGATAGGGCGTTTCACTGATGGCGTTGCAGGCATTCACTACCCTGACCTGCGCTCGCAGCAGGTGACAGTCGGGGCTGCTGCTTGGAGCGCTGACGAAGATGCCGATCTGACAACATGAATGATTCATGAGAGGTGGTACGGGGTGCATTCAGCACACGCTGTGAAGCAGCCTACCTTGTGATCCAGTGCCAGCTCGGCCATGATCATCGTCATCAGCACTGCCTCCAGAATCTATCGGGCTGCTGGGCAGGTGGCTGTCAGGGTCCAGTACAGCAAACACCGCGGCGTCTTCGTTCCAATCAGTGATGTCCTCCCAAGTGATGCCGGCATCTCGGGACATGCTGCCACGATCGATATTACCATCCATCGCTAGGGAAGGATGGTCCAAGAGCTCATCGTCGATTCGCTGATACCCTGCTGCTGCGCCCAGCTCGCGCGAAGCATGACCGTGTCGCTTGTCGTCTTCAATCACCGTCTGGGAGGCGTAGCGATCAGGCAGGGCATCGAAGAATACCAGGATTCTGCTGCGCTCCAGATTAGATCGTGGTGTGAGGTCTGCAGTCTGCTGTCGTTCATCGCGCTGCGGCTGCGGATGAACAGTGGAATCAGATAGCTTTGTGGCGGCTAGCAGAGGAGATCGCTCTCCACCGATGGCACCATTGACATCGACCGCGCTTGGGTCAGGCAGCCCGTGCGCAGACGCCGAGTGCATGTGATGGCGACAGATCTACGAAGCTGTCAAAGGCTTCAGACAGGCTGAAACTGGCTAGTCCACGGCTTGACTTTCGTTTTACAAGGCCAACTGTTTAACTAGCAAGGGCAAATACTCTTGGTACACACGTCCACCACTCACTCGCCTCCAGACCAGATTGAACCATCTTGCTGCTCTATCGGAGTGCTTTTCCAGCAAGATCTGTGGATTGGACGTGGCCATACATGCTGTTCTAGTATTTTGTTTCATCCACCTGCATCCATACGCACTTATCGACATCATTCAATCGCAACATCTGATAGTGAGCTAGATCCTTGAAGATCTGTGAGCGAAGCATGAGTGCAGCGGGTGATCGCGACGATACCAAGGCTCCAGGACCAGCAGCCAACAGGCGTAAGCGAGCATCAGACATCACTGGATTGCTCAGACTGCCTATCAGCCTGTTTCAAAGCTTCCGTAGTCCAGCGCGCACCAGCTCTGCCAAGACTCCCTCAAATGCAGAGCCCGCTGTGGCTGTGGCAAACAGCAAAATCGATATCTTGCTCCCTGGTGAGTTGTTGGGCTCTGTTATATTCAGACTGCTGCCTAGATCTGAGTGTCTGCTTGCGATTGTGATGTCCCGTTGACGTGTAGAGGACGATGCGGTTGACACCTTACAGCTGGCCTCGTGGAACGAACTAGTGCATCTACTGCTGCATACCAACGATCCCAACTTAAGAGAGGTGTTCCTTCTCACATATCCAGCATTTGGTAAACCCGAGACGCTGCTGCAAGATGTCTGTGTCCATCTGGCGACATCGCCAGTTCAGTTCCGTCAGCAGCTGCAGGGCATCTTCGCGTCCACTGATGTGTCAGCCCATATCGGTGATGATCTAGGTTCTTTGTCACCTCGTGGAGCATCTGCATCCGCAGCAGCAGCTACCACGAGCTCTGCGATCTCCCCTCGAGCAATGTCGGCCAAGCTGAGTGAACGCACTGAGCAGCTGTACATGGCCCGCATCGGCTGGCTAGCGCAGTTCGTTCAGCAGTGGCTGTGGAACTACCCGCAGGACTTTACAGAGCCGCTGACAGCCTCACTGACTGCGCTGCTGGCATCACTGCCCAAGCAGGAGTGGAGTGCGAACCTGTCGGATGACAGGTCTGAATAGATGGGATCGCATTGCTGTGTGCCATCAGGATTCATGCCCTCTCAACAAGGTCTTATGGACTGAGTCCGCGCGAAACTTGTCCGATTAATGCGTTTGATTGCTTTGGGCTTGACTTGCTTGCCTACTGTTGTGTGCACACGTGATGTGTCACAGGGGCGCGATGGGCCGGTTGCGGCACCTCTACGCTGATCTGGCCGTGAGCTTGACCGCTGCACGTGCTCGCAGTATGAGCGAGGCTGGCAAAGGTGCGGCACGTGGCCTAGCATGTTCGCTATTTGTTCACATACTGATGATGAATCGCTCGATGGTGCTGGTGCAGTTCGTGGTATCAGCAGGCGATCCTCGCTACCCTCAGCTTCCTTCCTCAAGAAGTTTGAGCTGGCTGCCAAGCCTGCCACAGACCTCGTGTCCCTGCAGCCTGTAGTTGGTAGGTCTCTCCTGTATGCATGCCCTGTGCGTTTTGCTGGTTCAACTCGGAGATACCACACATGCTTGACTCATACAATCCTTGATCTCTCTGCTGATGCTTGCTATCGTGCCCAGTCGCCAAGCAGCTGACGCTACTGCACTATGAGTTGATCAAATCCATCCTGCTTCGGGAGCTTACGCATGCACACCAACTGGTTCTGCTGCCTCCTGCATTGTCATCACCTTACGCGCACCCGGATGGTCAGCAACAGCCGCAGCATACACCTACAGGCTCCGCCGCCTCCGCTGGTATTGGTCAGCTGCCTGCATCCTCCAGTGCCAACACTACACCGCTTGCTTCATCGCCCTCGCAGCCGCAGCTGCACTGGTTCCTATCGGGCACAGCCCCGCTGGACGAGGAGGAGAAGTGGAGGCTGGCCCCCAATGTACTGCGGGTGATCGCGCAGCACAACAAGGTGACGGCCTGGGTGACGCATCAGATCGTCTCCGAAGAGAGTAGCGAGGCCAGGCTGCGACTGCTGCGGTTTTATATCGATGTGGCGATGGAGTGTCTATCCCTGGGCAACTTTGACTGCGTGTTTGCATTGTCGGCCGCATTACGCTGTGAGGCGGTCAGTTCAATCAAGGGAGCGTGGAAGCAATTAGGGGCGGGGCACGAGGGCAAGCTCAGGACTCTTACAGAGCTAATTAACCCGTCGCGAAACTACTTTAATTACCGACGCGCGTACGCGGCCTATACCATGGGCACGGTGCGTGAATTGCTGGGCCCTGACGGGGGAGCCAGCGCGTCGCTCGACTCCGGCGCAAGCTCCGAAGAGAAAAGACGCCAGCTGCATCGGTCGTATTCTGATCATCCTCATCGCAAAACTCCCACCCGTGGCTCCACGAGTTCGTCCTCTCAAAGCTCAATCTCACGAGGTACCCACGTGTGACCTATCTCGTCAGCTGTCCCCTGTGTGTGACAGTCATGCACCGAATGATCATCACTTAGTGCGCCCTGACCCACTGTCTGTATTCATGTTCTGCAATCTACTTGTACAGGCAGCTCTGTATTGAACCTGCCCCGTGTACCCTTCCTGGGCGTGTTGCTTGGTGATCTAGTCATGGCCTGGTTCTCCGCCTCCTCGTACTATCGCAGCTACAGGAGGCACAGCCAGCCTGCATCACCAACACCCGGAGCCTCCAAGAGCACAGGGACTGCAATCCCCATACCTGCATCATCAGTACAGGTGGACCCCGCCAGCACTCAGGATAGCCTCATCTATGTGCCTGCATTTGCGACGATCCATCGCCTCGTAGACGACATCAAGGCTGCGCAGAGATCACATTACACCTTCGATGAGGTGCATGACGTGCAGAACCTACTGCGAGAGGGTAAGTGTATGCGCTGCTTATCTCACTGTCCGGTCCGCAGTTCGCAAGCTTCTTGGGAATGCTTTTACCTTTCAATTCGCCATTATTCTTTGATGCAGGCATCATGATCGCTCAGCCGCACGAGTCAGATCAGCTGTACACCTTCATTCGTGACGCAGCCCTGCTGTCCACGCCACGGGTGGAGGTGGGGTCATGGGATGAGCTGGTGAGTGTACCGATGCGTTCAGAAACAAGTGCCTCATCCGAACTGATCGTGGCGTGCGAACATACACACGCATATGCATTCTGTCCACATATCCACGCGTGCAGGTGAACTATCTGATCCACCAATCCCATCAGGACACAGAATATCGCGACGCCTTCCTGCTCACCTTCATCAGCTTCGGCACCACCACTGCTCTGCTGGCCGCTGTCAAGGGGGTGCTGATGGCGCCGCTACAGCCCTGGACAGGAGGCGCTGGATCTGCAGGCTCCAATACGGTAACTGATTGCTGCATTGTACAATAGCGTCACGTAGTCCCTCATTCTAATCATCGCCTGTGTGTACTATTGGTCTGGTCCCACCAGCCTGGGGGCTTGATCAGTGACAGCGATGGGATCGAAGCAGTGGATCGCAATTCAGGTGCATCCTTGCTGTCTGATCTCTTGCATACGTCACTCAGGACTAACACGCCATATCTCTCCTGTTTTGTCACCATCGCTTTCACGCAGAGGACGCCCTGAGCGCACTGCTATCTCCTCGAAGCCGCGCTACTGCCGCTGCCCAGTCTGCATCATTTGCGCTGCTGTGCACCCACATCAGGGAGTCCCTGTTCAAGAGAGTGTGGTATGGCTGAGCTTCACGTTATGGTTAATTAGTGTGACGGCTACCTTATAATTTGATCGCATGCTCGTTGACCTTGCAGGTGCCTACAGCTGCTGCAGACCTGGCTGTGGGACTACCCCAGGGACTTCACCAGTGAGATGGCGGCAGGGCTGAAGGCTACGGTGGCCTCACTTGACGTGGCTGGGCTTCAGCGGAGAGTGTTCGCACAGCTAGCAGAGCACGCCCCGCCGGGCCTGGTATGATGCCCTGTACTCGACCCTCTAGTGCGGTGCTGCCACCATCGCGTATCATGGATGGGCTATGTTGCGGAGGCGAGGCAGATGTGATGTGTATGTCAAACTCATTATATGGGTTGTGTGTTCATGTTTATCGCGCAGACTGGCCTGCTATCATCCGTGGAGGCTGTCGCAGCAGCTCGAGTGTACGGCGGTCCCCTGTCTCCGTCATCGTCATCATCATCCATGACGTCATCCTCTTCATCGGTTGCGCACATTCACGCCACGTTCGAACAGCTGAAACAGGTAAGCGCAGCGTGTCCCGATCGAATTGCCTCCTGCACGGTCTGTGTAACTCCTTTATCACCTTTGTCCGCTGAGACAGGTGTGTGCGGACCTGTCATCCTCTATCGCGGCAGCCATACACCGCAAGGATATGGAGAGCTCTAAGGATGACCTCACCAGACGACAATCTATGAACGCCAGCATTATCGTCAAGAAGCTCACCGAACAAGGTAGTGTAACCATCTGATTGCAATCGTCAGCCACCGCCCAGCTGGTGAGTGAGTGCACGGCGAATAAACACGTGACTTGTTTCCTTGTATGCAGGTCCGACCGAAGAGCTGCTGTCCATGGACACGAAGATGATCGCAGCCCAGATGACGCTCGTGTGTATGGAGCTGTTTGTGGCCATCAACCCTAGAGAGCTGACCAACACCGCATGGATGAAGGCCAAGACGAAATGGCAAAACGCTCCGTCTACTCTCAATTTCATCAACCACCACAACAACACCAGCTGGTGGGTTGTGCAGGAAGTCGTGCGCCGCACAGACTCTTCCAAGCGAGTTGCAGTCATTCGACTGTTCATCGACGTGGCAGATGAATGCTTGCAGCTCCATAACTATGACAGTGCTTTTGCCATTGGAGGAGGTCTATCAGCCACTCCTGTATACCGGCTCAAGTACACGTGGCAGGACATCGGCTCCAAGCACGAGAAGAAGTGGAAGAGGTTGCAGGTCATCACGGACACTGCAGGCAATCACGCGGCGTTCCGCCATGCGTTCGGTATTCCGACTGAGAAGAACGAACCGCGTATTCCATTTCTGGGTGTGCTGCTGTCTGATTTAGTCCGCATCGATACCGTGATGGCCGGTAAGCGAACTGCGGGTGCAGATCCGAACCATACCTTCCCAGGGAGCCTGTCTCCTCGTCGATCCATTGCTCCAACGCGCTCAGCAATGTCCGCTGCTACTGCCGTTGCCATGTTACCCGCTGCACCAGCAGGTGCTGCTAGTCCTCGAGACATCGCGTTGACCCTCACCGCCGAGACCGCTGCACCTGGTGCGGGCACCAATCATGATCAGCCTATTAGCCCAGATCCGTCCGTGACGGTCAACTTCAACAAGCATCTGGCAGAGTACAGGACAATATCGGAGGTCACACGCAGCCAGAAATCGTCCTTTCCGATGTTGGCTGATTATGCCGTGCAGGTGACTTGGTTTCCCAGTGTTCATAAGGCCATCTGTCAATCTTGGAACCGAATGAGTCACTCATTCTGACTTGCTTTCCCAGTGTTCATGAGGCCATCTGTCAATCTTGGAACCGAATGAGTGACTTATTTTGCGTGTGCGGCATGTTTGCGTCTGCTGCAGGTGGTTTTGCGGGATTGCATTATGAAGAGTTTTATTCAAGACGAGCGCCAACTGTACGAGCTGTCGTTAATGTGCGAACCCAAAGACAAGGCAGAGAAGGATTTTGAAGAGTTGCAAGACTTGCTGGATACGGCCGGGTTCGGTTTCTGATTGTTGCGATGTAGCCCACATGCGAGCTTGTCTGTTTAGCATTGCATGCTATTGTATCGCGATAAAAACGACGAATACAATAGTGATCATGGTGCACTACTGCAACTCTGCAAATGACAATGCTGGCAATGCAACTCAGCGCCGCCGCCGGCCGCCACCACCACC
>ENA-ORBV01017025-ORBV01017025.1-microbial-mat-metagenome-genome-assembly--contig:-NODE-17025-length-10463-cov-5.516176_pt1 | contig 10463 bp, 11 predicted proteins | sample MGYA00237777_ERZ505514 | MGnify/ENA primary metagenome ERZ505514 (study PRJEB26160, sample SAMN06269048) | microbial mat metagenome | isolation source: Oligotrophic lake microbial mat | place...
CTTATCTCCAAGGAATGAGTCGTGAGCAACTTCCGTTTTTGGCCCTACGCTGCCGGGGCGGAGATGGGTGCGGCGGGCACCGGGAGGGGCGTCGCGGCGAGTGGCAATGCCGTTCCGAGATCGCCGATTCGTCCGAGGGAGAGCCCTGCGAGGGACGGCACCTCTTTGGCAAGGTCGCGGAAGACCTCTTCGATGGTGGTCGCCCCCGGCGAGCCTGTGAGGGCGGCGTGAAGATCGCGCAGGATTTCCCAGTCTTCGCGGGCAGATCCGGGGGGTGGGGTGGCGCGGTTGAGGCGTTGGAGTCGCCCGTTGACATTGATCATCGATCCGCGCTTCTCAAACGGGGCTGCCCCGGGCAACAGGACATGCGCGTGTTTGGTCGACGGATTCGGGAGTGAATCAAGGATGATCAGCGCGTCCAGCGCCGCGAGATCGGACTCAACCAGGCCGCACGCCGTGGCGTCCTCGCCGATGAGAAGCAATCCGCCGATGGAACCGTCCCGCACTCCGGCGGCGATGTCGCCCAATCGGATGCCCGGGGTTCGCGCGGCCACGCCGAGAAGAATGGCGCCGTGCGTGTTCGGGTTGCCATCGTTGCAGACCAGGATGTCGTCGGCTGCCTGAGGACGCGGGACGATGTCGGTGGGGGCATCGAGCAGTTCGGCGAGGGCGCCCACGAGGTGGAGTTCCTCGTTGGTGAGGCGTCCGGATCCGATCACCGCAATGGGTTTGCCGGTTGCCTGGACCGACCGGATGCGGGCGGCGGCAGCGGCGAGGGCCTCTTCCCAGGTGGCGGGGGCCGGTCCGTCCGGGCTGGCTACGAGGGGATGGAGGAGACGGTGTTCGGGATCGAATCGGTGGAAATCGAGCCGGCCCCTGTCGCACATCCAGCCTTGATTGACGTCCTCGTTGTCGCGCGGGGTTTGGCGGTAGAGTGTGTTCTCGCGGGTTGCGATGAGGGTGTTGCAGCCGGTGCCGCAGGTGGTGCAAATGCTCTTGGTTTCCTTGAGGAACCAAACCCGCATCTTGAAACGGAAATCGTTCGAGGTCAGCGCGCCGACCGGGCAGATATCCACCGTGTTCAGCGAGTAATTGCTGTCGAGCATCCGGTCGGGATGGCAACTGAGGGTGGAATAGCTGCCGCGCTCGGTGAATCCGAGCACGTCATCGTGGGCCACCTCGCGCATGAATCGGATGCAGCGGGAGCAGAGGATACAGCGTTCGTCGTCGAGCGTCACCCGTGGACCCAGCTCCACGTTCTTGGGTTTCTTGACCTTTGGTTCGAGAAAGCGCGAGCCGCCTTTGCCGAAATCGACGCTGAACTCCTGCAGTTTGCACTCGCCCGCCTGATCGCAGATCGGGCAGTCGAGCGGGTGATTGATGAGCAGGAACTCCATCACGCCGTTCCGGCATTCGGTGACCATCGGCGATTCCGTGCGGATGGCCATTCCTTCGGAGACATCCTGGGCGCAGGAGATCTGCGGGCGCGGGATCCAGTTGATTTCGGGGCGGCCGTCGGGGTCGGTGATTGGTTTGCGGTCGGGCCCCATGCGCGGGGTTCCCATCTCGACCATGCACATCCGGCAATTGCCGGGGGAGGAGAGTTTCGGGTGGTAGCAGTAATGCGGGATGAACTTGTCGGCCTGCCGGCACGCTTCGATCACGCGGGTGCCTTTGGGAAACTGCAGCCAGACCCCGTCGATCTGGACGTTCAGCATGGGGATTTCGGTGGTCATCGGGCGTGCATCCTTCTCTTGCTCCTACTCCGCCGTATTGGAGGTCCGCAAAGGGTTGGCATAATCGGGGGACTCTTCACCGATCAGGGAAGTGGTTCGGGAGTCCCGTACCTCGGTTCCGGAGCTTTGTCGGCGACCAGGGATTCCGCCAAATATTCCGGGGAGGTTGCCGCCGGGATCGCTTTCGTGCTGCGGGCGGTGAATTCGTCGCGGAACTTCAGCACGAAACTCTGGGTCGGCCACGAGCAGGCCTCGCCGAACGCGCAGATCGTTTTGCCGGCGATGTTGTCGGCGACGTTCTTGAGGGTGTCGGGATCGCCATCGACGCCGCCGCCGGCGAGGATGCGGTCGGTCAGCTTCTTCATCCAAAGCGATCCTTCACGGCACGGGGTGCATTGGCCGCAGCTCTCGTGGGCGTAAAATTCGTTGATGTTGTTCAGGGTCCAGACCATGTCGCGTGAGTCGTCCATGACGATCACGCCGCCCGATCCCGCCATCGAACCGACCGCGGCGAGCGTGTCGAAATCCATCACGATGTCGCCGATGCCGATCTCGCGATCCGCCAGGGTGCCGTCGGCCTGTTTCTCCTTCAGCTTGTAGCGTTCGTCGGCCCGGAGGACTTTGGCGGAGCTTCCCCCCGGGATGATGGCCTTGAGGGTGCGGCCCGGTTTCATGCCTCCGCACAGATCCTGGAGCACCTCGTGCATCGTGAGGGAGCCCAGCTCGACCTCGTAGTATCCGGGTCGTTGCACGTCGCCGCTGACGCACAGGATGCGGGTGCCGGTGTTGTTGGGTTTGCCGATTTTGGCGTACTCCGCGCCGCCCATCCGCACGATGTGCTTCACGTGGCAGAGGGTTTCGACGTTGTTGACGATGGTCGGGGACTGGTAAAGCCCGAGCACGGCGGGGAAATACGGGGGCTTGATGCGCGGGTAGGCCCGCTTGCCTTCGAGCGATTCGATGAGGCCGGTTTCCTCCCCGCAGATGTAGGCGCCGGCACCGCGGTGGACGTGGATCTCGCAATCGAACCCGCTGCCGAGAATGTTCTTCCCGAGGAAACCGTGCTGCCGCGCCTCCGCCAGCGCCCGCTCCAGAATGCGGGCTCCCTCCGGGAATTCACCCCGGATATAAAGATACGCCAGCCGGGCGTTGACCGCGTAGCACGAGATGATCATCCCCTCGATCAACTGGTGCGGGTCCTGGTGGATGATGTAGCGGTCCTTGAACGTGCCGGGCTCGGACTCGTCGGCATTGCAGATGAGGTAGACCGGTTTTTTCTCGTCCGGCTTGATGAATCCCCATTTCACCCCGCACGGGAATCCGGCGCCACCGCGTCCGCGGAGGCCCGAGGTTTTGACCTCGGCGACGATCTCCTGCGGCTTCATCGCGATGGCCTTGCGCAGGTCGACGTAGCCGCCGTCGGCCAGGTAGCAATCGATGTCGTTGGTCCAGCCGATCCGGTCGACGTTGCGGAAAATCAGCCGGCGCTCCCGCGGATGCGGGGGGCGGGAGTAGGTGATGACGGCGTCAGACATAGCGTCCGAGAAGCTCCGGCAGCCGCTGGGGCTGGACGTTTTCGTGGAAGTCGTCGTTGATCATGCAGACCGGGCCCGACCCGCAACTCGCCAGGCATTCGACAAACTCGATGCTGAACTTTCCATCGGGGCTGGTGTGGATGTGCGGGCCGCCACCGGTATGGGGGTGGTCGACAACGTGTGGGTCGATCCCGACCGATGTGCAGAACGCCCGTTTCAGCTCGTAGCTTCCGGCCATGGCGCACGACAGGGTGCGGCAGACCCGGATGTGGTGGCGCCCGGCCGGTTCCCGGCGGAACATCGGGTAGAACGTGACGAGTTCGAGGATGTGGATTGGCTGGAGATCGAGCTTCGCGGCGATCCAATGGATCGACTCATCGCTGATGAATCCAAAATGTTCCTGAAACAGGTGCAACAACGGGAGCGCGGCACTCCGTTTCGAAACCGGGTAGTGCGAGATCGCCTCGTCAATCTGTGCCTGAAAGTCAGCGGGGATCTCCATCGGAGGGGCGGGGGTGGCGTCAGCGGTCGGACTCGCCCATCACGAAATCGAGGCTGCCAAGAATGGCAACGACGTCGCTGATCATATGGCCGGGCAGAATCTTCGAGAGGATGCTGATGTTGATGAAGGAGGGCGAGCGGATCTTGAGCCGGTGCGGCACGCCGCCCCCCTTGCTGTGAATGTAAAAGCCGAGCTCGCCCTTGGGGTTCTCGGCGGCGAAATAGATCTCCCCGGGCGGAGCCTGAATGCCCTCGGTGCTGACAATGAAATGGTGGATCAGCTCCTCCATTTTCGTGAGGACGGCGACCTTTTCGGGCAGGCGACTTTTCGGGTCGACGACGTTGATGGGGCCCGACGGAAGTTTCTCGATGGCCTGGCGCAGGATGAGACTGCTTTGGCGGATTTCCTCGAACCGGATCAGGTAGCGGTCGTAGCAGTCGCCCACCGAGCCGATTGGGATGTCGAATTCGTAGTTCGGGTAGTCGAGGTAAGGGTGGGCTTTGCGCAAATCGTGATCGACCCCCGAGGCGCGCAGATTCGGTCCGGAAATGCCCCACCCAATCGCATCCGGTTTGGAGATGACCCCGAGATCCTTCGTTCGGTCGACGAAGATCCGGTTCTTGGTCATGAGCTTCTCGACATCGTTGATCACCGCGGGCAACTGGTCCAGGAACTGCGAAAGCCCGGCGAGGAATCCGTCCGGCAGATCGCGGGTTTGCCCGCCGATCCGGGTGTACGAGGTGGTGAACCGGGCTCCGGTCAGGAGCTCGATCAGGTTGTAGATCTTCTCGCGCTCGGTGAACGTGTAGAGGAACACGGTCATCGCGCCCGTATCCATGCAAAAAGTGCCGATCCCGAGCAGGTGGGCGGAGATCCGGGCCAGCTCGCAGCAGATCGTGCGGATCGCCTTCCCGCGCGGGGGGAGTTCCCAGCCCATCAGCTTCTCGACGGCCAGCGCGTAGGCGACATTGTTCGCGAGCGGGGCCAGGTAGTCGAGCCGGTCCGTGTACGGCACGAACTGGTTGTACTGCATGTTCTCCGCGATTTTTTCGTCCCCCCGGTGCAGGTAGCCGACGTCCGGGGTCGCTTGGGTGATCACCTCGCCGTCGAGTTCGAGCACCAACCGGAGCACCCCGTGGGTCGCGGGGTGGGAGGGGCCCATGTTGAGGGTCAGCTTCTCGCCCAGCAGCTCGCCGGATTCCTGTGCCCGGTCCATGGCCTGTTCGGCCCGGGCCGGGGTGTCGGCGGCGGTAAATTCAACGTTGGACGATGCCATGGATAAATAAAACGCCAAAAGGTAGGAAGGGGGTGGGGGGTGGGCAAGTGAAAAGGTGAGCGCTTATTCCGTGGTTCTTGCACCCTGCGCGGGGCCGGATACCGTTCGCGGATGAAGATGGCCTGTTGGAAACCCTGCCGGTTGCCGGCGCTGGTGGTGTTGATGGCGGTCGGCTTGGTCGCCGGTTGCGGACGTGGCCCGGCGAAGCGTTCGCTCATCGTCGGGATGGAACTTCAATACCCGCCGTTTGAAATGACCGACGCCAAAGGCGCCCCCACAGGGATCAGTGTCGAGATGGCGGAAGCCCTGGCCGCACATCTCGGTCGTCCGATTGAAATTCGCAACATGGCGTTCAGCGGACTGATCGAAGCGCTCCGGACCGGCAAGATCGATTGTATTCTATCGTCGATGACGGCGACCCCCGAGCGCGATCAGGCGATTGATTTTTCGGATCCGTATTTGCGAACGGGTTTGTGTCTCCTGATCCGCAACGACGCCCCGATCCAGACCATCGGCGACGCGGACGCGAAGGATCGGGTGGTGGCGGTGAAGCAGGGGACAACCGGTCATGCGTTCGCAGCGGCGGAGCTCAAACAGGCTTCGTTGAAGGTGTTCGATCAGGACGCGGCCTGTGTGCTCGAACTTGTGCAGGGAAAGGCTGATGCGTTCATCTACGATCAGATGTCGATCTACCGGTATTGGAAACGGAACCCCGACACCACCCGGGCGCTGCTAAATCCGTTCCGGGAAGAAGCGTGGGCGATTGGGATCCGGGAAGGCGACGCCGAGCTGCGCTCGGGCATCAACGCCTTCCTGGCGGCTTTCAAGACCGGGGGCGGATTCGAACGGCTCGGGGATAAGTATCTGTTCGAGGAAAAGCAGGCTTTCAGAGAGCTCGGCGTGCCGTTCTTTTTTTAAGAGGATTCTGCGCGGCAGGATGCCGCGCAGGGCACGCAGGATGCGTGCGCTCCCCCGGGCGGGGAGTCGCGGCTTGGCAGCGGATGGCAAACGAAGCAGGATGCCGGGATGCAGCTTCCGAGTTCCTTCTCCGGCGTTGTCCCTTCCCTGGCTCAGGTGGCTGATTTTGGCCCGCCCCGGAGCGAGATCGGCATCGGCTGCCTGATGCCGTGGCTGGGCCGGCTTTACGTGCTCAGCTACAGCTCGCACCGCCGCCCTACCGGAACTGGCACGGGGCTGCGCGTGATCGACGGCGATTTCACGATGACCCGCCACCCATCGGCGGTCGACGGCACTTACGCGAACCGGTATGTGCATGCACCGTCGAGCCAGTTGATCATCGGCCCGCACGTCATTGATACCCAGCACCGGGTGCGGACCGTCGAGACCCTGGTCGATGTGCGGTTGTGCGGAACCGCCACGCATCTGACCGACCCGGACCGGCTTGTTTACATGCTGGGCATGGAGGGGGAATTGTTCGAGCTGGATGTCCATACGCTCGAAACCCGGTTGTTGTTCGACCTGACCCGCACTCTGGGCACGCCCGGGGAGGGGAGCTGTCATTTCAAGGATTGCTACACCGGGTGCGGGCGGTTGGTCGTCGTGAACAACGATTATCATGAGCCCGATTTTCTCGGCACGCGTCGTGAAGGGACGCTCGCTGAGTTCAACGGCTCGGACTGGCGGGTGATCGAGCGCAAGCCGTTTGTGGCCGTGAACGGGCTGGGTTGGTACGGGAAAACCATTTTCCGTGCCGGTGGTGAAGTTGGTAAACGCCATCCGGTAGGTGCCACCGACTTAACGCCCACATTTCCAATCGGCACCTTCCACCGGGATCGACGGCGTGCGGACGCGTTGGCCAAGGCTACGAGTCAACCCGAGCGCTTACCTTGCCGCCAAACGTGTTCCTGCCGAGCGCGGCTGCATCCGCTGGAGCGAAAGATGCCGTTCGCGCAACCGGTCGAGCATCTCCAGTTTTTCCAGCCACGGCAGCGCGCGCAAGCGGCGGCGTTCCGCTTCCTTGGATTGGATGATGTGCTGAAGATCGGGATTCACGGCTGGAGAAAACGTTTCTCGAACTTCGCCCACGCATCAAGCAGCGAGTGGCGGGCGAGGATGTCGTGCAGGCGATCCATGTCGGCGATCCCGGCTTCGACGAACATGACCTACCGCGCGTGATCCTTGGCGCGTCCGGTTTGAAGCGCGATGGCCATCAGGTGCTCGGCGGTCATCACCCGCGTGGTCAGGACGGGGCTGGCGCAAGGGAAGGCTCCGGTTGTTCCTCACACCTTCGCGTAAACCTCCGCGCCTTTCACCAGGAATTGATTCACCTGTTTCCCAGCAGCCTCACGCTCCGGGCTCGCCTCTGGCGAGTCTATCCCGCCGGCTCCCGCTCGGCGATATTCCTCCGCCTTCTCCGCCATGCCTTTCACCAGCGTTTCCTCCTCGGCCACGCTGGTCGGCGGCTTAGTTGCGGATATGTTCGGTATGCTGTTTCATGGGTGGCGAATCGTTATTGTCGATTCCCGCGGGATTCGGCAAGGCGCATGGCTTCCAATTCGCGTTTGAGCGGTTCCCAGTAGGCGCGGTCTTTTGCCATCTCAATCCGCACCTCTGCATCCAGCGCCGCGGCGACGGCATCGCGGTCAAGGGATTGCGTGGTCGCGAGCAGGGGGCGGCGGGGTGAGAGGGAGTGTGCTTCTGCTGGGAATTTGCGGATGAGTTCCAAGAGCAGCTCGGGAGAACGACAATCGAGGAGCCAGAATTCGATCCAGTCCGGTCGCGGGGCGGCGGCATTTTCCCGATAGTGGATGTTCACGAGCAAATCGATGACCGGCCAGTCCCTGCTCCGCTGCGTCTTTTTCGCCTGAACGAGATCGGGCATGCAGAGGAGATCGAAGATCATGCCGGTTTCATCGGCGAACGACGTGCGGCGATCCCACAGCACGTCGAATGGCGGCAGGTCGCGGAGTCGGACCATCACATCCACGCGCAATTCCTCCACGCCTCCGGCAGAGCAGCGGAAGTGAACGGCATGGCCGCGCTCAAGGGCCGGAACATCGAAAGGCGGCACCGCGATACGCCGCGCATCGAGTGCTCGCATGGCGGCGAGGAGTCGCTCGTAATTCGCGGCATCGGCGAGGAGGACGAGATCGATGTCCTTGCTAACCTGCGCCGCGCCGTAAAAGACGCAGGCCTGCCCGCCCATGAGCAACGCCTGGACGCCATTCGTCCGGAGCGTAGAAAGGACTTGTCGGATCGGGGTCGGGATCAAGGCTGCCTCCCATGGCCAGGTAGTTTGCGAAAATCTTTTCGCTCTCGCGGAAGCGTTCGATTGGCGTCAGGTCGATCCAATCCTTCCATTCGTCGGGAAGTTCCTCGTAGATCATCGGGCTTCATTTAGCAGCAGCAGGGGATCAGTCCAAGGTCAGATTGCCGGTCTGGCAGCCACGCCTTCGCGTAAACCTCCACGCCATGTTCGGTCGGTTCCGGACAGCGCCATCAGGCGGGTGCGGACCATTTCAGTGACTTCGTGCGGCGTGTCGGTTACGCTTGGTATTGTTTCCAGAGGTTAGCGATGCCGCGGGTTTGTGTCCAGCCCGCAACGTCATCCACATCGTGCCCGGTGGAGGCGAGGTTTTTCCCGTCGCGAAGCTCCAGCTTGGAGTGTGAGGCTTTGGCCCAAAAGAGTTCAGGGAAGCGCAAGGTATCGGAAGACGCCCGGCTCGATTGCAGCTAGCTGGGCCTGAATCAACGCGTCGGCGGCAAGGATTCGGCGAAGGTCGTTGGTTGAGAGTTCGAGGATCGCGATCCGTCGGACGGCGAGGTTTTGCGGGTAGTGGATGTTTTGGTCGGCCGTGACGAAGAGATCGAAGTCACTTTCGGCGAGCTGGATCAAATCGCCGTTTTTGATGCCGCCCCAGCCGCGTTTCTGGGCGGTGGTGCAATCATGGCCAGCGAGCAGCTTGTGAATCGGCCACGGCACGCACTCGTCCAGCAGGAGTCTCATGCTGGAGCCGGCAACGCGGATTCCGAGCGCTCCAACATCCGGCAGGCCATCTCCCGAGCGACGGATGGGATGCACTCGACGAATTCGTCGAGGCTGTAGTTGGCTTCGAGGTAGTCAAAGAGCGTCTTCACCGAGGCGCGCGTCCCTTTGAAGACGGGAGTACCGCCGAGAATATCCTCATCAATCGTGATCAGGTCGCCAGCGTTCATGGCAGGAGGTTAGGTGAGCTAGGCCTTTGCGTAAAGGGGTGCTGCCGGGAGCGGGTCCGCACACTACCTGCCCGGTGGCACGTCCCTGGCTGCGCAAGGCTCCGCCAGGGACAGAGCCACCGCTACAACAGAAGCGCTTCGAGCCTTTTGGCACTCTACGCCGCCGACTCCACTGCGGCAGGCGATGCCTCGCTCTTCACCGGCCGCGTGAAACTCGAAATGATCCGCCAACGCCGGACGCGCGTTGAAGGAGGCGATTTCGATGATCAACGGGAGCTGATCGCATTCAACTTTCGCCCCAGCAACCGAGACCCGAAAATCACGTCGGAGGGCAGCTCTGCCGCGGATCGGGGGTGCGGGTGCGCCTCACCGCCGACTGCGCGAGCACTGGCTCATCAGCACGACGGCGATCACGGCGCCGACGCCCAAGGCGATCGCAATTGATTGATAGGTGTGTCCGCGAACGGCATCGTCCGTGTAACGAATGCCGTCCCAGGCCCTGGCCTCGGCGCGGTCATAAATAGGCAAGCATCACGGGAGCCACTGTTGTGGTCAGCGGCAAATGGATGGTCGCTACGGCAGCTGGACGAGATGCTGAATATCGGAACTCGTGGGGGTCACCCAAATGAGCGTTCGGCGGATCAAAATGTGTCTCATGACGGCGACCGTGGCCGCCCTCCTGGGGGTGGTCGCCACGGATGCCCAGGCGTTCGGCGGCCTGTTCAAGAAGAAGGGCAATTGCGGCGATCCATGTGCTAACCCATGTGGAAGCCCATGCGGTCCTGTTGCAAGCGGTGCTTGCGGCAGCTGGGTCACCCAGAAGCAAAAGGTGACCGAGTACGTGAAGACGATGGTTGACCAGACGGTCACCGTCATGCAGCCACAACAGAAGATGGAAACGTACACCGCCTACAAGACGGAGTGCGTGCCTGAGACCGTGACCAAGCAGGTCATGGTTAACAAGCAGATCACGGAAACCGTGAACGTCACGAAGTGCGTGACGGAACGCGTTCCGGTGCAACGCGAAGTCACTGTGATGGAACGCCGTCCGGTGCAACGTGAAATCACCGTGATGAAGAAGGTTCCGGTCCAGAAAGAAATCACGGTGATGGAGCAGGTCAGCGTGCAGAAGGAAGCGACCGTTATGGAACGGGTTGCTGTCCAGAAGCAAGTCACGGTGAACGAAGTCCGTCACTCGACGGTGATGGTCACCGAGATGCGTCAGCAGACGACCAGCC
>ENA-ORBV01017027-ORBV01017027.1-microbial-mat-metagenome-genome-assembly--contig:-NODE-17027-length-10461-cov-7.617585_pt1 | contig 10461 bp, 10 predicted proteins | sample MGYA00237777_ERZ505514 | MGnify/ENA primary metagenome ERZ505514 (study PRJEB26160, sample SAMN06269048) | microbial mat metagenome | isolation source: Oligotrophic lake microbial mat | place...
CGGATCCTCTCCCACCTCCGCACCCGCGCCACGACCACGGCGCACGCCGTCAGCGCGCGGAGTCCCCCATCGACCCGGGCGCCCGCGACCCGGAGTGCGCCACGCGCGCCCGGGTCACCGGCCGACGCGCCGAACCACACCGCGCCAAGGCCCGTCGGCGCCCGGAGATCCCGCCGTCGCCGGGGCCAGACGCCCCCGACGCGCAGGCCGGCACGCGACATACTTCCCGCACCCCGATTGAAATTCCTTCTGTGAAGCGGCCCTCCCCGTCAAGCCCCGCGTTGTAGTTTCTCCGCTTGCCGTGCAGGTCGGATCAGTTGTCCGTGCGTTCCCCGAGGTGCTGCGCAGCCTTCTGTTCGCGCTCGTACGTGGGACGCGATTGGTCCCGGCGCATCTGGGTGGGTACGAAAGAGCGGACGGCGCCAACCATCACACGGCGTCGTCGTGGCGCATCCTGAGCCAAGGAATTTCTCGCGCTCGCCGCTCCCGATTCAGTCCACTCGATTCGCGCCCGTTGGTGTCCAGCTTATCCCGCGCGTTTGCGGACCGTGTTCGCCGGCGTCCGAATCCCTTGCGCATCGTACGCGACGCCGTCGCGCCACATCGCGTAGCGCACGCCGGCCGGTCGGCGCGCGAGCGCAACGACCGCGATCCGCTTGCCACGCCGCTGGGCGCTCGTCAGGGTCCACGCGCGGAGTGCTGCCGTCTTGGGTGACGTCGACCGCAGAATCTGCCACGCGGCCTCGACCAGGAGCCGGCGCATCCGCCCGTTGCCTGCTTCGGTGATCCGCCCGAGTTGGCGCTTCTCCCCCGAACTGCGCTCCCTCGGGACCACCCCACGGTAGGCCTCCAGTTCGTGCGCCGAGTGAAACCGCGTGAGGTCGTCGATCGTCGCCACGAACGCACGGGCGGTCACCGGCCCCACGCCCGGCGCGGTCGCGGGGCGGGCCATGATCGGATCGCTCGCCGCGATGGCGGCGATGCGCTCGGCCGCCGCCTTGATCCGCGCAGTCAGTGGCGTGTACACCGCGAACAAGGGCGCCCGCTCCAGCGTCGGCGAAAGGTCGAGCTCGGCGATCCGGGTCGGGACCCACGCACTCGCGCTGGTCGGGACGCGTAGGCCGTCGCGGCGCACGAGCGCCTTCGCCAGCGCGATATCGCGCGTCCGGGTGCGCACCAACGCATCGCGCACGGCCGGTTCGGCCCGCACATGGCGCCGCGCGTCCGAGCGGCGAGACGCGGGACGATAGACGTGCGTCGCGCAGGCCGCCATCAAGGTCCGCGCATCGCGTTGGTCCGTCTTGCTGCGCCGGGACCGATTCGCGTACATCGGCGCAAAGTTCGGGTCGGCCACGATCACTTCGTGCCCCGGCGATTCCAGGTGGCGCGCGACCCACTCGCGCTCGGGGCTCGCCTCCAGGAGAATGCGCGCCCGGGGCCGGTCGCCGAACACCGCGGGGAACCGCTCACGGCTCGTCGCGACGCGGAGGTCCGTGCTCGTGCCGTCGTCGGCGTTGATCGCCAGCTGACGCTCGCGCTTGTGCAGGTCCACGCCTATGCTCTCAATGGTGGCTGGCCCCCCGGTGTGCGCCCCGCCGCCAGACGGTGAGCGCATGAATAGTGGTGGGGCAGCGCTTGCCTCCACGATACCGTGGAGGACCAGCCGCCGCTTCATACCAACTATCCCGACGCGCGGTTTTCGTCTGGGCGGGATCAACGATCCAATCAACCTGCCGCTCTGCACGCCGAAGGATCGCATCACGTTCGGCGGTCGCGACTCGTGGACGGACGAGACCGTGTGGGACTACGAGGTCGGCGCCTGATCGCTGTTGATGGGGGGACGCGCCTCGCTCAACGTGTCCGCGTTCAACATGGACATCAGCGACCTGCAGTTGACCGTGACCGCAGGCTCGTGCTCCTCCCGGCTCGTCTTCAACGTGCCCAAGGCGGTGAGCCGAGGCGCGGAGATCGAGTTTGCGGTGGCGCCTAACAGGTTCGTCGACCTCTCGGTCTCGGCGACGCTCGACGACTCCGAGCTGCGGTCCACGCTGACGTCGACGAACGCGCAGGGACAAGTGAGCGTGCTTTCGGGTATCGAGGAAGGCAATCGCCATCCCAGTGTGCCGAAGGTGCAGGCCGCGGCCGCGCTCACCTTCCGCCGTCCACTGAGTCCGGGATCGCAGGGCTACGTGACCGGCACATTCAATCATGTTGGATCGCGCTTCACGCAGATCGACGACTTCGCCCCGGGGATCGGCGTCGTCGATCTCAATTCGTTCGGCGCGAACACGATCGGTGGACCTCTCAACACGACCACGTTCAGGTATGATGCGGAACTCCCTGCCTACAGCCTGATGAACCTGCGCATTGGTTTGTCGCGGACGAACTGGGAGACCGCGTTCTTCATCAACAACGTCACCGACGAGCGGGCATTCCTTGCGCTCGATCGCGAACGTGGGACGCGCGCCCGGCTGGGCTACCTGACCAACCAGCCGCGCACGTTAGGCGTGACGCTGGGCTTCAATTACTGAGACGGGAGAGGGGAGAGCCGCGCGGTCGGATACCTCCGACCGCAGCTGACCTCCGGGTTGGCGCGCGAGGTGGCGTGATTACTCATCGCCACCTGATGCGCTTCCACATCGAGGCGCTGTTCGCTCATGCCGAGGGGCATCTCGTTCAGGTCAACGAGTCTGCGGGCGCGAGCGCCCCCGGGTTCTTTCTTGGCAGGACGGCCCACGGCGCGATGTGTCGCTTCCAGCACGATGTCGATCGTGAGGTCCGGAAAGAGCCCGAAGCAGCGATACGGGATCAGTCGATCGGGGACACCGCTAACATCATCGAGCCAATGCTGGACCGCAGGGGCCACAAACGCATGACGATCACCGACAGCGACGCGCACCCTCCTTCCGGGAACGACCCGGTCATCGACTGGCTCCTGGACGCGGACCCGTCGATCCGCTGGCAAGTGATGCGCGATCTTGGCGACACGCCTGCGGAAGTCGTCGCAGCCGAACGGTCGCGTATTGCGTCGGAGGGATGGGGCTCGAAGCTGCTCGACCTCCAGCGCCCCGACGGCCATTGGGGCGATGGCACCGCGACGCCCCTCTGGTGGTCGAACCTGTACACGCTGCTGTTCTTGCGCGACCTGGGGCTCGACCCGACAAACACGCGCGCGCGAACGGCGATCGATCTCGTTCGCAGCAACGTGACCTGGGGACCCGAGTTCGGTGACTCGCCCTTCTTCGAAGGTGAGGTCGAGCCGTGCATCAACGGCCGCGTTCTCGCGCTCGGCGCGTACTTCGGCGAGCGGAGCGATCGGCTCGTTGATCGACTGCTGAGCGAACAGCTCGCTGACGGCGGCTGGAATTGCGAGGCGGAGCGCGGCTCGGTGCGCTCGTCGTTCCACACGACAATCTGTGTGCTCGAAGGGCTGCTCGCGTTCGAGCAGGCGTTCGGCGCCACATCGCCGGTGACAGACGCGCGGTGGCGCGCGCAGGAGTACCTCCTGGAGCGTCACCTGCTCCGACGGTTATCGACAGTCGACGTCGTCGCGCCGGGGTGGACGCAACTCGCGTTTCCGACGCTCTGGCACTATGACGTACTACGCGCGCTCGACTATCTGCGCGCGTCTGGCGTGCCGCCGGATGCGCGAGTCGAGGAGGCCGTCGCGACCGTGCTCGAGCGGCGGCAGGGCGACGGTCGCTGGCCGCTCGACGTGCGACATCGCAATACCCTTCACCAGGAATTCGCCGGCACCGTCGGAGCCGCGAATCGCTGGATCACATTGCACGCCCTTCGAGTGCTGAGCTGGTACGCACGTCGGGTCTGATGCGAACCCCGGCTCAACTCCGCTGACGCGCGTTATGAAACCCCACCACACCCGGTTGGCACAACGTCGAACGATCGGATGGCGTATCCAGTCATGTTGTTGCACGCGTTCCCATCGCACACCAGCCCCGCCGGACAATTGGACCTCTCCCCTCGCTCAACCATCGCCGCCGCGCTCACTGTGCTGGCGCTGATGCTCGCCTGGCCCGCCACCGCGCAGGCACAACACTCGATGACGGGGATGAGCGGTCACGGCAAGATCACCGTTCCCGAAGGCGCCATGTATACGGTGACGGACGTCGAGTTCATGCAGGGGATGATCGCCCACCACGCGCAGGCCATCTATATGTCGCGGACGGCCGAGGCGCACGGTGCCAATTCCCGCGTCCTGAGGCTCGCGACCAAGATCGACCAGTCGCAGGTGGCGGAGATCCGGATCATGCAGGCGTGGCTCCGCGACAACGGACAGTTCGCCCCTGACACATCGTCAGGACGCACCATGAAGATGACGGGAATGCTCACCGACGAGCAGATGAAGCAACTCGATGCGTCCGCCGGCGTCGCGTTCGATCGCGCCTTTCTCACCCTCATGATCCAGCATCACGAGGGCGCGTTGCAGATGGTGAAGGACCTTTTTGCCACCCCCCGCGCTGGTCAGGAGGTCGACGTGAGCGTCTTCGCGAACGACGTTGTCTCCGTCCAGACCGCCGAAATCGGCATCATGCGCCAGTTGTTGTCCCAGCTGTCCGACAGGTAGTCCCACTCGTCGCCACCCGGAGCCCTTTCGATGCATCTCTCTCGCTGGGTGTTCGCGCTCATCGCGCCCCTCCTCCTTTCTTCGCTGCTGGCCGCGCAGACGTACCCCAGCCAATCCGATCCCCGAAGCAAGCTCAGGTCCGGGCGACTCGGCGACAGCGCCGCGAAGAACATGCGCCTCGTCTCATTCACGCCGAAGCCAGCAGCGTTCGACACAGCGCGCGGCCTGACGTTCGTCAACTCCGACCTCGCATTTGGCGACAAGTACGTGTATCAGGGCAACTTCGCAGGGTTCACGATCTGGGACGTGAGCGACCCGGTCAAGCCGAAGGTCGTCTCCACCGTCTCATGCATCACGTCGCAGGGTGACCCATCCATCTATGGCAAGCTGCTCTTCATCTCCGCCGAAGGGGGAGGCAACCGAAACGACTGCGCGAAGGGCGGCGTGACGGACCCGAAAGACCACATGGCGGGGGTCCGCATCTTCGACGTCTCCGACCCGGCGACGCCGCGCCTGATCAAGAACGTGCAGACCTGCAAGGGATCGCACACGCACACGATTCTCCCGCATCCCAAGGACAAGAACGTCATCTACATCTACGTGTCGGGCAGTCAGGGGGCGCGCCCGAACACGGAGGTCGCGGGGTGCAAGGAAGGCACCGACGCGGCGGACGAGACCAACTCGCTTTTCCGCCTCGACGTCATCAAGGTCGCGCTCGACAATCCCGAGAAGGCCGAGGTGGTGACGGGGGCGCGTATCTTCACCGGGCTCGATGCGGCACCGCGCGCCGCAGGTCGGCCAGCTCGGGGTGGGCGAGTTCGCGCTGCGGGTGACTCGACGCGGCCCGCTCCGCCCGCGCCGACGGGACCGCGGAATTGCCACGACGTGACGGCCTACCCCGCCGCCAAGCTCCTTGCGGGCGCGTGCGGGAGCTACGGGTTGCTGGTGGACGTTTCCAACCCGGAAAAGCCGGTGCGTCTCGACGCCAAGGCCGACACGAACTTCTCGCTCTGGCACACGGCCGTCTTTTCCAACGACGGCAAGAAAGTCGTGTTCACGGATGAGTGGGGGGGCGGCACGTCGCCGATGTGCCAGGCCAGCTCGATGATGGAGATGGGCGGCAACACCATCCTCACGGTCGATGCGAAGAAGAAGTACAAGCAGCACGCCTACTTCAAGATCCCGACGGCCCAGACGGAGCAGGAGAACTGCGTGTCGCACAACGGCGGGCTTATTCCAGTGCCGGGGCGCGACATCATGGTGCAGGGGTGGTACCAGGGCGGAGTGAGCGTGATGGAGTTCACCGATCCCGACCATCCGCAGGAGCTGGCGTACTTCGACCGTGGGTCGATCGACCCGCCACCCGGAGCTGACGTGCCTGTCGCGCCTTCGACGGAAGGGGTTCGCGGCGGGCGCAGCACGATCGGCGGTTCCTGGGGGGCGTACTACTGGAACGGCATGATCTACTCCTCGGAGATGGACCGCGGCTTCGACATTCTGGAGTTGCAGCCGAGCGACCAGCTCTCGAAGAACGAGATCGAGGCGGCGAAACTCGTGCGGTTCGCGGAGTACAACCCGCAGAGCCAGCCGAAGATCGAGTGGCCGGCGGCGTTCCCGGTGGTCCGTTCGTACCTCGACCAACTAGTGCGAGGGAACGGTCTAGCCGCAGAGCGGACGACGGCGGTCGCGACCGCGCTCGACGCAGCGGAGCAGCAGACCGGCAATGCTCGGCGTGACGCGCTCAACGCGCTGGGCAGGCAGGTGGATAAGGACGTGGCGCGGGCGAAGGATCCGGAGCGCGTGAAGATGATGTCGGCGGGAATCAAGGCTCTCGCCAAGGCGACGCAGTAGCGAACACCCCGTCTTGACGTCAAGGCCGACAAGTCCATCGTCTCAGACATCTGCGTCGAGGCCATCCCGTGTCAGAGCATGCGACCGTAGAGGTGCTGCAAGGATTTCTGGACGCGTTCAACCGTTGGAAAACGCTGCTCGTGGTCGAACAGCATTTCCGCAAACTGAACGCCCCGCACCTCTGTACCGCGGTGTACGATGGCGTCGTTTTCCACGACGGCATCCGCGCCGCTACCCCAGCCCGAGCACGGCGCGCCGCCTGACGCCATTTGCACACCTATTGACAAGAGATCCCCCGGGGGCATAATCGGATCCTCCCCGTTAGCCCTTCCCTCCGAGCCGTCAACATGCGCCGCCGCCCCGCCCTCCTCGCCGCCGCCCTCGCCATCGCTCTCGGCGCCCCGTCGACCGCCGCCCGCGCCCAGCACATCGTTGGCGTGCGCGACGCCCGCGCGCTGGCCACCGACAGCATCTTCCAGCGCTTCGATCGCACCGACTCGCCGGGATGCGCGCTCGGCATCTACCAGGACGGCAAAGTCCACTACGCGCGCGGCTATGGAATGGCGAGCCTCGAGCACGGCGTCGCACTCTCGCCGCGGTCGGTGCTCGACGTCGGGTCGATCTCGAAGCAGTTCACCGCGATGGCCATCCTCATGCTCCAGAAGGAGGGGAAGCTCTCGCTCGACGACCCAATCCGGAAACACATCCCCGAGATGCCGGCGTACGCTGACAAGATCACGCTCCGCCGCGCGCTCAGCCAGACGAGCGGGCTACGCGACCTCTACACCATGATGGAGCAGACGGGGCGATCGTTCGCGGGGGACACGATCGACGCCCTGCGCGTCATTACGCGCTCTGCGGAGCCCAACTACGAGCCGGGGGCGCGCTACCTCTACACGAACTCGGGGTGGATCCTCGCCGCGCAGATCGTCTACCGCCTCACCGGCAAGACGCTCGCGCAGTTCGCCGAGGAACGCATCTTCGGGCCGCTCGGTATGCACGACACGCGCTATCTCGCCGACGCCACGACGATCATCCCCAATGGGGCGGAGGGATACGCCCCGCGCTCCGGTGGAGGGTTTCGGGTCGCGCGCTCGACCTACGACGGCGCGATCGTGGGTGCGGGCGCGGTGCACACGACGATCGAGGACTTCGGCCGCTGGTTGAACAACTACGACGTGGCCGCGGTCGGCGGGCGCGACATCCTCGAGACAATGACCACAGCGACGACGCTGAACGACGGCTCGCCAGCGACGTCGGGGCGGAGCCAGGCGTACGCGCTCGGGCTCAGCGTCGGGACGCTGCGGGGGCTGCGCGTCGTCTCGCACGGCGGGAGTTGGGCGGGCTACCGTGGGCACTTCCTCCGCTTCCCCGAGCAGCGCTTCGCCGTCGCGACGTTCTGCAACCTCACGACCTCCGGTCCGGACTCGCTCGCTCGCAAGGTGGCAGGCATCTACCTCGCCGACCGAATGCAGCCGGACAGCGCGACGGCATGGACCGTCGCCCTGGCCCGCGCATCCCGCGGCGAGGTGCCCGCGGCGAAACTGCGCGCGCTCGACGGCGTGTGGCGCAATATCGAGCGAGGCGAGGTGCGGCGCACACGTGTCGTGGGAGACACGCTCTTCGCCGTCGCCGCCGAGCGCACGCCGGTGGTGCCCCTCGACGGCGGTCGCTTCCGGGCCGGGCCCGGGATCGAGGTCCTCTTCGAGGGAGACTCCGCGGCCCCGTCGCGCATGATCGTCCGCACGACGGCGGAGACGGTGCCGTACACGCGCGCCGACACCACCGCACTCACGCCCGCCAAGCTCGCCGAATACGCGGGCAACTACCGGAGCCACGAGGTGGAGGCGACGCACACGTGGAAGGTCGAGAAGGGTCAGCTCGTCCTCTACGTCAACGACCGGTGCCTGGGCGTGCTCGAGCCCACCTACAAGGACGGCTTCACGCGCGGCGGCACCGTGATCGACGTGGAGCGCGACGCGAAGGGGCGTATCGCCGGCTTCGTGCTCGAGGCGGGGCGCGTGCGGCACCTCCGGTTCGCGCGGGTGCAGTAAAACCGGCGGCTGAACAGCCGGCGTGCAGACAGGACGCTCGGGCCCCAGCAGCGCGCGCCGGAAGTCGGGTGGCAAGTGGCGTCAGGCGGCTACTTCACGACCCTCGGGATACCGCTCCGGTCCGGTCGGCGCTTTGACGATACCGACCGACCGGACGGACCCGGGGTCGTCATCATCAGCGACCCGCTGGCAGGTGCCTTCTTCCCTAACGAGAATCCACTCGGCAAGCGCATCAGGCTGGGCGACGGAACGATGGAGATCGTGGGCGACGTCGGCAGCATTCGTCGCGCGGGGTTGCGCGATGAACCCCGTGCCGACTTGTACCTGCCCTTCGCGCTTCAACCAGGCAACCATACGACGCTGACAGCGTGATGACCTACGTGGTGCGGCAGCGGACGAGGGAGATCGGCACACGCCTCGCGCTTGGCGCGCAGCGGAACAGCATCATCTGGCTCGTCGTCAGGCAAGGCGCCGCGATCTCGCTCATGGGCGCAGCGGCGGGGTTGGCGGTTGGCGTCGTCGCCACCCGATTCTGTTGCACGAACCGCGCTTCGTCCATCTCCCCCCCGCGCAGGTGTACGCGACGTTGCTCGACGACGGCATCGACCACGGCGCCGAGCGGACGATGTCCCGCATCCTCGCGGCGCACGACGAAGTCCGCGAGCGCCGCGCCCAGCGACGCCATCCCGTCTACACCGCACCCGAACTCTTCGCCACGAAGCCGAACCAGCTGTGGCGTTGGGATATCACGAAACTCAAGGGGCCGACCCCGGGCCTCTGGTATCACCTCTACGTGCTGCTCGATGTCTTCAGTCGCTATGTCGTCGGCTGGATGGTCGCGCTCTGCGAATCGGCGGCCCTCGCCGAACGGCTCATCGCGACGACCCGCGAGCGCCAGGGCATTCGCCCGGGAGACCTCACCCTGCACGCCGATCACGGCGCCGCGATGACGGCGAAACCCGTGGCGTTCCTCCTGGCCGACCTCGGCGTGACCAAGTCGCACTCGCGCCCCCACGTCTCCAACGACAACCCGTATTCCGAGGCGCACTTCAAGACGCTCAAGTACCGCCCCGATGTCCCCGCGCCTTTCGGCTCCCTCGAGGATGCGCAGGCGCACGGGACCGCGTTCGTCACGTGGTACAATACCGTCCATCACCACAGCGGCCTCGGCCTGCATACGCCGCACGACGTCCACCACGGCCTCGCCCGCGCGCGCCAAGTGCACCGCGCGGCGGTGCGCACGGCGGCGTACGCCCAGCATCCCTAGCGCTTCGTCCGCCAGCCGCCACTCCCGCCCGCGCTCCCGATCGCGGCGTGGATCAATCCCCCCAAACTCCTCGTCGCGTCGGCCACCGCGTCAGAGGACGTGGCTCAGTAAACTCCACCCATCCGGTGTCTCAAACTCGTTGGCAGGTTCCGTTCTGGGGAATGGTGTGTTGTTCGGCCCCGTCCCGCCGTCGCTGCGTCAGCGGCCGACGGAGACACTACACGCGTGTCTGCGGGGGAAGAGCATCCTGATAGACATGTATCGAAGTGCAAGATTAGCGGAGGTTGGATGCGTCTGCAAAGGTTATGGTTTACCTGGGGGGAATCGAATGCGCGCTCTCTGTAACGTCGTTACAGACACGAGGCACTTTGAGTATTCTCTTCTTTCATGCGCATGCCACGTCGGCTTGGCACATCGTAGCGTCGATCAACACTCAGGTGAAGCATGAAAGTCATGAAAGGCCTGACGATGGTGATGAACCGATGTTCACCAGTCGCCGCCGCGCTGTTCGCCATCGCGATGCACTCTGCCTGCGCTCGCGATGTGCCGCCCCCGCGCGCTGACACACCGGTCGCCCGCGCGCCCTTCGTTGCGCCGAACGTCACACTCATCACCGTCGACACCGTCCGCGTCACCAGCCCGGTCGGCAGCGACTGCAACCGGCCGTCGTGGTGGGTGGGTGACTCGCTCTTCCAGATGGTGTC
>ENA-ORBV01017028-ORBV01017028.1-microbial-mat-metagenome-genome-assembly--contig:-NODE-17028-length-10461-cov-4.878082_pt1 | contig 10461 bp, 6 predicted proteins | sample MGYA00237777_ERZ505514 | MGnify/ENA primary metagenome ERZ505514 (study PRJEB26160, sample SAMN06269048) | microbial mat metagenome | isolation source: Oligotrophic lake microbial mat | place...
CCTGCCAAGCAACCTTGCTGTTGCGGCTTTTCCTGCTGGAGGTCGCTGCACTTCCTTCTCCGGAGACACAGCAACTAGAAGTCGGATGCTCACATCTGTGTGATTCCGTTTCCCTGCACCTGCACCGCTCTCAGATGTCTCGCATTTTGAGTCTTCTTTCAGTTGCGCTTTCCCAATGATGCCATTCATGGGGTGTCTCAGAACCACAATGTGTGGAGCACTGCTTTCATTTCATTTCCCTTCTTCTTCTTTCCTTTCTGGCGCGCCTCCAAACTTGTCATCAACTCTGACCCCACTGTGGTGTTTTTTGCCTGGTGCCACACTTGCTCCTGTTTCGTCCGCTTTCAAACTTGTGATCATTGTTGTGCTAGCCATTGGCTGTTTGGATTGGGTTTGTTGACGACCGAACAATGTGAAAAAAATCAGTTGCTTGAGTGGGGGCATCTGCTGCTTTCCCATTGGCATGGCATCAGACAACTGTTGATTTTCAGCTGAAAATGCCAATGCTTCTGTTAAACTTTGTTGTGGAGTGCAAAGCCAGATTCCAGCGGAGCTGTCCAGCTCTCCTGCCTCATTTGGTGAATTGGCGACATTGTTTTTGCGCGACTCTGCGTGTTTCCCCCACAATTTGTGGTGGTTTCTGTGTTTGAGACCTGTTTTCCAATTGACAGCTCTGTCGCCATCCATCCTTGACATCAAGCAGCATCAAGCTGAACAAGTTTTGATCAAGCAATTCTGTTCAAGCTGTCAGCTGAAAGCCAATGGCGGTGCTTCAATTAAGATCGGCGCACTGTGTGTTTCCATGCATAAAATGTGGGGGTGTGACACACTTCGATAACCGTGTTAACAGTGTCAGTTCAAACACATGTGACGGTTGGAGGTTGCATGCGTGCAAATCCGTGTTGTTGTCTCACTGACGTCACTAAGAGCACTAGTAAAACAGCAGTCAGAAACCCCCATTAATTGTTGGGGATAAGGGAAGCGGTGGAGGTCCTAACAGCAACTCAGTCATCGGTTCCCACTCACTGAGACCACATTCGGCGACGATTACACACACACACACACACACACACACAACAACTACAACAGCAACTCTTACTACTATTAACTGGGGGATCTAATTGCGCTTAATTATCTAACTATCGGGATCTGTCAAAGAAGCACCTGGTTAGAAGCGCTACTAACTAGCCTACTACTAACTAGCCAGCAACACAACAGCTAATTCGACTGATAGAATGCAACCGAATAATACAGTATGTCGGCAGTGCAAGTAAACGACCAACATGGGTACCCTCTGACAATAATCGTGTCTGGGGAGACTGTTGGCGAAGCTAAGGATCGGCTCTCCTCAGAGGGAATCCTGGAAACCTGGGCCGGTGTGGCTCTTCGGAGCAGTGATGTCATTACTGTGGACGGAGCGCCTTATGTCTTCAAACGAATGCAGTCAATGCACCAGGGGGCTTCACCGACATCTGCGCAATTGGGTGAAACTGATTTAACAACGTCTGCCGGGGACGCCAAGCGTCAGAAAACGCTCGATCTCGACACGCTGGTCGACTCCAATGCAATCGAAGCTGTTGCGAAGGAGCTAATGGACGTCGCATCTCGCTTTCGAGGAACGTCAATGGTCGATCCCAAATCATTCCGCAAACCTGACCACAAGCTGGGAGGTACTTGGAACGAAAGTACACTGAAATTTCAGATCCGTGAGAGTCGGGAAATTGCCCGCGGCCGGCTGGCAAAGTACCAGGAAGGAGATCGAAATCCCGTCGTCGTGGCGTTCCGCAACGGGTCTGGCTTTGGGAAGACCCACATCCTAACAGAAGCCCCAGGTTGGCTTAATGCCAAAGGCATTTACGTCACCTACAACCAGGGCCAAAACTTGAAAGCTGATTCTGAACATGCAGCACAGGCTATCCTTCTGCGCCTGGTCCTTGTCATGGCAGGGTACTCTCCTCAAGAGTGTGCCGCTGCCCTAACATCAGAAAGAGCGGCCCCTTTTCTTCGACTTCCTGAAATTTTTTTACGACGTCTTTTTGTCAGTCGCACACAGGACATTGGCGATATTGCAATCTGTGTAGATGAAGTGAGTAAACTGCCGCTTGAGGCAGCTCAGAGAAGCATGTCCGCACTCTCCGACTTGGCTGCGTTTTTTTACCAGGAGACCAAAGGCGCCATGTGCACCGTTCTTGTGTCCTCCTTGAAGTCGGAAACATTCAGAACGCTGAGTGACAGATCACTAATCCCATGGCACGCGGAAAGGCCAAATCACGAGGCACTTGATTTCTTTGCGTATCTACTCCCCGAAGAAGATAAGGAGAGAGTCAAGGCAGAGGCAAACGCATTGGGTGGGGGGCATATGCGCTCTCTTGTATATTGCTTCAAACTTTGTATGGAAGAAGACATAAAAGCATCCATGAATTATTTGTTCAACAGAATGGATCAGGAATATGGAACGAATATCATTGCAAACGATCTCATCGCAATTCGAAACCATGTTGTGGATTGCATCGCATCTCAAACTAAGATAGAAGTTCCTTCGAGGATCGAAGAAATTTCCGACGAGAACAGTGCGGTACCACCCTGTTACATTTTGAAGGCATTTGAGAAAAACGAAGCAGCCGCGGCAATCTTGAGAGCCTTGTTTGCTTCTTTTTGCTTGTACAACTCACCTGGGAAACAACTTGAGGAGGTCGCAAAGCAGTACGATTTGTTTCGGGCCGCCTTGAATAGTCCCGTCGTTCCTGGACTCGCCGAGGTTTGCATCCCAATTGGTTTTAAAGGTGACCGTGCCTGGTATAAGTCTCTAAAGTTCACAGGGGCTTTGGTCGTGAACAAAGCGGCTCTATTGAAGCAGCAGAACAAGAATGGATCAAGAAATAGGGAGGTCGTTGCAACTGGTTTCCGCCCACAGCTCGGCTGCTACTACCACCCAGAAATTGGTAACCATCCCTGGATCGACCGACTCTTTGTGGCATTGCACCCTGACGATAATGAAGAGTGCCTCGTGGTCATTCAAGACAAAGTCATTTCATCCGATTTCTCTTCAGCCTGCGAAAAGCTCCAGTCGGCGGCTAACCTACTATCTGCAGCCCACGGCATCGGTCACGTGCTTTTGATTGTGAACGTGATTGGAGCAACTGGAGGGACGACAGCCCAAGGCAAGCTCACCTGGCCACATGTCTTGGTAAGGGGCGAGGCTGAAGTGCGGCGCTACTACTCGGTGAACTTTGCCGACATTGTCTTGTATGCTCGGCGCCGTCATCTCCTATCGAAGTAGCTGATTGGCTTTTGGAATTAAGACCATTACACAGCCCGTTGCACAAGAGAGGCCGTTGTATCGAGCGGGCACTGAGCAACGTGCTCCCGGTGGACATACAACGCAGTCTAAACTGGCGGTTATCAATTCTTGTAAAGGCATCTACCGCACTCATGATACTGTAGTGCCAACATGCAGTAAAAGGGTCATAATACTACAGTAGTCTACTATGGGCAAATGAAGAAGACGATCAACAGAATATATCAATCAACAGACCGAAAGCAACACCATGCCAACAACGCCTACACCAATTGATCCCTCTTCTATGAGATATTGAGCGCGCCAGAAAGCATGCAAGGGATTTGGATTGCCTGCACAAGCCATTGCAGAGCGTCTATGAAAAGCTTTGAAGATTATGTGAAAGATCCAAAGGCAACCAGAGAAAGGCGGGAACGCCAGCAATAATAACTACGGGAATGTCACCAATAATGATTGGCCGACGCCAGCGACAACAGCTTCCCCAATATTTTCCAACGATGCTCGACCAGCCGTTACGGCTTCTACAACTTCATCACCAACAGTGACAGCTGTGTCAGTTCCTTCCATATTTACAGACAATGCTACAAATACATCCTCTGCCTACCAATCAGATCCACTTTCCACTCCTGCCTATTCACCGTAGCAATCACAAGGAAACGTGACTGCCCCGACGTCTTCTCCTCCTGTGGCTACTAGGAGCTCCTATCCATCAACAACAACAGTGCTTCTTATGGAACTACCAGATGGTTCTTTCTGGACGGGGTTCCGCGACGGCCCTAGACCTATGTTAGCGCACGCTACAACCTGCAAGTTTTTCCACCTACTACTAGCTACTAGCTAGACGCTATTTGTAGTCGAAAACATGCTACTGCACAGTAGTAGTTGCACAGTAGTAGTTGCTACTACTACTTGTTACCCGGTACCAGCTTTAGCAGTAGAACACCTACTTGCTAGCTAGCAAACCGCAGTAAAAGCAAAATTAAGGGGAGAGCCTTATCACGATTAGTTTGCCAGCTGATTGTAGCAGCTAGCTAACTCTCAAGAGCCTGCTTCTATTGCTGGCTGTTGCTGCTTGCCTGAACTCCGCCAAAATGGTGGTTTAATGCTAAATTCTACTGGAAGCTACCAGACGGAACTAACTAGCTAGGAGCTAGGTAGGTAGTAGTAGCTTCTATCTCTACTAGCTAATTAGCTGCAGGCTACTATTGGAGAGGGCTGTGTTCTCTAGCTACTTGCTAAAACCTATGATACGCAGAATATCACAAAGACGCCACACAGGAAAGAGCAGCAAGTGACGGCGAATAGCTAGCTAGCTAGAGTAGTTAGTAGGGCAAGTAGGACTAAGGAGACAGTTCACTAGTTTGTTTTGATAATACTTGAAATGAGCTTTAAATAATTAATGTGTATATCACCCTATATGTAATTATAAATATAGTATGTTTTCCGCAATCGGAAACGTCCAGGTATGGAATGTATTTTTTTTTAAATAAAATGCTGTCTTTGCCGGTGTCTTGAAGCCACGCCTTTCCAATCCAACACACACGCAAACATCCAAACAAAAGCGCCCAAGATTTCCATCAATCGTCCAAAAGCACGAACCAACCAACCAACAAATCAAGTGAAGCAATTTTCAATGCTCGCAACAGAAAAAAGGATCCCAGGAGACGATATTGCCAACCACCAGCAAAGCAGTATAGAACTGCCGCCAGACCAAGAAAGCCATCTCCCAGCCAAATCCACCGTCCACACAAATACACAATATTCGAAAGGCACAAAAGAGAGGATCCCAAGAAATGAATGATAGTGCCAGCCACCAGCAGAATATGAAACTGCCAGTCCAAGAAGGCCATCATCTATCTCTCGGCCAAATCCAATCCAATGCCCAACAAATACTTACAAATATAGTAGTAGTCCACAGGATCCCAAGAAATGATAGTTGCCAACCACCAGCATTGTATAATAAATACGAATGCCGGACCAAGAAGGCCATCTCTCAGCCAAATCCAAGACTGCCACAAACTCCGACGACAAATCATTGAAAAAGTAGGCTCCAACCGCAACACCGAAAATGATTGATTGTTTGTTCGTTCACTTGTGCCATGAATGCCTTTTGATATCCGATCCGAATCCTTTCACGCTTTCATTTTGTATATTGTTTGTTTGTTTTGTTTATTTCGCACCATTGTCTTGTTTGCTTACAACCAAAGGCAATAATCGCAACCACATGCGATGGTCTTTTCGTCTTGACCAGTCATCATGCAGAAATTTTCTTCTTCTTCGTTTGCCGTAATGGGCATGACGACGACGCGTTTGGGTACTGGCTGGAAGGCCGACTTGTTGTGACGACTACGACGACGACGAGTGGCTTTGGTCGTGTCCTCGGCCCAATAGCAAAAATCACAGTCACATCCTTGAGTCTTGTAAGGTTGATGGGTCAGCTGACAAAATTCGTCGCTGTATTCGTCGATTTCGACTTCGGTATTATTGGGTTCTTCGATGTAGTAGTCGACTTCGACGTCGACACTACTAGTAGTAGTGGCCGTCGCGGTAGCGAATGTGAAAGGTGACGTAGATGGCTGCTTCTTCTTGATACCACCACCAAGAACCTTGCGGAAGGTCCACCCACCAACACGGACCAGCGTTGTCGAGACTTGTCTGGCAGTGGTGACCACCAAAGCAAACGCCATCATGTTGCCAGCGACATGCATCACAAAGGCGGCAGCGTGTTCGAAATCCAATATATGGAGCATGGCGACGGTCAAAATGCCCATGGGTGCGACATGCGGATTGCTGGAACGATTGCCGCCGAAGACCACGTAGAATGCCATGGTGGCCAATCCCCACGTCAAGGTCCATTCCGAGAAAATGCAAGGCAACACCGCGTGTGCGACCGCCGGCACCAAGACATCCAAAGAAGGACAACCAATCTGGACGATCAGAGCGACGGGAATTCCGACGCCCAATACCACAGTGGCGATTCCGACCAAGAAGAAGAGGCCTTCCATCACGACACGAAGAGCCTCCAAACACCCTTGCGACGCGCCTTTGTAAAGAGAGGCAGCACCCGTACCCGTACGGCGGACCATGGGCACAATCATTTCCAATACGCCGGTAGTCATGCGGTTCGCAATGGGAGACACCGCCTTGACAATGGGAGACACTGCGGCCACCACACCCGTCATGGTGTGGCGGATCATGGTGCAGGCACTTGTCAAAATATGGTAGATGACTTGCATAGCCTTCAAGATGAGAGCCGCGGCAAGAGCCCCCAAGACGACGTGTGGATTGCGCCAATACATTCCAGCGGCCGTACCGATCATGGCGACCATCATGGGAGAGGAAGCCGCAGTTGCGACAATAGAACCGAGCATGGAAATAGCAGTAGTAGCGACCATGGTGATAAAGGAAATGGAAATAATAATAATACTAATAATAATAAATTCAATAACGTAACGTAATGTACGAAAATGAATTTTATGAGGATGTCTCGAGCAAGAATGATGTTTCATGTTGTTTCATGTCTAGTAGAAACGGAAAACGGACCCTGCCGTTTCCTTTTCGGTTCCATCGTCTCCCATCGATGGACTAGGACCGATGGGGAATACAACAAGAAACGGACCCGATGCTATTGGCACACTTGTGTCAAACCAATTGCTTGTTGTTGGTTGTGGATCGATGGATGGATTGGGATGGATTTCGATCGCTGGCACAGCGTGTAACGCACAACTCTAACCCTAATGTTTTTCGTCTTAAAAATCCGTCTACGCGTCCTTTGAGTCAGTCACGCGAGTCAGTCGGTCGGTCGCACGACGTGCGAGTACAGTACTCCTACTACGATGGGTCCTCCTGGCTAGTAATGTGCTACTTTAGCACGCACTATTGTCCCTAATAGATTTTAGCACGCACTGTTGTCCCGAATAAGTTTTACACGACTGCATAATTATGATGACACCAATGACGTCAAAATCAAAGAAAGATACTTTTTTCTGACGCTTTCTAACTTGCCCGGGTGGTTGGACAACCAATAAATGAATGAGAATAACACACGATTTCTTCCAGTCGCAATGCAAGAAGCTTCAACAAAGGCATCGCTGCTGCCGAAGCAGCTTGTATGTGGAACATAAAAACGAACGGGAAGTCGAACCCAAAAACAGCAACCAGAATTCAGCATCTCGTTAGTTCCCATCTACCACATTCGTACAGTGCATCATCTGCTTGTTTGTGTTGTTGTTCATTCGTATTTATTTGTTATTTGGCTGCGCTTGGACTACAGTAACTGCTACTACTAGCTAGTAGAGCTGGAACAACACAACCTAAAAGCAGAGGCGACTGTATCAGCTAGCTAGCTTCTATTTTTTTTTTTTCCCACCAAGAAAACAACTCTACAAAAATAAATCATTCTTAAAATGATGGAGCTCTGTCCTTCCGGTCCCCTGTATTTGGAAATTGGCAATGGGATTCCCTCCGTTATGGAACGTCTTTCGCAACGCAATTTGACGTCTCGTATGAGTGCTAGTATTCGCAACAGCAACCACGGCGCTACTACTACTACTACTACTAGCATTAGTACTAGTCACTGTCTTACGAACACTACTACGGCTGCCACTGATGCCAACAACAACAACAACTTGTCTTCCTCTCCGACAACAACGACCACTGTATTACCCACAGTCCTTCCCGTAAAGCCACAACCACAGCAACGCACCACAACCACGGGTACCGAAAGTGTCGTATTGCGAGGTCGCTACTGCCGATTTATTGATACCCACGTGGCCCCCGATGAAATCATCGACGTCCTCCGCATGGCCAGTTGCTTGCCCCGATTGCAGCGCCTCTGTTTGTTGCGATTGAAGATGCCCTTGCGGGCCTTGACGTACGTCTTGCGACAACAAGCCAGTCGTGCCGATGGCAATCACATGAATACGTGCATGTACAGCAGTGCCGGCTTGGATTGTTTGCAAGAATTGGAGTTGCGGTCCTTAATTTTAAGTGCCTCGCAAGAAGAAATGCAAGAATTCGCCTTGGCCTTGCAAGAACATCCTTCCTTGACCAAAATTGTGTTGGCGGATTGTCGTCCCGAAGGAGGAACCTGTCGCACTTTGGATGCCTTGTTGGTGGCCTTGAGTCAAATGAAGCACCTGACCACATTGCACTTGGACATGATGGAATTGTCGCGGTGGATCCAATCCGTCTCGTCCTTTCAAAACGTATTGGCGGGGGCCTTGTCGCTCCAAAATTTGTCGCTGAGTTATATGCGGATTCCCGAAGAATATATTGTGGCCCTGGCGGAAACCCTGACGCCAAGCCATGTCACGCCGACCACATCTACTCCGTTCCCACATTCCGCAAGTTCCATACCGCCGTCGCCAAGTCTTACCTCGAATCCTCTCTACAATTACAACAACAATAATATTACTACTACTGCTACAACAACGCAATTACAAGAATTATGTTTGGATCGTTGTGATTCCCTGAGCGAAGAATCCGCATGGGTCGTGGCCGAAATGCTGGGACAAAATGGGAGCCTCGTCAAATTGCAATTGGTCGTCAAGAGTTTTGTCCATGCCATTCCCATGGCCTGTGCCCTCCAGCAAAACAAAGCCTCCCAATTGCAAGAATTGTCCTTAAGGACGTATCACAATCACGATGCCATTATGAATCATCCAGCAGCAGCAGCAGCAGCAGCAGCAGCAGCAGCACATCCTCCTCCTCCTCCTACAGCAGCAGCCGAACGACAGCAGGGACGACGACGCTCACCACCAGCTACAGCTACAGGGACAACGGCAAGTCGTCCGGACGACAATATTCCTACTCCTTCCGTCTACGATGCCTTTTCGGAAATGCTCCAACACAATTATTCCATGCTCAAATTGGAATTGCTACAGGGACATCCGATGCGACCCATGTGGGCCACCGATCCGACCTTGAATTTTTTCTTGAAGGTCAATCGTGCCGGACGACGACGTCTTTTGGTAGATCACAACCGTATGGCCACCGAAACGACCAATGGCAATGGCAAATCTACCACCATGGATACGCAACAGCAACACCAGTATGAATTGTGGTGGGAAACCATCATTGCGGCCAGAGCCGATGTCGAATGCAGTTTTTATTTCTTGTCCCTCAATCCATCGCTTTGTTGTCAAGCCCTATGCGGACGGGAACGTTGAGCACGTAACAAAGGGACAAAAGGACGAGAGACAATCGAGTACCGGAAGAAAAAACACAGATGGAGGAAGCATGGAATTTCCACAACATGTGGACGAAAAAAAGCTAAACCGTACACGATGAGTGTATCGAGAAAAATGGTCAGGAACAAAAACCACAGCCTAGACAAGACACAAAAAGACATTCGAAACGACAAAAATGAGCCTTTTCCAAACGGACAGACAATCGAATAGCTAGCTAGCTACCCTGGTCCTGCAATTGTATGCAAGATCCCGGTGTGGTGTGCCGTATCTGCCCTTTTTCCTTCCGGGCAGGCATGCTGCAGCAGAGAGATAGCCTATGGGCAGTTCTCTCATGCTATAATCATGTACAGTACAGTACAGTACAGTACGCAAATGGCCAATCCAACCACAACAACCACCAGAAGAAGAACACAAAATCACATTCCGCCACATCCTGACCCGGCCCCGTCTTGCGAAGCACTACACACGTACACTGACCCACAGAATGTACCGCAGTACAACATCGCTTGCTTGCTTTTTCGGAGCGCATGTAGCCATCCGAGGAGAGACAAGAGCCTACTGTACAGTACTGTACCCGGCGAGAGCATGCTTGTGGGTATCTATCTACTCCAGCTACTAGCCTCCTAGCTAGAGTACTGGGTAAAAGAAAAAACTAAGCTAGAAAAAACTAAGCTACTACTAGCTAGTAGCTAGCTAGGGTGATAGCTTCAAGCTGGCTTAATACGGTACACGGTACCTGGTACATAGCTAACTATTAGTAGACGTGCAGGTGCATTGTCTAATTTTCGTTTGTTTCGTAACTTCGAAATGTTTTGTGCGAGAATACGTACAGTTCTACGTATCCCGTGTTAAATGCCACGATAAATGTTTTTGTGCGAGAATACGTACAGTTCTACGTAGCCCGTGTTAAATGCAACGATAAATGTGTTTGTGCGAGAATACGTACAGTTCTACGTAGTCCGTGTTAAATGC
>ENA-ORBV01017029-ORBV01017029.1-microbial-mat-metagenome-genome-assembly--contig:-NODE-17029-length-10461-cov-4.569819_pt1 | contig 10461 bp, 6 predicted proteins | sample MGYA00237777_ERZ505514 | MGnify/ENA primary metagenome ERZ505514 (study PRJEB26160, sample SAMN06269048) | microbial mat metagenome | isolation source: Oligotrophic lake microbial mat | place...
CTGATTAGATTAGTCTTTATTACATCACACCTCGTCTACTACTCGACCATGACCAGCCTAGATTTGTAGTCTGACAACTGCTGAACGCAAAAATTTGTTCGTTCGTGGCGTCTTCTCCCGCAGCGAGACTGTCATCTTTGGCATCCAATTCCACGACCTTGATGCCCAAACCTATGTCAACAAAGATTCTGAGAAATGTCTCATTGTCTCTGAAAATGAAAAGAAAGAAAAAACATCTAAAAAATGCATGGAGCAGCACCACACCTTGGCTTCCTTTGTTGTCTCAGTTGATGGCATGCTTGCAACTGAAGCAGTCAACACTTTCAAATGCATCACTCAGCTTCTCAGTAAAGAATGGTTGCGCCCCTATTCTTCAACCTTTGGCTGCGTCAAGCCCCCGATGAGCATTGCTGTTGTCTCTGCCACCAACCTCTGCCTCCGGGGTACCACATGAAAAACAAATTGATCAATAATCGCCACTATCTTTGGGATGAAGAAGGTCTCAGAGTTCCCGTTTGTTTGCCATGGTTTGGTTCAGATCATGTTAGCTAGACAATCACAAGAACTAAATTAAAACAATCCTCAGGTATGGTGCACATTAGCTACGACAACTAGACTCCTACAGCATCATTGTTGCATTAGCGTAGAGGCATGCAGCAATGTAGCATGTGCCCCTTAAAGCACTGCAACACACTGTCCTAGCTATTGCCGCATCAGTAGAGCTATCTAGCTAGTAGAGCACTAGCAGAACAAATCAAACGAAGACTGAACGGAGCACGTCCGTGATTGGAAGTTGGACACTCAAGCTTGACTGATGTCATTGAGGTGCCTGGGTGGTGTCCATGACATGGGGATTCGCAATCTGTACATAAACAAAATTTCTAGTTTCAATTACAATAACAAAACTCTAGCTGAAAAAGTCAATCCTTTACAGCATGCAGAATTGAAAATATTTTAGGGCAGTCTTGGTGATACATTTGGTTCCTCTTGTACACCCTCTGTCCGTTCAATTTTGAATGACTTAAAGGAGGGGATTTGTGAACGGGCTGCTTCTACAATTTTTTTGCAGGCCCTTGCTATGAAAAAAACTGTACCTACTAGGTAATTTAACATATTCAGCGCAGATCCAAAAATGTGTCATCTAAAACCATGTTAAACCATGCTAGTACAAAGCTACACGAAATAGCAACAGAAAAGACGTTTCTAACAGTTGCTTCAAGTTCCCACAGACATAGATAGAAAGCTTGGTTCACTTAACAATTGATGTCACAAGGGGGTTCAAACTGGAGCAGTGCACCTAGTCAATGTCTCCACGTCCAGGGGGGGAGCGACAAGCAAAGCGCGGAGTGAGCGGACTGGCCGTGCCATACCGGTACTGCATGCCTCCACCCAGCATGCGTTGCGGCATCCTTCCCTGCAGCTCTAGAAATTGAACTGCTTTAGCGCACAATCACCCATGAATGGTGTGCGGTTGAAGGCAAGCTAAAAAGGGCCATCCTGGTCAGTGAAAATAGTGCATACCATTCTTCTTTTTTTACTCATTATTAGTCACTACTGCTTCATCTAGATTTGCCGCTAAAGACTGATAGCGGGAAAGAATAATTTCCAATTGCTTTGCTGCGGTGTCAAGACCCTGTTCCTTGTTGAACGCCAAAGCCTCTTGTCCAATCTCTTTCCCATATTCAAATAAGATGTGACAGGTTTCCTCCTCTTCGATTCTTTCCGCCAACAAGAAGCAAATTTCCACGCTGAGGCTGTCAGCACAACGGCCCAAGGCACCGAGACGTCGATTGGCAAGCGTACCAAAGCATAGACGGTCCCGATCCAAGGCCCATTCTGTATACTCCTCCAATGTGTCATCGTCGAGATTAGGCCATCCCGCCAAGTGCAACAGCATCATGATAGGTTCGTAAACTGGAAGAAAAAAACTGGACTTCCCCTCACCAAAGAAAGCCCCGAAAGGCTTCAGCACCAATCTTTCGAAGTGCTTACGTGCCTGCACAGCGACGCCGGAGGCCAGCATCACCAAAACCACAGGATACATGATAACGAAAGATTGATGGACGTCGCTTCTATCTGTTTTTGGCATCAATTTTCCTATGACAAATCGACATGCATCCAAAGCCGCTTCCTTATCGCCTAGTTCGAGATGCCACATGGCTGAATTGGAAAAGCTTAAAGCTGCTTCATCACTTCCGTATGTGTTGCGCAATTTCTTGTTGTGCTCGGCGTGGTCGTATATGCTGTATAAGGAGCTCTGAACTGCCAATGCCTTCGGCATGTCGTTGACCGTTCGAATTAGATGGGCAATTTGGCACATGATGGCATGGACATGATGGTGTTTCTCCGAATGACGTTTCGTATCGACAAGAAACTTCTTGATAAGTAGAGACTCGTACCGTTTGTTGTCGTCCTGGACGATTCCGTTTTCTTTGAGGGCCTCGTAAAGCCCCACATAAGCCGGGAACGCAACCGAGCGATCTTCGATATTCGAGGCGCCCTTGGGGACACGGAGGACCTGTTAAAAAGAAAAAGTGTTAGTCAAGGACTTGGCTCTCAGCAAAGACCGCATCATCTCATGTGCGGTACTCACCCGCAAAGCATGGTGGTAACACAAAGCACTGTCAGCATATTTGTGAGCAGCACGGAAGGCCCTGCCTAGAGCAACATGGAGTGCGGATATGTTTGTCAACTCTTCCGGGTCGGCAGCATCAAGTACATCACGGCTCATGCCTGGAAAAGAACAACAGCAAACTCATAAGATAAAAAGGAGGATGGGAAGGACTGGCATGAAATAGGAGATAGAGAAGACTCACCGCCATCGGGCTCGCAGGACTTGTCACCTTTCCATGCCCATGCATCTAAAGCTTCTTCGTAGATCCGAATGCTTTGCGAAGGTAGCCCTAGATGCTCTTCAAAGTGCTTCCCAACACTAACCGCCAGTTCCGTCAGCTTGCTTGTGTTTCCGCTACTTTTCCAGTGCCCGAGAAGCTTCATTTGAAATGCAAAGTCACTTCCGTCTTTCCTCATTTCCTTCTCCATTGATGCAGCGATTTTCTTGTGGACATCTTTCTTCCTCGAATCTAGCATCAAACTAAGAATTGTTGTTTGCCAAATTCTATGGTAGAATGAGTAAACTATGCTTTCAGTTCTGCCTTTCTCCTTCTGGCTTCTGGTTTCTTCGCCTTCCTCTTCCTTGTCATCGTCCTTGTCGTCGTTGGGGGCTTCTTCCTCGCGGAGGATTCCTTCGTTTATTGCCATCTGAAGGGATTCTTTCGTTTCCTTCAAAAGCTCTTCTTCTCTTGTATCATGATTCTCCTTCAAGACCGATAGAACTTCCTTCAATGTGAACGACTTTCCGAGTACAGCTGTGATGTTCAAAATATTCCGCACAGCCACGTCAAAGGAATCAATTCTATGAAGGATGATCTCTGGAACTGATCCAAGTGCAGCTGGCCCAAGAGTCCTTTGGTTCTCGGAACGTGTATCCATCATTTCCGTGAATTGACGTCTTTTGACAAGCTCCAAAAACTCGTTCGCGAAATGCGGCATACCACCTTCGATGTCAAGAGGAGATGGCATTTGGTGAGAAACTTGAGATTCAACACTATCCATTGAACTCGAATGATAATTGATCAGGACACCATCGATTCAACGTTTACAACGTCGACAACAGTCATTCGTTTTTTAGACATACCTGACTGTATAAGTATCTCGTTCAAAAGATCTGGAGATAGTTCTTCTCTTTGAAGCCCAAGCGTCTTCATGGTCATTACGGTTATTTCCTCTTTACCAAGCCCCCCTAGCTCCATTGGTACAAAATGTCCAGCTGGCCTATATTTCTTATTCAAAACATGCCAAAAGTCTGATTCAACTTTGAGGTCTCGGCTTCGCGAGAGATCGAAGGCACAAATCAAGAGCAGATTGTCACACCCCTCGAAAACTTGACGGAGGACCTTCCAAGTCATTTCATCAATGTATTGCACGTCATCAAGAGCTACGACAACAAGTTTGGTTTCCTGGGTACACCGACGGAATGCACGAGTCATGAACGAAACCATAGCCTTCATAGATGGAGCTTTTCCGACGGCAGATTTTCCTGCACCCTTGCCACTGAGATAATGCAAAACATGATCCACGAAGCCACTGGGGGCCGCGAGCTCTCGGCACAGCACTTTAAGAAGCTCTTCTGATTTAGCCAGGGAAAGTGCAGTAGATGAGCCTTGAGACCTGCAGGACAGGCTGTGCAGAGAAATTGAGTGGGACGATGTGAACCCAGAAACGCCTGATGCATGTGATTTATCGTCTGTGCTTGCAGCAAAATTTGCTAAAACATCCAACAAAATATCGCGAAACATACAGAATGGTAGAAGTGAGTTGCTTTCCTTCCCTACATGCTTTGTTATCACCAATCGCCTCGTGTCATCGCCGATAAAATTGCGGACGTGTTCAATGGCATGAGCAACCATTGTACTTTTGCCCATGCCGCTCTGTGAGGCGACAAATACCAGCCTAGAATGGGGTTCATCACTGCTGACAATGTCACGTGCCATTCCCATTAAAGCTTTGATCTGCGGCTCCCTCCCAACAAAGTTTGGTTGGATTCTGCCCCAACTTCGCTCTAAGGGACTCAATGGCTCAAATATAGGCACAGGCTCGGCATACCCTTTGGCTTTCACTGGGGGGAGGGCGTTAAAGGCATACTTCCTTTAGTGTAGAAGGAATTAGGGCACTCCATGAGCAAAATCATCACGCGTTAACGTTAAAAAAAAACTGCCGCTGCCGCAACCATCCTATTACGCCTAATCAAGATTCGAAACAATTCATGTCTACTGGACCTACCTAGATGCCATTCTTCTGATATTACATTCAACCAAAATACCTGGATTGTTCTTGCTTCCCATTAGCCGAGCTGCAAGGTTTGCAGACGGGCCGAGAACTGCATACTCTGTTGTAACGTGACAAGCGAATTGACAGGATGAGCGGATACAACCCAGCTTTGGCAAGATGGTAAAATGAAAACGCAAAAGAGCGTACCATGGCGCTTGACACCCCCGACTGCTCCACAGTAGACTTCCCCGAAGGTAGCCCCGATTCTATTATCCACGCCAAGCTGAGACTGTAGAGCATTGTGCAGAGCTATTGTGGCTGGGAGCGCCCGCTCCGCAACCCTGCGCACCATAAACGAGAGAAACAAATGGTTTTCTTGAGCCTCTTCATTTCAAAAATTACCTCAATTGCACTCCCAACAAAACCGGCGCTTACATGTTTGGAAAAGTGGACCCCCGTAGGCCAAAAGTCCCGATGAGTACCAACCCTTTATCATCCACAATCATCTGCCTCAGGTGGCCGCAGTATCGTTCCAGCTGAGTTGAAGTCAAGTTCATAATTTCATTAAGCAAATCTACTGCGAAACCATTTTCTTCCGAAATTGTAATCAGTGGGTGAATGAACATGATGTAAACGCGTCGTAGCTCAGCTTCTTCGCGATGTCTTTCTTGGGCAGAGCTCTTTGACTTCATTTTGCTCGTCTGATCCATATGAATTGCGGCGACAACGGGGTGCACATAAAGGGCCATCAACTTTTGATATGTCTTTAAATCGTCGACTTCCAAACCCTCGACATGTCCGGTAACCCCTCTTGATTTTGCATACTCTATTCGAGAAACCCGGTAATCCTTCAGCTTCTCAGACTTAAACATTGTTACCGCTCGCTTTGCAATAATGGCAGGCTCGCTCTCGGATGGTCGAATGCTGAAATCCAATACCCCAGCCATAGACAAGGATCGAAAAGCCTCAGGTGATACAACAAGTTCTCCATGCTTGGCGAGGTCGGCTCCCCAGGTTAGCTGATCGATGGGCTCCCCAAGAAAGAGGTATTCACGTCGACGAGTGTTATCACCAACATGTATACCTATCATCTGGCCTGATCCTAGTGCACAGTGAACGTTGAGAGACGATATCGGCTCTCCTTTCTTACTTTGGGCGCCCCCTGACATGACGGGAAAATCACTGCACTCGTCAACAATCTGTGACGCACACGCCGTTGCTGCCGCAACACAAGATTCCATGGGGTTCTGTTCTGAACATCTCCATTCGGCAAAAATGGCGTCACCAGCGAATTTCTGGATGTCCCCATTGAATTCATAAATTTTACTCACAATTAGTTGGAAATAGGAATTGATTACCTGTTTCATTTCAAGGAACAATGTCGGTGAGGAAACGGCCGAACTGACCAGCGAAACGCAGGACCATAAACAAGATAACAATACCCCGGACATACGCACCTTGGAAAGGGTTTCAGGATCCAGCAAAGTAGAGAGCTTAGTGAAACCACTGATATCAACAAACAGCAGAGCGCAACTAAATCGGGAGACAGCCGGGAGCTTTCCAGAATAATTATCGAAGGAAATACTTCCAGAGCTGCCTGTGCGACTTCTTGTTTTGTGTTTCAAGTTTTTGGAGTCACTGGAAACTGAAGAAGAAGCGCAGCTCCCAGTGCTTCGGCTTCCTTGGGATTTTGTCAACCCATACTCATTGCTGCTATTAAATATGTGCTCAATATCTTCACTCGCTTCGTCAAACGAACCCTCTTCTCTAGCCCTTTTAAACATCTCATCTAGTGCCTCTTCGGATTTTCGCCGCATCAGAGATCGAGGGGTTGGGGCTTGCTCCGCTCGTGAGCTGCCCTCTGTCTCACAGGGTTGGCTAGTGCCAAGTACGTTCATCTTCGAGGTGTCGAAAAAGAAGGCTGCAGCAGAGTCTTCTTGTTTGTCAGACAAATCCATCTCTGATAACTCACTTACTATCGACGAGTCATCTCCACGTGACACAACATCAAGTATTTTGTGCTTATTTTCGCTCTTCTTTGATGGCTTAGTAGCCTTTTCTTCTTTTTGCTTCGCCATGTCTTCCATATTCGCACGTGTTTCTTTGCCCAAAAAGTCAAGCACACAATTTGGGACATGGCTTGCAAGCTGATTAATCGAAGCTAAGATTTGCGCTCTGGCAACAAACTTCTCTCCACTCTTTTGAGTCATCACTGCCCTTCCGACCTTTTCTAGTTCAGAACGAATAGCATCGAGGTTAAGCCCTTCGCCGGGAAGAGGTGCGGCTGTTATTGGCAATCCTGGTGGCAACACAGGAGCTCCTCCGAGACCCGAAGGCGCTGACGGTGACTGTGCGGGATTTGGTTGTGCCTTCTTGGGTGCCGCCGGTCTTGGCGCGTGAAGCTCATTAAGTAAATCATCAACATATCCATCATCTTCTTCATCGCTGATTAGTCCTTCTGATGATCCGCCCGAAGCATCAACGTCGTCCTCATCGCCTGACTCGCCCGATTCCTCATCATCGTCATCGGAAAATAGATCCGAGTCGTCGCTGCTAGAGTCACACTCAGATGACGACGACGCAATATCAGAGACATCATCACTTTCCTCCGAACTATCGGCTGAAATAGAAACCGATTCAGCGGGTAAAAATGCCGACTCTTTCGGCTGCGGCATTTGATCAATGATTTTGATAGCTTGCATTGGCATAGGAATCTTTTGTTGGGGTACGAGGGACGATGGCTTAGTATCGTTGAGCTCATTGAGCAACTCGTCGACGTAATCATCATTTTCTTCCTCGCTTTCACACGAGCTAACTTCATCAGACGATTTATCCGAATCGGAATAATCGTCAGAACCATCCGAGTCCTCAGAGGATTCGACGTGATCTTGTGGCCCGGCAGGTTTTTCGGATAGGGAGACTTTTGACTTCGTATTTGTCGCTGTCAAAATGCTTTCGGTCGCCGCGGTAGCTGAGGTGCCGAGCGGGGCTTGTGCATGGAGAAATGATGAAACCGCAGTGGATGCTGTTGTTTCTACTGTCCCCGCGATACTTTTCGTTGTCGTCTCCTTGAGCTCACTCAAGAGTTCCTCCACATATTGATCTTCGTCGGCATCAGTTCCTGCCGGCGAGCTGGGTGTTTCGCTTTCACGTAATGGTATCGTATCTGGTTGTTCTGTTTCCTCTTCGCTCGAGTCGGAATCAGCATTCTCCCCTTCCGGTGAGTCCTCAGACGAGCTGCTTTCGCAACCATTCTCACTGTCGTGGCTTTCACCATTACCATCACGCACAAGTATTTGTCCATCGGGTGAGTCCTCCTGTGCCATCATTTTATCGGTGGTTGGTACGATTGAGATGAGCCCGGATGCGGTAGAGATAACCCTTGCGGCTTGTTCAGCCATAGATGTAGTTGTAGTTTGGACGGGACGACTTTCATGGCCAGTGAGGAGAGCCGAGTCAGATGCATATTGGGGATTCATTGGTGAAGATTGCAGTGAATGAAGTTGATTGGGTTGAAGATCAGACGACGACAGCGCTTGCCAATAAGGCGTTCGGCATTTATCAGCATGCAAAAAAACGCCGTCGCTTACTGCTGCACCCGTTGGAGTTTGTTCCGTAAATGTGTCCGTGGGTGTCTGCTCGGCCATGGACTCTTCCTCGCTGCTTCCACTGCTGCTAGTCCCCGATGAAGAGTCACAAGAATCATCTGAAGACTCAACATCGGAGGTCTGCTCAGTTTGTTCTTGGCCTCTAATTTTTGGCTGTTGCGAATACTGCGATTCGTCGCCTTCTACTTGTTCTATTTCAACAGATCCCTCTCCTCCCCCGCCACCCGTGGCCAGCGACATGATATAATCCGGTATTCTAATTTTTTCATCAAAGGACCCCACCCAGAGAGACCCTGAAACATCATGCCCTGCAATACTCGGTGGTGAATCACATCGTCCTTTGATCATAAGTTCAACAGATACGGTCGTCACACGCGATGATGTTGAGATAGATTCCTCGGCTCTCGACGAAGCAGAGCTTCCTCCGACGCTTCGCTCTCTTTGCATGGCCTGTTGTTGATATGTCGCCGCCAGGCCATCGCTATCATTGTCGCTACAAGATGATTTCAGTTTCGATGAAGATGAATGCGATTCTGATCCTGACTCTGAGGCACACGACGCTTCGCATGCTTCGGGAGCAGCTATTGGAATTCCATCTCCATCTTCCCGGGCGTCGTCGCCGTAGCTTGACAATAATTTCGGTGATGTCGCTGCGCTATATAACAGAGACGACGACGACAGTAAAGTGTCTGAAGCGGCCAGCAAGGAGTCGGTGGCTTCCAACGTGGCCTTGGACGCGGCAATCACTTGCATCGCAAATCGCGTCCGTCGGGCAGTTACGGCCCTCAAGTCATGCCACTGCAGTGACCTCGGCGATGGAGAACCACCTGGGTTGGTGCCGCTAACCAATCTATCCATAGTACTGCCGCGAGGTGTGATAAGCAAGGGACCTTTTGCCGTCGAACTATTATACTCCTGTTCAGCCATTCTTGGTGTCGTTATAATATGGGTCATTAATTATTACTACTAGCTAGCTAGCTATTACTAGCTAGCTAGCTAGCTAGCTAGTACCGGTACAATCTACTACAGTACTAGCTTCTACTGTAGCTAGCTACAGTATAGCTAGTATCATATGTCAACGATTTCTATTGAGCGAGTGGCGCGGCGTGGCTCAGCTATTGTAGCCTTTGTTGGTGTTAATTAGGGGCCGCCAGGCTTTTTAATTTCCAAGTGTTTAGTGATGTTAGTGACGTCAGTGACCTCCCACGAGTAATGTTAGTCAACCTCTCTCATCCAATCAAATTGTAGCACCTTTTCCTGTGTGCATGACTGAAAACACTTACACTACAACCAACCCGGTCGGCCCGGGCCATCCACCCTAAATTCAATTTTGGTCCGTTTTGACTCCATGCAGTAGAAACCTCCTCAATGTCAGAAGACGTTTCTGACATAATCACATTGGTTAAATGTCCGGAAATGTCACACAATGTCTGTGAATGTCTGTGTGTGTCTTCGATGATCATGCTTCATCATTTGCAAAACGTGTGAAATGACATTGTAGGAAACAGTGAGCGATCACACAAACAAAAAGCACAATTTTCAAAATCATTTTTTGCGTGCCTGAGAAAGTCGGTCCATGTTAGAAAGTGTCTCCACTTGTGAGCAAATGTCTGCATTGTGTCTAAAACCTCATCTCATTTCGAAAAATGTCATTTTGCAATACCCTAATTTGCCCATAATTGGCTATACATAGAGTATCCTCATACGGGACTCATTCATCCGGGATTCATTCACGGAAGATACGCTTCTCAGCGTATGGGACTAGTTGCGCTACTACGTAGCCCTATCCTTCACATGTATTGAAGAAGCTTGCTCAGAGGAGCAACAAACCATCGTCAGAGACGCTTGTCTATGTATCGTAACGGCTATATCTTTTAGACCGTTATGTCAAGATACATGTGATTTGAACACATTTTGTTCTGGATCGTTTAACACAAAGCTATCGTTGTAAACAAAGTCATAATAAACCATACAACTGGGATGCCGATTCTTCATGTAGAAGCATCGTTCATCTCAGTAGAGA
>ENA-ORBV01017030-ORBV01017030.1-microbial-mat-metagenome-genome-assembly--contig:-NODE-17030-length-10460-cov-12.142733_pt1 | contig 10460 bp, 4 predicted proteins | sample MGYA00237777_ERZ505514 | MGnify/ENA primary metagenome ERZ505514 (study PRJEB26160, sample SAMN06269048) | microbial mat metagenome | isolation source: Oligotrophic lake microbial mat | place...
CCCCCGAAGCCACCGCCGTCACCGCGGCCGCCTTCGCCGCCATCGGCCCCATCCCCCCCACTCCCGAGTTCCTCAACCTCGCCACCGAACTCGGTATCGAGTTCGAACCCGGCGATCTCGACAAGCTCGGCCGCTTCGTCGCCATCCTGCTTGAGACCAACAAAACCACCAACCTCACCGCCATCACCGACCCCGCCCAAGCCTGGGTCAAGCACATCTTCGATGCCCTCACCCTCATCCCCATTCTCGCAAGCATCGAACCCGCCGACGGCGCAAAGACCCTCCGCATCATCGATGTCGGCTCCGGTGGCGGCGTCCCCGCTTTCCCCCTCGCCATCATCTTGCCCGATGTCCGCTTCACCCTCCTCGAAGCCACCGGCAAGAAGGTCGACTTCCTCAAAGCCGCCGCCGCCGCCCTCGGCCTGAAGAACATCGAAGTCCTCCAGGGCCGCGCCGAAACCGTCGCACACTATCGCGGCAGCAAAAACGATGGCCGCATCAACTCCCGCCGCGAGGTCTACGACGTCGCCATGGCCCGCGCACTCGGCCACCTCGCCGTCGTCGCCGAACTCCTGGCCGCCTTCGTCCGGCAGGACGGCTTCGTCCTCGCGGTGAAGGGCGGCAAAGCCGAGCAGGAACTCGCCGAATCCGCCAAGGCCATGGGCGTCATCGGCCTCAAGCACACCGAAACCGTGCACACCCCCACCGGCCGCATCGTCATCCTCGAGAAGACCATCGCCACCCCGCGCGACTACCCACGCAAAGACGGCGAACCTTCACGCAAGCCCATCGGCATCGACAAACCAGCCTGAGGGACTTGCTCCAGTTCAAATTTGCGCCTTGAGGTTTCAGGTTTGAGGTTTCGGGTACTCTCCGCACAGCATGCTCCTCTACGCAACCCTTCTCCTCTGCTCCGCCATCATCGGAGCTCAGGTCTATCGCTACGACCTCTACGACCGCGAACCCCCTCACGCCATCTTCCTTTCACTCATCCTCGGTGCAATCGGCCTCTGGCTCGCCGGCCTCACACAGATCGAGTTCATCCGCTTCCTCGGCCCCACCGCCGCGGCCAACTTCAATCTCTGGATGGCCTTCGCCGCAGGCACCACCGAAGAGCTCGCCAAGCTCGCTGTCGTCGCCTTCATCGCTCTCGCCAGCCCGCGCTGGTTCAACGATCCACTCGATGGCGCAATCTACGGCGCATTCGCCGGTCTTGGCGCCGCCGTCTACGAGTCCTTTGTCCACCTCGGCTGGCCCTCGCCCATCGACTTCCCCCGCACCCTCCCCGCCGCCGAACCCGTCCGACTCATGGGCCACCTCATCATGGGCGGAATCGGCGGCTTCGGCGTCGGCTTCCTCGCCACCACCCACACCTCGCGCCGACTCCGCGGCCTGCTCATCCTCCTCGCCTGCCTCGCCGGCGCAATCCTCCTCCACATCTTCTGGGATGTCATCGCATTCGAAGCCGCGGACCGCGGCCAGATGCTCCCCTGGCACACCGCCGTCTCCATCCTCCTCATGCTCATCGGAATGATCACCTTCCGCATGCTCATCCGCATCGGCGCGCCATATTCCAAAGCATGGATCAACGACCGCGCTCCTCCCCCCGCGCCACCATCGACTCCCCGACGCCGAGGCTGAGCCGGCATTGCGACAAAGCTCACGGGTTGAGCCCTGCACGGTTTCGACCCCGCGTTTCCGAGTCTCCGTACCACGCGCATCCTGCCCGTGCGCGCTGTTTCCGCCCGACAACGCCCCCCGAACTACACTCCGCCCGTGTCCGCCCCGACCAGCACACTCGACCGAATCCTCGCCGATAATGGTCCCATCGCCCGCGCGCTCGTCGCATCCGGAATCGACTTCGAGCACCGGCCTGAGCAGGGAATCATGGCCCGGGCCGCCATGGACGCCATGGAAGCCCGCTCCCGCCTCCTTGCAGAGGCCGGTACCGGCGTCGGCAAGAGCTTCGCCTACCTCGTCCCCGCCATCCTCCGAGCAGTCCTGCACAACGAGACCGTTGTCGTCGCCACCGCGACCATCTCCCTGCAGGAACAACTCATCCAGAAGGACATCCCCCTCCTTCACCGCACCCTCGCAGACTGGGATCTTGGACCAGGTGCCCGCGAACTCGTCCCCGTCCTCGCCAAGGGCCGCGGCAACTACCTCTCCATCCGCCGCCTCAAAATCGCCAGCGAGCGCCAGGACGCCATCCTCTACGACGCCGAATCCAAGACCTCCCTCCACGTCATCCAGGACTGGTCCTACGACACCAAAGACGGCACCCTCTCCAGCCTGCCCGCCCTCGAACGCCCCGAAGTCTGGGACCACGTCCGCTCCGACACCGACAACTGCATGGGCCGCAAGTGCCCGACCTACCAGAAGTGCTTCTACCAGGCCGCCCGCCGCGAGCTGGAGAAAGCCAACCTCATCGTCTGCAACCACGCCCTCTTCTTCTCCGACCTGGCGATGCGACAGCGACCCTCCGGTGGCGGAGGTGCAATCCTGCCCCCCTACGACCAGGTCATCCTCGATGAAGCCCACAACGTCGAAGATGCCGCCTGCGAGCACTTTGGCCTCTCGCTCGCCCAGCCCCGCGTCAACCGCCTTCTCCGCACCCTCTTCTCCCCACGCCGCGGCAAGGGCTACCTCATGGAGCGCCAGCTGCAGCTCGCCCCCGCAGGTGCCGATGCCGTCGAGCGCGCGGTTCACCTCGTCATCAACGCCGAAGACGCCGCCAAGCGATTCTTCGAAGCACTCTTGGAATACGCCCAGCGCAACCGCGCAAACTCCGGAAGAATCGTCCGCCCCGACGTCATCGACAACGACCTCACCCCCGCCATGCGCGATGTGGCCGTCCGGCTCCGCAACATCCGCGAGAAGATCGAGAACGAACAGGACCGGTTCGAACTGCAGTCTTATGCCCGCCGCGCCGCCGACATCGCCGATACCGCCGAAGCGCTCGTCGCCCAGACCATGCAGGGGTACGTGTACTGGGTGGAGATCGACGACAAAGGCACCGGCCGCGGCCGGGGCTTCGGCCCCCGCGTCGAACTCGCCTGCGCACCTGTCGAAGTAGCGCCGATCCTTCGCCGCGTCCTGTTCGACCCGGCGGTCGAGCTCAAGCCCGCGCACATCGATGAGGGTGGCGAACTCGACACCGCTGTCGAGGAGTACGACATCGACTCCTTCGCCCACGAGGAATCCGAGCACGGCGACGCCGGCGACAACCCCTTCAACCACGACGGTGACCACGCCTCCTCCCCAGCTGCGGCCGACGCCGTGCCCGCCAAACGAAAGCCCCTGGGCATCGTCCTCACCTCCGCGACACTGGCCACACGCACCGCTAGCCCCGATGAGCAGGTCGAGCGCGCGGAGACCGCCTTTGCCCACGCCATCCAGAACCTCGGCCTCCCTCCCCCTCCGGACACCCGGGTGCTCCAGCTTGGCAGCCCGTTTGACTACGCGAAGCAGGCCACGCTGTTTGTCGACCTCTCCCTGCCCAACCCGAAGTCGGGCGACGCCAGACGCTCCGAAGACGGCTCGGCAAGCGTCGGCGACGTTTCCGGCAAGGGCTACCTCGACGCCCTCGCCGGCCGCGTGCTCCATCACATCAAGGCCACCGATGGCGGCGCGTTCGTGCTCTTCACCAGCTTCGCCACCCTCAACGCCGTGGCCGATCGCATCAAGGGTGAACTCGACCGGCAGGACATCGCACTCTTCGCGCAGGGTCGCGATGGGCCACGAACGCTCGTCCTGAAGAAGTTCATCGAGGCCGAACGCGCTGTGCTTCTGGGCGCGGCGACTTTCTGGCAGGGCGTCGATGTCCGCGGCGAGCGCCTCCGCAACGTCATCATCACCCGTCTCCCCTTTGAACCACCCGACCGTCCGCTCACACAGGCGCGAATGGAGCGGATCGAGAACCAAGGGGGCAACTCCTTCGCTCAGGACTCCCTCCCCCGCGCCATCATCCGATTCAAGCAGGGTTTCGGGAGACTCATTCGATCCAAGTCTGATCGCGGCCGGGTGGTCATCCTCGACCCGCGGATCAAGACGGCACGCTACGGACGGATGTTCCTCAGCGCGCTGCCCCCTGGTGTGCGGATCGAGGAAGTGCGGGCCGAGGCGGATGAGTGGTTCTAAAGGACTCGATCGGAGCGTGCATTGATGAAAAGCATCCGATCACACTCCGAACAACAGTGACAGAACGGGTGTTTGCCGCTAGGCTAGCCGTCATCGCTGAACTCCCCGCTTCGGAACCGCTCCAACCTCCCCGCCCCCCCGTTTCACGGAGGCCCTTTATGCTCGGTAAGGTATTCAAGGCCTATGACATCCGGGGCACCACGCCCGACCCGCTCGACGAGAAGATGGCCTGGCAGATCGGCTTCGGGGTTTCGAAGTATCTGCTGAGTGACGCCGCAGCGGCCGGCGAAACGAGCCCGATGATGCACAACATCGTCGTCGGCCGGGACATGCGCAAGAGTTCTCCCTCGCTCTCCAGGATGCTGATGCAGGGGATCAACGATCAGGGCGGGCATGTGATCGATGTCGGCATGGTGGACACCTCGTTCATCTACTTCGCGGTGAATCACCTCGACTGTGCCGGCGGAGTGATGACGACGGCCAGCCACAACCCGCCTCAGTACAACGGGTTCAAGGTCTCGAAGCGCAAAGCCAAGCCGGTTGGCGAGGCAACGGGCCTTGCGGAGGTGCGCAAGCACGCCGCGATGGTCGACAAGGCGACGGTGCAATCTGCCCATGGCCGCCGCGAAGAGCGGAACCTCTGGGACGCGTACATCAAGCACGTCCGCTCGTTCCTCGATCTCAACGGGGGCAACGGCAACAAGATCAAAGTCGTGATCGACGCCTCGAACGGCGTGGCGGGCACGATGGTGCCAATGGTGTTCGGCGTCGCAGGCGCGAATAAAAAGGTTCCCGCGGGCGCTGGGGTGCCGATCCCCAATCTCGACATCGTCGCGATGAACTTCGACAACTCCAAGGGCGAGTTCGTGCACGAGCCCAACCCGCTGGTAGCGTCGAATCTCGCGCAGCTGCAGGCGGCGGTCATCGCGGAGAACGCGGACCTTGGAATCTGCTTCGACGGCGATGCGGACCGGCTGGTTGTGGTCGATGAGCACGGCGTGATTGTCGGCTGCGATCACCTGACCGCGGCCATCGCCGCGTTCTTCCTGAAGAAGCTGCCCAAGGGCTCGCACGCCGCGGTGACATATGACCTGCGCTCCACCCGTGCTCTGGCGGAAGAGGTAACCAAGCTCGGCGGGAAACCAGTCCGCTGCCGCGTGGGACACGTGTTCATGAAGGCCGCGATGGCCGAGCACAAAGCGGTGTTCGGGGGCGAGCTTTCCGGCCACTTTTACTTTCAGGGGAACTACAACGCCGACTCGGGCGCGATCGCGATGGCGACAGTCCTGACGATGCTCAAGGCCTCGGGCAAGAAGATGAGCCAGCTCGTCGCCCCGGCCAAGAAGTACGCCCAGTCGGGCGAGGTGAACTTCACCATCGAGGACAAGGACGGCGCGCTCAATGCCCTGAAGGATCAGTTCGGCGATCAGGGCGATGTCGATGAACTCGACGGCGTGACCATCGACTGCTTCGACAAGCTGGGGTGGTGGTGCAATGTCCGCAAGAGCAACACCGAGCCGCTGCTCCGGTTGAATCTTGAGGCCAAGGACCGCAAGACGCTCGACGCGACAATGGCGAAGATCGCGCCGATGCTGGGAATTCGGGTCGATCATTGATGTGGGCGAGAAGCAACTGATCAACAATGCCGCAAAGCAATACATGCGGAGCTGACTGGAACCACGAATGAACCTCTCGACGTTCTTCGAGCATTGGCGCATTGTCGAGAACCCCTTCCGCGGCGAAGAGGCCCGGCAGGACCCGGTCTTCCGCAGGCTCGAATCGCTCGGCACCACCAGCGCGAGCGCGGCGGGAGGGCACATCTCGGCCCAGGGCACCGGCTTCACCACGCACTCGGACTTTGAGAAGATCCTCGGCGACTTCGCCCGCCCCTCCACCGCCATCGTCTTTGGAGAGAAGGGGAGCGGCAAGACGGCGATGCGCCTGCAGATCGCCGATCGCGTCGCGGCATACAACGTCGCGAATCCGTCGGCGCGATGCCTGCTGGTGCCGTATGACGAACTCAATCCGATCCTCGACCGCTTCAACGAGCGTGTGGGGAGCGAGCGCAAGCCCAACGTGCCCGAGGCGCTGGCGAAAATGCGGCTGCCGGATCACATGGATGCGGTGCTGTCGCTGATTGTGCCGCGGATCGTGGACACAATGCTGAAGGAAGGCGAGGCTGCCGAGGGCGCGGGCGTGACCCCGCTCGGGCTTGGTGTTGAGCCGCGGCGCACGATCCGGAAGCTCGACACCACGACGCGCGAAGAGCTGCTGCTGCTGCAGGCGGTGTATGACCGCGCGGAGGGGGCAGAGCGGCGGACGCGGAAGCTGCGCCGAGTTCTGCGGCTGCCGCTGCCCGGCCGCGTGTGGCTTTGGAACTCACTGGCGATGCTCGGCTGGCTGCTGCCGGCGGGTCTGGCATACTGGGCATACTCCGAGGGCAAGCTGGATCTCAACGGCGGCTGGGCGATCTACAGCGTCGCCGCGCTCACTGCGCTCTGGTTGCTGGTGATCGCCAAACGCTGGGGGTGGGACCGACTTTCATACCTGCGGCTCGCGCACAAAGTCCGGCGGCAGGTGCGCACCAGCGGGAGGGGCGATGCGTCGTTCGCGCGGTCGCTGCGCCAGGTGGATCCATCGATGCTCGAAGTCGGGCTGCTGCCGACGACGCCATCGGAGGAGCACCGCTACTCGCTGTTTGATCGACTGCGACGCCTGCTGGCAAACTTCGGCTTCGCAAGCATCATGATCATCGTCGATCGCGTGGATGAGCCAACGCTCATCGCCGGCGACCCCGAGCGCATGAAGTCCGTCGTCTGGCCGATGCTCAACAACAAGTTCCTCCAGCAGGCAGGCTTTGGCGTAAAGATGCTGCTGCCGATGGAACTCCGCCACGCGCTGTTCCGCGAATCCGCGGCGTTCTTTCAGGAAGCCCGGCTCGACAAGCAGAACCTGATCGAGCGGCTGAGCTGGACCGGCGCGATGCTGTATGACCTGTGCAACGCGCGGCTCCAGGCATGCCTGATGCAGCCACCGGCAGGAACGGATGATGGGGCACGCGCCGCCGCGACTCTCATCACGCTGCTGGATCTCTTTGCCGAAGACGTCACGCGGCAGGACATCGTCGATGCGCTTGACCAGATGCACCAGCCGCGCGATGCGTTCAAGATGCTGTACCAGTGCTTGGTCGAGCATTGCTCGAACGTGACACAGGACCAGGCCCAGTGGCGGATCCCGCGGCTGGTGTTGGACACAGTGAAGAAGCAGCAGGTCGAGCGCGTGCGGCAGTTGTCGAGCGGGGTCAGGCCGGCGTGAGGGATGGTCAAATCGCAAATTGCCAGAGGGCCACATTCGAGCTACGCCGCCAGCCTCTTCCTCAGCACCGCCAGCAGCGTCCCCGGCTCAAGATACGCCACGGGTGGCCTCAAATAGATCTCGCAGCTCTCTTCGCCGGTCTTGGGCAAAAGCACTGTCACGCTCAACGCAGTCCCACTCGCCGTGGCGGGCGTTGATGCATCGCCACGGAGCTTGATGCCGATCTGCTGCGCATCGCCGGGCTTTGCACGCATCAGCACATCCTGGCCGCGGAGGGAGATGGAACGGATGCGGAGGACGCTGGCGAGAACACGCAGCTCCGCAAGATCGAGCAGCCGCCGCGCGGCCGCGGGCGGCACGCCATATGCACCCTTGAGTTCCTGCTCAACCTTCGCAAGCTCTTCCGGCGTCGCCGCGATCGCGATGCGCCGATACGCCTCCATGCGGCGCTGGTCTGAAAGGATGTACGGCTTGGGCAGCATCCCGCTGATGCCGATCTCGACGCTCGTCTCGCTGGCCACGTGCGTCGGCTCGTTGCGGAGTGTCTTCACCTCGCGGTCAAGCAACTGGCAGTACATCTCATACCCCACCGCGGCGATGTGCCCCGACTGCTCCGGCCCCAGGATGTTCCCCGCCCCGCGGATCTCCAGGTCCCGCATCGCGATCTTGAATCCCGCACCGAGCATGCTGAACTCTTCGATCGCCTTGAGCCGCTTGAGCGACTTCTCAGGGATTGGCCGGTCCGCCGGCAGCAGCAGGTAGCAATACCCGCGGTGCTTGCCGCGGCCGACGCGCCCGCGAAGCTGGTGCAGATCGGCGAGGCCGAAGCGGTCCGCCCCGTCGATGATCATGGTATTCGCGGTGGGGATGTCGATGCCGGATTCGATGATCGTGGTACTGACGAGGACATTCGCATCGCGGCGCATGAACTTGAGCATGACGTCTTCAAGCTCGCCATCGGGCATCTGTCCGTGCCCAATCACGATCTCGGCATCCGGCGCAAGCTTCTGCACATCATCCGCCACGCTGGTGATGTCAAAGACACGGTTGTGGACGAAGAAGACCTGCCCATCGCGCGCAAGCTCGCGCGCGATCGCCTGCTGGATCCGCCGCTCGTTGTACGGAATCACCTCCGTCACCACCGCCCGCCGGTCCATCGGCGGTGTCGCCAACGAAGAAATGTCCCGCAGCCCGAGCATCGACAGATGCAGCGTCCGCGGGATTGGCGTCGCGCTCAGCGTCAGCACATCGACGGTCATGCGAAGCGAGAGCAGTCGCTCCTTGTGCTCAACGCCGAATCGCTGCTCCTCATCGATGACGACGAGCCCCAAGTCCGCGAACTTCACGTCTTTGGAGAGCAGCCGGTGCGTGCCGATGACGACATCCACCTGTCCCTTTCGCAGGTCCGCCAAAACCTTGTTCACTTCCTGGGTCGTCTTGAATCGCGAGATGCTCTCGACCCTAAAGGGATAATCGGCAAACCTCGACCTGAACGTCCGTTCGTGCTGCTCCGCCAGCACCGTAGTCGGCACCAGCACCGCGACCTGCTTGCCGAACTCGACCGCCTTGAAGGCGGCGCGGATCGCCAGCTCGGTCTTGCCATAGCCGACATCGCCGCAGAGCAGCCGGTCCATCGGACGCTCGCTCTGCATATCCTTCTTGATCTCCGCGAGCGAAGCCAACTGATCCTCGGTTTCGTCGTATTGAAACTCCTCCTCAAACTCGCGCTGCCAGGTGGTGTCGGCGGGGTATCGCACGCCAGGAAGAGACTCGCGCGCAGCCCGCACACGCAGCATCTCCGCTGCCAGATCCCGAACGGACTCGGACACGCGCTCCTTCTGGTTCTTCCAGCGTGTGCCGCCGATGGTCGAAAGCTGCGGCTTGCCGCGGAATCCGCCAATGTATTTCTGCACCTGGTCGATCTTCGTGCACGGCACGTGCAGTTTGGATCCACCATCAAACTCCAGCGTCAGATACTCCTCCATGCCTTCGAAGGGGTCGACATCCTGCTCTCGGCCGGGTCCGATGCGCTTGCGGGACTTCTTGGCCTTCTCGCCGGGCAGAACGATGGGCGCGCTCGCCTTCACTTCGCGGGGCTTCATCTGCATCAGGCCGCGGAACATCGCAATCCCATGATCCCGGTGCACGACGTAGTCACCCGGAGCAAAGTCGAGGAACGTGTCCATCGCGCGGCCGGCGCGCAGCCGAGCCGCTGGTCCGCCCAGGCCTCCGGGGCCGCGGCGGCGCGACTCGAAGCGATGAATGAGCTCGTGGTAGGGAACCACAAGAAGGGAGGAGGGGATCGAGGGATCAAGGGATCGGGAAGAAGAGGAAGCAGACGAAGAAGAGTCGTCCGCCTCGCCCCAAGCAAAGCCGCGGCTGACAAACGCGCGCGAAGAATCCAGGCGAGATGCCGAGGCCGGCGTGTGCTCGGTGATCAGCTCGCGTAGTCGAGACAGTTCGCCGTCGTTCTGGCAGAAGATGGCGATCCCGGCCTGCGAAGACTCGGCCCCGAGGTGACGGATGCCATCGGCGGTGTCCTTGGGAAGCTCCCCCAACGCCCGCACGGGAAGCTCGATCTCGGCATCGGCGCTTGTTCCGCCGCCGCGGCCGCCGGAGAACTGATTGACCTCGGCAAGAGATGGGAATCGCTTCTGGAGCGCACTGAGCACCGCTGGCGGCGCGAAGATGCCCTTGCCACCATCGGAAACTCGCTCGTAGTAGCCGCGCGCCTGCTCGACGAGTTCCATTGTCTCGTGCAGGATGCAGATGAAACCGCTCGCACCACCCGCCATGTAGTCGATCACGCTGACACGTTCTTTGCCCGCGGCGTCGGCATCGGCGAGAACCTTCTCGAGGCTCGCGCAGACGATCTCAACCTCATCGATCGCGCGGTCCGAAGCCATGGTGTCGATATCGATCTCGTTGACCTTCTCAAGCTCATCGCCGAAGAAGTCGAGACGAATCGGCATCCCCCCACCCCCCCCACTGCCACCGCCCGCTCC
>ENA-ORBV01017032-ORBV01017032.1-microbial-mat-metagenome-genome-assembly--contig:-NODE-17032-length-10459-cov-5.330187_pt1 | contig 10459 bp, 6 predicted proteins | sample MGYA00237777_ERZ505514 | MGnify/ENA primary metagenome ERZ505514 (study PRJEB26160, sample SAMN06269048) | microbial mat metagenome | isolation source: Oligotrophic lake microbial mat | place...
CTGCATGCTGTCGCGGATCTCTCCGAGCACGTCGGCGACCATCGCATTTCCTTTGCTCGCCACCGCCTGCTGCACCTCGGCGGCGATGCTGACCCGCCGGCTGGCGCGGGTGATCGTCTGCCGCACCAGCGCCTGCTGGGCCTCCACGTCGTTGCGGATCACGCCAGCGAAGGCGCGGTCGGTGCGCAGGGCGCGGGCAATACGGATCGTCCCGTCGCCCGAGCGGCGGTTGATCATCTGGGCCGGGCTGAACTGCACCTCGCAGACGTGCAGATCGCCGCCGCCGATGTCGATCACCCGGATGCCGTCGAGGTCGAGCACCGCTTTCCCGTTGGGCGACCGGGTGAGCGCGATCACCGTCCCGGTTGTTTGCGCTTGCGGCAGCACGCTGGCCACCTTGATCATCCAGTTTTCCGGGCGCTGCTCGTCGTCGGTGCGTGAGAATGTCCACGTCTTGCCCTTGAAATGCCGCACCAGGGACTCGCGCGTCCGCCCGTCGAGGGTCAGCTGCTCCAGGCCCTTCTCGTCGCGCTCGATCACGATCTCGGTGTTCGGCACGGCCAGGGTGAGCGCAATCTGATGCTCACCTGGAGGATAGCCAGCGCTGCGCAAGAGCTCGACGATGCCGGCGCCGATAAACCAGCGCTGGCGCTCGTCATCGAGCCGCTGGATGGTCGGGCCAAGGCGCAGCGCGTCGCCAGCGTGGGCCAGGGCGGTCTCGCCAGTCCAGAACGCGACGCTATCGCAGCTGTAGGTCACCTCCTGGCGACCCTGGATCGTCTGAGCGAGCCCGAAGGCCGTGGGGATGCGAACGGTCGTGAGCTCAGCCCCGATCCCCTCGCCCTCCGACAAGGCGGGATCGCGGCGCAGCACGGCACCCTTGAGGGCATCGTTGCCATTGTCGATGGCCACCGGGATGAGCGTGGCGCTACCGATACGGACGGTCGGGCGTACGGGAAACACGGCTGGTTGGTCGGCGGCCCAGGCGCGGGCCACCAGGTCGAGAATGCTGCCGGCAGGGGCAGGGAGTGTGGGCTGCACAGGGGTATCCTTTCTTGATTCCAGAGAGGCGTACGCAAGCGTACGAGGTCGTACGCGTCGAGAGCTGTTCGATGTACGCACGCGTACGCTTGTGTACTGGTGGGGTGATGCTGCGAATGCGTACGGAGGAGTTCCCTGCTGTTGGCTCAGGGGCGTCGTCTCGTATCGGCCACCTTGCCCTAGCGGTCATGGTCACTGCTCCAACCCGCACCGACTGTCTGAGCTACTTGCCCTGAGTCCTCACTGGCGCATCGCGCTGCCCGTCCTGGTGGGCGTCGCGCGACGTGGAGAAAGGGGGCTAGCCTGGCGCGACTCGGGCTTGTCCAACATCGCCTTCGACCGTTCGTTCTGGCGCAGCCTTGTACGACAGAGGCAATGCGGTTTTCGCTTTTGCGACGCCATAGATGCTCCTTCGTTGTCAATCGTTTCTTGGTCCAGGTGGCGGAACGAAGGGGCGACTGGGGCGGATAGTGAAGCGGCGGAACTGGCTTCCGCCTCATTGACCCCGCTTCATTCCGCCTGGCGTTCGCCTTGCGCTGCACGCACTTCGCGCTGTGGCGTGTGTGTTCGCCTCGCCTACGGGTCCGGCGGCGGCCAGGGTCGTGAACGTCTGGCCATGCGGAGGTGCGAGCGGCGAGGCCGTCGGAGTGGGCTTGGACGAGCGATCAGGCGTGCTATTGATCGCTTCTTACGCGCCTGATCGCTCATCGGGCTGCGCTTTGCCTCGCAGGGTTGAGCGTCAGCTTGGATCGCGCTATCGGAGGGTGCCGCGAGGCTGGCGGCAGTTTCAGGCACCAGGCGCCCGCGGCGGATCAGCACCATCCGCTCGTAGTGGCGCACGCCGCCGTTGGGCATGGCGGTCGCTCGGCGGCGGGTCACGCTTTGCAGATGCAGCCGGGCGGCGACGTGCATCCAGTGCTTCCGCGTCGTCACGCTGCTCGCCTGGGCGGCCCTCGCCAGGCGGCTCACCTCGATCACCCGCACCCCCTGGTCGAGCAGCTGCTGGGCGGCCGCGCAGAGCCGGGCCTTCACCACCGCCTCGCGGCCGCTGTTGCTCTCAGGCTGTTGCGCCGCCTCGACGATAACCGTCGGTGGCAGGCCGGGCACGGGCAAACTGAACAGCAGGGTGATCTGGACATCCGGGTGGTCGAAAGGGCGGCCCCGCAGGGCGCACTGCAGCAACTCTGCCTCGCGCCGGTGCTCCAGCAGCGCTTCAAGGCGCGGGTCCGCGAAGGTCGGCACCTGCACCCGCCAGGCCGCCCCGGTCGCATCCCGGAGCAGGCGAGGTTGGACGATGACCCGCTCGTCGAGTGGCGCCCCATCGTCGGCGAAGAGCGCGCGGCCCTCCCGCACCACCGCGTCAAGGTTGGGGTGGTAGACCTGGGCCAGGATGACGTCGTAGCCCTGGTAGGCGTTGGAGCCGCGCAGGGCGCCGTAGTGGGCGACCGCCACGTCCGTGTGTCCACGCTCGGCGAGGGCGGCGCGAAGCTCCTCCTCGCGCTCCAGTGTGCAGACGACGAGCGTCCGGCGGCCGGGCCGGATATGGCTTGCCACGTCGTCCACCCAGCGCTCAAGCCGGCGGGTAGCCGTTGCGGCCGAGCGACTCTTGAGGCTGCTCTTGGCCCAGTCGCGGCCCACAACCTGGATCACCCGCGTCGCCCCGTTAAGCACAGGGCGCTCGATCCGCACCGGGGCGGCGGGGAAGATGGCGTTGAGCAGGCCGGGGTTGGCGGTGGCGTCAAGGATGATCTTTGGCTGCTCGCTCCGGGCGAGCTTCTGGATCAGGTGCTCGACCCGCAGGTACAGCTCCAGCCGCCCGCCGCGTGCCTCGATCCGGCTCGTGACGCGCTGGCCCTCCCCGCGAAGTCGCAGCTCCTTCGCCAGTTGGTTGAGAAGGGTTGCGGTGTGGCTGGGCGGAAGCGCCTGGTAGTCGGCCAGGGTGGCGCCGTTCGGCAGGCCGCGCAGCACGTTGCGCTCCTCCTCGGGCGGCAGCTCGCCGAGTGCCGTCGCAAGGACGCTGGTAAGGCAGGCGCCCTCGTTGCGGGCCTGCCGGTCGAGCTCGTCCAGGAAGAGTGTGCCGCTCAGGCTGCGGTCGGTCGTCGTCGCCAGGGACAGCGTGACCCAGCGCAGCACGGCCTGAATAGCCGGCGCTTTCGGATGCGCGCGGCTCATCGCGGCGAGGTCGGCGCTGTCGAGTTGCACGTGGTTGATCAGGCTCGCGGGATCGAACTCGTCCAGCACCACGACGCCGGCCCGCTCCCACCAGCCCGTCGCCTTGAGCAGCGGGGTGGAGGCGAAGAAGTCGCCCTCCTGGCCAAACTGGCGCAGGTAGGCACAGCGGTCGACGAACGGGCAGCGGCGGGCGCAGAGCGCATCCTTGACGCTGTAGCCCTTCTGGCTGAGCGCCATGGCCTCAGGGAGCTTGCGGCAGTTGCCTTGGTGCCGTCCGGCGAGTGGAATCAGCTCGATGCCCGACTGGTCGTGCAGTTGGGCCTTGCGCTGGGCGGTCCAGACCAGGAAGCCGCTGCCATCATCCCCGGTCGGCACCGCCTGCATCCATGCGCGCAGGCCGAGGGCGGTGTTGAAGCCCTTGCCCGTGCCCGGGGGGTGGGCAAGCACCAGGAAGCCCGCGCCCTCCGTCGCGTGCATTGCCACCTGTGTGGCGATCTCGGCGCGTGCATCGGCGAGAGTCGCCTCGGCGTTCGTCGTTGTCGCGTAGTCTTCGGCTTTGTACATTTCGGCGATGCTGAGTCGCCTCGGTCGCTCTCGTCGAAATGGGTAGGCGCTCGGCAATGGCAGATGGTGTCGCTCGAGGGCTGCCCGGTCGAAGGAGCGGTGGTAGTCGTGGAGCGTCGGTGCTACGGCGATGAGACGGTGGAAGCGGTCGGCACCGTGCTGGAGGAGAAACGTGTCGATCTCGACCTTGCTCTCGCCGGGTGCGAGCGGGAGCCTGGCCACACGCACCCGCAGCCCTGCGGCCGCGCAGACCAGCCCGTGCCGCAGGCTCCACTGCTCCTCGGGCGCGAGCATGGCGATGCCGTCTTTGACGGGGCGCGGCTGGCTGTCGTAGCACAGCACCACCTCCTCAACACCCTGGCCGGCCAGGTGCTCGGCCCACGTCGCGCGAAACAGGGTGAGGCCCGGCTGGCCGAGGGTGGGGAAAGGCAGCGCGCCTGCGTGGAAGGCCTGGAGCGCAGCGAGCGCCTTGAACTCCGCCTCAGTGACGATCACGGTGCTGGTGCCCGGCGTCACCGCATCCCAGCCGAAGGGGGCGGTCGCACCGCGCTCCTCGTACGGGCCGAGCGAGCGGTAGCCCTTGCCCGCGTCGTAGGTGCGCGTCCGCAGGTCCACCACCTCGCCGCCGGCGATGTAGGGGAAGATCAGGCGGCCACGCAGGTTCCAGTGCGTCCGCTGCCGGCCGTCGTCATCGGTGATGACAAGGCCGGCCTCCTCGGCGTAAGGGAAGGCCTCGGGGCAGGTGGTGCGGAGGTAGGTGACCAGGCTGTCAGGGTCGCCCAGGGTGACGCCGAGGACGTAGCGGCTGATCGTCTCGTCGTCGAGGCCGCGCCGGTGGAGGTACGCGCGGGGCGCGGGGTGGCAGGGGTCGCGCAGCCAGCTGTGCGCCCAGAGCGCCACAGCCTGGTAGAGTTCACGGTAGAACGGGATGTGGGCCGGGTTCGGCTCGGGCCGGGGAGGCCTGCGATCAGGAGCGCTGTGTTTGGGGCGTTCAGGCTGGGACGAATCAGGCTGCTCGTCCCGGCCCAGGTTCCTGAGCAGGCCACGTCGATTGCAGACGCGACACCAGTAGCGCTCGGCGGGCCGGTCGCCGCTCGCCTCCATCCAGACGTGAAAGCGGTCTTCGCCGCCGTCCGGGCAGAACGGGCAGGGGCCGACATACGCGCGCCCGCTCCGGCTCACGAGGCGCATGGGCGGAAGCTGCGGGTGCAGTTGCACGGAGTACGGCACGATACACTCCTCCCTCCATCCCCTGTTTCACGGCATGGCAATGCCCCACCCGGTCATCGCGCTGCGGGCGACAGGCGTTGGCGTCGATCAGGGACGTGAACAGCGAGCGGTTGTCGGAAGCGCTCCACGGGTCTCAGGCGCAGAAGCCTCCAGCTGCGACCGGTGCCGGCTGTAGGGCGGCAGGAGGCATCCCGGTGAGCAAACCCGCGGGCGTAGCGCGCGTGGGGAGCGGGGACTACAGGGTCAGGTGGCGTTGCTGGTAGTCGCGCAGACTTTGGAGCGGGATGCGGCGCAACCGGCCCTCACCGACGGCGGAAAGCTCGCGGCGGACGATCAGGCGCCTGATGGTGCGGGTGTCGTAGGCGAGCAGCCGGGCCGCCTCAGAGATGCTCACCTGGAGTGGCTCCAGGCGCGCGTGCCCCTCGCGGGTGGGAGACGTCGGTTCGACCGGGTGCGGGTCTATGCCCCGCGTATCGCGATGAGTCACGATGACCTCCTATGCCTCAGTACCGGGGGCTGATGCGGTCTCTTGCTGTCGTGTCAGCATAGAACCAGCGGTGCCAACGCGGAAGGGGACAGCGTTGGGTCAATCCTGGAACCAGCGCGGGACAGACGTAGACATGTGATAGAGGGAGAACGCCTTCGCATACCAGCCAGATGGTTTCGTATCATGGATCCTGCTGTCACCAGCCGCAGGGCTGGTAGGAACCGTATGCGACGCCAACACCGCTGCGGAATACCTTCAGGAGCTCGATGAACCTGGAGATGCACCTTGCATACGCTCGAACTCATTGCCGCCTTGATCGCCGCTATCGCTCAGGACGACGTCAGCTGTACGGCTACGCTGCTTGAGACTCTGGAGGCGCGCTTGCAAGCCGACGAGCTTGCCGACCGGCTGGAGCGTATCTTCAATCAGCTTCCGGGGTCAGTGCCTACGCGCCTGACCCTCTGCGCGTAGGCTAATAGTGATCAGTTTTTCACGTCCAGGCCGACCTCTGCCCGGGTGGGCGTGCTATACTCGTGGCTGCAACCGCCAGCCCGCCCCCGGCAGCTCCGAGGCGACCATGAGCCACCCTGACCCTCACGATCCGGTTGTCCGCGCCCGCGCCGGAGTACGCCGCGCCCGCTGGCCCGCCCTGCTCGCCGGGGCCGGCGGTGCAGTGAGCGTGGGCCTGCTGGGTGCAGCGGGCCTAGCCCCGCTGCTGGCGGGGCTGGGCGTCGGCACGCTGGCAGCCGGGCCGACGGTCGCCTGGCTCACCAACATGGGCATGAACGCCCTGGCTGGCTGGCTGGGCAACCTGGCCGCTGAGGGCCTACGCGCCCCCCACGCGCCCGCTGCGCCCGATGCCTCGCCTGACCCGGCCTGGGTCGCCGACGTGGGCCAGCGCCTCGACGCAGCCGCTGCCAACGATGTCGCCCTGGCCGCCGAACTGGCCAGGCTGCTCGTCGCAATCGACGCGGTGCCAGGCGCGCTGGAGTCCATCGCCGAGGAGCTTGGCGCGCAGAGCGATGTCATCCTGGCCCAGTACGACTTCCTGCGGCAACTCCAGGCCGAGGCGGCAGTGGAAGCATAACCTGGCAATGCCAAACTGGAAGCATAACCTGGCCACGCGGCCAGGTTATGCTTCCAATCACAGCGAGGCCCTCAATGCCGGCTATGTGAACCTCGACGAGGATCGCGACAGGATACCGTGTGAGTCGCTGCCTGCGACGTAGTGGCGGGGCTGCCACACCGTGTTGGATGCCCCGGTTAGCTGCGTGCCTTAGCGATCTCGCAGCCTGCTCTGCTATACTGAGGCCAGTCCCCACCCGCAGGCTGGAAGCGCAGATGAGCCAACCCGACCCGCCACCGCACCCCCAGATCGACCAGTCGCAGCAGCGCGGTGGGCTCACCCTCGGCGCGTACAACCGTATCGAGCAGTTCGCGATCGGCGATGTGATCGCCGGCGACAAGATCGTCGTCCAGACGCTCCAGCTGATTGTCTACACCGGCGACCGGCGCCCAAGCGACCCGGTGATGCGTGCCGATCTGCTGCGCGCCTACCGCAGCGAGCTCGCCCTGCGCTACGCCGTCTGGCGCCGCCGCTACGCCACGCTGCCAATGATCGCCCTGCCAGTCGCCGCCAGAGCAGCGGCCGCGCCGCACTACGAGCGCGAGGAGCTGTTCTTTGTCGCCCTGCGGCGCGATGTCGCCGCCGACGCCATGCTGGCGCCAGGCCCACGGGCGGGCGAGCCGCCTGTGGCGCACACCTTCACCGATCTGCGCGTGGGTCTCTCCCGCTACCACCACCTGCTGCTGCTCGGCCCGCCCGGCGGCGGCAAGACCACCGCGCTCTGGCGGCTGGCCCTCGACCTAGCCGAGAGTGGGCTGGCGGGCGACGAGGCGGCATCGCTGCCGGTCTTTGTGCGCCTCGGCGGGCTCCAGCCCGGCCAGTCGCTGCGCGATCTGCTGCGCGCCGACCTCGCCACCGCCGCCTTTGAGGACGCCAACGGTCTGCGCTTTCCCCTGGATTCCCACCGCGCCCTGGCCGAGCTGCTCGACGATCTGCTGGCCGAGGGGCAGCTGACCCTGCTCTGGGACGGGCTGAACGAGGTGCCGCCCAGCCGCTTTGCCGAGAGCGCCCGCACGCTCGACGCGTTCCGCCGCGCGCACCCCGGTCGCCTGGGTGGGTCGCGCAACGCCAGCGTCACCACCTGCCGCGCCGACGATTACGCCCTGCTCCTGGAGGAGTGCGCCGTCGACCCCTACCCCATCCAGGGCGTGACCATCCAGGGGCTAGATAGCGAGACCATCCGCCAGGTGGTGATCGGGCTGCTCGGCGCACAGCGTGGGGTGGCGCTGCTGGACGCCCTGGCCCGGCCAGAGCACGCGACCCTGGCGGCGCTGGCGCGCACGCCGCTGCTGCTGACTATGCTTTGCGAGACCTACGACGCGGCGGGCGGGCTGCCGCGCAACCGCGGCCAGCTGCTCCAGCGCTTCGTCGCCCGCCGCTGGGCGTGGGAGCAGGAGCGGCGCGCTGAACGCTGGATCGCCGCTGAGGTGCAGGAGCGGGCGCTGGCCCGGCTGGCCTACGCGATTACCGAGAGCGCCGGGCGCGGCACTAGCGTCCCGCGCCCGTGGGCCGAGCAGCAGCTGCGCGCCAGTGGGTGGGCAGCGAACCCGGCTGAGCTTGTGCGCCTGGGGCGGGCCGCCGACCTGATTGAGCCGCTCGCCGATGGCGCGCAGATCCGCTTTACCCACCAGCTCGTGCAGGAGTACTTCGCGGCGGTGGCGCTCCAGGCCAAGCTGCGGTCGGCGACGACCTGGCAGGCGCTGCCCCTGGCCGGTGAAGCAATCGCGAAGCGCATGTTGCGCCGCTACGCCCGCCCCGGCGCCCGCACCGGCTGGGAGGAGACGCTGCTCTTGCTCGCTGGGATTGAGGGCGATGCTGGGGCGGCGCGGGCGCTGATCCGTAGCTTCGTCGCGCAGCCGCTCCAGGCCGCACGACTGCTCGATGCCGAGGGCGCTGGCGCCGATCTGGCTTTGCGCGACGAGGTGCGGGATGAGGCGCTGCGGCAGGTCGCGGTGCAGCCATTTGATGCGCAACAGCGGCTTAATGCAGGGCGCGCGCTCGGCCTGCTTGGTGACACTCGTTTCCCGGTGAGTGACGCGGAGTGGCACGCGACCCTGACAAGTCGCTCGACGACCTTCATGGGTGAGGGGGAACACTACTGGCGCTACGTGGCGCAAGGGCGCTACCGCATCGGCGGATGGGAGGAGGACGAGCCAGCCACTGAGCACGACCTGGCCCCGTTCTGGGTGGCCCGCCTGCCCGTGACGGTTGCCCAGTTTGCCCGCTTTGTCGCCGAGGGCTACCGCGACGACGCCCACTGGACGCCCAACGGTCTGGCGTGGCGCAAGAACCGAAGTGAGCCATATCGCTGGGGCAATCCACGTTACAGTGGGGCCAACCAGCCGGTCGTGTTCATTACCTGGTATGAGGCCACCGCCTGCTGCCGCTGGCTGACGGCACGGCTAGGCGACGCGCTGCCACAGGGCTACGCGCTGCGCCTGCCCACCGAGGCCGAGTGGGAGGCAGCGGCGGCCTTCGCCGGGCCGGAGCAGCGCCGGCCCTACCCGTGGGGCGATGAGGAGCCAACCCCAGCGCGGGCGGTGTACGACGCCTGGAAGCTGGACGCCCCGGCGCCGGTGGGGCTCTGCCCGGCGGGGGCGGCGGCCTGCGGGGCGCTAGACATGGTCGGCAATGTCTGGGAGTGGGCGAGCAGCAGCTACCGGGCGTATCCTGGGGCAGCCCAGCAAGGCCAAGAAGACTTTACACCCTACGAATCCGACGTGCCGCGGTGGGGCGGCAGCTACCGGAGTAGTAGTACATCTGTTCGCTGCGGGGCGCGGGGCAGGGACCATCCCGATTTCAACGGCATCTACAACAACTACGGCTTTCGGGTGGTGCTGGCCCCTCAGCTCGCTCATTCGTTCTGATTTCTGTGTTCTGAGTCCTGTTTTCTGCGTTCTGAATACTTGCGGGGCGAATATGATTGTAAAGCCTTTATTGGTGGGATGGCCCTCACCCCCGGCCCCTCTCCCGTAGGCGGGAGAGGGGAGACCAGCATCTGCTCGCCTGCCTCGTCAGGGTCTCCCCGCTCCCGCGCGGGAGCGGGGAGACCAGAGGGATGGCGGTGCGGTTCGAGCGCGAACCAGTGGTCGGTTTGATACCCGATCCGGTAACAGAATCAGGTTTATGATGGCTGAAGATGCCTTTTTGGCACGGGGCTCGCGCGAACTGCGGGCGCGCGCCGTGGAGCTCCGCCGCTGTGCGACGATGGCGGAGGCGCGTCTGTGGCATCATCTGCGGGGCCGTCAGCTCGGCGTAAAGGTGCGCCGGCAGCACCCGATCGGCCCGTTCATCGCCGACTTCTGCATCCTGGAGCAACGAGTCGTGATCGAGCTCGACGGTGGCATCCATGCGACGCAGGTAGAACGCGACGCTGCGCGCACTGCACTGCTCGAAGCGGCGGGCTATCGCGTGGTCCGCTTCACCAACGCGCAGGTGCTCGACCAGATCGACGCCGTGCTTACTCAGCTGCGGGCGCTTCTCGCCGAATGAGGCAGCAGAGAGCCCTGCTTATGTTGGCACCGCCATACAGCGAGTCTCCCCTCTCCCGCCTGCGGGAGAGGGGCCGGGGGTGAGGGCACAAAGCCCATCAGAACGCCAAAAACCACGTCGCCGCCCAGAGGTTCTGCCTGCACAAGAAAGGAACACACCATGACGAGCCCCGACGCCCGCAAGCTCCTCTTCGGCACGCTGCTGGTCGGCGCGAGCGCCCTGCCCGCCGGCAATCTCATCGCCGCGCTGCTCGCCGGCGTCGGCGGGAACTGGGTGGCCGAGGCGGTCGGCGGGGTGATCGCCGCCGGCCCGCCCGCCATCACCGCGCCGCCCGGCACCATTTCCTC
>ENA-ORBV01017034-ORBV01017034.1-microbial-mat-metagenome-genome-assembly--contig:-NODE-17034-length-10459-cov-4.277885_pt1 | contig 10459 bp, 5 predicted proteins | sample MGYA00237777_ERZ505514 | MGnify/ENA primary metagenome ERZ505514 (study PRJEB26160, sample SAMN06269048) | microbial mat metagenome | isolation source: Oligotrophic lake microbial mat | place...
TTGTCGACGATGACCGGATACACCCAACCGCGTCGTCCATCGGTGACGTTGTCGACATCCCACGACTTGATCGCACCCACGGTCGGATTGAATCGTTTCGCCAGCGTCGCCGCTCCGCGCAGCAACACCTCGCGATAGGCGGCGTTGTCCGTCAACCGATTGCCGTTGCCGAAGCTGTCGAAGAGCACGAAGCCCAGGTCGTGCGTGTTGGTGACGAGAGACATCGGTTCGAGTCCGACGGTCCAGCGCTCCGCACGCGCGCGCCAGACGGCATCACGCGTCAGATCGTACATGTACCAGAGCGAACCGGGAAAGAAACCGCTGATCCACTGCGTGGCAGGTCGCACCTCCCACGATCCATCGGCACGCGTATGTCGCGGCCACCCGTTCGCCGGATCGCGCGTGTCCGCGGTGCGCGCCAACTGTCCGGCCGCGAAGCGCAGTGTGTTGCCAATCAGCGTGTCCAATGCCGTCATCGAACGCGCGACCGTCGGCGACGAGGATACTGGTACCGATTCAGGTGCCGATGCAGTTACTGATCGAGTCGCTGATCGAGTTACTGATCGAGTTGCTGATCGAGTTGCTGCTGGAGCTGCTGCAGCCCGCGCGGCCGATGCACCAGTTGTGCGACGCACCGTCGGCGACACCACCACGTAGAGTCGCGACCGGTCAGCCTCGCGCAGCGCGGCGGGCGACTTGCGCAATGCAGCGCCGAGCGCCGAATCCGACAACGCGATCGATACACGACGCACCACACGCACGAGATCGATTGGTTGCACCGGCGAAACGTCATCCTTCGGAAACTTCACTGCCGGATCGAGATACGGTGCGAGAAACGTGGTTGCCGTGCGGAGCTGTGCGCCATTCGCGCCACGCCACGCCCACAAGTCGACACCAACATGACGCCCCATCTCGGCGAGTCGCGTCATTGCATCGAGATTGAAGACGCTGTAATGCAGTGGACGTGTGCGCGCGAGTTCCTCAGGTTGCGAGCCGTCGACCGCCAACTGCTGCGCGAGGCGCGGCGGCGTCCACTCGCGCAGTACCTGTGCGGCACGCGCCGTGTCACCAACGAACAGCGCGAGCCCGACCACCTGCGCATCGTACCACGTGCCGTGATTATTCTCGGCTTTGCGTTCGTCAACTCCCTCCGGGCTCGTGAGGAGCCACTCGAGAAAGGCGCGATTCCACTGCAGCATCGCCGCATCATCTGCCGCCGTCCACGCGCCGGAACCGCGCAGCAACACGATCGCATCGGCAATCAGCGGCAGGTCGCGCGTGTCGATAATACCGATGCCTCGCCCCTGCGTCACACCGGGAATGGCTTGTCCGTATCGCAGGTGCGGACGCATGCCGGTGAGCGAGTCGAGGAAAAATCGTCGCAACAGCACCGTGGCGCGCTCCGCGTACTGCTCATCACCCGTGAACCAGAAGGCGAGCGACAGTGTCTCAACGGCATCGGTCATCGCATACAGTCGCGGCGCGTCCGACTCGCGCCGCATGACCGGGTTCACGACGCCATCTCGACGGACGAAGGGCAATCCGTTCGGCTTGGTAGAGTCGGGCCACCAATACGGGCCGAAGCTCTGGTAGTCGCGTGCATCGCCGCTCGGGGGCATCAGCGTCTTCTCCGTGACGGCCCACGGACCGGCGGCGAGCGCTGCGTTCGCCTCGGCGCGCAACGCCGTCATCGCGGGACGCAGCGCCGCCTCGTTCGCCCGCACGCGGGCTCGCGCGGCAACCAGCCGATCGCCATGCAACAGCAACGTCTCCGGCACGCGCTCGCTGCGACGTCCCTGCGCCTCGACCGCGCGCGCAGGGGTCGTGTTGAACGCGAGCAGTGCCATGCACGCGGCCATCAAGCGCGCACCGCGCGACGCGAATCGTGCGCCGACATGGGAGGGGCGTGCATCAGCCGCGCCAGCGCGAATGGATGATTGCAGAGCAGATCGTGGAGCCACCCAATCCGCCAATCGCTCGGAGTATCGCGCAGGATATCGCATGGAATTGATGCGTGAAGAGGCCGCGTGCGACGTGGTGTGCGACGTGGTGTGCGACATGGGGTGCGACATGGGGTGCGACATGGGGTGCGACATGGGGTGCGACATGGGGTGCGACATGGTGACTGGCGGTCGCGTCCGGCGTCGAAGCGGCCGCCGCGGACTTGATCGACTCGCGAGTGTAGCGGGCGACGCGGGTTTCGCGCAACATTCTCTGCGCGTGGCGCACCGCACGCATCGGTGGACCGACACACTTCCGACGCAGGTCAAGCGCATGTACAACAGAGGCAGCGCTGGCGGCGCCGTCCGCTCGCTCCGCATGCTCGCCGGCGCGTTCCCATACGACACCGGCGCACGCCTTGGAGCTCCGACATGACACCCGCTGTGCGCTTTGGCGTCGATCGGTTGTGCGACGACCGTTCACTGCTGGGCGAGGTGCGGCGTGTGGGGCTCGTGACGAACGACGCGGCGCGACTCGCACGGAATGCGACAGAGCATTCGCGCGTCGCGCTGATCGGCACGGGCGTGCCAATCGTGCGACTGTTCGGTGCTGAGCACGGGCTCACTGCGACGGCCGCCGATGGCGCTGCAGTCGAGGACGGCGTCGATACGCTCACGGGGCTCGATGTTGTGTCACTGTACGGCGAACGCATGCGTCCCGATGCCGAGTCCATTCGCGATCTCGATGCCGTACTGTTCGACGTGCCCGATGTCGGCGCGCGCTTCTACACCTATACGTGGACGCTCTTTCACATGCTCGCGGCCTGCGCGGAGTCGGGCGTGCCGCTGATGGTGCTCGACCGGCCGAACCCGCTTGGCGGCGAGCTGACGATCTGCGAAGGGCCGCTGCTCGACAGCGCATTTCGCTCCTTCATCGGAGAAGACACGATTCCCATTCGCCATCAACTCACGCTCGGCGAGCTGGCGCGTTTGTGGCAGCAGGAGCGATTTCCTTCCGCACCACTACGCGTCATCGCATGCAGTGGTTGGCGTCGCGACATGCTCTGGCGCGAGACCGGCCTGACGTGGGTTCCAACGTCGCCGGCGATGCCGAGTGGCGAGAGTGCGCTGCTCTACCCCGGCACTTGTCTCTTTGAGTCGACGAATCTCAACGTCGGTCGGGGTACCGAGGCGCCGTTTCAGCTGGTTGGCGCGCCATGGCTGGACGTAGCGAGGGTGATCGACGCGGTGCGTGAATTCGAGGTGCCGGGGGTGCGCTTCGAACAGGATTCCTTCACGCCCAACGTTGCTCCGTACGCGGGCATTGGGTGCGCCGGCGTTCGGCTCGTCACGACGCATGCGCGTTTGGTGCGCCCGGTGGCGCTCGGGTTGACGCTACTCGCCATCATCGCGCGCCTGCATCGCAGGAACTTTGACTGGGCCCGCTATCCGACCGCGGCCAACCCCGCGGGTGAAGGGCACTTCGAGCGACTGTTCGGCCGCGGCGAGGTACGCGAGATTCTCTCCGACACGCACACCGAGGTCTCCACTGTGATGGTACACGAATGGACAACCGCGCCCGGCTGGACGGAACGCGTGCGTATTGCACTGATCTACAACTGACCACACGCTCCGCGTCACGTTGCCCAGCGAGACACGTCAGGACGCCCACGCCCGCGCCGCTCACGATTCGAGGGAAGAAGTCGACCGACGGCGGCGTGTCGCTCACCTGTCTCCGCAGCGACGGCACATCGTCCTGGCAGCGACCGGAGGAAGCGCACGCGTCGTACTTCCATCGGCCTGAATGGGACGCTGTGCCCAAGGGCGCGAGGTTGGAGGAGACCTTCAGCTAGCAGTCGCGAATGTCAGACCCCTCCCCCATTGTGTCCTCATGACTGTGCTTCGACTCTCCATTGCACTCGATCCGGCGACGCTGCTCGCCCGGGCGACCGAAGGTTTGTTTCCGCTGCCGGCGGCCACGCCGCAACGGCCGTGGCCGACGCTCGGCGCGTGGCTGGTGTTGCGCCAAGGCGGCTTGCGCGACGATCTGCATCGTCTCGCCGCCGAAGCCGGCGTGCAGGGATGGTTTGATCCGCCGGTTTGTCTGTTCGCCGAACTGGCCACGCGATGGGGGGTGCCGCGACCAAGGCCACTCGCTGACGTGGAACGCATTGCGCTGCTGACGGCGGTCGCGGAGCGGCAGCAGGAGAGCGTATTCCATCGCAACGGTAACGCCGACGCGTGGATTCCGGCCATCGATCGGGTGATCGGCGAGTTGATCGCCGAGGGGATCACACCGGAAGCATTCCGTGCCGCGCTGGCCGAGCGCGGAGAGTCGCGGCGCGACCCGTTCGAGCGTGATCGGGACGAGCGGTTGGGGCGTATCTACGACGACTGGCACTTTGCGCTGCGGCAGAACGACTGGAGCGATGGACGCGACACGCTCGTGCGCGTGGCGCGGTTCATCGACGCGTTCCCCGACGAGTTCGCGAGCGTACTCGGTGGGCGACGTGACCTGCGCCTCGTCGGACTCGCCGACCTGCGTGGTGGCTGGCGCGTGCTGCTCGAGGCGCTTGGTCGTTCATCCGCGCTGGACACGGTGACGCTCCTCGCGTCGCACCGGCTCGAGCTGCCGCCGACACTCACGTTCGACGTGATTGACGACATGTGTACGCAGGAGACGGGGGCCAGCACGTTTGCGCGGCAACTCTTCCCCGTGTCGGCGGAGCTCACGCCGCCGGCGATGGATCTGCGCGGCATGCTGCATCTCCTCGAAGCACCGGACGCCGCGCGCGAGATCGAGCAGGTCGCGCTGCGCGTGCGCGCGTTGGTGGACGGCGGCACGGCGCCACATCGCATCGCCGTCACCATGCGTCAGGCACGTCCCGGCGTCGATCGCATGGCGTCGGCACTCGATACGCTTGGAGTACCGGTCACGGCCCGCCGGCGTACCGCGCTCGCGCACACGGGTCCGGCGCGCGCCATCCGTGCCTTGCTCAACGCGGCGGCGGAGAACTTCTCGCGACACGCGGTCGTCGAAGTCGCCGAGCATCCCCTACTGTCGTTCACGCTCAACGCCGACGTGCTGTTTGCCGCTGGGCAGTCTGCGCCGAACGCATCGTTGGAAGCGTGGTCCCCTTCCCTTGATCGCCTGCTCGAGCGATGTCGGCACCGCGACGCCACCCCCGACGACTGGCGCGCGAATCGCGGCGTTCCCGCCACTTCGCGCGTGGAGTCAACGATCGAGGCGTGGCAACGTTGGTTGCCGACGGCGCGGAGCCTGGTGCCGGCGCGCGTGGAGTCGGCATGGTTCGCGTGGGTGGAAGCGGTCCTGACCGACTCGGCCTGGGGTGTGACGGAAGCGCTGGCCAAAGCACCGGCGGGCGATAGCCGTGTGTGGCGCGCCGAAGTGACCGCACGCGACCGCACGGTAGCGGTGGCGCGCGAGTGGGTCCGTGCGCTTCGAGAAGTGCAATCCCCGGACGTGATGCGCGATGCAGCCACGTTTGCGCGCCGACTTGCCCTCGCGCTGAACGTGGATACGGTCGCGCAGCCCGAGAGTGGTTTCGGCGTGGTGGTCGCTGAAGCGCTGGCGACAGGCTGGCGCAGCGTCGACCACCTGTTCGTGGTGGGACTGTCGGCTGGCGAGTTCCCTCGGCGTCAGCAGCCGTCACCGCTGCTTGGTGCGCGCGACCGCGAAGCCCTCATTCACGCCGGACTGCCGTTGGACAGACCGGACGCATGGCGGGGGCGCGAGCAGGAACTGTTTCGCGTGCTCTGCGCCGCCCCGTGCGAGTCGCTCACACTGTCGTGGCCGTCGATGGATGGCAGCGGACGTGGAGTGGCGCGTTCGTCGTATGTGGACGAGGTGATCGACACGGCCGTGGCCGCGATTGCAGCGCGTGAGGGTGCCGACGAAGCTGATGACGAGGAGAGCCGCGTGGCGCTGCTGGTGGCGCACGGCCTGCTCACCCGAATGCCGACGCAGCAGGTGCTCACACCCGGTTTTCCGCTGGTCGCGCGCGGGCATGAAGACGAGGCCGTCGCGCACGCAACCTTCACGTCGGCCATAGAACGTGAGCGTTCAGGGGCGCTGTCGCCGTATAATGGCGACATCGAGGACGATGCGACCGTGGGCGTGCTCGCCGCGCGCTTCGGCGAGCAGTATTCGTGGTCGGCGACGAAGCTGGAAGAGCTGGCCAAGTGCGGCTGGTCGTGGTTTGCACACCGTCTGTTGCGTCTCGAGGATCGCGGTGATCTGGACGACGGCATGGCAGCGACGACGCGTGGCACCATCCTCCACGAGGCACTGGACGGATTCTTCAAGGCGATGCGGCACGCGAACGACGGACGGCCCGTGTGTCTGCGCACCAGCATGGTCGACAGCGCATTCCCGGTGCTCACGGACGCGTTCGAACGGGCATGGACGGCACAGCGGTCGCAAGCATGGCTTGGCGATCCTGCGCTCCACGAGGTGGTGCGCGCCGAGCTGCTCGGACAGCTCCGTCGCTACGTGAAGTTCGAGGCGGAGTTCAACGACTCCACGTACAACAATCGCACGAACGCATCGAAGCAGATTCGCATGGCGGTCTCCGAGGGAGAGCTCGAGTTCCGCGGAGTGTCGCTCGAGGCGGACGGCGTGCGCTTCCGACTGGATGGCAAGATCGACCGCGTAGACATGGGCATCGACGAGCGCGTGACCGATGCCGGTCGCTTCTTCGCCGCGATCGACTATAAATCGACGGTGTACTCAACGCCCGCCGCCGGGAACAAAAAGGGGTGGGCCGATGGCGTCGTGCTCCAGGTGCCGCTGTACGCGAAAGCGCTGGGCGTCGTGCGACCGGAGCAGCAGCTGGCGCGACTCGAGTATCGCACGCTGCGACGTCCCGAAGCAGTGCACACTCTCGACTTTTTGCGGCCAGCCAAACCGAAGAATCCCAAGCGTCCAGAAGCCGGAGAACCTGAACTGGTGGACGGCGCCGACGAACGACTCGACAGTGCGATGTCACACGCCGCCCGTCGCGTGCTCATGGCGCGCCATGGTGAGTTTGCCGCGGCGCCGGCACCGTCCTGCGGCTGCTCACCGTATTGCGTTGCGCGCGATATCTGCCGCGTCCCCGGTGGCCCGCGCGAGGCGGCCAAGTGAGCCGCGTGACGGGAGCACCCAAGCCGCTCACGCGCGCGCAGCGCGACGTCGTGCTCGCCGACGATCCGCGACTGCTCGTAGGAGCCGGCGCCGGATCGGGGAAAACGTCCACCGTGGTGCAGAAGCTGTGCTATCTGCTTGGCGGTCGCGTGAGCGACGACGATGGGGTCGCGCACCTGCATCCAGCACCGCTCACGCTCGACCAGATCGCCGCGATCACCTTCACCAACGAGGCGGCGGCAGATCTCAAGCGCAAGCTGAGAAGCGCACTCACATCAGCGGGACTGCGCCACCTCGCCACCGAAGTGGATGCGGCGCGCATCGGGACCATCCACGGTTTCTGCGGCGACCTGCTGCGCGAGTTTGCGCTGCGCGCGGGTCTACCCCCGTCACTTACCGTGCTCGAGGAAGGAGAGGCCGGCGCGCTCTCGACTGAATCTGCACGACTCTCCGTACAGCGCGCCGTGGTCGACGGACATGTACCCGCACTCGGCGAGTTGCTGCGCGATCGGAAACTCGGCGACGTCATCGCGCTCGTGGCCAAGGTTGCGTCGGAGAGCGACCGACTGGACAGCTGGACGCGGAATCGCCACCGGCTGCGTCCGCACGAACAGGCGCTGCTGACACTCGCGCGGGACGCGCGGGCGTTGCGCACCACTGCACTCGCTGACGACGGGTCGATGGACTTCGATCGCATGATCGTGGCGGTCCGCGACCTGTTGCGCGACGACACGCAGGTGCGCCACGCCGTGCAGCGACAATTGCGGCTGCTCATCATCGACGAGTTTCAGGATGTCGATCCGGCGCAGCGTGACCTTGCCTACCTGCTTGGCGGTCTGCACATCGCGGACGATCCGTCGCCGACGCAGCTCCTGTTGGTCGGCGACCCGAAGCAGAGCATCTATCGCTTTCGCCGTGCCGATGTCGCGCTCTGGAACGCAGTGGCCGCCACCTTCGCGTCAAGCGCCGGGGGCCGCGTACTCGAGCTCTCGGACAATTTCCGCAGCCGCCAGGGCATTCTCACCTTCGTCGACCGCACGATCGGCCGACGACTCGATACACCGGTCGACGAAGAACGTGGACGTCAACAGTATGAGGTCGACTATCGTCCGCTCAGCGCGCGCGGGCCAGACCATGATGGCGACCGGTGCGTGGAAGTACTCGCCATCAGCGCCGGGAGCGACGGCAAGGCGCGCGGCGCGACCGACGTGCGTGATCTCGAGGCGCAGGCCATCGCGTCGCGCATTCTGGAAATGCACGCCGAGGGGATACCGTTCGGCGACATCGCCCTGTTGTTTGGCGCGCTCACCGATTTGAAGACATACCGCGATGCGTTGCGTGCCGCGGGCATCCCGCTGTACGTGCTTCGCAGTGATGGCTTCTGGGAGGCGCGCGAAGTGCTCGACTGCCTGCTCGCCCTGCGGGCCATTCGCGATCCAGCCGACGAGGTCGCGCTCACCGGCTTCCTGCGCAGCCCCTTCGTCGGGGTGCGCGACGATACGTTGCTGTCGCTCGTCGCGGCTGGCCATCACGGAGGATTGTACGGCGCGCTCTGCGACGTGGCCTTCACGAGACTGGAACCAGCGCGGTGCGCACGTGCCGCCGCAATGCTCGCGCATTTTGGCGCGCTGCGCGACCGACTGCCGGTGCACATGCTGCTCGAGCGACTGGCGACCGAGTCCGGATTCCTTGCCTCGCTCGCGCTGGGCGGAGACGATCGCGCGCAGGCTTTGGCGAACCTGCGCAAGCTGCTGCGCGAGGCCGCCGCGCACCCGGAGCTCTCACTCGGCGAGTTCCTGCGCGACGTGCGGGAGATCCGCGATCGTGGCGATCGCGTTGGTGATGAGCGGCTGTACCGCGAGCGCGCCGACGTGGTCACGATCACCACCATCCACAGCGCCAAGGGGCTCGAGTGGCCGGTCGTCTTCTGGTGCGATGTCGTTCGTGCGCCCAAGGCATCCACCGATGCGCTGCAGTGTGGACGCACGGAATTCCGACTGAAGCAAGAGGACGAGACAGGCGAGGACGAACTGCAATCCGCGTTGCGTGTCGAACAGGCGCTCGAAGACAGCGCTGAACAGTCGCGCCGCTGGTATGTCGCTGCGACGCGCGCACGCCGAATGCTCGTCGTGAGCGGTGTGCCGTGCGGATCCGCGCTGAAGAAATCCGACAGCGTCGCGCAGGCGATGCGCGGATGGTTCCCCGAACTCATCGACTGCGTGGCGTCGACCACACTCGCCTACGCCGACGCGGCGGGTACGGCATTCGAACTCGTGGTGCGGCATATCGCGCCGGTCGCATCCATTACCGCAGCGCACAGGACAGCGGGCGATTTCGAAGTTGCAACGGTGCCGGCCGACTGGCGGCCACCGGTCGTGGTGTCGGCGCGGAACGGTCGCAGACGGCTGTCGGCCACGCAGCTCATGGCGTTCGATCGCGACGCGGGGGCGTGGTGGCGTCGCTACGCGTTCGGCTTCGAGCCTGATGCGATCGGCTTGCCACGTCGCGATCGTGACAGCGCGATTGTCGTCGGGACGCTCGTGCATGCGGTACTCGAGCGGTACAACTTCGAGCTCGAGGACATCGACGAACTGGTGGCATCCGTTGTCGAACGGCATGCCGCCGAAGACGATGCGGTGGACGAGGACCGCGCGCGCTCCTACCGACGCGAAGTGCATGCGCTTGTGCAGCAGGCAGTCGGATCGCCGACGTGGGAATCGCTCGCGCGCGTCGCGTCCGCACGTCGTGAGCTCGCATTCACGCGTCTCTTTCCCGACGGCACGTCCATCGAGGGAGCATTCGACCTGGTTGCCATGCAGGATGGCGCGGCGCGCATTCTCGACGCAAAGACAGGCGCGACCAAGAGTGACGAGCTGCTCGCCGATCGCTATCGCATTCAGGGGGCGGTCTACGAAGACGCCGTGCGCAGCATTGCCGGCACGGCGTCGAGTTTCGCATTGCTCAGTGTGGCGGACAATCGCGTGATCGAGGTGGACTCGAGCGGCGTTTCGGTGGCCAACTTGGTTCATCAACTCCGCAACGGCGCATCGACGTAACGGCACACACCATACAACGCTCGCTGCGGCGCACTACTGTCTCGTTACGATGTCGGCCGCCGTGGCCAATGCTTTGGCGGTTGGTGGTGGGCGATGACACGCAGATCGCCGAACTCGACCGACTCGCGCGCTCGCGACGCCGTGCTCGTGGGCGCCGCCGCGCTGATTTTGCCAAGGAAGGGAGCGGCGGGTGTGCGGCCGGCCCCTCAGCGGTCGGCATCGTGAGGTCGACGACCCAGCGCCACCGCCGTGCTCTCCCACCCCCCCCTGCGTACGGCCCGGGTACCCCGGCGACGTGGCAGGGCGCGGGACCTTAC
>ENA-ORBV01017039-ORBV01017039.1-microbial-mat-metagenome-genome-assembly--contig:-NODE-17039-length-10457-cov-5.715607_pt1 | contig 10457 bp, 9 predicted proteins | sample MGYA00237777_ERZ505514 | MGnify/ENA primary metagenome ERZ505514 (study PRJEB26160, sample SAMN06269048) | microbial mat metagenome | isolation source: Oligotrophic lake microbial mat | place...
GCGCCGGGTGACCAGCAGCAGCTTGGCATGCGTCTTGAAACCGACGATGCCGTAGACCACCTGTGCGCCGACCGCCTCCAGCCGCTCGGCCCAGTTGATGTTGGCCTCTTCGTCGAAGCGCGCCTTCAGCTCCACCACCACCAGCACTTCCTAAATTATAGTAAGTAAATTCCAAATCATCATGATTGGTTCCGCGTGTACCACCCACTTGTACGCTAGCCGCGTTCAAACCATTTCCCGGCAAAGATAAGTTGTTATAAGATCCGCCTCCACCACCACCAACCCCGCCACCAAGAAAGAATAGGTCTCCTTCTTCTTCGTCAAGGCGTCGGAATAGTATACCAGTTTCTCCTCCTGGAGACGAAAGCATCACAACTGGATATTCCTCTCTGACATCCTCCATTGCGCATTGCAGGCGTGAGCCCCGTGATCCAGTGGAATCGGGTAGTAACACATCAAGCTACATTGAACATAAACGGTGCAGCAAAACTTTGGCAATCTATGACTCACCTGAGCGTAACAACGAATTTGGCAAACATGACAACCTCAAAAACGACCATGAGAAGCTTGAAGAGCGGGCCCCAACACCAATGGGATTCGACGAAGGGAGCGCAAAGCATTACAATTATGTCTCTACTGCTCTGACAAACACGCATAATGTAGACCTCGAAATCGAGAATAATAATCCTAGTCCCATAGACGCCCTTGTGTCTCCAAGAAGTGCCGCCACAGAGCCACATAGCAACAAACGAAAAACATCTCAGAGAAGCTCCAAGCGAGCAACGATGAGCGACTACCTCTCTCAAGACTCAAGTGAAAATGGAAGTATGGATGAGCAGCAGCAGTTCACGGACTCGACCCCCAAAGTGTCCAAGTTACTGAAGGAGAAGAAGTCAGGAGAGGCGTCAAAGAAGAAGCTACGAGAAAGAATGGCAGCAGGAACTTCGAATGCTAACAGTTGTAATGAATCCATGACACCCGAAAGACGAGGTCATGGCAAGAGTGCTGATCGGCAGAAGCGAGTTGATACCGTGGAGCGGGAGAAGGGAGGCTTCTTTAAGAAATTGTTCCGAGGAAGCAAGAGAAACAAGTATACCGAAACAATAGAAGACCTCGGCCTGGAAGCCGGTGAGGCCAACATGACTCCGCGCAGCGATGAATTGGTAGCAAACCCAGATCATTCTTTGGCAGCCGCCGACAAAAGGTTACACGAGTTAAGTTCATCCAAGTGTACCAGCAGTGAACCGATGACTGAGCCTTCTGTGGAAGACACAACAGCCCCTCTTGAAGTAGATACGAGCCAGAAAGAGCAACAGCAGAAACAAACTTTGTTACCTGGCGCTTCTAGTGATGAAAAAGAGTTACACTTTGGTCTTGGACTTGATACTGTCACTTCAGGGTTGACCAATGACATGGAACCAGAGCGTAGGGATATCTTCTTTGCCCATGATGAAGTCAGTACTTTGACTGCTCCTTCTGTGCATTCGCGTGGACATCGTAGCGGAGACCCCATTGAAACGGCAATTCCAACTCACGGGTTGTCCTCGGAGCCCGTTGGGCGCTACTGGAGTGAGAGCAAAAACAAAGCCGCCAAGGCAGAGACTATTAGTCCTAAGATCGTGTCCCCAACGATTGACCCATTCGCGGAACCATTTTTCAACGAGCCCGACGGAGAGTCGCCGATCGCGTCAAAAAACGTGGAGAACAAGACGACGACTGAGCGCAAGCTCCAGCTTCATCTAGCTCAGACGCAAGACCCAGCTGGAGAAGCACCCTTCACTAACCACAGTACTGGTACCACTCATACAAACGAACCATCTCCAAGAGGATGGGAAAGCCCGGTAACGAAGTTTAAGGATCCTCTGGGAAGCACCATTTCTGAGTCTGCTTCTAAGCGTTCCACCAGCGGCTTTGGTCGCCGGCAAACTCAGCCCCCCAAAATTCCTCCTCCTCAGCGTTCGCTACCCCATGAACTCGGACGTGAGCCTTCAGCTTTTCGCGACGGCTCTCCATATGCTCTTGATCCTCCCTTGCTGCTTCACGAAGACACTCATTCTAGTAGCTTGGGAGTCGTTCTGAGCAAAGGAGCAAAGGAGAATTCAGAGCGAGTAGCCGTCGAGCCGCCAACTCCTACTTTGACAGATAAAGCTGACAGCTTCCAGCCACCAACTCCTACTGCTCGGTCGATTCGTTCGGACCCTGTGGAGAAAACGAAGTACGATTCTGAACCCAATTCAAACGATAGTGAAAAGGAGAAAGACGAGCTTCCAGACCACATCGATATCATGATGGAAATTGAGCAAAGGAAGCCAGCGGTTCTTCGTAAGGCGAAAGACAGCGTAAGTTCGGCTGAAAATGAAGAAAACGCAGGCCTGGGTGAGGCAAGGTTCTCGGATGAGCTTTTTGAAGAGAAGTCAAACAGTACGAAAAACATATACCCCCTTGTGAAACCAATATCGATTCATAGAGCTGAGAAGCAAAGGTTGAAAACTGATGATGAGATTAGTTCAACGAGACAATCACCCGAAGTGCAAATGGTTGAGGCGCATCCCACACAAAAGCTTTCAGGATCGCCACGATCAAACAGTGGAGCTCCGTGCCTTCAGAAGACATTACCTGGTAGCACAGAGATGCCAACGCTACCAGTCTCGCCTTCGATCCGCAAAAGTAAAAAGAGAGGGTCGCACTCCGAGGAGGAGAAGAAGGAACAGGAGAACAATTCTAACGGTAAATCCTCTGCGAAGCCGTCCTCGGTTGTTGAAGAACCCGCAGTAAAATCGGTGTTAGCAACCAGCACAGCCGCTCTTAGTACTGCTGCTTGCATGAACGCAAAAACAGTGGCATATCTCCATACTTTGAATGGTCAGCCTTCCCCCCGACATGCCTGGCGTCGTCCTGATCTCAGCGATGAAGAGGATTCGCCGGTCAAATCCGAGCTGCAGCGAAAGGCTGCAGCGAACATTAAGGTCATGATGTCAAAGAAAGGTACCGTTACAACGTGTCGAACGGATGAAGCAGCTTTCGACAGTTTTATTTCTTCTCCCCGCTTGCATACCACGCCGACTGCGCGAAGTGGATTCAACAAGTCTGTCCTTGTGACAGGCAATCTGCCGAACAGTTTCGGTGACGGGGCAAACAAACCTACTCATATTGCTGCCACGAAGACTGCCTGGAGCTCAAGTAGTAGCCGTGAAGTACCCATTACTAACTCCAGAAAAACGGCGACAGTGACGACAATTCTGGTGCCTGGAACACTATGTGCTGCAAGAGACATGACGCAAAGCCAAAATCATAGCAAGTGCGGGGCCCTTAGTCCAAGAAGTAGGAAAGCGGCAAGAGAGAATTTCAAGAGACCTGTTCATTGGTTCAGGTTCAGCCGTGATGTGCGTGTATCCGGTGTACCTCTAAAGTATGGTCTTGATCTCCTGCGGAAGCAAAGAGAACAGAACACCTTGAATTGGCTCGTGAAACCAGTTGATAAGACAAAAAAAGCAAAGACAAGAAAAACGCCTACGCCATCATTTCAGCCCGCTACTGAAGAGGACATCAAGGATCCGATTCAACGTGCAGGTCGCCGTCTTTTGTCTAAAGCTGCGATTCCAATCCAATGTTCTGCCAGAAAATACCTTGCTCGTCGTGAGGCCAGCAGTCGTATGCATGCAACCATTGCGTTGCAATCTTTTTTTCGCCGATGGAAGTGCGAAGCCTTCCTAAGAGCTTACAAGCATGCCTGCACCAAGGCCCAGGCCGCATGCAGAAGTTGGTTGGTACAAGAGGACGTGGCTTATCAAAACTACCAAGCAACCCAAATCCAGAAAATTGTTCGTGGCTACATTGCTGTTGCTTACGTGTACGATGCTATTTACTGGGTATCTCGTTTACAGGCTGCCATGAGAGGAAAGCTGAGTCGAGTTCGGTACGCTCAGCTTTTAGATCGTCGACAATATCACGCCTTGCAGCTCCAAGCGTGGTATCGTGGGTCTATCACTAGGCGCGAAGCTACGAAACGCACAGAGGCCATTCGCTCGATCCAAACTTACTATCGAACTTACGTAGCAAGAATCACTTACCAAGTCGCGGTAGTGAACATAGTTATTGCTCAAAGTGCTGCTCGAAGATTTCTGGCTACGAAAGAAGTCGAGCGGAGGCATTTGGCGCTGATGAATAGCTCTGTGTGCAAAATACAAGCAGCCTGGCGGGGGTTCCAAGGCTACACAGACTACATTTTTGCTCTAGTGGACATCTTAGTACTTCAACGAAGCATGCGAAAGAGGATGGCCAAAAGAAAGGTAAATGAAATGAGGAAAGAGCGTGCGGCCATCAAGATTCAATCGCAATGGAGGCGTCAGCAAGCGCTGATTGGCATGCTTTACGATTTGGTCCACATCATCATAGCGCAGGTAAGTCCAGCATTCCCTTGCAGTAGCGAAGAACAATTGATTGGTTCTATGTATTTTATCTCATCAACGTGTTCGCTATAGAGTGTCGCAAGACGATTTTTCGCAAGGAAAGTCCTACCTCAGAAACGGAAGGAGTATTCTCGAAGAATGAGGCAAAAACAGAGACTAGATGACGCGGCGACAAAGATTCAGACCGGATGGAGAGGATTCTGGGGCTATTCTCATTTCATCATCATGCAATACGAGATAACCCGATTGCAAGCAATTGTACGAGGAAGAGCGTCTAGAATTTTATTCAGTTTACAATTGGGTTGCTGCATAATGATTCAATCTGCAGTGCGCCGTTGCCTTGCAAGAAAGACGGCCCTTGAGTTAAAGCTTGGTGAAGTTGCGCTGAGAGCTCAAGTTGAAGGAATGCGCAAGCGGCTTAGTAGCCAGCGCATTCAATGCTGGTGGAAAATTGTCATGGAATGCATCAGAGAGAAAAAGGCTGCTTTAATAATCGAAAGGTTCTTCTTGATGGTGAAAGCAGAGGTTGATAAAGAAATTATGCGTCAGCGCCAGTTCCAGACGTACCAGCCTGCGCATGGCAAGCAAAATCGCATGCATAGCTCGGGAAATGAAGACGCCGATGACAAACTGCTGGAACGTGTTTGGCTGAACACAGTGGACGAAGACTATGTTGATATCTTCGCATGTAATTCTCAGGAAATGGGAACGACTGCGAGAAGCGTGCGAAGCAAAAGTGTACCCTGCCACGATCAGAAACAGTTCTACGCGCCCGAACTGACCGAAGGTATAAAGCACCACCCGTCATCTCCTACCATGCATCTCGTCATGCGTCATGAGTACGATCCTGACATGCGCCGTGAGCTTGAACTTCATGCGCGCCAAGAGGGCGCACTGGAGTCGAACCGTCGTGTTCAAAAGGGCGTGCCACCACCGGACGTTACCTTGGCAAAGAGTGACGAAAGGACTGAATTCTCTGAGATCACGTCCCCCACAGTTTTCAACAAGAATTGCAAAGACATAGGCAAACGCACTTCAAAGCAACAACAGAGCAGGACCAAGCAAAAGTATGAAGAGTCATTATCGGGTGAAGGGATTTTCGAACCAAAACAGAGGCAACACAGGCAGTCTACGCCGAATACGTGGTCTAAACATCACTTTTTTGATGAGGAGGAAGGGCCAAAGAAGCAAGGAACAAACAAAAGGGCGTCAAGGAGGCACCATTCAACATCTAGTATAGGCAGCGGATCAGACGCTAGCGACTTACCTTCACCTTTTTATTCGCGCAGCAATACAGCAACCACGGTGACACGAACAACGGTAGAGACAATGGAAAGCGGTGTCAGTCTAACATCGGAATTTGGCACTGACGCGAACACGCGGAAGATTGGTCCTGAGAGAACTCTTAGCGCCGCTTCGAAGGGCAAAAAGGTACTTGAGAAAGTGACCATGGCTTCTTCGAGCAAAAAAAGCGGAAGCCCGCGACATGGAAGAATTGTAGTCACCAATCGCAGTGATTACCCAATCCTTTCACAGGACTCACGAGACAACGTAGAGGTGGAATATGCCGGGGAACAGTTCGGAATGATTTAATCAAGAAGTGAAATGACTCCAAAATTTTGAAGCAGTGCAGTCCCCCCCAGTCAACCTCCGCCTCCTCAATATTCATTAATTTCTTTCTTGACAACTGGGGTCGTCGGGGCCAGCCGATGCAAATTCGAAACTGTAATTTGAAAGACCAGCACAGCTGATAGAGCACAGGGCCCCAAGGGGGAAAAAGCTGTGCCAGTGAAGTTAGTAGAGTTAATGTAGTTTTAAGTGGCAGAAGAAGTGCCATAGTTAGCACTGACTGTTCATAGCATTATTAGCACTGTTAGTTAGCATTGGCATTAGTGTGACTTTCTGGTGGCGAAAATAAGTCACATCGACAACAGCAGTGTCAGTGAGCGGTAAGACGGTCGCTGTCGTAGCCGGACGATGTAGACTTGTCGTGCTTAGATGGGGTCTGGGTGCCCAGCAAGCTGATAGAGCACAGGGCCCCAAGCAGGAAGAAGCTGTGTCAGTGAAGTTAGTATAGTTAATGTAGTTTAAGTGGCAGAAGAAGTGTCATTGTTAGCACTGACTGTTCATAGCATTAGCACTGTTAGCATTGGCATTAGTGTGAGTAGAAGGTGGCGAAAATAAGTCACATCGACAACAGCAGTGTCACTGAGCAGTAAGACGGTCGCTGTCATAGCCGGATGATATAGACTTAGCGTGCTTAGATGGGGTCTGGGTGCCCTGCAAGGTCGGTCTGGAAGTTGAGCTTGCATTGTTGCAGAAGTGTTGCTAATTGAATGGTGTCATGCAGCTGTATGGCGTTTTTGGGCAGATGCAACATTTGCTTGAACTTCCCACATCTTTACTGTGCGCAAATCACTGATATAAGAAAGTCGGGTTGCTTCAGGTAGAGAGTCCAGGTTAGATCATGGGGGCATTAAGAGTTGAAATGGTCCTCAAATTGCACATCAGTGAAATGTTGAAGATGACAGGTATCATGTGCCATAACATTTTCCACCCCATGACTGAAGGAGACTTTCAGTTGGAGCACTAGTGATGGTATTGTTAGTATAGACTGGAGATCTGACACAGGCACGCTCTTGGGCCATCGGTTGCTACCCTTGAAGCATTGGGTGAGAGCAGGGCTTTTGTCGCTGAGGTTTGAAATGGTAGCTCCTCTGATGGCACTGGCATCGAAGCTGTTGTCAACTTATGTGACTAACACTGCCTCTTCAAGATTGTTGTTGAAGATGACATCATTTGGATTATTACTGGAGACCAGACAACTGATGATGTGGCAAGAAAAAGGTTGATGCAATGCTATGGGGGAGTGGCTTTCTGCAAAGTAGCCTGTGTTCCCAACACCACTTCTGAGGGTGCCAGATCCTCCCGCCGACGAGGCCACCACACCTCCAACCAGCATCCGCATGTCCCTTCCCAGCCATGCCCCCCTCCCGGGCCGCAGCCCTCAACTCCACCAAACCGACATGGCCTTGCAGTCAAAGGAGTACACCCTGGAGGTCTTCGTAGCTTTTAACACCCAACAGGCCAATGTAGCCATCAACGTTGACACCGGCCAGCCCGCCAAGTACCGAGAACTCCTCCGGAGCAGCGAAGGTCCCCTGTGGGACCGGGCCTGTGCCATCGAGTTTGGTCGCCTCTCAGATGGATGCACAACCTGCAGCACCTCCGGTGCCCAGGCCATTCAGTTCATTGACTTCTCCTCTATTCCCCAGAACCGGATCAAAGACATCACCTGCTGTGCATCAAGCTCATTGTCACCGGCCATCCTTTCAAAGAAGAAACCAAACTTCCGGACCACTCACAAGGGTGTTTGCAATGGCGTCATGTCGCCGTGATGCCTTCATTGCTCAGGTCCCTTCGCTGTTCCCTGTCACTGTGGCATCCCTACAGATACCAACAGCATTGGCATCGACAGTCCCTTATTGCGTCAAGCACCAATCCAGTCGCTGTTTCGCTATTCTCATCTGGTCTTATCTCGTCCCACGGTCCCCAACATTTACGAGTAAAACTTTGCACTTGCCAACAATCCACGTCTCTTTTGGTTGTGACAATGCCGATGGTGCCGTGACATGCTGATGATGCCCATCAGGTTCCCTTTGGTTGTGTCTGTTGTTGCTTTCAACTGGTGGTCCCTGTTGTGTTCCATCGGACAGACTACACAACAACAGATGCCTGATAGAAACCATTGATCCATCCTTCAAAGCCTTGTTATCTTATCCACATTTTCCATCCCTTCCAACCTCCTTCAGAGTTGAGTTTTTACCAATCCACGTTGCTTTTGGTTGTGACACCAGTTGATTGGTTATTGGTTGGTGGTTGTGCTTCTCGGGAGCAGTCAGAGGTCCTCTCTTGTTAGACAACTCGTGATACCACCTTCCAGCCAGCACATCTTGTACACAATCTTCTTCAAGTTATCAGACCTCTCTTTTGAATAAAGTTCTTCTCTTTCTTATCAAGACTTCTTTCATTTCATGCCCCCTTATCTTACAATGCACACCTGTACTTTTCAAACCATGATAATCCGTCGCGTACTTACGGGAAGGCGAGCTAAAGGAGTAATGCAAAAGGTCCTTTTTGGATCAGTCTTATGTTCATAGGATTCAACCTAGTCATAATCGTACTAATCATTGAGTTATTTATTTATTTGCTATTCTGGAGAGACCTGACCAGTGAACTAAAGAAATGGGGTTTCGAATTGAACCCATACGACACGTGTGTGGCAAACAAAACAATCAACAACAAACAATGTACTATCCTGTGGCATGTCAATGATCTTAAGATATCGCATGTTGAGGAGGCTGTAGTCAAAGACATGATAAGCAGATTGAATGAGAAGTGCGGAAAGAGAGCGCCACTGACAGTGACCCGAGGAAAGGATCACGAGTATCTTGGAATGACGATTGATTACAGCGTGGTTGGTAAAGTGACAATTCGGATGGACGAGTATGTACAAGAGATTACAGACGAGGCGCGATCGGACGTGGATGGTGAAACGACAACCCCAGCAGCCAAACACCTGTAGGACGTCAATACCAAGAGCCCAGAGTTGATGTTGGCAGAGGATGGGCAATATTTCCATACCATGGTGGCGAAACTATTGTTCCCATCCAAGAGGGTGCGCCCCGACATTCAGGAAGCCATCGCATTCCTGACAACTTGAGTGAAGAAACCCGATGTAGACGACTATAAGAAGCTGGGGCGAGTGGTGAAATATCTAAGGAGCAATCCACATTTGGCGCTCGAAGCCGACAACACGATGGTCATCAAGTGGTGGATCGATGCAGCGTTTGCTGTTCACAGTGACACGAGGAGTCAGACCGGGGCGACAATGACGCTGGGAAAAGGCTCCGCGTACTCAATGTCCACGCGCCAGAGGCTCAAGTGCAAAGAGTTCAACTGAGGCTGAATTAGTTGGAGTGGACAACGCTATGCCGATGGTGCTGTGGATGCGGCACTTCCTGTGAGCACAAGGATATGAGGTGACAAGCAACAAGGTATACCAGGACAACATGAGCTTGATGTTATTGGAAAAGAACGGGCGTGCTTTCAGTGGGAAGAGGACCAGACACATCAACATACGATACTTCTTTGTGGCTGACCGCGTCAAAGCCCAAGAAGTAAGCATTGAACACTGTCCCACGGACGAGATGGTGGCCGACTACTTCACTAAGCCACTCCAAGGTGCCAAGTTCCGACGCTTCAGGCAAGCCATCATGAACCTACAATCTACAAAGGATGACTAGAGACTGGAACCAATCTCTAGTCACAGGAGTGTGTTGAATCATGAGGATCTGGGACTGGAATCTAGTACAGTGGTAAGTGGAAAAAGATAGTTGACCATGGGCATCTAGTTAGAATGCGACTGTTTAAATCTGGTTTGAACAACTAAAACCTAGCTACTAGCTGGTCTATTACTACAGTAGCTACCTTTGTTGGGTGCTAGAAGTGGTAGGCCGAGCTTGTCTTTTCAACAATCCCACCTAAGAGACAGACTCTTCTGTTACGGACGTAGCCCAGACTAAACGATAGCGACAGATCTTTACTAGTGTAAGCCAAGGCATAGGACAGGGTTAAGGTTTTTGAACACAGAACATCGCTCATAGCCAAAAAGCTCAACCACACAAGCCCTTGCGCATGGTAACCATACAAGATAACAACCATAAATTAGCTAGTAGCTCTAAATTCGCTTGGTTAAGGGACTGTCTAGCTGACTAACGATACCAAGACAGGAGCTGTGTAGTCTCGAATTGACGAGCCTATCCAGCGCTGCACGGAAATCGCCTCGAAAATCCAACGACAACATGACAACTTGGTTGTCGTACCAAGACCGGTTCCGAGACCTAGGGGGAAACCCCTTTGGGGTCACGGCATCGGAGAGGTGAAAGTGAGCCCAGTATAGTCTAGAGCAGGTGCCGTCGCTATGGTCGGCTCCGATGTCTAGATCAATATAGTGGGGGAGTGGTCTACAAATAGCGATGAAATCGG
>ENA-ORBV01017040-ORBV01017040.1-microbial-mat-metagenome-genome-assembly--contig:-NODE-17040-length-10457-cov-5.087861_pt1 | contig 10457 bp, 8 predicted proteins | sample MGYA00237777_ERZ505514 | MGnify/ENA primary metagenome ERZ505514 (study PRJEB26160, sample SAMN06269048) | microbial mat metagenome | isolation source: Oligotrophic lake microbial mat | place...
CTTGATCACTCGCCAAAGCTGCGTCTGTTAGAAGTTTCTCGAGGCCATCCTCCCCTTCATCGTAGCGTTTAGCAAGTGAAACTAATTCTTTTAGGTTTTCAAGGCGTTCTAAGTTCTCTTCATTTTTTTCTTTGGTGAGTTCATGTTCAATACCTGTTTCTTTCATAACAAATTTTACAACCTCACTCGGCTTCTGACTTTCAGCACACTGTTTAATTTTTGTGAGAAGTGTAAAAAAAGAAATAACTTTTGCTCGCGTGTTTGGAGGTAAGGTTTCAGTTTTCTTTTCTAGAATTTTCAGGAGGGTTACTTTACCAATACCTCGTGCTGGTACATTTATAATCCTTCCAATATCCGAGCCTCCTTCAGGATTAAGGCCCGCTCGTATAAAAGAAAGAATATTTTTTACTTCTTTACGTTCAAAAAATCTTGTTCCAAGAACTTGGTACGGTATGTTCTCCTTTAAGAAAGCTTCTTCGAGTGCTCGTGATTGGAAGTTTGCTCTAAAAAGAAGTGCGATTTCCTCTGCTTTAACTCCCTTTTCAATAAGTGCCTTTGCTCGGCGGGCTGTAAACATGGCTTCGTCACTTTCGTCATAAGCTTCATAGAGACTTACTTTTTCTCCAGAGCTATTTTCTGTAAACAAATTTTTCTCTCTGCGCATTTTATTTTTAGAAATAACAGCATTTGCCACAGCGAGAATGGTTTTTGTTGAACGATAATTTTGTTCGAGGATAACTATGTCTGCTTCGGGATAGTCTTTTTCGAAGTCGATAATGTTGCGAATTTGAGCTCCTCTCCAGCTATAAATGTTTTGGTCAATATCACCAACAGCACAGATGTTTCTGTGTCCTGAAGCGATGATTTTTGCAATCCTATATTGAACATGGTTTGTATCTTGGTACTCATCTATGTGAACGTATTTCCAGACATTTTGATAATGTTGTGCAACCTCAGCGTTTCTTTGAAGGAGAAGAGCTGTCTTGAGAAGAAGGTCATCAAAATCAAGAGCTTTTTCTTTTTGTAAAACTTCCTCATAGTGTTTCCAGACTCGAGCTACTATTCTCTTCGTATAGTCGTCACCTGCATCCGCTTCATATTCTTCTTGGTTTACAAAATTACCCTTCTCTTTTGAGATAAGAGAACTCATTTTTCCGACTTCATATTGTTTTGGATCAAGGTCCGCTTTTTTAATAGCTTCTCGCAATGCCTTCTTGCTATCATCTTTGTCAAAAATAGAAAAATGTCTCGGAAGTCCCAAAAGAGAAGATTGTTCTTTTAATATATGTACGCCGAGTGAGTGAAATGTACTTACAAAAGGTCTTTCATTAAATGAGATGGGTATGTTGAGTGTTTTGTCTTCCGTAATGAGACTCATAACTCTTTCTCTCATTTCTTTAGCAGCTTTGTTGGTAAAAGTTATGGCGAGGATACTTTGTGGAGCAACTCCTTTTTTAATTATCTCAAGTATTCTGTGAGTAAGGGTTTTTGTTTTACCAGCACCTGCACCTGCGACTATAAGGAGAGGTCCTTCTGTTTTTAATACTGCTTGTTGTTGTGCTGGATTTAAATTAGACATCGAACTATAATATCACACCGTTTTTTTAGCTTTCTGTGGTGTTCAAAACACATCATGAAGGTTTGATGAATTTAGGTTGACGTGATATCTCAAAAAGGTATAATCGATACATACACAGCATGTCCGTAATGTTTTATGGCTTAACAAGGCCATTTAAGTTTAGAAATTCTGCACACCTTTAAAATAAAAGATTATCTTACTCACCCCACGTGATCTTTCTGTCGTCTCGCCCTCTAATGAGAAACAGATAGTGACAAATAGAGGAAATATCAAAACTTTCATACAAAAGTCTGTTTTTTTGTTTTTGTTAGTGTCTACTATAAGTTTTCCTCTTTATGCCTACGCGGGCATTTTTTCTTTTATGGCTGATTTGTTAGGAAGTAAGAAAGAGGTGTACAAATCTTCAATTTCTAATACTCAAAATATTGCACTTCTTCAAGCTACTGGGGGACCAGGAATTCCTGAGTCTGAAGGAGGTGGAGATATTACAATTATTGGAGGCACAGCTCTTGTTCCTGAAATAAGTCCTTCTGGTGAAATAAAAGAAGTTCGTCCAACAAATGATCAGATTAGTCTATACGTTGTTCGTGAGGGAGATAATTTATCTCAAGTTGCTCAGATGTTTAATGTGTCTGTTGATACGATTCGATGGAGTAATGATATAAAAGGAAATGTTATCTCTATGGGTCAAACTCTTGTTATTCTACCTGTTTCAGGTGTAAGACATACTGTAAAAAGTGGAGACACACTAGGAGGTATTGCTAAAAAATATGCGGGCGAAGCATCAGAAATAGCGAGTTATAATAATCTTTCTCAGAGTGAGGCGCTTAATATTGGTGATGTTGTTATTATTCCTGACGGTGAGTCTAAGATAGAGATAGTGTCCTCTCGCTCAATTGCCTCTGCAAACACAAAAACAGTTTCGAGTAGTTACTTTATCCGTCCTCTTGTTGGTGGTCATAAAACACAAGGAATTCATGGATATAACGGTGTTGATATTGGGGCACCTGTCGGAACGCCAATTGTTGCATCTGCTTCAGGAAGTGTAATTGTAAGTCGAGGTTCTGGTTGGAATGGTGGTTATGGAGACTATGTTGTTCTTGGTCACAGTAATGGAACTCAAACACTCTATGCCCATGCAAGTGAAGTGATAGTATTTCAAGGAGAAAAAGTCGTTCAAGGTCAGATTATTGGATATGTTGGTTCAACTGGAAAATCAACAGGACCACACCTTCACTTTGAAGTTCGCGGAGCACGAAACCCATTTTAATTTTTATATTAAAAAAATAACGTCGAAAAGTTTTTTACAACGTAGGTATAAAAAATTTTAGACGCAAAGATAGAAAATAAAAACAGAACCGAAAGGTTCTGTTTTTTCTAAAACCTAATAGCTTTTATATCTCTTGCCTCTTCGGTCTATATTGCAATGCTTCAAGTACGTGCTCTTTTTTAATCTGGGTAGACTCAACAAGGTCGGCAATTGTTTGAGCAAGTTTTATAATGCGGTGGTAGCTGCGTGCAGAGATATCGAACTTTTTTGCAAATTGATTAAGAAGCTCTTTTGAATCTGTGCTTATATCTAAATGGTGTGCGATATGCCTTCCTGAAAGCTCGCTGTTTTTTGAAAATGGAAGATTGAGTTTTTTAAATCGTTCTTGTTGAATAGATCGTGCTCTTAAAACTTTATTGCGAATCGTAACGCTTTCATTGTTGGAACTTCCCTTTTCTGACAAAGACCGGTGGTCAATTTTTGATACCTCAATCCACATATCAATTCTGTCTGCTATTGGTCCTGATATTTTTCTTTGATAGCGATTAATAACAAGAGGAGTACAGACACAGTTTTTTCCTTTTACTCCAAAATTTCCACACGGACATGGATTCATTGAAGCGATAAGTATAACTTGGGCTGGAAATCGAGCTGTGCCTTTTGCTCGAGAAATACTTATTACACCTTCTTCAAGAGGTTCTCGGAGCGCTTCGAGAACTCGCCTATCAAACTCCGGAAATTCATCCAAGAATAAAACTCCTTTATGGGCCAGGGTAATCTCACCTGGCCTTAATGTTGCTCCACCACCTATTATGGATACATGAGATGCAGTATGGTGAGGCGACCTAAAAGGAGGTTCGGTAATAAGTGATCCTTCAAGTGTGCCGGAAACTGAATGAATACCAGTTACTTCGAGTATTTCTTCAAAAGAAAGTTCGGGTAAGATATGTCCAAAAGCTTTGGCGAGCATTGTTTTACCAGTACCAGGTGGTCCCCACATAGCAACGTTATGTCCTCCGGCTGCCGCTATTTCAAGTCCCCTTTTTGCATTTTCCTGACCCTTGATATCTGAGAAATCTATCACTATGTTTCGGCTACTTGTGATTACAGTTTTTGGTTGAAATGAAATCTGTTTTTGTTTTTCTTGTTTTGTATTGAGATGGTCTATCACTTCTCGTAAAGAATGTGCTCCGTATACTTTGATTCCATCGATAAGAGCTGCTTCGACAGCGTTTACCTGTGGAACAAAAACCTCAGTAAAACCTCGCTTTAAAGCTTCTCTCACCAAAGGCAGGGTTCCTGTTATAGGTCGCAGTTTACCATCAAGTGAAAGTTCCCCAAGGAACATTTTTTTATCAGGATTAAATGATATTTCTTTGACGCCTGAAAGATATGCAAGTGCCATTCCAAGATCAAAAAATGATCCTTCTTTTTTGAGATCGGCTGGCGCAAGAGAGATGATAATTTTTTGATTTTTACTTTTAGGCGAAGAGAAACCGCTATTTTTTATAGCGGCGCTCACTCTATCTCTGGATTCTTCAACTGCTTTATCTGGAAGACCTACTATTGAAAAAGAATTAAGTCCCTGAGAAAGATCTATTTCAATGTCCACAATTTGGGCTTTTAAAAACGAAGTTTGTGCGCTGTGGACTTTCGCAAAACTCATAATATTAGTCTAAGTTTTCTTCTTTATGCTTGAGGCAGGTACGAGCTGCGGGGTTTGCTTCAAGTCTTCGGGTTTCTATTGGTTCTCCAGAAATTTCACAGACTCCATAACTTCCTTTTTCTATTCGTTCAAGAGCATTTTTTACAGCATTCCATCTAATTTCTAATTGCTTGAGGATTGCGGTGTTTTGTTCAAAATCTTCAATATTGTCAGCAACCTCATTTGGATCTGCCGCTAAAAATGAAGTATCTGTAGGACGTGGTTCCCAGTCCGCAGGATTATCTGGATTTACCCTACCAACACTCTCTAATTCCTTGCGTAGAATTTCTTGTTCCTCTAAAAGTTTTTCTTTGAAAAGTTTTGTATCCATGACTTCATTGTAGCAAAGCATAAACTTATAACAACTTTATCGTACAACGTTTACTGTGTTGAATTTGGTAAGTACTGCTGTGAAGTTTTCTTCATCTGATCCTATAAAAATTGTTTGAGGGTCAAGAAATGAGTAGAGAAAAAGTACGGACCCTTCTGTGTTTCGAACAACTCGAACATCTTTGTTTTTTATAAAGCCATCCTTAAATCCAAATGAGCTGATATCTAATTGAAGAAGATCTTTCAAATCTGTCTGTAGAGTTTTTTCCCATGAAAGCATTGCTGGGAAACCAACTTCAAATGAATTTACTTTTAATATAAGAAATACCTTATTTTGTTCTGAATTTCCGTAGGCACCGAGCATAAAATCTTTGAGTGACCGTAGTAGGTTTGCTGGAATTGTGGGAGTAATAAGAGAGAAGAAATCTTGTGAAGATACTTGCTCAGTCGATGTTTCATTTTCTGTGACCACAATATTTCCAATTGATCCACTTTGTAATCCAAGAGCTTGTACTTGTGTACGTATACCTTCAATAAATCCTGTTTTTGTTTGTCCAGAAATAATAAGAGAAGTATTAAGGTCTGCTGAAATTATACTTTTAGATTCTGGTGCAGTAATCGGAGTTATATTTTCCTCTCCTGTTTTAAGTGTTACAAGGATTGCAAAGATGCCTCCACACACAAGAACAAGACTTACTATTCCAATAAGAATTTTACTACCTGCTTTAGGTGGCGAGCTTTCGTACACATTTTCTCCACGATCTTCTTTTCGTTTATTTTCCGCAAGACTAATACTAACTACTGATTCATTTTTTTGACGAACTGCTTCTGCGACATCATTTTGATATGTTCGTAAAGGTTTGATTGTTTCAGATTGCGAAGGAGCCTCCTCTTTTTTCGGAGGAGACTCAGGTGTTTGTGTGGCACTCTGAAGAATTTCTTTTAGAGGTACTTTTTTCTTTGTCTGTTGTTCAGTAAATCTTCGTATATCATCGTCACGCAAACTTTCTTTTAAGGGTACTTTTTTCGGAGGCATTGTTATTTTTGTTGAAATTTGTAATCAAAAATTTTGATTAACACTTTTTATTATAACAGGAACATGTGTTTCAAGTATTTTACTTGGGGTTATTATAAAAATTACAAATAAAAAACCCAAGCACACAAAGTGTGCTTGGGTAAAAAGGTTAAATGTCCTCGACCCCAATGACGAGGATGGGGACAAAGTCTTCATAGATCTCAACTTTCATCTCCTCGAGTTTTTTTAGGTTTCCTCCAAAAACAGAGGAAACCTGTTTCCTCTCTGGTTGCCCGAAACTTTTGGCAACCAGCGACACTGTGATGATGATGTCATCATCATCACGTCCGGGCATCATTACCCGAGCTTCCCTGAGAATCTCAGGGATTTTGAGGGTCCAGTGACCCCCGATGAGTTTGATGTAGTTCATTACGTCCCACAATCTTTTTGTGATCATTACACATATTCCTTTCGAAATTCGCCCGGTGTTAAGGCGCCCCAGAATGGGGATTGTTTAGTGAACCTGTTTCGTCCAGCACTTAATTTTTGTAAAAATTAAGTGCGGGGAAGTTTTGTTTTCTGAGCAGGGAACATTTCCACTCGGATTATTTCTGTTTCGCTCTTTTGAGCTCATCAGTCGGAATACACATTCCGAGACAAATAGGGGGTTTTGGTCCCCCTAACCTTTTACTTCTTATATTCGGTGCCCTCCATCACAAACCTCAGAAGGTACTCCTTGAGTTCTTCTGAGGCGTGGGTGAGAATAAGTTTGTAACCTCGGGCCTTCCATTTGTACCTCTGTTCTCTCGAGGTGTCAGGGAGTGCTTTTTCAAGCTTCTCACCGGCGAGGCCATCAAAACAGATTAAACGGACGATACAGAGTTGTTGCGGTTGGCTTTGGCGGAGTTTTGGAAGAAGTTGAAAATAAATCCTATCAAACTCTTTCAAACACCTCTCGTACAGCTCATTTTCTTTTCGCGCCTCGTCTTGGGCAATTAATTCCTTAGCTTGTCTTCTTGCACCAGAAGCAATCCTGCGGACTTCACTGATTGCCCAGTTTCTGGCAACAATGAATGCTAACCCCTCCGGATTGGAACGCTTGCCTTCTCCTAGACTTGCGTTTTGGACCCGCTTTTCGAGTGAATCCACAACATCCTTATCGAAGGCGACCGAGCATCCTCCGAGGGTGCGGATGATTTTTTCTCTAATAGTCATAGCACTTTCCTTTCAAGAGGTGTTCGGCGGTGTTGAGCCGTCCCGAATCGGGTATTTTTTTCCTATGAACTCACGATCTGCACCAAATGGCGCATGAAAATCGTGAGCTCAATAAGAAGGGGGATTGCATCCCCCACGGAAATAATTTCCTTTCAAAAAAATAGGATGTTTGTGCACATCCATAAGGCATGGTTTGCGGAACTCCGCTTTGTCCGGTATCCATCCGGCAACAGCCTTCTCAGAGGCTCCCTTGGTTACTCTGCCAAGTCAGTCCTTCTCAATAGCAAAAGTCGCTAAAATTAGCGAACTTCAGCTACGAACCACTGGATAGTGGCTCCCTCGGGGAGCGTTTTCGCCCCCTCCGGAAGACGCGTACCCCGGTACTGTCCAACCAGGACACAATCACCTTTTTTAAGGGTGATAGTATCCCGATTGAACGGCACGGGCATCCCCAGCATTGCAGTAAAAATACCTGCAGTGTCAGGGTGGCCAACCACGGACTTGTGATCCGTAGCGAGCATGCGCGCTTCCTCGAGTGAGACCTCTCGTACTTCAATAGAGGCTGGAATTTCTCCCAGCATGTTGAGTGAGAGGGCGGAAGTCAGATACTTCATACTCTGATCCTTTCCTCGAGTCATTCTCGTATTTCCCTTTTTCCTCACAGAGTTCTGTGATTTATGAGGGTATTTGAAAATGATCACGAAGGTTTCCACTTGTCACTGAACATTCAATGACTTCTGTAAGTGGTGTGGATGAAAAAAGATTCGCACCCACATCACTTACAGAAATATATTTTTTATGAATCCACCACACGCTGTGATGAACTCAATAAAAAAGAGTAACTTACGTTACTCTCCTGCGTACACTCGGGGGACGCAGGAATCTCCCTTGGTGCCATCTCATATCTTGCTGGCGGCGCCACTTCCACCACCCTCTCAACTTGAGAAAGAGATGGAAGTATAGCACTGCACCCGCAACTCCGGTGGCGCCCATAACATACGAATACATGTCTAGTTCCATACAACATCCTCTCGGTTTTGATTCCTATGAACTCACGATCTGCACCAAATGGCGCATGAAAATCATGAGCTCAATAAGAAGGTCTACGTTGTTTTTTCAAACAATGTAGACCGGAAAAGAGTTTCGTGGATTTTTTCCACTTACATCGCACTCTTGTAAAGCGACGGCAGGAATCTGCTCCGACCTAAAAGGCTCAGATGTTAGTTTTTAGACGTAACAAGGTCTCTGGCGGTTCGGCTCAGGTGTTCGTCCGTATGAGCCGATCCTATGGACAGTAACGCTGTCCTCGCTAGGTTTTTATTTCTGGATCCTAGAACCAGGTTTTTTTAACAGAGGAGATTTTTTTCAGTTGAGATCTCCAAACTCAACCCTTTAAGGGTGTACGCCTAATCCTTTCGCTGTAGGCGTAGGACACAACGCTATGAGTTCACGCTCATAGACATGAATCTGCCGTTTTTAAGTGTGTGGCACCCGTTACACTAGAAGTTTTTAGAGATTTCGCTCGAGGACACTGCTTTCCCAGGCTCGCCATTTTTAAATAAAAACGGTGACAAAACTTTTTCTCAAGGAATTCACCACTTGCGTGACGAACTCCATAAAGAGGGGAAACAAAAAGCGTCCGTGCTTCCCCGGAATGATCTTCATGACGCAGAAGATCTGTACGCCTTTGGGTTACCACCCCCAAAAGATGGTGACCTGTTACCCCGCTTCCGGGTCGGGAAGGATTTTCCCTTGCCTCGGCTTACTTGCGCCGAGACTTTCCGCTGAAGGGGCAACGAATAGCCCCATTCATGGCGTCTTGCGACTGAGCCTTGTGAGCTTCAGCCTTTTGACGACCTGACCAGGTGTAGCCCTGGTCACGGAGGAGAACAGTTGCCTGTCGCTCCAGCTCAAGTTCCTTGTCAGTTTTCATGACAGGTTCCTTGGGTGTTTCTGGACACCGTCCACTTTGTGCTATTTGATAGAGGCGCACAAAGCTTTCCTCACGGGTCCCCTGACAAACCCCGTTTATATATTTCTTAGATATTCGGAAGAAATGTATAAACGAGGTATCAGGTTTCTCATCTTCTGTTTCGCTCTTTTGAGCTCATCAGTCGGAATACACATTCCGAGACAAAGAGGTTTTAACGAGCCCCGAACTCGAGGGAATGATCGCTCCACTAAGCGCCAAGAAACTTCCTCTTGGTATTACTGCCACAGTTTAGAGACATGTAGTTGGTCTTATGTAGTCAACAGAACTCCTTCTGTTGTAAGGATTGGTGCCTTCCTGGGTAGACAGGAAGATTTGGGTACCTAGAGATATTGAATGTTGCATGCACTCAAGATCTAGGTGTTGAAGCACAGATTTCTATAAACCTGTCCTCCCGAAACTTATCTACTCATGATCGTAAGTAGAAAAGCTCCGAAATCCCAAATATAAAAACCAAGTGCCGTTTTCGGCTTCGACGGATGTGGTTTCTTGTCATCCGTTGACTGTCGTTACCTTGCCCAATTTCACGTTACCCTAACGTTTATATGGGCTCGTGTGGGTTGAGTAGACCCACCACCAATTGCTGTTTCATCCTTTCGGAATCATCAGTCGGAATACACATTCCGAGACAAAGAGGTTTTAACGAGCCCCGAACTCGAGTGTGTGTCCGCTTACTAAGCGCTCCGGAACTTCCACGGAGTATTAGTGCCCAGTTTTACGTCTTGAGTTTGACGGAGGTGTGGAGATGTCTCTTGTTTGACACTCCATCAACCATTGACTCAAGGTCATCCGCGACCTTGGTGGCTAGCTCGGTTTCGAGCCGCCGCGCCACGAGGCGCACCAACAGAGCTTCTTCGTGGGATACATAAAATCTCCTTGAAATTTCCCTAGGAACTCACTATCTGCACCAAATGGCGCATGAAAATCATGAGTTCAACCAGACATTTTTGGAATCACATCCCGCACATTGTGCGGAGAAGATGCGATCCCTCTTGTCACACCAAGCTTAGGGCTGTTAGCACCATCACTTGGTAAGACGAAGAGGAATAACATTGCGGTCGTCTATATAGACTATTGTTCCGCGTTTTCCCATCCAAGTATTCACTGATGTGAAGTGCTTTTGGATTTTTCTTCGATATGTAGTTTTCAATGATCAGACTCATCTCTAAACTCTAGAAAGTCATTTGGTCAGTGTCTTCCGCCACACTGTATTATTCGGTGGCAAGGTTTCAAGATCACTTCTCCAAATAACTTTCTGAGAACAAGTATATGCTACTTTATACTTTTTGTCAAGTATTTTTACCATTTACTTTTTTATATAACAAAATATGCCTATAAATAAGGGTATAAAAG
>ENA-ORBV01017041-ORBV01017041.1-microbial-mat-metagenome-genome-assembly--contig:-NODE-17041-length-10457-cov-4.507129_pt1 | contig 10457 bp, 9 predicted proteins | sample MGYA00237777_ERZ505514 | MGnify/ENA primary metagenome ERZ505514 (study PRJEB26160, sample SAMN06269048) | microbial mat metagenome | isolation source: Oligotrophic lake microbial mat | place...
CTCCATAGCCGTTCCCCCTTTCGCCGCCCGCCGCACGCCATGAACTCCCGCATGAACTCCCGCATGAACTCCCGCATGTACGCCTCGCTCGCCTCGCTCGCGCTCTCGATACTCACCGCGCTCACCACAGCGCCGCCGCACCCCCTCGCCGCCCAACCCCCACCGCGCGCGCCCGCTCGCCGAGGTACGACCGCACCGCCGGTGACGGTCGTAGAGGCAAGCATCGCCGACCTTCGCACCGCGCTCGCGCAGGGACGCATCACGTCGCGGCAGCTCGTGCTGCAATACCTCACGAGGATCGCCCTCTACGAAGACCGCCTGAACGCGATCGTCACCGTCAACCCTAACGCACTCGCCGAGGCCGACGCGCGCGACCGCGAACGTGCACAGGGCAACGCGCGCGGAGCGCTGCACGGTATTCCCGTCGCGCTCAAGGACAACATTCACGCAGCGGGTATGCCGACCACCGGAGGTGCGCTCGCCTTCGCCGACCTGATGGCGCCCTACGAGGCGACGCTCACCCGGAACCTGCGCGACGCCGGGGCCATCATCATCGCCAAGACGCAGCTCACGGAGCTTGCCAACTGGGTGGCGACCGGAATGCCGGGCAACTACACCGGCCTCACTGGCTACGGGATGAATCCGTGGGACCCGCGGCGCGACCCGCGCGAGAGCACCTTCGACGGGCGGCCCGTGATGAGCACTGGAGGCTCGAGTTCCGGCGTGGGGACGAACGTGAGCTTTTGGGCGGGCAACGTGGGAACGGAAACAGGGGGTTCAATCTTGAGCCCGGCGCACCAGAACATGTTGGTGGGCATCAAGCCGACCGTGGGACGGGTGAGCCGCTACGGCGTCATCCCCATCACCGCCGACCAGGACACGCCCGGGCCGATGACGCGTACGGTGTCCGACGCGGCCATCATGCTCGGCGCCATGGAGGGAGAGCGTCCGGACCCTAACGATGCGGCGACGTCTGCCTGTCCTCCACCCGCCGGGCGCGATTACACCAGGTTCCTCAACGCCAAGGGACTGGCCGGCGCCCGCATCGGCATTCCGCGGGCCTTCTTCTACGAGCGCCTCACGCTTCCCGGGAGCTCGGCCCCACGCGGCGGGCTCACCGATGCCCAGCGCGCGGCCATGGACGACGTGATCGCCGTCCTCAAGCGGCAGGGTGCCGAGATCGTCGATCCGGCCGATATTCCGAGCGTGATCGACACTGTCGCCAGCCGCAACTTCACCAACTGGAGCCCCTGCAGTGGGCTGGACAACGCCAAGGGGCGCGACGCCGACTGCTCGGTCGCCTTCAAGTACGGGATGAAGCGTGATTTCAATAGCTGGCTTGCTTCGTTAGGCGACAAGGCGCCGGTCAAGTCGCTCTCCGAACTCCGGCAGTGGAACATCGCGCACCAGCGCGCCGGTGCCATAAAGTACGGCCAGGCCCTGCTCGACATTTCCGACGAGATGGACGTGCAGGGCGACCGCGCCCGCTACGAGGCCGATCGCCGCAAGGACATCATGCTCTCGGCCACTAACGGGATCGATGCCGCGCTCAAGGCGCATCGCCTCGACGCGCTGCTTTTTCCGGGGGTAAGCGGCGCCAACATCGGGGCGCGGCCTGGCTACCCGACGGTGACGGTGCCGTTTGCGCTTCTGGCGGTTAGTCCGGGCACGGGTGCGCAGGCATTTCCGGTCGGCTTCGAGCCGCGCCCGGCACCGTTCGGGGTGAGCTTTACGGGGAGCGCGTGCAGCGAACCCAAGCTTATCGAACTCGCCTATGCGTTCGAACAGGCAACGAAGAAGCGGACGGCGCCGCCGCTTTTTCCGTAGTGCCTAACGCCTTCGATGCACTTCCGGCTAGTGGGGCGGCGCTGGACTCCTCAGGACTACTCCCCCCACACCGTACGAAAATACGCCGCAAGATCGATCTCTAACGGCACGATGCCTTGAACGGGCTGCCACCGCAGCGCCTCATCAACGATCGCGGGGCTCGACTCCGCAGGGTGCCACACCTCGACCAGACGCGCGTCGAGGTCCACAACCCAATAGACGGGGACGCCCGAGCGCTGATAGCGGCGGCGTTTCGTGATCCGATCGAATCGAGCCGTAGAGGGGGAGAGCACCTCGGTGACGAGAATCGGAATGCCGTAGTCCGCCCACTCGACTGGCTCCCGCTCACCGACCATGGCGCCCACGAACAGGTCCGGTTGCATGAGCTCGTCCGATCGAAGATCCAGATCGGCAGGAGAGACCATGGTGTATCCGAGCCGATGTGCCCGGACATACGGATCGACGAGGCGGAACAACTCGATGACCCCTCGTTGATGACGTCCGCGCGGACTCGGGCTCACGAGCAGTTCGCCGTCGACAAGCTCGTACCGCTTCCCGTCCTCGGGCAGGGCGAGCACTTGTTCGCGGGTCCACTGGCTGGCGACGTCGGGCATGTCCATATGCTACGCTCGGCGGCTGGGGGAAAGCAAGGCGGCATCTCATAAACTGAAGTCATCGCCGAGAGAGCGCGTGATCAAAATCGTGCGCGTTACATCCCGAACGCGCGGCGGAGAACGCTTCCGGCGCATTCGAGCAGCCGCCAATCTCGCAGTCAGGCCGTTGTCCCCTGACCACGAGCGTGTTCGCTCGTACCTTCCTCTCTTCACCCCCGGCTCAAGTGTCTGTTCAGGACTGGAGAGCAAGGGGACGACCCACACCGAGATGCCCCTAGCTGCCCTCCGCCTTCACGGCCAACCGATGGTCGCCAGAGACATCGCGTCCCGGCTCGGGCTAGCGGAGAGCAGCGATCGTCTCCACGTCACGCGGCGCGTGGGCGTGGGCGTGGCCGTGTGGACGCCGAAGCAGTAGCGCTGCCGTGCTCCCGACCTTCTTGCGCGTGTTGCTGCGAATATTCTTTCGCCGAGTCGAGGTCGCTGGCGGGGAATTCGTTCCGAAAGAGGGACCGCTCCTTTTCGTGCTCAACCATCAGAACGGGTTGGTTGATGCGATCGTGCTGCTAGCGCTCGCGCCGCGACGCAGCGTCTTTTTAGCCAAGGCGCCCCTTTTTCGCCTGCCCGTTGTGGGACTGCTGGTCAAGGCATTCGGGTCGATTCCGATCCATCGGCGGATTGATGGTACCACCGATGCCGCGCCTAACGCGGACGCGTTTCGCAACGTGTGGTCCGCACTCGAGCGCGGTCGGGCGATTGCCATCTTCCCCGAAGGGACGTCGCACAGCGATCCGGAGTTGAAGCCCTTCAAGACCGGGGTGGCTCGCATTGCACTCGGCGCGTCCGGAGTGGCGGCGCAGGGGCGCCCGGTGCAGATCGTACCAGCGGGATTGTACTACACGACCCGGACGACGTTCCGGAGTTCGGTGCTGCTGTATTTCGGTAGGCCCATCGCCGTCGATCCGCCGGTGCTCGGCGACGGCGTGGAACCGTCATCCATGCGCGTCGTCGAGTTGACCGCGGTTCTCGAGCGTGCACTGGCACGTGTCACGTTGCAGGCCGACCGACACGACGCGTTGGCACTCGTCTCGCGTGCCGAGCGGATTTTTTCGGCCGCAGCTTCCGGCGCGCGGGGGGAGACGCACCTCGTGAATCAGTTCGAGCTTCGTCAATCCTTTGTGGCAGGGTACGCAGCGTTCAAGGCACACGCACCCCATCGGCTGGACGACGTGGTGCGCATGATCGCGCAGTACGAAGCGAAGCTCGACGCCGCCGTCGTGAGTGCGACGACCCTGATGTCGGCCGACGTCGGACTCATGCGGGTGATCTGGACTGCCCTTCGAACGCTGGGCATCGTACTGGTGCTGTTGCCGGTCGCGGTGGTCGGGCTCGCGCTCAACTATCCGGCGTATCGGCTGGTCGGTCCCCTGGCGACCCGGGTCCGGAAGCCGGATGCCGACGTGGTCGCGACCCAGAAGATCCTTGTGGGAGCGGTGTTGTTTCCCATAGTTTGGGGTCTGATGGGATGGCTGGTAGGCGCGTGGCTCGGCGTATGGGCGGGAATCGGTGCCACCGTACTCGCACCCCCGAGTGGGTACGTGGCCGTCCGACTTCTCGAGCGAGTTGACTACTTCATCGATGAGGTGCGCGGCTTCATGCTGCTGGCGTCACGCCCCACGATGTCGTGGCAACTGGTGGCAGAGGGACGAGCGATACGCGACGCGATTCTCACGCTCGGATACGATCAGGCGACTCGGTGGAAAACCTGACGCCATGGCCGCACATTGTGTACGTATGGACATTGACTCGGCGCGTTACGCGCCGTCACTGGCTGCTCGCGGCAAGAGGTGAATAGATGTATCAGGACAGCCCGCTCATTACCCTCTTCGTTCTCGCGCTCCCTATCGCGTGCATCGCGTGGACGGTGACCCACGAGGAGGTCTTTCGCGAGCCGCGCGAGTGGTGCGAAGCACGGAGCACGGCAGCACGCTCGATACTGGCGCGCAAGTTCTTCTACCTGTTCACCTGCGAGTATTGCTTTAGCCACTACGTCACACTGTTTTTTCTCGCCATCACCCGCTACACGCTGGTCTTCGACGATTGGCGTGGCTACGTGATTGCGGGATTCTCCCTGGTGTGGGTGTCGAACGTCTACATGAGCATATTCGGTCGCCTCCGTCTCGACATTAAGCACGAGACCGTCAAGATTGCGGCGACCGAGACGATTCTGGCGGAGCCTGCGGCGAAGATGGAGCTCGCGTCCGGCGCCGTAACGTCGCCAACCGCAGGGGGCGCGGCGGGGCGCGGCGACAACCTGTCATCTGCAGCCACAACTCACGAGTCGTAACGCGCTCTCGCGTCTTACCTACGTCACACCTACGTCACACCCACGTCATGCAGCACCTCGCAGCGCTCGACCAACAGTTCCTGAACAACCCGCTCTCGGCGTGGGCCACCGCAGGTGCCATCGCCGTCGGCGTCGGACTCCTCTTATTCATCGTCAAGCACTTCCTCGGTCTCCGCCTCAAAACGCTCGCTGCGCGCACCACGACACAGATTGACGACGTCGTTGCGGACCTGCTCGGCCGGACGCGCTACTACTTCATTCTCGCCCTCTCCATTCGTGCAGGATCGGTGGCGTTGTCGCTGTCGGACAGCGCGCACGATGTCCTGCAAAAGCTGATCGGAGTCGTCGTCCTCCTGCAGGTCGCGCGATGGGGCAATGGGCTTATCAGCTTCTGGCTCACGCGGTGGTCTCGCCAGCGCGACGGCGACGGCTCGAGCTCGTCCACCATCAACGCCATCGGCGTACTGGCCCGCGCTGTCATCTGGGCGATCGTCATCCTGCTTGCCCTCCGCAATGTCCTCGACTACGACATCACCACCCTGGTCACCGGTCTTGGCATCAGCGGTATTGCGATCGCGCTGGCGGTGCAGAACATACTCGGCGATCTCTTCGCCGCCCTCTCCATCGTTCTCGACAAACCATTCGATGTCGGCGACACCATCGCGGTCGATACCTTCACCGGCACGGTTGAGCACATCGGTCTCAAGACCACGCGCGTCCGCTCGGTCACCGGCGAACAGGTGATCTTCGGGAACAGCGACCTCCTCAAGTCGCGGGTGCGAAACCTCAAGCGCATGGTGGAGCGGCGGTCGCTTTTTTCCATCGGCGTTGCGTACGACACCCCTCCCGACACGGTCGCCAGGATTCCGGCAATGGTTCGCGAGATTATTACCAGCACGCCGAACACCCGCTTCGAGCGCGCACACTTCGCTCGCTTTCTCGATTCGTCGCTCGAGTTCGAGATCGTGTACCATATCACGTCGAGCGACTACGCGGTCTACGTCGAGACGCAGCAGGCGGTGAACCTGGGACTGCTGCGTCGCTTTAACGACGAGCAGATACAGTTCGCCTTCCCCACGCAGAAGGTCAGTCGCGTGGGCGATGTACCTCGCGGCGGGGCCGACACGCTGCTTCCGGCGTGAGGGGAAGTGTCGGCCGACCGAGTGGAGTGGGCACGCGCTCGACGAATGGCGCGACGAGCCCTTACCCTCTCCGACAACTCAGTCTATCGGCGGAGCGCGCAATACTCCCACGCCGAGCGGCGAGCGGCCCGCTCGGCGAAGTTCTGGCCACTTCGTCCGTCGTCCACTCGCGCCGCGCGCCAGAGCAGCGCGTCACGCACCTCGCGCACCATCGCGGCCGACGTGGACGGGTCCCATGGCGCACCGCCTAACGCGCGGAAGCGCCATGCCGCGTCGGGCACGCCGCGCGCGTAGTCCCCCCACCGCTTCACCAATCCCTCGGCACGCCCCTGGGCGGCGAATCGCATGGCGTCGCGCAGCGCCTTGGTGTCGCGCCCGCGCTGCGATGGCGCATCCAACAGGCACGACCAGCCGTTTCCCGCCTCGCTCGAGACACGCAGCAAACGCACCGATGCAGCAATCGCGTCGAATCCAACCGACGGAGTGTAGCGAACGTCTATACGGGGCAGCGGCGCAATGAGGGTGCGGCGCACGGCGTCGGCGACTCCGAGGCGACGCCCACTGCCATACGTGGTATCGTACCAGGCGATGATGGCAGGATCGACCGTGGTGATCTCACGCAAGGCGTCCAACGTGGCGTCGCCTTCGGGCGCCCCGCTTCGTGGTGCGGTGGCAGAGGCATAGCCGGTCAGCATTTCGTCCTGTACCGACGTGAGGTAGCCGTTCAACCGGCCGCGGTGCGCGAGGGCCGACGCGACGAACCAGTCCACGCCTCGTGCAAACGCCTCGGTGGGTCGATCGGCCTGCACGGGGGAAGACAACGACTCGCGCCGAGGGCGCCCGGCGCTGGCCAAGCGTCGTACCGTGGCCGAGAAATCGTCGCGATACTGGCGCACCGAGCGATCGGTGCGATAGCCCCCCCGAGCGCCGTAGTGGCGTCGCGCGGCCTGCCAATCCAGATCGTGCGCCAGCTCGTGCGCCATGGCCCCGGCGCTGGTGGCGAGCGGGAAATACACCGTGCGGGTGCCGGGATCGTGCAGCGCCAGCGCACGGTCCGCCAGGGGAGACTGGCCAAAACGGACGCTCAACCCGGTGAGGTCGAAGCCCGGAAAAACGCTGGACAAATCGTCGACAACTTCTGACAACATGCGGGTGTAGTACGGGCGCCAGTTGGCGGGCACACGATCGTCGAAGGTGAGCGAGGCCAGCCCGAGCCGACTTTGCAGTTCCACGGCCGCCGGACCGTCGTCGCCCGGAAGCCAAGCGTGCTCCTGCGCATACGGGCGCATTGCGACGGCAGCGGTGAGCACCGCCAGCGCGGCCTCACTCGACGCGCCGACAGTGGCACGCAACCGTCCCAGCTCGGCGACCAGCGATTCTTCGGTACGGGCGCGCGCAATGAATGTCGAGCGCGCCACGCGCTCCGGTGCGGAACGCGCCGCGCCGATGACAAACGACGCGTAGCCTCCCAATGTCACGGTGATGGGCGCCTGCGGGGGCGCGGCGCGGCGCGCCGCAAGCTCGGACGCCACCTGCGCGACACTCGCTCCAAACAACCGCGGTGGGACGTCGCCCGGTGTGCTCTCAGCGAGCGTGTCCAGTTGGGCCGCTAGGCGCGGCAGCATGTTGACCGCGTCGTGCTCGTCGGAGGCGTCGGACAGATCGGAGCGCGGGCGTTCGACGCCGAAGCGGTGATTCGCTCGCCAGAGCGGCACCAGGTCCACCGCTTCCATGCGCTGGCGGCGCGCCTCGGTCACCAGGGCGGCCACATCGCGCATGGCCAGCGCGCGATCTCGGGCTTGGGCAATCGCACCCAATGCCACCGCCGACGCTCGATGTGAGACGGCGCCTGAGGCAGTGCCAACGCTGTACGCGAGCCGTAGGGCGAGCTCGGCCGCGCGAGGCGACGGGGCCTGCTCCGACGCGAGTTCCATGAAACGGCGGTGCGCGCGGCCCACGCCGGGAACCGGACGCGCCGCGATAAGATCGAGCGCTTCGTCGGGTGTCTCGTACGATTCTCCTCTCGCGGTGCGAGCCAGAATCGCCTCTGCAACCCTGCGGCGCGTTCCCTCCGGGAGCATGGGGTCGCGGAGCGCGTAGTCGATGAGCCGGAAGGGACTTCCGATGCCGAGGCGCAGTCGCTCGAAGTAGAGCGCGGCCATGGCGTCGCCAGATGCGATATCGCGGGGAGAACGGCCTTGCAATACACGCTCGAGCGAATCGGCGAATCGTGCGCCAGACGAGAGTTCGGCGGCCACGCGTTGCGGCGGATCGTTCGGCCGATGGCGCAGCACGGCGACCGCCCCCGCGACGAGCGCGAACGCGATCCCGGCGGTCGACACGACCACCCGCAATCCGATGCGAGGCAAAGGCGCCATCATTCCCTCGTGATGCTACAGAATACCATAATGAGCGTCGGCCGCCTACCCTTCACGGACACGGCGAACGAGCATTGCGTAACCCGCGGGACCCATCTCGCTCCGCTTGACGCTAGCTTACCCGACCAAGTATGCGTGGGTGCCATTTCGCTTTTCCCCTCTCCCGATGCTTCGCCGGCTCGCTTTCGTCGTCTCGATGGTCGTGCTCTGGTGCCCTGTCGTCGGCCGAAGCCAGCAGCCCAGCCAGCGCCAAGCCCCAGCGTCGCTCGGACTCTCATCGGTGGGAGCAGTATCAATTCACGTGGGAGGCGCAGCCCTCCAACGCTCCATTCGAGGTGCGGAGATTGGGACCACGATCGATCTCGGGCATTTCGCGTCGCGGCGTGTTCGACTTCTGGCTGACGCATCATACTTGCGCTCCTTCCCGTTCTCGGAGAGGGTAGAAAGCGAAGGAAAGAGCTATCGCGACGTCTTTTACGACCTCTCGGGACACGTGGCCATCGCGGTGCGCGGCACAAGCGTGACGGCGCGCCTTTCACCGTACGTCGCGGGGGGCGTGGGCATTCACGTCCTGTCGAGCACTTTCGGCAGCCTAGCCATCGACACGCGGTACAACACGAACAACTTCGGCCTCCTTGGCTTGGCGGGCATGCATGTGCGGGTGGGAAACGGCCTGCGGCGCTCGATGTTGGTGGAAGTGCGGCGCGTGCATAGCAAGAACGTGCGCCGACTGAGTGTTCATGTAGGACTTTCTGCCCTCTTTAACGATCTGGCTCTTCGGTGACGGGCGAGCCCGTGCGGGCCCACCCGGCCCCTGGAGCACGCTAGACGAGCTGCGCGTCGAGTTCGAGGGCGACGTTCCCCTTGATGGCCTTGGAAATGGGGCATGAGTCCTTCGTCGCGGCAGCGACAGTCTGGAAGTCTCCATCCGAGATCCCAGGAACGCTGGCCCGCACGGTGAGCTTCATCGTGGTGACCGCGAACGCGTCGCCCACCTTTTCAACCGTACATGCAGCGCTGGTCTCCACCTTGGTGGCCGGGGTGCCGCGCGCTTCGAGTGAACCGCTCAACGCCATGCTGAAGCAGGCCGCTTCTGCCGCCGCCAGGAGTTCCTCGGGGTTGGAACCCTTGGCGTCGCCGAAGCGAGTCACGAAGGAATACGATCCACCAATGCTACCGTTCTCTCCGGAAAAGCTTCCTTTCCCGGCGCGAAGGCCCCCTTCCCAAACCGCTGATGCGTGACGAGTTGGCATGTTGAATCGACCGAAAGTGATGAGTGAAGTTACGATGGGAAAACCCCAGGGGCCTAACGTGAGTTCCCTGTGTCTCGAGCCGACCCCTGATTACCCTTCCACCGATGATAGCACTTTGCGCGAGAGTCCCCTGATGGACGCCGCTTCTCCGTCGCTTCCGCCACGCCTCGAGCGTGTTTTACTTCGCTTTCGCGCCATGAGTCGCGAGGAGAAGATGGCTGCGCTCGTTTCCTATGCCCAGAAGCTCGAACCGGTCCCCGCCAGATTCGGTGACCTGCGCGATGATACGTTCGCCGTACCCGAATGCCAGACGCCGGTGCGCATTTTCCCCGAAGTGGTCGACGGACGTATGCACTTCTACGCCGAAATCAATGCTCGGCAGTCGCCCACGGTTGCAGCGTTTCTGAGCCTCGTTTTTGGCGCCGTGAACGGAGAGCCCGCGCTCACCACGCTCTCGATTCCGGACGATTTTGTGCGCACGGTCATGGCAAGTCTCGGGCTCGGCACGCGCGAGGTAGGACTTGACGCTATTGTCCACCGACTCAAGCGCCACGCCCGCGATGCGCACGCGGCCGGCGCCTAACGATTTCCGATCGCCTCCTCATTCCCCATTCGCTTCCTATGGCTTCCTCCGAACAGAACGCCGCCAATCACTCGCGCTACCTCCCGCTCTTCCACTTCGTGGTGAGTCCGATCCTCCTCGTCTACGTGCTCACCTCGCTGTACGGGCTTTCCCAGTCGCCCAGTCGCTGGACTTTGCTCGGGGCGCTCTCGTCGCTCGCCATCTGGCTGGGCATCTCCCTCGGCCGCTCGCAGGCTCTTACCGCGCCTGTCTCTTATACACATCTCCGAGCCCACGAGACTAAGGCGAATCTCGTATGCCGTCTTCTGCTTGAAAA
>ENA-ORBV01017042-ORBV01017042.1-microbial-mat-metagenome-genome-assembly--contig:-NODE-17042-length-10456-cov-5.526833_pt1 | contig 10456 bp, 8 predicted proteins | sample MGYA00237777_ERZ505514 | MGnify/ENA primary metagenome ERZ505514 (study PRJEB26160, sample SAMN06269048) | microbial mat metagenome | isolation source: Oligotrophic lake microbial mat | place...
ATATATATACTGTCTCATTTTGCATCTCTTGTGCCAAACGAGTTTTAATTGTTTCATTTGTGGAGACGTCCTGTAGAATGTAGTTTGTAGACACCAACCTGCAGGGCTCCTCGTTTTGGAATGGTGCACGCAAGATGAAGTTGCTCCTGAAGCTGAAGTGGTGCACAACGACATGGCGCACTGTTTCCGGCCGCCTGGCGATATCCCGCCTACCTAGAGGTAAAGCTGTTGATATAGATGGCAACGAGAGGATCCACTGTTTTTGGTGCCATGGCGATATCTCGTATGCTGTTAGCTACGTTCCATCTAAATTTGCTCACTATTTCTGTGATACCATAACCGATGGAAGATTATAAGGCCATGACACCACTTCCTCTGCCCAGATACTTTTGAAGGAGCGCCGATACAAAACCTTTTTCGAGTCTATTTACTGCTTTCTACATTTAGATTGGATGGTCAGTTATGACTCTACCACTTATTCCTGCCTATCCCTCTTTTTTCACAACACCAACCTCCGCAGGTCGTAGCACACGATCGTTCAGCAAGTAACCAGCTTTGATGACTTGTCCTACAGTACCAGGTTTCTTTTCTGAATCCGGGTATTCATACAAGGCATTGTGTTTGTTTGGGTCAAAGTCATCCCCGACCGTACAGAACTTTTTCAAGCCATTCATTTCAAACGCTTTCGTTAATCCGGTTTCCGTCATGGCAATGCCTTCGTATAACGTCGCTAGTGTTTGGTGATTTTCCTTGTCGTGGCGCATGTCTTCTGGCACATGCTCGAGTGCTCTCGAGAGATTATCGGATACTTCCAAGAGACTCTTGGCAAACGATTTTACAGCAAAATTTCTAGCATCAGCTACATCTCGTTTCGCTATGCGGCGCGTGTTTTCTTGTTCTGCTAAACTCCTCAAAAGTTGGTCTTTCGCTTGTTTCAGCTCTTCTTCGAGTTGCTCTTCGCGTGATACCTCCGGCTCAGCAGGTTCTTCAGCGGCAGCAGGTTCTCCCTCTGCCGATGGGGCAGCAGCAGCGTCTTCGGCTGCAGGTTTTTCTTCTCCTTCGGGAGGTGGTGGTGGCGGTGTCGTCTTATCACTCAAGAAACGCACAGTGTTGCTCAACCCGATTTGTGAAGCCGTTCTGGCTTGGTTGAGGAACATTGTACTCATACTAGGGGCTGCTGCCTGGGGCATGGTCCCCGTCGCCGGACGAAGGAATTGCAGATATTTGGGAGCATCCTTTCCCAAACGAGAAACAACGCGGCTGGCCATCTTAGATCTGTTACTATCTTCTGTGTAATAGCAAATTAAAACTTCACTGTACACTGTGTTGCCAGTGACAAGTACAACTACCCAAATATATACTAGAACTTGTTGACCTTCTATTGATTCGCCTCCAGTTGATATTAACGATTTGGTTGGACGACGCCTTTTCTCACACTTTCTGTGAAACACGTCGTCGTGGCATGTTTTCGTGGTCAGAATGATCCCGAATTCAATCAAATCAGAGAGGCTCCTCGTAACTCCAACCCTATTCGCCACATTTTTGTCAGTGACAGCCCAATAGCACACAAGATCATTCTAAATTTGATGGCAAACGTGGCTCCTTTAAGTTAAGGTGTCGCAATGGAAGATAGCCTACCTAACCAGAGTAATGCAGATGATGCAGCTTACGTTCTTGGAGCTGACTTAGACTAAAGATACTGATCAATTTGAACGACAGCCCCAGAAGTATTGGAATAGCAGAACATTGTGTTCCTTGGTATTTTTAAGGTATCTAATAACTCTGACCTTCAGAACCCATCTTAGCTCCAATAAATTGAAGCAAAGAAGATCTTGTTCATACCGGTATACATGCCATGCTGCCGAAATAGTATACCCTAACCGCAAATTATTGTAAAACACGCGACGTTTGTCGACGGAGCCTTACACTTTTGCCGCTGGGGGAGATTGAAGACTCTGCACACATGCAGCCTTTTAACGGTATGCTCTTCCACGGAAAGCGCGTTTGTAAGGAAATCAAACCAACTGCTGTAGGCGTGTTTGCTAATGTTTCAAACCAATGACAAAGAAGTCAGCCATCATAACTCTAGAATGCTGGCGATTGCCGAGGCAAGAGCTCGACTCGTTCTATGCATCGGAAGACCCATCACCTGCCAACCAAAAATAGCAATAAAACAAGTAGTGAGAAACGACTACTTTCGATTCAGCAGTACAAGAATACCCATTTTCATGAAGCATGTTCGTACCGTGAAGAAATCACCCGTCACGGAGGAAACCAATTGTCCACCCACTCCCTGGATACCATAGGACCCTGCCTTGTCCATGGGCTCTCCCGTTGCCACGTACGAGGCAATGTCGTCGTCTGACAAAGTTGCAAACGTAACCTCGGCGGTGTCCGTAAAGGATTCCACAAGTTGGGGCTGCTCGCCGCTATTGGAGGATGACCGTGGTGTTAAAAGCACCAAAGCGACTGCCGTGTGGACTTCATGTTGGTCGCCTTGCAGTGTTCGGAGCATGCGCACGGCATCAGCCTCGGACGTTGGCTTTTCGAGAATGTGTTCATTGTGAGCCACAATGGTATCGCTTCCCAAGATGAGCGTTGGGTGTTGTTGTGGTTGTGAACCGCTGTTGCTGCTCACTAGGCTCTTGGCCAATGCCATGGCTTTTTCTTGGGCCAGCGTTCGTGTGTACTCGATGGGGTCCATGCCGCGCAGCTGCTGTTGCAACAAAGATTCATCCAGAGGAGATGGATTTACGGTAAAGCGGTTTTGTAGTCCCATCATGTTCAGTATTTCTTGCCTTCGCGGACTTTGACTGGCAAGGATGAGGCGTATCTTTGGAGAACTGGTAGAAGCACTAGACGAAGTGGCCTCCTCAGTCGTCGCTTCACCAGTTGCTTCCAACAAATGATCACAGAGAGAAACGACCAGCTGAGCCATGGTGTTCTCGCTTGCGGATTGGGAGAAGTGGATTGCAGTACCCGAAAACGGTCGAGATTGTGTCGAAATTGACGATGCCAAAGTTGTTGTTGGCTGAAAACGGGGCGACGATCCAAATATCGATTTTTGCGTGCGTAAAGGAGGACAAGTAAACGAGGAAACCCTTGAAGTGACGGAAAGCAGGGCGAGAAGAAAATAATGCCGACTCGTTAGGGACTTTGGCTCTACCATACAAGCCACCGCCATCTTCGCTCTTCAGTCAACTTCGATGATCGAGAATCGAGATTGTTTTGTCTCGAACCCTTAATCCTGGATCTTTGTTGTGGTTGTTTACGGCTCATATCCCGTTAAAAAATTGTGTCTATATCCCTATCGTTTCAATGATAATTAGGGTTAGAAGTTGGTTTCCACTCCTCCTTTTCGTATGCTCCCCCGGCGTGATTCAGCGATCAACAGGACTTATATAGAGCTCACAATTTAATGCTGTAGGTAGGCCCTCGCGTGCGACCCTGACCGTTGCCTGAATTTCGAAACATCAATTTTCTTTCTCAGTTTTCCCCCTTCGACCACAAACGCAACTTACTACAGTACAGTGCAGAGAACACGATGGCAGAACACGTTTCTCTTCCCTGCATTTGCATTGCTCTTGCCTTGCACCTAGCAACAATCTACTTGGGGTACCGCTTTCATCTTTGGCTAGTAGAAAATGGCAGAGCTCAATCCTCTTGGTGGAGGTTTGGAAGCAGGAGCGACAGCTGCGGCACCTTTGACATGGGAAGCTTTACATCTTCGTCGTCCAAGCTATCCGCGCCGCAGATTGCCTTCTGTCACACCTTTACGTATTGGTTGCTCATCATTGCTTTTGTGTTTCAATGGCGGTATTACCTAATATTGGTCATAATCGTGGGTGCAATTCTCTTGGAAAAGGAATATCCCAGTGGGACTCTTGGTGATTCCAAATTCCAGTGGGGCACCTTTGCCTTTTTGGCGTGGATGTCCATGATCGCCTTTTCCGCATCGCTACTACTATGGGGATGTGGGGAGGCAATATTTGTTGTCGCTGGCGATGGATATGGAGTCTTTCGGTTGATTGCCAGTTCTGTGGCATTTGTGGCATTCGGAAGTATCGCTGCACTTTCCTACCATCGCCAACAAGGCGGAAATGTCGATTGTGATTGTGGTGGTATTGAATCTAGTTTTGTGATGGTATAGTATGAACTGATTTTTCTCGTAAAGAATCAGAAAATGTGCCCGTCAGATGTTTGATGTTGAGATTTTGTCATTGTTGAATGAGTAATTCGGCGTGGCCACTATCAAGTCTTTGGACCCAATCCACCCCCACCCCCACCCCTGTATCATAAAAAGTCATCATCTGTGATTCGAGACTGTGACGGAGCCAAGCATGGGCCGAAGAAGAATTCGACTATTCCAGACCCCTTTGGGGTCGTTGCCATTGTAGACACCAAGTCCTGCACCTTGGCTTCAAGTCTTGTGTTGAAGATTGCTTGGCGGATGTATGACGCCCTGAGCTTTCCTTGTTGCTTTTGGGGAGAAAAGGCCACACCTCGTACCAGCAAACACCCTCTCAAAGTTAGGTGGTGCACGAACAGCATACCTTGGCAAAAGGGTAGCGCACGAAACAGAATGTGCAATCAACTGCAACAAGACTACAACACTTCGCCGCCTTGAATGCTGCTCCGTCCAAATAATTGATATACGATGCCCAGCACTCATTACCATAAATTTGCGGAAAATATGATAATAGACAAGGATCATGTACCCCCAGGTACAAATGGACATACGATGTTCGTGGCTCGGATGGGTTGTCATTCATTTCAAGCCAAGAGTTCCTGGTGGCTTGCTCAAAGTGCTCCGGGATGCAGGCGTGCTTGGAACTGGAAACACAGATCTCAGCGAGGCTAAAAATGACATTACAGCTTCCGTTTTCTCTGTGGGTCGGATGGAAAATGAGCTAGCACCTGCTGGCGACAGAAATGCTGCAATGGGAGTGTGATCGATTTCTTACCCCCAAGCTAGACCTTTCACGGCGCATGGGTGTTGCCAGAATCGCCTAGAGAATAATTTTGATATGTAACGATTTTTGGCTCTATTTTGTCGACCGATTCACTGCCCATAAGACTTTGGTACTTTGCCATGATGGACGAGCCTTAGCTTCTTACCAATATTCATTTTTATCTGTAGGCTTCAGGCTGTACGTTTTCAATGTCCACCACAGCAAAATAGGCTTGGCAACTTATGATTGTCTAGCTGTCGTGATCATGTTGCATTAGTCTAGCTAGCTGCTTTCAAAAGTTACCGACCATATTCTACTAGCTAGCTAGCAGCATTCTACTTATAGCTAGCTAGACTACTGGCACTGAACTCATCAAGACCTCGCAGTTAGTTGATAGGTCTAGAACGTGTCATGGACAACGGCCAGACGTTTTGTGTTCGTTATTTTGACGGAACTTTAAATGATGTTTTGTGGAGGCAAATAATAATCAAATGGATGGATGAGTGGAAAGATCTCGAGCTGAAATTTCATTTTCGTCATCATTCAGAATGATGGTGACATCCAACAGTCATGAATCAATTGACTGGGATTTTTTTGTCGACTCCGCTTTTGTCGCTCCTCTCATAAATTATTTACTACTGTAGCACTTGTACAGTGTAGTAGCTGCTAGTAGTTAGATATCAGGAGAGCAAACTCGAAGATAAACTTGAGATTTGGCAATAAGATCAAGCAATGACGAAGCTCTTGGTTGGACTCTTTGTGCTTCTTGTCGGCAGCGAAGTATCTGCCTCGGCCAGCAAAAGCCATGCTAGTAGTAGCAGTGGTAGTAGTAGTTCATCTTCGGCAAAGCCGAGCGATGATTTTCTTGTAGAAGGCTTGGAAGAGTTTGTCCCTGCCTTTGGTCAATTTGACGGAGATTTCTACTCGGGTATCTTCTCTACAGATCCCCCGAATACGCCAGAAAAGGACAAAGAAGGAGGGAATCTCATGTTCTTCTTATTTGCTCCCGACAAGCCGCTGTTCGACGACAGCTTGGTGATCTGGTTCAATGGAGGACCAGGCTGCAGCAGCGTGGCGGGTATGTTTTTTGAAAACTCTCCCATTACCGTCCCTTTGGAGCCTCCTGGTTTTGTTGGGTCCAAGGGCGACGATCCCTTGATTTGGAACGAATATGGTTGGACCAAGGCGACTGCTATCATGTACATGGAACAACCCCACGGCGTCGGCTTTTCTACAGGACCAGAGCCGCAGACAGAAGACGATGTGGCACGTTACTTTGTCAACTTTTTGCAGAACTTTTATGATGCCTTTCCAGAATGGCGAGAGAAACGTTTGTATCTAGCCGGAGAATCCTACGCTGGGTATTACGTTCCCAGCATTGGTCACGCCATTCACCAATTGAACCAAGACCAGCAGCAGCAAAAGATCAACTTGCAGGGAATCACGTTGGGCAATGGATGGGTCGATGCGAAGGTCCAAGGCCCCGTGAGTCGAACGTCATTTTCGTTTGCCTTTTGTTTCATATCATCATGTGCACATCATATCTCCAGATAAAGTACTCATGCATCGTTGCTTGCTTGTTGATGTGTCCATTTTAATATGTCCACGTGTCTTTCAGGCCCTTGTCCAATATGCATTTTGGCATGGATTGATCGACACCACTACCAAACTGGCATTGGAAGAACAATGGCAACGTTGCCAAGATGGAAAGAAGATGAAAGCACCATTTCATGCATTTACCACACCCGATGATTGTGGTTTGGTGGGAGCCGTAGTGCAGGCTGCGGGAGGTGGTATCTTGGAGAAGTATTACGGTTATCCGCAGTTTGCTGTGCCGGGTGTCAACATTTATGACGTATCAACATGGGACGGCTATGCGGTCTTGTTTGACGAGGATTCCACCTACTCACGATTCTTCAACAACAAACGAGTCCAAGAAAAGCTCCATGCTCCCGATATGTACTGGGAACAGTGCATTCCAGGTGCAGGCAGACGTAGGCTTACTGAACAACAAGAGCAGCAGCCTCTAGCCACGCAGGACGCACACCGCTCTTTGCTTCTCTTGGACAATGACAAGCCCGTATCTGTCATGCCTTATATCGCAGAGTTACTTGACGACGCGGGACTTGATGTCTTAATCTGTGAGTTTTGGAAACCTTGATCCCACCAACTTTTGATTTCTTGATCGTCAATCGGCTTTTTCAAAAATGCCCATGACTCTCAATAAATTCATTCCTTTTTTGATTTCATCATTTCAGACAACGGTGACAGAGACATGTCCACTTGTTCACAAGGAAATGAAATGCTGTTGGATGAGATGGATTGGAGTGGCGCAAAAGATTGGAAAAATCCTCATGTGACAAAGCGTGGTTTGTGGGTTCTGGATAAGATGCCAGCTGGGTATAGCAAGGCCTTGAAGAAGCTCAACTTTGTCGTGGTTTACAATTCGGGTCACTTAGTGCCCTATAACCAACCCAAAGCAGCACTTGACTTGATCACACGATATTTGAATGGCACGTCCTTTTCGGATCACGAATTGCCAATTTTTGAACCCAGCTCGGAGTTTGCAGAAGCGAATGAGAATCACGAGAGCAGCAGCTATAGGTCATCGAAGAATCCCTTCCACTTGCATGTGATTACATTGGTCGTCGGGGTTGTGTTTGGTGCTGTGGTCACCTTTGTCGTCACTAAGCATCGAAAGGGAGGCTACGAACAAGTCTAGTAGGACATGACGAAGATATGAACTCTGGAATAGGGTTAGAAGTTTATAGAACTAAACGTAAGCAGTGCGTCAAGGCCCGACAAGCAATAGTTTTTTAGCAGACCCTCATTTCGTCAATAACGTGCAACGTAAGATTTCCGTTGCCTGTTCTCCTTTTTGCTGCTCTTGTCTGCCAAAGGTGTTTTTCAAGTCCAGCATCTAGAAAACGAGCAGCTCCGCCGGACATCGTGGTCACGACCTTGTGGCGAGGGCGCATTTGTATTATCCATATTTTCATCAATTGCCACTTCCAGGCAAAAGAGGGTCGTCGTCGGGCGAAACTATACTGTGAATGAATGACGGATGAACCGTCGAATGCAAAACCGTAATTGACTAATGTGTATAAAATATATTTTTCTTGGGTTCTAGTGCCCCATACATTGCCCGTGAGAAAAAGCCCAACCATAAGGGACCAGTCAGCATGGTAGCCGGTGCAACATGAAACCTATCACTCCCAGCTAAATCCGATATCGTTCATCAGCTCGATTTTTTTTTCATTTAAGTCGCCCTTTTGGTACAGCTTTCGCTGTCTCCAAACCCACTTGTAGAGAGGCATGTCATGTGCAGCGCCAACGCCATATTTCACATCAACGTGGCCATACTGCTTCTTGAACTTCAACAAGTTGTCATAGCTTTCCATCCACTGCGCCATCCACATGTCACTCTTTGAGGTCGGGCTTTTCGCAGGGGGTTTTCCTCGCGGTGATGGGCGCGCTGGAGTGGGCGCTTCTTTCTCAGATTCTTCTTCTTCTTCTTCCTCCTCCTCTTCTTCTTCCACATCCTCCTCATCCTTGCCAAATCCAATTTTTTCCAAAAGAGCTTTGCGCTCGTCCGATATATCGCCTTTTTCGTACTTCTTTTTTTGTGTGTTGGCCCAATAGTACAAAGATTCAAATTTGTCTCCTTTTCGACAGCGGACCTTGCACGTTCCAAACTTTTTGCTGTATGATTTGAGGCTTTTGTATCGCGCCATCCACTGAATATCTTGGGGGTTTGCTTCCCCGCCTTTCTTCAATAGAACCTCTTCTCCGTCAGACTCATCCTCTTCAGCACCTTCTTCACTCCCAGCATCGCTTTGTTCGTCCGCTTCATCCCCGCTGTTGTTGCTGTTTTCGTCGTTTCCATCATCTTTGTTATTTTCTCCTTCTTCATTCCAGGGGAATTTAAGAGCGTCCAAAAGCTCTCTGCGGTCATCCGAGATGGTATCCTCCCATCCCAGCCTACGCTGGCGGTAGATCCAATTGTACAAGGACCGGTATTCTCTTTGAGCGAAAGTAACATGACAGTGTCCAAATTTCTTCTTGTATTTTCTGAGCGCACGATAGGCGTCAACCCAGATCTTTGCGTGGTGCAGCGAAGGTTCTTTTCTCGCCAGAAGTTGACGAATCCTCTTCTTTTCGAGTACCTCGTCAAATTCCTCCTTCTCCTCCTCCTCTTGCAGACTTCCTTCTTCTTGTTCCACAGTCGAGTTGTCATTCATACTTCCATCGTCCATTTCACCATATTCATCATCATGATTATTGTTGTTGCTGTTTTTGCGAACACTCTGATCAGGCTTGCTCCAACTAAAACCCAATTCGTCCAACGCTTCAAAGCGGTCTTGTTGCAATTTATTTTCCAGCTGCAAGTACCGCTGCCGCTGCACCCAAAAATACAAAAATCGGTGACGAGAGGACGTGATACGTCCGTTGGGCCCATTCTTTTCTCGAAAGGCCTTGTACAAATCGTACCCCTTGTACCATTTCCTGTGGTCTGCCTTTTCGCGAGGAGTTACCGGAACGGCTGACAGTTGATGCTGTTGAAGTTGAAGTACTTTTCCGGAATGTTCCCCATCGTTGTTTTCCTCTTGTTTGATTTTCTTCTTTTTACTTCTATTGGTGGCGTTGGGAGTGACAGCCGTGCTAGTGACAGCCGAGGAAACGAGTGTGGTAGAAGGAGGTGATTTTGGTGCTTCCCATTGAAAGCCTGCGACTTCCAAGCGTCGTTTCTGTTCCTTTGACAACGAGCGTTTCTTATAGCGTTGTCGTTGTTCCCAAATCCAATAATACAAATCACGATACTGCCGATTGTCAAAGGGAACTTCCAGCGAGTTGTGTCGCTTGCGAAAGGACAACAGCAACCAGTATCCTTCCTCCCAGTCGATGATTTGTTCTTGATCTTCTGGCAGATCCATCGGGCCTACGGAAGAAAGAGAAGGCGATCTTGACGGCGGCTTTCTCTTGCCCACTCTCACAATTACTTGTTTCTATTGTTTCAGAGCAGAAATTTTAATGAATGGTGATACTATCCCAGCTATCTAGCAGCTAGAACCCTCTTGGTCTCAACAATAGATCTCTGTGTTTTGTTGCATACCGGTTCTTGATGTGTCTCACGCGTTTCGTCTCGCATCAAGACAAGCCAGTTGAGTGAGTGATTCATTCAAGTGCGTACATAAATATCACACGCGCGGTACAGACAGTTGAATATTGGCTGTAGCTCCTGGTACAAGTACTACGGCAAAGTAAATGAGAATGTTTGTCTCCGATGACTGCACGGGATCAATAATTTTAAGTTACGTATTTCCCTCCGTCACCTGCTTCATCTGACGCACATTTGTTCAAACCAATTATTGGTCAACATCACTCACAGTCACTCACCCTCATAATCGCACCCCCCCCCCTGCCTCATACTAGTTTACGGACGGTTTATGGATTTACACGTAGGTTTGTACCAGGGTTCTACGAGCCAGAATGTCCCACTTCCC
>ENA-ORBV01017043-ORBV01017043.1-microbial-mat-metagenome-genome-assembly--contig:-NODE-17043-length-10456-cov-4.850371_pt1 | contig 10456 bp, 11 predicted proteins | sample MGYA00237777_ERZ505514 | MGnify/ENA primary metagenome ERZ505514 (study PRJEB26160, sample SAMN06269048) | microbial mat metagenome | isolation source: Oligotrophic lake microbial mat | place...
TGCAATCTGCCCCGTAGCGCACTCACCCAAATGGTGAACGAGTCAATCTGCTGAAATGTCACAAGAATCATCGAGCTACGCCACTAGAAAGCGGTCAAGTGAGGTTTCCAGGTTCAAAGTTGTCACCTCAGTTTGGCCCGCACACTAGTGCGAGAGCAGCGAAGCAAGCTCCGCTCAACAAAAAGCAAACGACCCGCCGGCCGGGTAACATCCGGTTCATGAATCATGCAAACAATCTCTACTTGATTGGCCCGATGGGCGCCGGCAAGAGTACCGTTGGCAAACGGCTGGCGCGTGCGCTAAATCTGCGTTTTGTTGACCTAGACCAGGTCATCGAAGCTCAAGCGGGTGTCAGTATCCCGATGCTATTTGAGCTGCACGGTGAGCTTGGCTTTCGGGAGCGCGAGAGCGCCGCGCTTGCAGAGTCCTGCAGTCTCGACGGCGTGGTGTTAGCCACCGGTGGTGGCAGCATCCTGGCTTCAAAAAATCGCGAAATTTTGCGCACTCGGGGATTCGTTTTGTATCTGGAGGCGCCTGTTGAACTGCAGTTGGAACGATTGTCGCGTGATCAATCGCGCCCCTTGTTGCGAGCGCCGGATCGAGTTGCTCGGCTTGACGAATTGGCACAGCTACGAAATCCGCTCTACCGCGAGCTCGCTAATCTCACGGTTACAGCTGATCGCGGCGGGCCTTCCGCCACGGCGCGACGCGCGCTTGTCGCGTTGAAGACCCATTGGACCGCGCGTGGTACTACCGGAGAGTGAAGTGCAGAGCGCACATGAGTTGATCGTAAGCTTAGGCGAACGTACCTATCCGATTCGTATTGGCCAAGGATTATTGGACGATCCAGAAGCGCTGCGCGCGGCGATCGGCGGGCGACAAGCCTTGTTACTGAGCAATACGACGATCGCGCCGCTGTACGCTGCGCGTGTGGAAACGGCGTTGGCGGGTTTGCAGTGGCGCAGCTTGTTTTTGCCGGACGGCGAGCGCTACAAGACCCTCGAATCGGCCAATCGCGTTTGGCAAGCACTGGCCGAACTAGGCGCACAACGTAATGCCTGCTTGATTGCACTGGGCGGCGGTGTGATTGGCGATTTGGGCGGTTTTGCCGCGTCTTGCTGGATGCGCGGGATCGATTTTGTGCAACTACCGACCACGCTGCTGGCAATGGTCGATTCCTCCGTTGGCGGCAAAACCGGCGTGAATGTGCCACAGGGCAAAAACCTAATCGGCGCTTTTTGGCAGCCGCGTTTGGTTTTGGCCGACATCTGCACACTGCGCACCTTGCCGGATCGTGAATACCGCGCCGGCCTAGCCGAAGTCATCAAGTACGGTGCAATCGGCGATGCCGGTTTTTTTGCGTGGTTGGAAGCGCAAGCACAAGCGCTGGTCGAACGCGACGAAGACGCCATCGTCGAAGCCGTCTGGCGTTCCTGCGCGCACAAAGCCGGCGTGGTGGTGCGTGATGAGCGCGAAACCGGCGAACGCGCCTTGTTAAACTTTGGCCACACCTTTGGCCATGCGCTGGAAACCATCGGCAATTACACTGAAGTTTTGCACGGCGAAGCAGTCGCGATTGGCATGCGGATGGCAGCGCAGCTCAGCTGTGCCTTAGGAATGGCAGAGCAGAGCGATTGTGATCGTTTGCAATTGTTGCTCAGCAGCTTGGGACTTCCGCACGCGCGCCCACACCACGCCGACCCAGAACGCATCGTGCAGTTGATGCGGCTGGATAAAAAAACGCTCAGTGACCGATTGCGATTAATTCTGTGGAAAGGTATTGGCCGCGCGGAAATCGTCGATAATGTAGCGCCGGGCGCCATTTTGGATAGCCTTCGGCGTTTTGGATAAGGGCCGGTTTGAAACCCACCGGTGAGGCCGACTTGCACGTGGCGCCAACATTGCTATCCAATAAACCCGTCAAACTGAACAACGGCGACCACGCCCGTCGCTTCGGCTAGACTGCTGCCCATGCGTATATTCATGCAATCCAATCCTGGCTCGACTGAGCCGCAAAAGTACTTCCAGTTGATCCTGCAGCAGGATTTGCTCGGTGGCTGGTCTTTGATTCGGGAAACCGGACAACAAGGCGCACGCGGCAGTCTGAAGCGGGAACAATTCCTCGATCTTGAGGCCGCCCAAGCCGCGCTGGTGAAGGCACGCGACCAGCAACTGAAAAGAGGATTTCTAGTCATGTTCAGTCAAGGCGCGGAGGAACCGGGCAGCGGGCGCAACTACTATGAGTAGCGCATTGTCCGCCTTGCTGCTGAGCATTTCGCTAAGCGGTGCCGCTGACGAGCGCATCATTTGCGTGCCTCAAGCGGACGGTAATGGTTGGGATTGTGGCAAAGGTGCCAACGCGCCCGCACCCCGCGCCCTGCCCCGCGCGCGCAGCGCGAGCAAATCCACACCACCACCCTACTTGGTCGACCCATCCCGCGTGTACCCGGAGACTGGCGTCACCGACAGTTACCGCCCACCGGCTTCCCCGGCAATTACGGCACCGCCACGCGCCAAAGCACCAGCCGCTCCAGCGAGCGAACCGATCGTCGAGCCCATTGCAAAAGCAGCAGAACGCCCGGTCAGCCCGCCAGCGGCACAGCAACCTACTGCGGCGCTGCCACCAGCCGCGCCAGCAGATGTGGAGCGACCGCTGGTCAAGCCGGAACCGGTTGCGTCCCCAACTGTGATTGCGCCCAAAGCACCTAGCAGTGCGCCGCAAGGGGTTGCCGCTGAATCAAACACCTCGCGGTCCACAGCTGATTTTTTGGCTCTGCCGGGGAGCGCATTCACGGTGCAATTGGCCGCGGCACGCAGTTCCAGCGGCTTTGCAGAGCTTGTGTTGAACTTGGGTTTGGCGGCCGCCGACACCTACACTATCCGTGTACGTCGCGCAGACGAGGCTTGGTGGTTATTGCTGTGGCGTGATTTCCCTGATTTGCAGCGCGCACGCAGCGCCGCCGCCGGTTTGCCGGGCAGTTTTTGGCCGCGCCGATTGGCACCCTTACAAGCGGAAATGCGCGCCAGTTCGCCTTGATTGGCATTTGGGAGCCGTTTTCCCGTCCCAGCTTTCATTTTGCACGCATCCCATTTGGAGTCACCGATGAGTCTTAACGATTGTGGTCGTCACAACCGCTTTTTGCGTGCATTACGTCGACTACCAGTCGACACCACGCCAATCTGGGTGATGCGCCAAGCAGGGCGTTATTTGCCCGAATACCGCGCTAGCCGCCAACGCGCGGGCAGTTTTATGAATCTGTGCCGCTCTCCGGAAATGGCCTGTGAGGTTACTCTGCAGCCGATCAATCGATTCGAGTTAGACGCCGCCATACTATTTTCGGACATCCTGACCATTCCTGATGCAATGGGTCTGGGCTTGGAATTTATCGAAGGCGAAGGTCCGCGCTTTGCGCGTCCATTGCGCACGCTGGAATCCATCGCGGCGCTTGGCGTTCCTGATCCGGAGGTAGAATTGCGTTATGTTCCCGATGCGGTGCGCTTAATTCGGCGCGAGCTTAACAATCGCGTGCCACTGATCGGGTTTGCCGGCAGTCCTTGGACTTTGGCCTGTTATATGGTTGAAGGTGGGCCGACCGAGCGTTTTGCGCACATCAAAGGCCTAATGTGGGATCACCCGCAGGCATTACATCAATTACTTGATGTGCTTACTCAATCGGTCAAACTCTATTTAGAAGCGCAAATTCGCGCTGGCGCTCAAGCCGTCATGTTATTCGACTCCTGGGGCGGCGTTTTGGCACCCGGCGATTATCGTGAGTTTTCGCTGCCTAACCTTCGCCAACTGGCGCAAAGCATTGACCGCGGCCCAGAACAGGTGCCCATCATCATTTTCAGCCGCGGCGCCAACGGTCACCTGGAAGCGCTCGCGCAGACCGGTGCCGATGCGCTCGGCATCGATTGGACCGTGTCGCTGAGCGAAGCGCGCGCCCGCACCGGCGGTCGGGTTGCGCTGCAGGGCAACCTTGATCCAGCCGCCATGTACGCGGCACCGGAGAGCCTGCGTTTGCAAGTCGATCTGTTGTTACGCGATTACGGCAGCGGGCCTGGACACATTTTCAACTTGGGCCACGGCATCACGCCGGACGTTAATCCGGAACAAATGACCGTGCTGGTGAACGCCGTTCATGAGTTTGGCAAACGGCAGGAATTGCTGGCCTAGGGAGTTCCGCGCGTGGCGGCTCACGGGCCTTTCGTTCAGATGGATCGCCCACTGCGCGCATCCCCACGGGACGCCGTTTTCTTGGTGCCCCTTTTCTACCCACATTTAGCCCCTACGGGCCTGAAGCCTGCAGGTCACTCGCTTTTGCGAGGCGCCACCCAAAGCTCGTGTTGGTCCTGGTCGCGTGGGACTTCCACCCATAACAGCGCGCCGCGATGGAAACGAATGCGGCCGATGCGACGCTGTTGTCCATCCGCGCTCACGTCAAAGTTGTAATCCAAACGCCAGCCAAACTGGCCGTCCTCGCGCGCCCAACGTAGTTGCTGCAAAGCGACCGTCGAATCGAGTAATTGCAGCCCAGCGTCACGACAACTGCTCACCGCAATCCCGAGTGCGCGTTCATGCAGGCCGCGCAAAGACAGCCAAACCAGCACGGTGCTGGCGACTAGCAACATGCCTATGAGGGTCGCTGCGCTGCTCATTTCAAGGAAAGTACACGTTTGGGGCGCGCGATCATCGCATCGCCTTGCAGTAGTTGCACGCAGGACGGGTTCTGCGGCCCGTGTTTGGCTACAATGCGTCGTTCTAACATGAGCGGAAATGACCTCTACGTGGGGCCAATATCTATACCAGGCTACGCAATTGAGCGCGAACTCGGCGTCGGCGGCATGGCGCGCGTCTATCTGGCGATCCAATCGTCGTTAGAGCGTCGTGTCGCGCTGAAAGTGATGGCGCCGGCGCTCGCCGCAGATGCCAGCTTTTCGAAGCGTTTTTTGCGCGAAGCACGCACGATTGCGTCATTAACGCATCCGCATATCGTGGCGGTCTATGAAGTCGGTGTGACTACCGACCACATGCATTATTTTTCGATGCAATACCTGCCGGGCGGTGATTTTGCGCACCGTATGCGCAAAGGAGTAGAGCAATCGGAAGTGGTTCGGGTGCTGGCGGGAATCGCCAAGGCACTCGGTTTTGCGCATTCGCAAGGCGTGGTGCACCGCGATGTGACGCCGGGCAACGTCATGTTCGATAGCACCGATACCCCGATCCTGACCGATTTTGGCATCGCACGCGCGTTGAGTGGTACTTCGCGCATTACCAGCACCGGTGTCAGCATTGGCACCAGCAACTATATGAGTCCAGAACAAGCGCGTGGTGGCGAAATCGACGCGCGCTCGGATTTGTATAGTCTTGGGGCCTTATGTTTTGAAGCGCTCACCGGTCGGCCGCCGTTTCAGGGGCCAGATGGTTTCGCGGTCGCCTACGCCCACGTATTCGAACCCATCCCGCGCGTGGCGCCAGACCTGCAACACTGGCAAGCGTTTCTCGATAAGGCGCTGGCCAAAGACCCGGCAGACCGATTCGCCACGGCCGACGATTTCATCGTGGGCATTCAGGCGGTCAAGCTTGGCTCAACCGCAATCCTGGCGCTGCCAAAGAGCGATATTCAGCAGAAAAATAGTACGACCACGCTGATTGAAAATCTGGCGCGCCAAGTTGGACCGCCAGCACCCGGCCAGATCCCGTGGGCGCGGCTGGCGTTGGTCGTGGTTTTGGTGTGCGGGCTGGCGGCCGTTGCCTATGGCCTGTGGAAACGGCCCGGCGGCGTTCCGCCACCCGTTGTTGCAGCGGTGACGACACCCGTCTCCACTGCTCCGTTGGTGCCTAGCCTGATCGCCACTACTGACGATCCGCAGGATGTGCTGTTGCCACCAACAGATCTGCCGACGGATGGGACAGACGGGATTGATCTGCCCGCTGACGGATCGCTGCCAGCAGAAGGCGATCCCTTAGTGGCAGCGCCTGCGGCAGCTGAGTTCACCGTGGCCACACCGCAACAACGTATCGCGGTGTTTTTGGAACTTGGACAGGCTCTGCTGCGTATGCAACGTTTGCAACTGCCCCAGGAAGCCAATGCCACGCTGTTTTTTGCGCGTGTGCTGACCTTGGATCCTAAGAATGAGTCGGCTAAAGCAGGCTTATCATCGGTAGTCGATGCCTATTTGACGCTGAGCGATGCCGACCTCAATGCCGGCCGGATTGCCGAAGGTAAAGATCGCTTGGACCGCGCCAAACAGGTCTCCGCGACGCCGGGCCTTGATACGCCGGCGCTAAAAGCGCGTATTGACGAGCGCTGGAACCAGCGCCTCAACAAACTGCGTGAATCGGCTCGCACCGCGATGGAACAATGGCGCGGAGACGATGCAAAAGTCGCTATCGACGCCGTCCTGGCGCTGGAGCCAAATGACCAGGAAATGAAAAAGTGGCTGCGCGAGTCCACCACGATCGGCAAACCTGGTTATCGTTTCAAAGATGCCAACGGACCGAATCTGTTGATCGTCGGTGGTGGATCGGTCATGTTGAGCGGCGCCCGGCGTGGCGGCGACTTGCGCGTGCCAATCGCGGTCAATTTTGCGGTGGCTTTGCGGGAAGTCACTGTTGCTGAGTTCAGCCGTTTTGTGGAATCGGCCAAACACAGCGTGGCGCGCGAAGGCTGCAGTAATCGCGAGGGTGGGTTTTTCTCAACCTCACGGGACCGAAATTGGCGCAAACCGGGATTTGATCAGGGTAGCGACCATCCTGTGGTTTGCGTCAGTTTCGACGATGCCAGCGCTTACGCAAAATGGCTGTCGCAAAATACCGGGCAAAACTATCGCCTGTTGTCCGAGGCCGAATGGCAATACTTGGCAAGTCAAGTGAAGAGTAAACCATGTGTCAGTGGCAATCGCGCCGATCAAAGCTACAAGAAGGCCGAAGGTGGCAACGGTGCCTTGAGTTGTGACGACGGCTTTGCAATGACCGCGCCGGTTGGAAAGTTTGAGGCCACAGCAGGCGGGCTCTATGATATTGAGGGTAATGTTCGGGAATGGGTCGCCGATTGCGCCAATGACGCCCATGCTGGACGCAAGGCCGATCAGCTCGCCCGCAACGGCAATTGCGGCGAACGGATGATCATGGGTAGCGCTTGGCACAGTGATAACGACGAGGCTGCGGTAGTCTCGCGTCGAGCAGCCAAGCGTACTTGGTTGACAAATACAATCGGGTTTAGAGTGGCACGCGATCTCGCGCTGCCAAGTAACGCGCAGCAATGAACATTTGCGAGCGCGCGATTAGGTCTAATTTGGGGGACAAATGAAGCTTCTTTTTCCTAACGGAGAGCATGCACCAGTCGAACTGGATGCCGGACGCGCATTGCTGGGCAGCGCAGCCGAAGCCCAGGTGGTGCTGTTAGCGCCAGGGATTGCGCCGCGCCATGCAGAGTTTGAGGTGAGCGGAGCGGCGGCAAAGATTACCGTGCTGCATCCCAGCAATGCCGTGACGGTCAACGGCAAGACGATCACCACCACTAGTGAAATTAAACCAGGCGACTTGGTGACCTTTGCTGGCGTGCGCGCGCGCGCGGTGGCGGTCGAGAAAGCCAGCAGCACGCCAGCAAGCCGTCCGCGGGCTGATGAAGTCCCTGATGATGGTCGAACCAAAGTGCGTATCGCCCTACCCCGCTTTGTTCTGCGCGGCGTTTCTGGGGTCACCTTTGGCAAGATCTACCCGGTGCAGGGCACGGTGGTTATTGGCCGGCAAAGTGAATGTGAGGTGTCGATCCCGTCGGAAGAGGTTTCCCGCCGCCATGCCGAACTTCGTGTTACGCCGGAAGGCGTTATGGTCGAAGACTTAGGCTCTTCGAACGGCACCTATGTGAATGATCGCCGCGTCACCCGCCAAATCATGAAGGCAGGCGACGAGTTACGGCTAGATACCATCCGCTTCTTGTTGCTCGCACCCGGCCAAGAGATGGGTCAAGGAACGCCGCGCGTCGAAGCGCCCGTTGCTACCGCCGCCAACCGCGCCGCAGCCGGCGGCAATAAAACCGCGATGATGTGGTCAATCGTGGTAGTCGCTACGCTTGTTTTGGGCGCGCTGGTGGCTAAGTTAATGGGCGCGTTCTGAGCTTCCCCGCTCGGGCGGGCCAGATTCGCACCCGGCCCAAGGGTCATGCGCTGGCCTTACGCCAGCGCAGTGACAAGTCGATCGCCCGTAGATGTTTTATTCGCGCCCCGATCGAAACAAAATCGACGCCCAGCGCACAAAGGGCAGCCAAACTTTCGCGGTTGACGCTGCCGGACACTTCGAGTTCGATGCCTTGCGGCCGCTCGGCGACTGCGGTGCGCATATCGGCATGAGAAAGTTCGTCCAGCATAATACGATCGGGATGCGCCGCCAAAGCCTCGCGATACTCGAGCAGATTTTCGACCTCAATTTCGATCAGCAGATGCGGCCATAACTGGCGAGCGCGTTGGATAGCGGGCACGATCCCACCAGCGGCCAGGATGTGGTTTTCCTTGATCAAAACGGCATCAAACAAGCCCATCCGATGATTGCTCGCGCCGCCCACGCGCACCGCGTACTTTTGTGCGTAACGCAAACCAGGCAAAGTTTTGCGCGTATCCAATAGGCGTGTTTTGGAGCCCGCGGTTTGTGCAACAAAACTCGCCGTGGTGGTCGCCGTGCCTGACAAGGTTTGCAGGAAATTCAAAGCGCTACGCTCGGCACTCAGCAAGGCACGCGCATTGGCGTGAATCGCGCAGATTTGCCGATCCGCTGCGATGGAATCACCGTCCTGATAATTCCATTCGATCTTGCAATGGGCGTCTAAGCTGCGGAAACAGGCATCAAACCAGTCGCGGCCGGCCAACACCAGGGTTTCGCGTGACCACACATCCGCGTGGCCTACGGCGTCCACATCAATCAAGGCGGCGCTCACATCGCCGCCAGCGATGTCTTCGGCCAGCGCACGCTGCACATCTGCCGCCACCCTATCGGCGCGTGGAGCGCCGACTATGGATTCGGCCGGCAAGCTTGAAGGCTGCTCGTTCATCTCAGGCGCGCTCAATCGTCGGGGGATGGCAGCATACGCTCGCGATGGGAAGTCGAGGCCGCTTAGACCGGTTCGCCGCCCGAGCGGTAGGTTGCCGACGACGAATCAACAACTGACTACCTGACTCGATTAACCTAGCAGCCTGTCGGACTTTCATCGCGAGTGCGCGGGAAGCGCTTTTGGCGCACAGCGGTGACGAATATTCCGGTAGTTTTATTGCATTTTATTCATATTTCTGCTCCGCAGTGCGCCAAAAGCGCTTCCGGCCCTTCGGGTTGCGCGTCGCAACGGCGTCTGCAGCGTTGCGACCCTTGCCAATGGAAGAGCCATTGGCTGCGAGTCGCGCCTTGCAGCCATCCTTTCAGCCACACAACGCATCTCACGCTGAAAGCCCGACAGGCTGCTAGATGCCGGCATTTGGCTGCAGACACTGATGCTGTCGGCCCAGGCACACGGCCTCGCAACCTGCGCGCAGGGCGCGCTGGCCATCTGGGCCGGTCCAGTCCGCGCGGCATTCGAGGTTCCGGTAGCGTATCGGCTGATCTGCGGTGTGTCGATCGGCTATGCCTCCGATCATGCAATCAACCAGTACAACCCGGGACGGGCAGATGTGGGTGATCTGCTGCTGCGTGCTGGACCGGAGCTTCGGTAGGGCTGCGGTCATCGCAAACGCGTAATCTGCGAGCGATGGAGACACCCAAGCTACAACCGATGCGACTGCGCACCCTGGCCCGTTGGCTATTCAATTTGGTCGCGGTGCCCGTTCTGCTGTTTGAGGCTTGGGGCCTCAAACCTCTGCTGCGGCTGGTCGAGCGCCTTTCCGGCTGGCGATTCTGGGCGCTGATCGAACAGCGCATCACCGCCCTGCCGCCGTATGCGGCGCTTTCCTTGTTCATTTTGCCGACGCTGACGCTGATTCCGGTCAAAATCCTGGCGCTGTATCTGTTGACCACCGGCATGGAGCTCTATGGCGCCGGCGTGCTGGTGCTGGCAAAGCTGGCGGGCACGGTCATCGTCGCGCGCATCTTTCAGCTGACCAAGAAACAATTGCTGCGGATACCTTGGTTCGCCCGTTATTACAGCGCGTTCGAGCACTGGCGAGACCGCGTGTACCTGCGCCTGCATCAATCAGCAGCGTGGCGCATCAGCAAACATATGGCGCGCGCGATCCGTGCGCGGTTGACGCGACTGACACGTCGGGTTCGACGTGGGTTCAAGGGCTGGCTTGGGGACGACAAGGCCGCGCATTAAGTACAGGAATCTGCCAGGGGAAAAGACAGCGGATGCTAGTGGGTGGCGCTGTGCGCTGTCGCTTTTCCTGCATTGTGGAGGAGAAACGTTCGATCACAGATCGAACCCACCAAAGGCCCGGCTCCTGTGGGCTCCTGTGGGCTCCTGTGGGCTCC
>ENA-ORBV01017046-ORBV01017046.1-microbial-mat-metagenome-genome-assembly--contig:-NODE-17046-length-10456-cov-3.988535_pt1 | contig 10456 bp, 3 predicted proteins | sample MGYA00237777_ERZ505514 | MGnify/ENA primary metagenome ERZ505514 (study PRJEB26160, sample SAMN06269048) | microbial mat metagenome | isolation source: Oligotrophic lake microbial mat | place...
GCGCTCGAAGTGAGCGACGGCACGGCCTCGTACCCGGGCGCGGCGCCGGGCGGTGGCGACATGCTCTTGCGCGTCACCGCTGAAGGCGTGGAAGACTTCATCGTCCTCAAGCAGAAGCCAGCGCACGACTTCGTGGACTACTCCGTGAACGTGAGCGAGGTACCGGGCCTCCGCCTGTACGACAACACGCTGGAGTTTCTGAGCGCAGACGGCGACCCCCACCTGCGCATTCGGCCGCCGCAAGTGGTGGACGCCAACGGCACCATTCACCCTGCCCGGCTCGAGCTTTTGGGCTGCGCCGCAGACACCAAGGGCGAGGTGCCGTGGAACCGCCCCGTCACGGCTCCGGGTGCCAGCAACTGTACGGTGCGGGTCAATTGGTCCGGACAAAAGCTGGTCTATCCGGCGATCGTCGACCCGATCTGGACCACCGCCGGCAACCTCGCCACCGCACGGTATCGCGGTGGCGCCGTAAGGCTCTCGACCGGCTTCGTGCTCACCTGCGGCGGTATCGGCGATCTCGGCATCCCGCTCACCAGCTGCGAACAGTTCAACCCCGCGGGCGGCGGCGGCACCGGTACTTGGGCGGCGTCAACCTCCATGGGCACCGCCCGCAACGACTTTCATTTGCTGCTCTTGTCGCCTGCCACGACCGTATTGGCGGTCGGCGGCAACGGCCTCTCCACCTCCGAACGCTACAATGGTTCGACCTGGACGGCCTCGACCGGTGACTACTCGGGCGGTTCCTTCTACCCGCCGACGCCCGCGTTGACCAGCGACGGAGCCTACGTGGTGCTCGTCGATTACTCCGGCTATCCGTATCGTTACAACGTTTCAACCAACGCCTGGAGTCCCCCCGGGACGCAATCGCCTGCCGCTTCGCCGTATCGACAAGGCAACGCCTTGGTGCAAATCCCCGGGCAGAACACCGTGCTCCGCGTGGGTGGATACTACGGCTCCACCTACCTCGCGACCGCGGAACGCTACCGCCCTTCGACCGATTCTTGGACGTCGCCCGGCAACGCCGCCAGCATGACCGTGCCGCGCGGCGATGCTTCGGTTGCGGTGCTGGACGGTAACCGCGTGATGATCTTCGGCGGGTACACGGGAGCCGTTTACGCCACGACCGCGGAAATCTATAGCGCGACCGGCAATAGCTGGACGTTCACCAACGGCCAGATGCCCTACGGCGTGCAGAGCTACGACAGGGGCGTGGTGGCGGCGTTCCATGGCTCCGGGAAGCTGCTGACCAACGCCAACAACTACACATTTATCTACGATCCAGCGGCGGCATCCGGGGCGTGGACGCAGCTGAGCACTTACTCCGCGTCACCGGTCTTCTACTCGATGTACGGGCAGTCCAACGTGGTCTCGGCCGGCTCGAAGGTGCTGATGGTGCCTGTGTCCACGACCGGCTCGTACACGCCCAGCGTGGCGTGCCGCCTGTTCGACTTCGGCGAGAAGGGAGCCAGCTGTTCGGCTTCGGGCGAGTGCCAGTCCGGGCTGACCTGCGCCGTGGATGCTAGCGATGGCAGCGGCGTTTGCTGTGACACGGCCTGCAGCAACCCCTGCAGCTCGTGCAAGGCGACGAACAAGGCCAGCGGCGCCGCGGATGGCACGTGTGGGCCACGCAAGATCAATCAATACGTCGGCGACACGGCTTGCCCGTACACGGACCCCACCACCTGCGGAACCAGTGGCTACTACTGTGACGGCGCCGGTAGTTGCGCCAAGTGGTCGAACCAAACCCAATGCGGTCCTCAGTCGTGCCTGGACGGCGACTCGCAGAGCAACGCGCGGATGTGTGATGGCAGCGGGGCCTGCTCCGCCCAGACCACTTCGGACTGCACGACCGGTTACCAATGCAATTTCGGGCAGTGCCTCACCTACTGCTACAACGACACGGATTACTGCTCGTCTAGCTACTTTTGTCAGACCTGGAAGACCCCGTTCAATTCTTGCCAGTCGAAGAAGAACGACGGCGCTGCTTGCGAATTCAACTCGGAGTGCAAGAAGGGCAACTGCGTGGACGGGGTTTGTTGTGACACCGCCTGCACCGGGCTCTGCCAAGCTTGCACGAGCGCGCTGACTGGCCAGACTAGTGGCGCCTGCAAGCCGATCACCACTGGCACGGACCCGCAAAGCGACTGCGTCGATAACGGAGTAGCCAGCTGTGGGCAGAATGGTTCGTGCAATGGCGCAGGCGCTTGTCAGATCTACGGCTCCGGCACGGTCTGCGCGGCCGCTACCTGCGCCTCTGCTACCTCGCGCAGCAATCAGGACACCTGCAACGGCACCGGCACCTGCGTCGAGAACGGCACCACCAATTGCTCGCCCGGCTACGCTTGCGTCGCCGGCGCGTGCCAAACCACCTGCACCAGCGACACGCAATGCGCGTCTACCCATTACTGCGAGACGGCGACCAGCCAATGCGTGGTCGATAAGCCTCAGGGTTCCGCTTGCGCGCGTGATGCCGCGTGCACGGGCAACGCCGACTGCGTCGATGGGGTTTGCTGCGACTCGGCCTGCTCGGGCACCTGCCGCTCGTGCTTGAAAAACCACACCGGCCTCGCCAGCAACGGTCTGTGTGGCGATGTGCTGGACGACACCGACCCGAGCAATGAATGCGTCACGGGTGCATTGTATCCGACGAGCTGCACGGCCCCCGGCCTGTGCAATGGGCAGGGAGCCTGCCGCCCCTACGCCAAATTGGGCGTGGGCTGCGGCCCCGACTCCTGCACTGGGTCGACCCTGAGCAAGGACGAGTGCAACGGCGCTGGCGCCTGTAAGACGTCGACGACGGGCTGTTACCCCTTCAAGTGCAACACGGCGAACAACGTGTGCCGCCTGGCGTGCACGGTGGCAACCCAAGCTCAAGACTGCGTGGAGGGCTCGTTCTGCAGCAATGGCACCTGCGTGGGTCAATTGCCACGCGGCAGTGCGTGTACAGACGACGGGCAGTGCAAGAGCACTCACTGCGCCAACCAGAACGAAGGTCTGCTCGAGGGCGAAGACCCAGACGCCGGAGCCGGTGGTGCGAACGGCGCGGGCGGCGCTGCCAGCGATCCCGGTGCTGATTCACCGGGCGTCTGCTGCGACACCGAATGCGACGGCACCTGCTTCGGCTGCAAAGCGTCGATCAAGGGCTACGGTTCGGATGGCGTCTGCGAAGCCGTGAAGAACAACACCGATCCGGCCAACGACTGCACGGCGGACCCGAGCAATCCTTGCGGCCTAGACGGGCAGTGCAGCGGCGGCGGCGCCTGTCGGAATACGCCCAGCGGCCGATCCTGCGGCGTGACCACGTGCAACGGCAACTCGGTGGTCGGGGAAAGCTGCAACGGCTCCGGTGACTGCATCCCCAAAGAGGGCGGCACCGATTGTGCCCCCTACATCTGCCGCGACGTAGCGGGCGCGTTTCAGTGCACCAACCCGTGCGCCGAAGACGCAGACTGCAAAGACGGCTACTTCTGCCAGGACGCCACCTGCTCGAAGAAGCTCGCCAACGGCAAGGCTTGCGAAATCAACGGTGTTTGTAACTCCGGCTACTGCGTGGACGGCTTGTGCTGCGACGCTTCTTGCAACGGCCAGTGCGAGGCCTGCGCCGCGCCGGGCAGTGAGGGCACCTGCACTCCTGTGCAAGGCGAGCCACAAGGGCTTAGGGCCAAATGCGACTTCGCCGGCGAGGAATGCGGCGGTCGCTGTGACGGTGTCAACGCGGCAGCGTGCAAGTACACCGCAAACGGCGAGGCTTGTGGGGCCACCAGCTGTGAAAACGGCCTCGCTACCTCCGCGGCTTGCAACGGTCAGGGCGCCTGCAAGCAGAACCCCGAAGAAGAGTGCTCACCGTACACCTGCGACGAGACGGACAAGACCTGTCTCACTCGCTGCGAAGTCGACGAGGATTGCAGTCAGGGCTACGCCTGCGACGAAACGGCGCAGCGTTGTCTGCCTTCGGCCACCGCGGCGGTTTGCTCCGAGGACCGGCTGACCTCCGTCGGCCAGAACGGCAATACTCCGTGTAAACCGTTCCTGTGCGTGCCGGGTAGCGGCTCCTGCGCCGTTTCCTGCGCGTTCACCAGCGACTGCTCGCCGGACTTCGTGTGCGAGGCCTCGACCAAGACCTGTCTACCTGCGCCTCCGGACACCACCCCCGCCGACGAAGCCTGCGCCTGCCGTGCGGTCGGCGGTCGACCGAACCAGAACGGTCTCTTCGCCCTTTCGCTAGTCGTTCTCGGCCTAGTCGGCCTTCGCCGCCGTCAACGCAAGCCTCCACCTTCCAGCCGGGCCTCCTCCGATTCGGCAACCCCTACACCTTAGAATTAGCCCCAACCCCCCACGGGAACCATGTCGACCGTTGAACAGTATCCGATAGCCCCCCCAACCGAGCACGCCGCCGCCGATCCCATGATCGGCAAGGTGATCGCGGAGAAGTACGAGCTGCTGCGTTTGCTGGGCCAAGGCGGCATGGGCGCGGTCTATGAAGGGCGAAACACCTCCACCTTCAAGCGCTGCGCCGTGAAGGTTCTGCTTTCTGCCGAGCTTGCCTCGCATGGCGAAGCGGTAAAGCGCTTCTTCCGAGAGGCACGCGCGTCGAGCGTGATTGAGAGCGATCACATCGTTCAAATCTTCGACTCTGGCGCCGACCCGAAGACCGGCTTCCCGTACATGGTGATGGAGCTTTTGCAAGGGGAAGACCTTGAGCACACCCTGCGCCGCCAGGGCGCGCTGCAACCATTGGTAGCCGCCAAGCTCATCCTGCAAGCCGCAATGGGCCTAGCCAAGGCGCACGAGCAACAAACCGTGCATCGCGACATCAAGCCCGCGAACATCTTCCTCTCCAAGCGGGAGACTGGCGACATGGTCGTCAAGATTCTCGACTTTGGCATCGCCAAGGTGAAAATGGAGAAATTCTCCGAGACTTCGGCCGGTCTCACCCGCACGGGCAGCATGCTGGGCACGCCCTTGTACATGTCACCCGAGCAGGCCAAGGGCAGCCCCAGTATCGATGTTCGGACTGACGTGTGGTCGCTCGGCATCGTGCTGTACGAGCTTTTGTGCGGCTCCCTGCCCTACTCCGAGGCCTCCTCGCTGGGTGAGCTGATGGTCGCGATCATCACCGCGGATTTGCCGCTGCTTCAGGACAAGGCGCCGTGGGTACCGCCAGAGCTGGCCGAGGTGACTCACCGGGCTATCTCGCGCGACATCAGCAAACGCTATCAATCTGCCGCCGAATTGCGCGATGCCCTGCAGGCGATCGTGCCGGACGGCGCGCGCATCACGCCCAACATGCTGGTGTCCATCGACCCCAACCATCGGCAGTACGTGGCGCCGCGCTTGCAGCTCACGGACGACGGCATGCTGCGCGCTATCACGCGCACAGGCCTGGCGGTGACCAACGTGGGACCGCCGGTCAAGAAGTCGAAAAAGCCGGTCTTCGCCGCAGCGTTCGGCGGTCTCTTGGTGTTGGGCGGGGGGCTTTTGGTCGTAATGGGCAACAAGCCGCCCGTGGAGACGCATTCTGCGGCCTCCGCCGAGCCACCGATCATCAAGACCGTCACCGTCACCGAGCGGCTCGCCGCCGAGGTGGTGACCAAGACCTTCGACTTGAACGTTATCGCCCCGCTGGAAGTGGTGGTCACGGTGGACGACAAGGCGCAAACGTTGGTCGGCGACAAGCTAGCCATCAGTGGATCCCCAGGGGCAACCCGCAAAGTCAAGCTCAGCCTCGGCGATCAAACCGAAGAGCACATGGTAGCCATCACGGAAAGCGGTCTGCTGCCGCCGAAGCTCGAGCTGAAAAAGCAGGTCGCTGTGTGGCACCCCAAGCCCGGAGCCAAAGCGAGCGCAGGAGACAAGCTGGCTGCGGGCTCGAAACCGGCCGACGTCGCCAAGGTCACGAAGAAGACGGCCGTCGAAACCGGCATGGACGAGTTCAAGTAGCCCCGGAGCCACGGCGTCTCACAGAAACCGAAACGCGAGGGTGATGCACGATGAGTTTGTCGATTACAAGGTGGCTCGCGCTCCTACTTCTAGTCCTAGGCGTGACCTACCCCCTGACGCTCCGGGCACAGGCCGCGAGCAGCCCGGCGCCCGCCTCTGTCGACGACGCGGACAAGCGCAAAGAGGAAGCTAAGGCTCGCTTTCAACGCGGCCTGGAGCTCGTACAGAACGAGAGCTGGGATGCGGCTCTGGCCGAGTTTCTGGCTTCGCGCAAGCTTTTCCCGACGCGCGTGGCATTGAAGAACGCCGCGCTTTCGCTGCGTCAGCTCAAACGCTATGTGGAAGCGCTAGCCATGTACAACGAGCTCTTGAGCTCGTTCGGCGCCAGCATTCCAGCGGAGGAACGCAAGACCATCGACGATGCCGTAACGCAGTTGAAGAACAACGTGGGTGAGGTGCTGGTCGAAAGCGATCAAGCGGGCTCCACAGTGGTCATCGACGGGCAGCAACAGGGCACCACGCCACTTCCGGCCATCGGAGTGAACGCCGGCACGCACACGGTCCGGATCGCGAAGGAAGGCTACGAGGCCTACGAAGCCCAGGTGCTGGTGGCCGGCGGCCAACGCGAAACCGTGAAGGGCAAGCTGAAAGCCCTGAGCCGGACCGGGCGGCTGGTGGTGCGAGAAGCAGGCCAGAAGACGCTCGACGTGGTCGTAGACGGTGCCGTGGTGGGCAAGACGCCCAGCTACGAAGGCACAGTGGCCGTGGGCCCGCACACTGTATTTCTACGCGGCGAAGGCAACCTGGGCACGGCGCCCAGCCAGGCCAGCGTTAAAGAGAATCAGGCCACGACGCTGACGCTATCGGCGGTGGAGCTGGATGCAGAAGTGCGCATCGAGCCAGTGCCTTCGAACGCTCGCGTTTTCGTGGACGGCGTGCAGCTCGGAAACGGCGTTTGGGAAGGGCGACTGCAGAGCGGCGCTCACCAGCTCGAGGTCGCCGGAGAAGGCTTCGCTCCCTACCGAAAGACCGCCAATCTGCTGAAGGGAAAGCGGGAAATCATCAAGGTCGTGTTGGAGCGAGATCTTTCCAACCCAATGTGGCAGGCCGGCTTCGTTCCGCACTTGTACGTGGAGCTGTTTGGCGGCGGCGTGCTCGCCTTGTCGCTAGGCGGTAGTGCGGACCAAGCGTGCGCGGATGGCAGGTGCAGTGACAAAGGGCTACCGCTCGGCTTCATCGCCGGCGCGCGCGGTGGGTATCAGTTGATTCGGGGCTTCAGCGTCGAGCTTGGCTTCGGTTTCATGTACATCGGCGAAACAATGACACGCAAGGTGGAGGCGGCCGGTGAGAACGACGTGGTCTTCCGCAGCACCGACTACAAAGACGAAACCACGTTCGCAGCCCCGTTCATCGCAGCTTCCGCCGCTTACCAGTTGTTGGACAAGACGCCCCTTACCTTTCGGGTTGCGGGCGGCGCAGCGCGCGCCAAAGCCACGTTCAAGAATGGCGGCAGCTTCGTCGGCGACGTCGTCAACCCCTGTGACCCCGCGCAAACCGGCTGCGATGCCACAGAAACCGTCAGCGTTAGGGAAAAGGTCGCCGTCGCAGAGGAACCCGCCAACATCTGGGTACCTTTCGCGGCGCCGGAGGTCCGCTTCGGCTACCGGTTCTCGAAGAAGTTCACCCTGGACTTTGGTGTGGCACTTTACGTCATGCTCCCGCCAGACACGGTTCGTACTGGCAAGCCGACGGGCGATGACTTCAGCAACCTGAACCGCGGCGAAGGCCAGCGTCGAGCAGCGCTGGATGACGTACCGGACGCCTTCAACAGCCCGCCATCCGCCGCCCGCCCTGGCGTTATCAGCCTCAACCGCGAGACCGGTTTCGGCGTGGTGCTAGCCATCGTGCCGTCTTTGGCGGCTCACTTCGACTTCTAGGACTCGATCAGCCTGTTCTAAGAGAATAGGCTGCGCTCGGGATTCCGCGACGGCGCTGGGAGATCTCGAAATATCTCCATCACCACGCGGCGCTTCAAGAAGAGCTCACGAAAACCGGGGTCGCGAATGTGGAGCACCAGACGGTTGACGTAAGCGCGCGCGCGGTCGAGAATTTCCGAGGCTTGAAGTGAGCCTGCTTTGGCGAGCGCCTCGCAACACAGGGCGCGAGTCGCGATGCCGTACTCGGAACCCTGTAGCGTTTCGATGGCGCCCATCGCGGTGGTCGCCAAGAGAATTCCGGTGTGATTCTCTCCCATTTCTACGCGGGCGCGGGCTTCGATGGCCATGGCGTAGAAATGAAACGCGACGTATGCCTGTGATTCCGCGGCTTGCCGTGCGTCGAAGGCATGCAGTACCGCGCGCGCTGCGTCCCCGGTCTGGCGGGCCATCAGCGCGCGCAGGATCTTCTCGTGGACCGAGTCGTAGGCGCTGCCGGTGACTGCGGTGAGCGCTCCAGCGTCACCGACCAGAGTTTCGGCCGCGACGAAGTCACCGGCCTCTAGCAAGAGCTCTGCCGTGGACAGCAAGGTGTCGGCTCGCGAGTCGCGATCCCCGTAGCGCTCGTGCGCTTCGCGTGCACGGCGGAGGTAGGCGAGGCCTCGTTCCACGTCGCCCAGGCTGGCATAGCAGCCCCCAATCGTGTTCAAGGTGCGAGCGATCTGAAAGCGCCCGCCGATCGACAGGTCGATGCGAATCGCGTCCAGCGCCAGCGCGATGCCGTCCTCGAAGCGGCCGAGAACGAGTAGCGCGTACGCGAGTGAGTTCTTGGCGCGCGCCTCTAGCCGGCGAGCGCCCACCCGTCGAAAAACCGCAATGGCTTCCGCTTGGCACTCCACCGCCTCGTGCACGCGACCTACCCGCCGCAGCAGCGTACCGCGAAGCCGCAGCGCCTCCGCCCGAAGCCGAGCTGGCGCCGCCTCGTGGCCGGCCGCCAACAGCGCCCGGTCGGCTGCGGCGAGGGCGCCCTGCATGTCGCCAATCTCGTGCAGAATTTCGGCCATCAAGGTCAGGGCGGTCACCTCCAATACGGCGGAGCCGGAGCTTTTGGACATCAGCTCGCCACGTTGCACGGAGCCGAGGGCTCGACTCAGCTGGCCTGCGTCGAGCTCGAACTGCGCGGTGCGCAGCAATGCCGTGGCAGCCCAGAACGCCTTACCGCTGCTCTTCGCCAAGCGGCGTAGCTCCGTAAGGTGCGCTCTCCGCTCTTGCCACCGCCCCTGGTTGCGCGAGATGGCTTCCAGCGCCTCGTAGGCTTCCATCAGCTTGGGATCGTCGTCGGCCAAAAGCGAGATGACCCGGCGGTAGCAGCGCTTTGCGAGCTGAGTCTGGTAACTGGAGCGAGCCGCATCAGCCGCCTCGAGGTAAAAACCGGCGGCCTCCGGGCGAGCGTTGCCGCGAGCTAGGTGGCGCGCCACTATGGCTGCGGTGAGCCCCTTTCCGAGGGGGCTGCGTCCCAGGTGCTCCCCGAGCTTTCGGTGCATGCGCACGCGTCGGCGACGATCGAGGGCACGGTAAGCGACGTCGCGCGTCAGCGGGTGACGCACATCCGTAAGCTCCCCCTTTTGCTCACACAAGCCGCGAGCGCAGAGCCGCATGACCGCCTCTTCGCTCTCGTGCCCTTCCAGCGCCAGCAGATCCTCGGTGCCGAGCGGTCCTCCTGCCACGGCCAGCCACTCGATCACTGCCTGCTCCTCACCGGGCAGCTCGTTCAGACGATCGGCGATCAGCTGCTCCAAGGTCGACGGCAAAGGCAGCGCGACCTCCCCGGGACGCTCGACCGCCACTAGCTCTTGGCCGCCGCCCTCGCGCTCGTGGATCTCGAAGCGACCGCGCTCAAGGAGCGCATCGACCATCTCCAGCAAGAAGAACGGGTTACCGCCCGCCCGCGGCAACAGATCGGCGCACACCGCGCGCACGCCTTCGATGACACCGAAACGCGACTGCAACAGTCGCAACTGATGCTCCGCGCTGAGACCACGCAGCTCGATGCGCACCAGGTCGTCGATCTGCGGGGCAACGCGCTCGTCGAGGCGGGCCAGTAGCAGGACCAAGATTGGCAACGGCTCGGGTCGCTTGATGAACTCGGTCACTAGCTCGAGGCTCGGCCGGTCCGCCCACTGCAGGCCATCTAGCGCTACGACCAACGGTGCCTCTAGCGCGGCGCGCGCGAAAAAGCGAACTCAGTGCGAAAGCAACAGTCATGAGGGCCTTGCGCCTTGTCCTGGGCGATCAGCTTTCTCATGACCTGAGTTCTCTTAAAGATCTCGACCCGGCTGCGGATACCGTGCTGATGATCGAGGCTGCGGAAGAGTGCCGCTATGTTCCGCACCATAAGCAGAAACTCGTTTTGTTCCTGAGCGCAATGCGACACTTTGCAGCCGAATTGCGGGCGCGTGGCGTTCCAGAGCGCGCGAGACCTCCGATGTGAAGGCCCCCGTATTGGCCGTATCGTCGAGACGAACGTAATCCACCGCGAACCCGCGCGCCCGCAATTCGGCTGCAAAGTGTCGCATTGC
>ENA-ORBV01017049-ORBV01017049.1-microbial-mat-metagenome-genome-assembly--contig:-NODE-17049-length-10453-cov-3.197860_pt1 | contig 10453 bp, 8 predicted proteins | sample MGYA00237777_ERZ505514 | MGnify/ENA primary metagenome ERZ505514 (study PRJEB26160, sample SAMN06269048) | microbial mat metagenome | isolation source: Oligotrophic lake microbial mat | place...
TTGGCCGCCTGGGTCCGGTGAGCGCACTAACTCTTGGTGGGGGTGGCCTCGGCCAGGTCTGGGGCCCAACCTCGCGCGCGGAAGCCGTCGCCACGCTGCGCCAGGCCGTCGATTCAGGCGTCACCTTGATTGACATGGCGCCGATGTACGGCGCGGACGGCGAGGCAGAACGTGTAGTCGGCGAAACGTTTGCCGGTTCGCTGCCTGCGGGCGTCCGCATCACCACCAAGCACTTGCTTGGTACGCCCCCGGCAGCGGAGGTTTACGCCCGCCTCGCCGGAAGCTTGGATGCCAGCCTCGAGCGCATGAAGTTGGCCCGGTTGGACGTGCTCATCGTGCACGGAATGTTGGACGCCGATGCTCCCGAGGGGGCGACTAGCCGCACCTCACTGGCTCTTCTTGCCGGCTCAGTCATCCCCGCCTTCGAACGGCTGATCGGGGAGGGTCGCATCGGCGGCTGGGGAATCACCGGGGTGGGCGTGCCGTCCGCGGTGATCGAAGCGTTGTCAGCGGAGCACCCGCCGTTCATCGTCCAGTGCATCGCCAACTTGCTCGATTCTCCGGGAGGGATGAAGCGTTTCGATGAGGACGCGCGGCCACGGGCAGTGATCGCCGCGGCGAAGCAGCACGGGGTCGGTGTCATGGGTATTCGCGCCGTCCAGGCCGGGGCCCTCACCAGTGCACTTGACCGGAACCTCCCGGCTGATCATCCCGAAGCAGTCGATTTCGCTCGCGCTGCGCCGTTTCGCAAGCTTGCCGCCGAAATGGGCGCGACCGCGGCCTTCCTTGCGCATCGCTACGCCCTCTCCATACCGGGCGTCGATACCGTGGTGCTCGGTGTGAAGAATCGAGACGAGCTGGACGAATGCCTTGCAGCTGAGGCGGCTGGCGTGCTTTCAGACGCGGAGATGACGCGCATCGATGCCGCGGTAAGTCGAGCTCGCTAACCAGCCGCGCTGGCGCCCGGATCTTTCTGGCTAGCGAGCGCCATCACACCCTCCAGGAACTCATGGTCCCCGAGGATCGCGTGTTCCGGCACGTACATCCGGCCGTATCGCTCAAGGTAGACCAGTTGTTTCGAGGCGAGGAAGTTCGAGCGCTGGAAGCTGGAATCGAAGTACCCGCTCTTAAAGGATAACCGGTAGGCCTTCGCAGTCTTCCGGTTCTGGCGGAACTTCTCGAGCCGGGAGTGCTTTTGGACCGGGCGTCCGGTGGCCAGCGAAATCACTTCGTCGGTTCCTGCGAACAGGCTCGCCATGCTCACGTCCTTGAGTGGCAGCGTGAGAATCGGTTCGAGCATCGCCCGCACCATGCGCCCGATCTCCTCATCAGTCAGCCCGAACGCCTCGCGCAGGCCGGTGCCCTGGATTCGCACGGTGGCTTCCTTGATCGGCCCCCACGCGTCTTCATCGCCAAGGGCGGCTTTGACGAGGTTGCGCATCAGCAGGTGCGAATCCGCATCAAGCTGGGCGACGATTCCCCAATCGAGCATGCCCAGGCGACCATCGCCAAGCGCGAGCAGGTTCCCGGCGTGGATGTCTGCATGGAAAATGCCGTTGTGGACGCCCGTCAGGATCCAGGCCCTGAGCAGCTCCCGGACCAGGCTCTTCGGGTCAATGCCCAGTGCTTCAACCGCCTCCAGGTTGTCGATTGGCACGCCGTCGAGATACTCCATCGTGAGCACGCGCTGCCCGGAAAGTTCCTCGTGAACTGCTGGTACTACAAGGAGGTGCAGCCCAAATTCTGTGAACAGGTCGCGAAAGTGGGCCATGCTCCGCGCTTCGTTTCGCAAGTCCAGCTCTTCGGCAAGCTGCTCGCGCAGGCCCACCAGATATCCAACCAGTGCGAACGCACCCTCGCTTCCGCCCACCGTCGCCGCCGCCTTGAAGGCCGGCAGCATGATGCTAAGGTCCGCGGAGACGGTTTCGGCAAGGTTTGGGCGGATCAACTTCACGGCAACGGTTCGGCCGTCTTTGAGCACCGCGCGGTGGACAACCGCCATCGAAGCAGCCGCAAACGGGCGTTCTTCGAAGCTGGCAAACGCTTCGCCAATGCTGCGTCCCGTGTCCTCCTGAAAGATCCTGCGAATCTGGCTGTAGGGAACGCCCGGCCCGCGATCCAGCGTGCCGCGGAACTCCTCGGCCACGGGTAGTGTCACGATCGCTGGCGCGGAGGCCAGGAACTGACCGAATTTCACGTACGTTGCGCCGAGCTCTTCGAACGAGCGCCGAATCGCCCGTGAAACGGTCACCCGGTCTTCGGGCCGTCGCAGCAGCTTGCGCACGCCCACGGGCGCCAGCCGCGCCCCGATTACCGTGATCGTGCGGGCGAGGCGCCGCGCCCGCAGCGGTAGCGAAGGCGGCGGGAGCAGCACTGGCGTGGGCGGAATGAAGCTGGTCATCCGTTCGATTGTAGATGCGCGCCCCGTAAGAGCCCGGCCGGGATGCTCGTGTCCCGAGCCTCCTCTACCCTGTAGCCATGCTCGTAGTCCAGAAGTACGGCGGCACCTCCGTCGCCGATGCCGACCGCATCCGCCACGTTGCGGGCCGCGTGATCAAGCGCGTCAAGGCGGGCGACCAGGTGGTTGTCGTTGTTTCCGCCATGGGAAACACCACGGACGAACTCATCGATCTTGCCCTCTCTGTTTCTCCCGACCCGGACCCGCGCGAACTGGACATGTTGCTCTCCACCGGTGAGCAGATGTCCGTCGCACTGGTGGCCATGGCTCTCCGTGCGCTCGGGCAAGAGGCCGTGGGGCTGACGGCGAACCAGGCCGGCATCTTCACGCGTCCTCATTACGGGTCCGGGCGCATCGCGAGGGTGGACGCAGACCGTGTCCGCGCCGAGCTGGCAGCGGGCCGCGTCCCGATCATCGCGGGCTTCCAAGGCACCACCGAGGACCAGGAGATTGTCACCCTCGGTCGCGGCGCCAGCGATACAACAGCCGTCGCGCTGGCAATCGCCCTTGGCGCCGAACGCTGTGAGAACTGCAAGGATGTCGAAGGGGTCTATACCGCTGACCCGCGCGTCGTCCCCACTGCCCGCCGCCTGATAGACATCAGCTATGAAGAGATGCTTGAACTCGCCACCCAGGGCTCGACGGTGATGCACAACCGCGCGGTCGAACTTGCTTCGGTCTACAACCTGCCCGTGCTCGTCACTTCCAGCATGGTGGACGCGCCCGGGACCCTTATCCATGGAGAGTCTGAATTGGAAGAACGCAATCGCGTCCGCGGCATCGCGCATGACAGCGACGTCGCCAAGATCACGGTCCGGCGCGTGCCGGACCAGCCGGGCATCGCCGCCAACATCTTTGAACCGCTCGCCAACGCCGGGATCAGCGTGGACACCATCGTCCAGAACGCCAGCGAAGGGCAGCTCACGGACCTCACCTTCACCCTCTCCCGCAGTGACCTGCGTAAGGCCGAAGCGGTGATGCCGGGCATCTGCGCCGCAGTCAACGCTGCCGGCTACACCTCGGATGCGAATCTCGGCAAGGTGAGCATCGTCGGCGTCGGTATCCAGACAGCGCACGGCTACGCTGCGCGCATGTTCCGCACCCTCTTTGATGCGGGCATCAACATCGAACTGATCTCGACTAGCGAAATTCGCCTGACCTGCATCATCGCCAGCGAACGCGTGCATGACGCGGTCCGAGCACTCCACACGGCCTTCGAACTGGAAAAGGCTGACGCCGGCCAATAGGTTCGACTGGGAACCCCGCACTGACGAGCCCCTTGCGTGGCCGCGTATAATCGTATCGTGAGCACTCAAACAGCATCTCAGGAGCAGGGCGCCGAACGCCAAATGGGCCACGTCTACGCAACGATCACCATCCGCAACCGCATTGATGAGAGTGACGCCGCGCGCGGCCGAATCGCACCCCGAGAAGTGCGCACGTTGGTCTTGCAACGCGTCCTCGTGGACACCGGGGCGAGCACCTTGGCGCTACCGGCCCCGATGATCGCAGAGCTTGGACTCGAGTTCGATCGTGAGGTGCCGATCCAGACCGCGAATGGCACGTCCCAGGCCCGCCTCTATCGCGATGCAAGCCTGACCGTTGCGGGCCGCCGTGGCGACTTCCGCTGCCTTGAGCTTTCGGCCGATGCGCAGCCGTTGCTGGGTGTGCTTCCGATGGAAGAGCTGGGCATCGAGCCGGACGTCAGAAATCACACGCTCAGGCTCCTTCCAGAAGAGCCCGGCGGTGCGACGCACTTCCTCCTGATGTAGCTTGACCAACCTTCGCGCTCGCTCAGGGGCAGAGATTACCGGCTTTCGCTGCACCCGGCGGCCTCACCAAGTCGCTATACTGGCCAGACTCCCCAGTTTTGTGAGGCTACCGTGTCTGAAACCGTGCTCTATGACGTCCAGGATGGCGTTGCAACCATTACCCTCAACCGTCCCGAATCGCTGAACGCGATGAACCCCGAGATGCTCGCCACGATGTTTGGCGTGGCCGAAAAGGCGAGCACCGACCCAGGCGTGCGCTGCGTTGTGATCACCGGAGCGGGCCGAGCCTTCAGTGCTGGCGGCGATGTGAAGGCGATGGCCCAGGGCAACGCCTCAGGTGGACGCCGAGAGGGTGCTGTCGGCAGTACGCCGTCTGCCGGACTTCGCCAGCAGGAGGAAGTTTCGCGGCTCCTCCAGGAGATGCCAAAGCCAACGATCGCGGCGATCAATGGCGTGGCCGCCGGGGCGGGCCTGAGCGTCGCCCTCGCCGCCGACCTGCGTGTCGCCAGCGACCAGGCTCGCTTCACCACGGCCTTCGCCAAAGTTGGCTTCAGTGGTGACTTCGGCGGGACCTGGCTTCTGCAGAGGCTCGTCGGCCCGGCAAAGGCCAAGGAGCTCTATTTCATGTCTGAGATCTTCCCGGCGGCTCGCGCACTCGAGCTCGGGCTCGTCACGAAGGTCGTCCCGCACGACTCGCTCATGGACGAAACGATGGCTCTTGCCCGCCGCCTGGCCGATGGCCCAACCCTCGCCTACGGCCGGATGAAGGACAACTTCAGCTACGGCGCGATCAGTTCGTTCGGGGATGCGCTCACGCGCGAGGCCGAAAACATGATCGCCAGCGGCCAGACCGAGGACCACAAGGCAGCCGCACTGGCGTTCGTCGAGAAGCGCGAGCCGCGATTCTCGGGCCGCTAGCGCCAAAAGAGGAGGCCCCTTGAGGACGGCTCTATGCTCTGGTCAGCCCCATACGGGCGGATGGAGCCTCGCACCAGCACGAGATTTCCGGGCTTCGAACCGGAAGTGGTGCGGACGCTCCAGCTTGTCCGTTGCAGTTCTTGCACGTTGATCCCGATGCTTTTGCGTGGCGACATCTACTTCGACGCCACCCCGCGCTAAGGCGCTGACGGGACTTCGTGCAGGATTGGATAATGTATTGTCAGTCCGGCTCGGCCCCCGCACCTCAGTCGCTTGGACCTACTCCCGCCACTTCGAGGGTGCGGAATGTTTCGTCGCTTCCCATGCGGGTGGATGCATCCAGAATCTCAAGGCCAACGAGCCTGCCATCGCGGTCAAAATCCGCGGCGATCCCCTCTGTGAGGTGCTGAGTTGTGACAGTGGTATCGGCGAAAATGATGCTCAGGGCATCCACTTCTCTGTCGTAGCTAATCTTCATGGTGCTCCTAGAAGTAGTACGTGTAGACCGTTACCACAACGATCTCGGTAGGCTCGTCAACGAAGACTGGTCGAAGCTGCTTCGTCAGGTAGTGCTTTCCGTTCCAATCGTCGCCGAAAGGAAAGTCGACTCGACATTCGAGGCGTCCCCGAACTGCGGGGCCCCAAGTGCCGGTACGAATAGCGTACACCACCTCTCCTTCCGTGAAGCCACGAGACGCGAAGTAAAGAGTGGCGTGAGAGGAGAGTCGAATCGGCTTCATCCGCGCCGGCCGAACCGCACCGTCGCGATCTCCCACGCCCTGAGGGGGAACTGCCAGCCGGCGTTGTTCGACACTTCGCCGCTGTGCTCCTCCATCAGGTTAACGAGCCCCGCTCCGTCTCCCGCCATGGGCACCTCAAGCAGAGCCTCCACGCCGTTTTCGTTCGAGTTGTAAACCCTCAATAGCGGCGATCCATCGACATCGCTGCGCTGCATGGCGGATGGCACCACTCCCGCGCTCCTGAATCGTGCCAGCGGCAACGACTGACCGGCCGAGCCCTCGTGCTCGTTCGTTGCCCACGCGATCGGCGGGTAGGCAAACGAATGAGCCAGCGGCTGCACTCCCGCCGATCGCCAATCCCCGCGATACGACGTGAGCGCGTAGTCGAACTCGTGGGAGCCGAGCATCTGGCTGTCCTCAGTGGCGATGGTTGGGCCAGCGCCCCCACGTCGCGAGACCAGGTCCGGCCGCGAAAGCCAGCCGACGCAGCGCAAGAGCGTGAGGGCGTACGCCTGCTTGCCGTCCGCGTTCGTGACCACCTCCCCTTCTTGCAATCCCTTGTTGAAGACGGCGACTCCGACTCCGTCCTTTTCGAAAGCCGCGAACGTCTTCTGTGGGAACGTCGTCGGCGGCTGCTCGGGGCTTACCCCATTCCAGGGCGGCGGCGTCAATCCGCGCTCGGCCATGTGGAACTGGTTTTCTGTGATCGACCGGTCCACCGCGAACGGTAACGGGAAGAGGGCGCGCAAGCGGTGATCTTCCGCTGTGTTCTCCACGCTCACGTGGAAATCGATGCGCGGCACCCCGGCCCAGAGCGTCACCGTCGTCATGATCGGCACCAGCGTCGAGTGCTTCTTCGTCCGCCTTGTTCGCTTCGAATTCAAGAGACCGGGCAGCTCCATGACCGTCATGTAGCGCATCCACGCCGAAACGGCGTCGTTCCCAACCTCCGCGATTTCGGTCAGCACTGGCTGAAGCACGGCGTCTGGGAGGATGTCGGCGTTGTATTCGTCGCCGCGGTCACCCTCGCTCACAAACAGATTGATAGGGCCGAGTTCCATGCCGTTCCGCCAGTCGCGGACTTCGAGGCGGCCTTTTCGAAACTTCACCTCGTACGTCCCGTTGGCGATGGAATTGGGCGTGGCCGACAGGTCGCCGTCGTCGCTGGCCGATTCTGCCGCCACCAGCAATTCCACGCCCACCGTGTCGCTGGCTGGTAACACGGCGCGCAGCGTCAGCGTGCCGGAGCGCCTCACGGTAACCCGCGCGCTGTCCGCCAGGGCGTTCGCGGCCACCTGACGCACCTCTTCCCGCACCGTTTCGCCGTCCACCACCGAAAGGCCGATTCCGACGGTCGTTTCGACTTCGAGGCGCCGCTCCGCCAGCTGCCACGACATCCCTTCGATGTACTGCTCGTCGTACCGTCCCTCGCGGATGAAATCAAGGTGCCGCCCGGCGCCTCGCGGCGACACTTCCTCCGAGCGCAGCACTTCACCGGGTTGATGGTCACTGAGCGAACAGGCCACAGTCCGCCCATCGGGGAGCCGGATCGCGGTCGCGTTCCAGCTGTCCGGGACGATGCACTCGAGCACAGCCGCCGCGTGAGGCACTGGGCGGAAGACGGCAACGCCTCCCCCAGTTGGAGCCTCAAGTCGCCGCACCAGATGCGCCATCGATTCCCGCGCGATCTCCTTGGCCAGTTGTTCGGCGCGGTCGTAGCGAGGGAACATCTCCCGGTGCGTCTGGTCCACGCTACACCCGCAGATCGAGTCGTGCGGCGAGTTTTCGAGCATCACCCGCCAGGCGTGGCGCAGCGCTGGACTGCCATCCGGCCCGTGGTGCAGGTGCGCCAGCAGTTCCAGCGGCTCCGCGTACTTCTCCAGCCACGCCCCCACTTCGAAGTCGCGTTGCTTGATGTTCATTCGTGCCGAAAGCACGCCGACCAGCACGTTCGAGCGGTCCGGCGAACGCAACTCTCCAGCGTGCACCACCTCATCGATGCCCGCGTTGAACACCGCCTGCTCGTACTGCGCCAGCGTCGCCATCTGGTACTCGAATCCGCGCCCGGCGGCCGCCGCCAGCGCAGCCGGCAGATGCCCCTCCATCCGCGAATGATCGGTGCCGTTCATCAGCACCGCCGGCGCACCTTCCTTCAGGTCGCGTTCCTGGCGACGACTTCGTTCCGTCATCTCCGCCGGATCCATCGGGAGCCGCCAGCCGCTCGAATAGCTGTTACGCAGGTAGAGTACCGGCAGACGCGTCCCGTCCGGCGCTTCCCAGTGAAAGCTCCAGCCGGGGATCGAATCGGGCACGCCGCGCCAGAGACAGGCGCTGGTCAACCCCAGCTGCTTCATGATCTGCGGCATCTGGGCGATATGCCCGAACTGGTCCGCGCAGTGGCCCACGCGCAGCGATCCTCCCAGGCGGTCGGCGAACCGGATCCCCTTCTGAAAGCTTCGGATGTGCGATTCCCCGCTCGGCAGAAACTCATCTGGCTGCACCCACCACGGCCCGATGACGATTCGACCGCACTCGATCAGCGCCTTTAGCCGCCCTTCGTTCTCGGGGCGCAGCTCAAGATAGTCGTCGACCACGATCGACTGACCGTCCAAGTTGAAGTACTCGAACTCCGGGTGCGCTTCCATATGGTCGAGCAGTTCGTCGATCATCTGCACGAGCCGCCAGCGGAACAGCTCGTGCGGCTGATACCACTCGCGATCCCAGTGGCAGTGCGGTATCACGTACATGGTGCGAGCCATCGGCGGGGCGCTCCAGGAGAAGTGAGCCAATCGTACTCCCGCCGGCTTGCCCGCGCCCTCGGCCCAACGCGACCGATTGGTGTCTCGGGTCTCCTGCTGCCCGGTCGAGCTCGGTCCCATCAACTTCCCGAGCTTCTAACACCGCTCTTATATCTCTACTCGTCAAGGCGCGGTACTGTAACCGCACAGTCACTGAGTTGGACGTTCAGTGAATTCCCAAACAATCGAAAGGCTTGCTGGTTTCGCGTTCCGATTGGCCCGCTTTCGCGGTCGCCAACGGAGTTCAAGCGCTGGGCCACCGACTCTATGCTTATCCGCCGCTCTACTCTCTCGGTAATCAGTGCGCTCATTCTTGCTGCCGCCGGATCGATCGGGGTGGGGCTGGGCTCGGCGTTTGCGCAGACACCGGCGCCGACGGGGCAGGTAACCGTCCAGGTTTCTCTCCAGGCAGGCCCAACGGCTGCCGCCCGAACCTGGCGGTTTGAGATCGTCAGTTCCACTGGCGCGGTCGTCCAAACGATTTCGCTCGGCACGAACGGCGCGGCGCCAACCGCCAGCGAGGCCACCACGGCGCTCCCCTACGGTTCTTATACCGTCCGCCAGATTCTGGGGAACGACACAAAGACGGCCTGCAACGCGACTTCCTTCTACGAAGTGAGTTCTCCGACGGGCGCCCAGGCTGTGATCGAACTGACGTCGCCACGAGTTACCGTCGCCTTCGTGATTCGCCCCTGTGCATCGCTCCCTATCAACCCGCAGACCCAGGCGCCGATCGATACAGTGGCGCCCTCGCCAACCCCGGTCGATGAAGTACGCGGAGACCGCGCCGCAGGTCCCGGTGCGCCACTTCCACCCGCCACTGGCAGCTCCGCGCAGTCCCCAGTTCCTGCTTCGAGCCCTTCGCTCCTTCTCGTCGTTCTCGGTCTGGGCGTGACGCTGATTCCCTCCGCCGGCTTCGCCGTAGCGCATGCCCGGCAGCGTTCAAAAAGGTAGGTCTACCTCTCTACCTTGGTCAGGGGGCGACCGGGGCGTGCTATGGCCAGCACGCCCCGGTTAACTCTTTTCGAGGCTGGGCGTTGTAGATTTTACAATTCAGCGCTTGACTCCAAGGGTCTTCATCGCTGATAAATGCTTAAGTCCCTTAGCGGTCTGGAGAGTCGAGTCTTCCGATTGCTAACCTGAGGGGCCTCAGACGATGGCGTCTGCGGGGTGCGTCCAGGCCAGTCCTATTGGGGGACTCATGGATCAATCCATCCGGCGGCACCTGGTTCTCGCCGCCATTCTCGCGTTTGTCACCTTGTTCGCTGCGGGGAGCATCTCTTCCACCTCGGCGCCATCTCCAGCACATAACGCTTCGGCCGCGTCTTCGGACGCCAATGCCAGCTTTGATGCTTTTGACACCAGGACCCCGTCGTCCGCCCCTCCAGCGCTGATCGCCGGGCAACCTTCCCACCAGGGGACGATTTCCGACTTCATCGTGCCGATAATGAACGGCTACTGCGTAACCGCTACGAACGCGGCGTTCGGCGGAAACAGTTTCGCCGTTGCCGGTTCCGGGAAGAAAGTTACCACGGTGACTGACGCTCAGCGGACGAACGGCTCGATCGTCGCCTTCAAAGGCCCCATCGGCACTGGAGACGCCAAGTATTGCGTCCAGATCAAAGCCCCAATCGGATGGACGAAGGCCACGCTCTCGTACGGCTTCAGCGGGGGAACCGGCGCCATCAGTGTTGAGATCCTGTCTCTTATACACATCTCCGAGCCCACGAGACTAAGGCGAATCTCGTATGCCGTCTTCTGCTTGAA
>ENA-ORBV01017052-ORBV01017052.1-microbial-mat-metagenome-genome-assembly--contig:-NODE-17052-length-10452-cov-3.906699_pt1 | contig 10452 bp, 10 predicted proteins | sample MGYA00237777_ERZ505514 | MGnify/ENA primary metagenome ERZ505514 (study PRJEB26160, sample SAMN06269048) | microbial mat metagenome | isolation source: Oligotrophic lake microbial mat | place...
TCAATCGACAGCCCCAGGTACTCCGTTAACAGAGCAATCCCCAGACACAGTGCCACTACACCCAGCAAAAATAGTTCGCGGCTCTCGGTGCGCGCCAGCATCCGCAGCAGCGGCGGAATCACCCAAATCCCAGCGGCGATCGCCCCCCCGGCAATCAGCGCCGTCTTGAGCAACGCCATCCCCACCGCCAACCCTATTTCTTCGGCGGGGCTGTCGAGCGCTGGCAGCACCGCCAGCATCAGCCCCAGCGCCAGGTCTTGTACCACCAACATGCCCAGCATCACCCGCCCGTGCGGCGTTTCAGTTTCGTTGCGCTCCATCAGGCACTTCAGCACCACCGCCGTAGACGACAGCGACAAAATGGCACCCAGAAAAATGCCCTGAGTGGGAGAGGTAACCCAGCCAGTGGCCAGTGATATCAGGGTAGTGAGCAGAATCGTCAGCAGAATTTGGAGCGTGCCGCCGCCCAAGCTAATGCCCTTGACTTTTTTTAGCTCGGTTAAGGAAAACTCTACTCCCAGCGCAAATAGCAGAAACGCAGCCCCAAACTGGGCTAGCGTTTCCACCTGAATCAATTCTTTGACCAGTCCCAACCCGGCAGGGCCGACGATCGCCCCACCCAGCAGGTATCCTAACAACACGGGTTGTCGCAACAGTGCTGCAATTAATCCGCCGCCTGCCGCCGCCGCCAGCACGATGACGAGATCAACAATTAATCTGAAATCCTCTTGCACCGATGCTTCCGTAAAAGATAACGAAACTTAATGTCTTGCTAATCTTTAGGATAACGGTTTTCTGAACCGTGGCGGTTTACGGCAGTTTTATCGGCAGCAGTCTGATCGCAGAAAGCTATAGGAGAAAGCCGATGCACAGCAGCACACCGCTCCAGAAATGCAGGTTGACGGCAATGAATTTGCAGTTGCTGACCCGTTCCGGCAGGTGGTGATGGGCAGAAACATGGCGCACGAGCTGAATGGCCGGGGGCAGGCTGGCAAAAATCAGCAGCGTCCAACCAGGGAAAATCTGGAGCAAGACACAGACAACCGTCAGCCCAAATAAGCTGCCGCAGAGCCACGGCAATAGCTGAGCCGCGCGCCGGGTACCCAACCGCACAATCGGCGATCGCTTGCCTGCGGCTCGGTCGTCTGTTTCTTGATGAAAATGAGAGCAGAACAGAATCAGACTGGTGCTCATGCCCAAGATGATCGACGCCACCCCACTGGTAAATGACCACGACTGATTCTGGCTATAGTACGCCGCCGAAACGGCTAAGGGGCCAAAGGCAAAAAAGCAAAGAATTTCGCCTAGCCCCTGGTAGCCCAAGCGAAAGGGCGGGCCTTGATAGGCATAGCCCAGCGCACAGCACAGCAGAATCAGTCCCGGCACCGTAAGGTCTTGTTGCCAGATGGCGATCGCCCCAATGCCCAACAGACCCAGCCCCAAAAATAAATTGCCAATAGCAAATACCAGGTTTTTTTGGCCGGTCAAATTTACTAAAGAATGATGTTTATTTTGATCAATTCCTGTTTCTGAATCAAACACATCATTCGTGATATTTTCCCAGGCCAAGATCAAAATCGCGGACACCAAAAATGTGAGAAAAATAGCGCTATGAATCGTTTGAGTTTCGTGGAAGGCGATCGCAGTTCCCAGCACAATTGGCATAATTGCCACGCTATACATGGGGGGTTTAATGGCAGCTAACCACAGCTTTTTAGAGGGCGATCGCTCGGTTTGGGAAAGCTGAACGTTGGCAGATCGAAATGGCTTTGGCGTCATCGGTAGCAGGGTGAAGGGAGGACTGATAAACCAGGGCTATCAAGTGCTAGAAGCCTAATTATTCTACGCCTTACAGTCTCCCTCCTGGCAACTCAGGTCACCCCAGCTCTGTAAAGACTTGTGACTATAGCCTGAGACATCTGGGCGGAGTTTGGGGATGCGCCCGTTGGCCATCCTGGGTTTGCGACCCAGCCCAGCGACCAGAAAACGAACCGGGAAAATGACGGTAGAGCCTGACTTTTATCAGCCTCGCTTTTAAGCTGTTTAGGGGAGGTAGAGCCTGATCCAGGCGCGAGAGACGAACGGCTGAAATTGCAGCGATGCGCCTGAACCATAGCGGGCAGCTAGCTAGACTTACCGAAGTATGTTACCTGTAGTAGACACATTCCCACAAACCCTAGGCACATCGAGATTTCAGGGTATTTTCGGGCGTTTTTTTGCTCGTTTGATTCATTTCTGAAGCCAACTTATTACGGTTGTTGCACTCATGCCAGTTGTACCCTATCGACTTCATCTCCTGCACGATCATAAAACGCTGTATCAATTTTTCTTAGCCTGCCAGCAAAAATCTGTCGAGCAAAATCATCCCCATATTGCCAGTATTTCGATGGCCATTGAGGTCGTTGATCCGCTAGCGACTTTACAACAAGTGGCCGACATTCAACAGCCTCATTTCTATTTAGAAAATCCGTTTAGGGGGGAGGCGATCGCCGCTTTTGGTGCCGTTACATCCTTTGCTACAGAAGGGAAAAGCCGATTTGAAACAATTCAAGCCTACATTCAAGCTGATCTGGATCATCTGTCCCATGTAGATGGGTTTAAAGCTGGTTTAGATACACCTCGATTTTTTTGTGCCTTTACTTTTTTTGATCAGCCGTGCGGGGTCGATTTCCCCTTCCCAGGAGCGACTGTCTTCTTACCCAAATGGCAGGTTTTGCGGCGGCATGACAGCTGTATTGCTACTGCAAATTTTCTAATTCAGCCACATAGCAATCTGATCAATTTGACCGATGAATTTGAACAGCAGCTTCAGGCTATTCAACAGTCATCCTACGGAGTATTCAATATTTCTGATGAGTTTGATCAGGGTCTAACTCGATGGCAAATGGTCGATACTCATGATTTTAAATCAGCCGTTGCGGCAACACTAAAAAGCATCCAGCAAAAATATCTGAATAAGTTAGTTTTGGCTCATGCGGTAGATGTGATTTCACATTTGCCGTTTCAGTGGATTTCCTCATTAGATAATCTCCGAAAACTGCACCCCGATTGCTACATCTTTTCGGTGGGACACGGTACCGGAAAAACGTTTATTGGAGCTAGCCCAGAACGCCTGATCAGTATTGGCGATCGCCACCTAATTAGTGATGCGTTAGCCGGTTCTGCACCACGCGGCACCACCTCGCAAGCGGATGCTGTTCTGGGTCGCCGCCTGCTTCAAAGCCCCAAAGAACGGCACGAACATCAGGTCGTGGTAGATTTTCTGCGCGATCGCCTGTCCCAATTTGGCTTGACGCCCCAGGTGCCCGCCACCCCCGAACTGCTGCGCCTGTCTAACATTCAGCATCTACACACGCCGATTACGGCCACCCTGCCCCCCAAGCTCCACCCGCTCGAATTGCTGGCCGATCTGCACCCCACCCCTGCCGTCGCCGGGATGCCCCGCGATCGCGCCTGTGAAGAAATTCAGCGGTATGAGCCATTTGGGCGATCGCTCTATGCGGCACCCTTGGGCTGGGTCGATGCAGAGGGCAACGCTGAGTTTATCGTCGGCATCCGTTCGGCGCTGATCGACGGCAACCACGCCCGCCTCTATGCGGGTGCAGGGATTGTGGCTGGCTCTGAACCCGATCGAGAACTAGCTGAGGTCAAGCTCAAGCTTCAGGCACTGCTGCGCGCCTTAGTTTAGCAGTGCCGTGCAGGCAAGGGGCTTAAGCCCCTTGTTCTAGAGTTTATGTTCTGGAGTCTATGCTCTGGAGTCTATTGATGTACTTCATTCATCTGAAAACTGATACCTGCTTTGAACTGCAACCGATCACAGTTGTCTGGTGCCGATGCGGCGATTGATGTAGCCATCCAGTAAAAGTGTAATGTGTGTTACACTTTATAAAGTCTAAACTAATTTGGCAAGCTCTATCAAGACTCAGTTAGAGCTTGATGTTTCTACTGCCAACCATACATTATTGAAGTAACTCAAACTAATTTTACTAAGTTTCGCAGCGATCGCCGTATTCGGTTTTAGTGCATGTGAAGACACGGTGGACAACAGGCTAGATCAGGTCTATACGAGTTTTTCATACACAGAAAAAATGAGATTCTAGAGAGGTATTGATCGCCTCAGAAAGTCTCTTTTAGATTTGAGAATTAATTGAGGAAAACTGATTTAATGGCGCTCTTGAAAGAAACGGCCTTGATTTATTGTGGCAATCAATTTGGCCTAGTAGATGGGAAAACTGCTGCCGCATTAGTTCGACATTCGCAAATGTATACTATCGTCGGCGTGATTGACGAGTTATTGGCGGGTAAGGACGCGGGAGAAGCCCTAGGAGAAGCCAAAAAAGGCATCCCCATTTTTGCCAGCTTAGAGGATGCGTTGAACACTCTTTCAGAGGTTCCAGATTGCTACATTTACGGGAAAGCTCCTCTAGATGCTTGCATCCCCGTTGAAGAAAGGCTTTTGGTTTTAGCAGCCATGAAAAATGGCATGAATATTATCAATGGTCTTCATCAATTTTTTACTGAAGATCAAGAGTTTGTCGAGATGGCTGCTCAACATCATGTTCAAATTAAAGATATTAGAAAGCCTCCTCAGCTCAAAGATTTACATGTCTTTACGGGGCAAATCTCTGAGGTCAATGTTCCCGTAATTGCCGTGTTGGGCACCGATTGTGCTTGCGGGAAAATGACTACTGCTGTAGAACTCAACCAAGCCTTGAACAATCTTGGGATTAAGTCAGTCCTCATTGCAACAGGCCAAACGAGCTTAATGCAGGGAGCAAGATATGGCGTTGCGATCGATGCTCTAATTTCCCAGTTTGTCATTGGTGAAATCGAACATGCCGTAGTTCAGGCATTTGAAAACGAACGTCCCGACATTATTTTAGTTGAGGGGCAGAGCGCTGTTAGCCATCCTGCTTTTATGAGTTCTCTCGGCATCTTAAAAGGCAGTATGCCAGATGGGATTATCCTCCAGCATCCACCTGCTAGAAAATTCCGGTGCGATTTTCCCAATTTGGCTATGCCAACGGTGGAGAGCGAAATTAAGCTGATTGAAGCAATTTCTCCGGCTAGAGTGATAGCGATCGCCTTAAGCCACGAGGATCTAGTAGCAGCAGAAGTTCTGCAAATTATAGAAAACTATGAGCAGCAGTTTCAGCTGCCGACGACGGATGTGTTGAGTCAGGGCTGCCAAAAGCTGATTCAAGCCTTAGGCCAATACTTCCCGAAATTGAATCAAAAAATCAAGCAGGAAAACTTAGCACGAAATCCTGTCTTGGCCGCGAGGTAGACGGCAGCGTCTGAAAGGAATAAATGCAATCGTTCATGCCCAGAATTGAGATTTCTTTATCCCAAATCCGCGATAATGCCCGAATGTTATCGCAGCTGTATGGCCAAAAGGGGATTTCCTTGATGGGAGTTTCTAAAGCAGTGTTAGGGGAGCCTGCGATTATTGAGGCTATGATTCAAGGCGGAGTGAGAACTATTGCCGACTCTCGGATTGAGACTATTCAAAAAATGAAAAGTGCCGGGATATCGGCTCAGTTTGTGCTGCTACGCACCGCCTTAAGTCAGGCTGAAGCGGTTGTTAAGACTGTAGATATTAGCCTAAACACTGAGATTGAAACCCTTCAGCAGCTTTCCTATTATGCAAAAGCATATAACAAAATCCATCAAGTTATCATTATGGTAGAACTGGGCGATCTGCGTGAAGGCGTCCTTCCGTGTGATCTGGTTCAATTTGTCAGACAAACGCTGACGCTATCCCACATAAAAATTGTTGGGATTGGCTGCAATTTGGCTTGCTATGGGGGAGTGAAGCCAGACAGGAAAAATATGCGGGCATTGTCTGAACTAGTTACTCTGCTTGAAGCAGAGTTTCAGCTTAGTTTAGAAATTATTTCGGGCGGCAATTCAGCAAATTATGAGTGGTATAAATCCACGCCAGATCTCGGCAGAGTCAACAATCTGCGCTTGGGTGAGTCTATTCTCTTAGGCTGTGAATCTGTCAACCGAAAAGCAATTCCAGGCTTGCATACGCAGGCATTTCAGCTGATTGCCGAAGTGATTGAATCTAAGCAGAAGCCGTCTTTGCCATTTGGAGAGATCGGTTACGATGCATTTGGCAACGTTCCTAGGTTTCAAGATCGAGGAATTCGCCAGAGAGCAATTGTGGCTTTAGGGCGGCAAGATGTTTTGGTATCTGGCTTGCAGGCAAATGACAGGTTAGAAATAATCGGCTCTAGCAGTGATCACATTATTCTCGATAGCAAGAATCACAATTTGCAGGTTGGCGACGAAGTGACGTTTAACCTAGACTATGGCAGTTTGCTTGCAGCGATGACATCCCCCTTTATTCGCAAGCGGTTTGTCGCCTCTAAGAGCCATACTAGTCACGCGGCAGCTTAGCGATCGCCTTTAACCCCCAATACCCGATTTCTGGGCACAGCGAGATCATGGTAGCGATCGCCCAAGCGGTGGTTTTTCTGATGACCAGTGAAACCATTCCAGGGGAGGTGCTTCATGTGGACAGCGGACATCGCCTCGTGTAGGGGAAAGCCCAATTAGCGTTGCCAAACCTGTACGCTTGCCCCTGTGCCCTGGCTCACAATGAACTGATTATTTGGGCTAAATGTCAGCCAGCTGACTTGGGGTAGTTCTAGTGCTTGTTGCTGGGTCTGAGTCTGCCACAGCACTGCTCCTGGCATTAGTTCTGGTTCAGCCGATGGCAAGCTGTTGAGTCTCTGGGTGCGGACTGGTGCGGGAGCGGCTAGCATCTGCCCATCTGGACTAAATGCCAGCCAGTTGGCTGCACTCAAACCCGGAGCCGTCTGCCCAGCGCTGGCAGATACAAATGAATGTCTCACTTGATAGGTGCGCAGATCCCAGAGCAGTACGGTATTGTCAGCGCTGCTGCTAGCCAATGTTTGACTATCTGGGCTAAAGGCGATCGCTCGTCCGTCCTGGCTATGGCCTCGCAGCGTGATCATTCGATAGCCTCGACCGGCATTCCAGAGTTTAATACTGTAGTCAGCGTCCGTTGCGGCCAGCATAGAGCCATCAGGGCTAAACGCCATCTTGAGCGCGCGCTGTGGAGCGGTTGCTTCACGGTTAACCAGCGTCTGAATTCTTTGTCCAGCTGAGACATCCCACAGTTGAACTGTAGACTGCGTTGCTACTGCCAGCCGTTGGCCACTGGGACTGAGTTGAAAGGTTTGAAACGGATCGCCAGCAGATCGTAGCGCTAGTGTGCTCAATAGTTCTCCGGTTCGCAGATTCCAAACTTTAATGGTTTGATCTGCGCTCCCGCTAATTAACCGCTGTCCATCTGGGCTAATGGCGATCGCCTTCACGCCAGCTTGATGCCCAATAAACCTGCGAACTTCTACACCAGTTGCTGCATTCCAGAGGCGCAGACTACCATCAGACAGCCCTGCTGCTATTTGCTGGCTATTGGGTGTAAAGGCAGCGCTAGTTGGATTAGCAGCGGCGTTGCTAGTAGGGTTGAGTAATGTGGCAATGCGGCTGCCCTGCTGTAGATTCCGGAGCTGTAGAGTGGTGGTGTTGGCACGAGCGCTGCATGGGGCAGATCCGGTGGTGCTTGGGCGATCGCCACTGATGGCCATCATCTGACTGTTTGGGCTGATCGCCTGTACCTTGATCTGGCCTGCACAGGCACTATCATCACCCAACAGCAGGTTGAGATCAATTTGATGATGCAATTGCAGGGTATTCCAAGGCGCATTTACCGTAGGAGGTATATTCAGAGAGATTTGAACCTGATTCAAAAAAGTCGGTACAACTTGGTAAAACCGCCGATTGCGCAGAAACATCGCATCAATTGTGCCAGAACCGCCTAATCCTCCAATGTTATAGACCGTTGCATCATCTACTCCTAGCCATGGCAGGTGACCCACAGGGGCTTGCAATGTGTAGGTTAATTCGCCTTCGTTTAGCCAGTCGCTGCTAAAGAAGTCATTGCTCGGATGAACGTCAGGATTTCGCTTCCAGCCGACGCGATCGCGAAATGCATCGACTGCTGCTGCTTCATGATTGGGATGTTGGGCGATCGCCTCTTGCCAAATCCGAGACTGAACACTTAATCCAAATCGACCGTTGCTAGCGGCGAGCCAAGCCTGATCAATAGCCTGAATCAGGTTGACTGAAATCACATTAGCAGGCGAAACCTCATACAAGCCGTTCACAGATGAGAAGAGACGGCGAGTTTCTTGATCGGCAGCCGCCCAGTCGTTGGCATTCAATAATTGGTGCAGCTTGGCTAACTGGGATGTTAGCTCTGGCGACGCAGCTGGATTTGCTACCTGTGGATCTAGCGCCTCAGCCGCAGAAGGCGAGGATGTTGTACCAGTCGCTAGCCCTGTGAATAGGAGGCTTGACCCTAAAAATAAACTGATTGCTTTAGCGCTGACCTGAGTCCGATGCATAAATATAGAGGAGGAAAACAGAGTGTAGCAACCCGTCTGGTGAACCGTTGAGGGCTGCTATGGGGTAAGACTCTGTTAGTAAAAAATGGTTCCGAACCTGGCCTAGACGAACTCTAAATCACCTGTTTGGGCTGTGATTTCTTTGGTTTCGGGGCAGGAAGTTCACTGGCTGTTAATTGAATCAGATTCGACAGCCATTGCTGATCGTTAAGCTGTTCACCGATCAAAACTGTAAGAGCTTCAGAGTGAAAGACGTACCTCATTGCTCAAGCAACCGCCTCACTTGGGCTAAACCTTCTTCTCCTGGAATAGGCTGCACAGAGCCGTTACGAATCTGATCTCGTCGCTTCTTTGCTTCAGTAATCCAAGCTGCCTGAACGGTTGGATCGGTATCAAACTCTAGGCTTTCGACTAGCTTTTCTGCTAGGAGTGCCCTAGACACACTAGGGAGAGCTAGAAGTTCTTCAGTGAGTTGCTCAATTGATCGCATAGATCCTCATAGAATGGTACATCTTACCTACATTTTAATAAAATCTGATGCGCCAAGGTTTGGGCAACTCGTTCGGCTCAGGGCATATGTTAGCTGGCTTTTCCTGGCTGATTGCTCTAGTTTGCATTTAAGTATTGGTGCTTGAAGAAACGGTAATTTGCATAATTCAGGCTCCTTGATTGGGGGTTTCGCTCAGTTTATCGAGGTAGGTCAGGGTCGCTTTTGCCCACACGCTTTCTTCCAGGTAGTGTTTAGCGATTTCGCCCAGCGTGGCTTTGAGGGCTTGAGCGTGACGCTCAGGGTTGAGGATCTGTTGGCGAAGGGTGACAAGCTTATTGCCTGGGGATTGCTTGATTTCGGTAAATTCGGCATCAATGATGGCGATCGCTTCAGTTTCGGTCGTGACGTGGGGATGCTGAGTTTGCAGTTGGGTGAGCAGGGTTTGCAGGTCAGCGATCGCGCTTTGCACTTCGGGATCTGTAGCGTAGCTGTGTTGGAGTCCGATGACGGTTCCAGAATTATGCTCAATGATTTGGCTAGATTGGGTGTGGATGGTGTATTTAGAGGGTTCAGACATCGGTTTTGCTGGGGTTTAAGTAGCTTCTGAGTCGGTTTGGAATTTTTCGATAATGGCGCAAATTTCGTCTGAGGTTACATCGTCTTGGTCTGATTTGGCGTAGAGGTAGAGGACGACGACGGTGGTTGGGGTGAGGTTTTGGTAGATGACGCGATAGCCGCCACTTTTACCTTTGCGAATGTCGCTGTTTTTGACACGGACTTTGTAGACAACGTAATCAGCAAAGCCAGAGATGCGATCGCCCGGAAGGTCACCGTTTTGCAGTTGCTCGATCAGGGGTTGCAGGTCAGATTCAAGGTTGCGATAGCGTTTTTTGAGATGTCGGGCTTCCCGTTTGAATGCATCGGCAATGAAAACTTGAGCAGATGGAGATTCAGTCATTGCCGTCGTCGTCCCACAGTGTTTCTACGGGACTGATGCGTCCTGCTTTGACATCTGCAAGGGCGCGGTAAATTCCGGAGAGGACTTCGGCTTTAGGGGTCTCATCAGGATCAGTTGCGGCAACTTGCTGAAGAGATTGCAGGATAAAGGTTTCGAGGGGGAGGTTGTGTTGCGCCGCCAATTGGGAGAGTTGCTGTTCAAGATCGGGGGGAATTTGGATGGTTAGCATGAGTGATCTCCTGTTGGTTTCTTATCCAGTGATTGTTTGCCGATGACTTTGCCATGATTATTCTCAATGACTTGAAAGACTTCGGCTTTGACTTCGTAATAATGGGCTACATAGGTTCCTTCAGTCGCTTGCCCACCCGTCGTCCTTTGTTTGCCTTTTTGCCTTTCTAATTTTTCATTTTGAATTGCCTTTGCCTCTTTCCAAATTTCGTAGTTATAGAACTGGCAGCGATTTTGGATAGAAGCGATCGCCATAGAAAATTCATAATCTGGTGACTTCAATTCCAATTTTTGCAGTTCTGTTAGCGCTTTGGGATTACTAATGCTCTCTAAGG